>Ga0209706_10000060_pt1 | contig 51355 bp, 44 predicted proteins | sample PPLLaktember2015_6_FD_187263 | JGI IMG/M metagenome (GOLD analysis project Ga0209706, IMG submission 187263) | Freshwater sediment microbial communities from Prairie Pothole Lake near Jamestown, North Dakota, USA - PPLs Lake P8 Core (1) Depth... | ecosystem: Environmental > Aquatic > Freshwater...
GTGGATCTGGTACCTGATTCCTTCTGGACAAAATTCTACTCGACTAATAACCAAACTAAGGACAAAATACACCTGGACAAGCTTCTGGATAATCTATTACCTGATATATGACTTGGGAGATATAATTATGATGTCAAAATGCATGAAAGGTATAAAACGGAGAGCTGAGAAACACACCTAATGCTAACACGGACAATGGCAAGTTGCTCAGCCTACGCTGAAGCTTCAGCTGACACAGTTGTCACGGTTTTTGCAATACAGTGGTGCCAAGACAGATCCTGCAAACCAGTGCACCCGGATACGCGCAGCTGAACGCAATTATAATTCTGTATGGGGATAGCTTTTCGGCTCAGATCAAGCTTATACCGCGACACTCGTAATGCTTACAAAGTACTGTACCATGACTGCAAAAACCCGCGCCATACTATCCTTGCACCGGGACAGCTTCCTGGCTAAAGTAACGGGACCCTGCCCGGATGCGTCGTCGGGTAACGTGCCACCTCTTCAGGCAGGCTCCTCGCTAAAAACACCCGCCCGGGTGTTTTCTTAACGCTCGGCCCTCTTTATTGCCGGGCCGTTAGCATTCAGGCCTAAGTACGCCTAAGGGGACAATTTACACATAGCACGACAGTTACGTAACGAAGACAGATGGCCCAAGTGCTAACTGAAAAAAACATAATTTCACTTGACAACTGTGATTCAAAACACATAGTAACTTTGATTACTAGTAGATTCTAAATACGAGATCGCTGTTAGGCAAGTTGTGTAAGTAAATTTCAAAAACAAATAATAGCCTTTAAACAATAACCAGTATTTAGATAATCTCGAAGAATCTTCAAAAATGCCTATTAAGAATGTTTAAAAACTATTTAAAATCAGTATTCAGTTTTTGGAAACATAACAAGGTTTTTGCATCAATAAATGCATTGAGCCTTTCAATAGCACTTGCAGTTACTTTCATTATAATGCTCTATGTAGTAAATGAGTATAGTTATGATCGATGCCATACAAATTTTAAGAGGATTTTCAAGGTTTTAAACTATTATGTCGATTATAAGAAATCATATACAGAGACTCCCTACGTTTTAGCCTCAGCACTAAAAGCTGAGTATCCCCAGGTTGAAAAATCAATATGTGTAAAGTCCGCTTCTAACATAAGAATAAAAGTCGAAGATGAATTTTTTATTGTTTCCGATGCAATTTTTACTGATTCGGAAGTCTTTGACATCTTCACACTTCCAATTGTACAAAAAGGACAACAGGGAGATCTTTTAGAGGATAAAAATTCAATTATCATTTCCCAGGAGTTGGCAGGAAAAATCTTCCCGGGACAGGATCCAATCGGAAAGAGAATCACAATTAGTTCATTAGATGAAGATTTGCATTTTTTTGTCAAAGCAATTTTTAGGGATATTCCTTTGAATTCGACTTTCAAAGCACAATGTCTTTTTAGTAGTAAACTGATTATTGAAAACCTTAACAAAGCTTATAATGTTACAAATTCAGACAAGGACTGGACCAATAACTCATTTGTAACCTGGATTTTACTGTCAAAAAACTCTGATGCAAAGGAATTAGAAGAACAATTCCAGGCTTTTGAGCTTAAGAACCTTGGCCAGAATTCTCATTATCATTATTTACTTCAAAATTTATCAAAAGTTTACCTGGGTTCTGAAAATATCGGAAATGCCGGAATAAAAGGCAATACAAAGAATATAAAATTATTTATTACAATCGCTCTTTTAATAATTCTCGTTGCTTCAGCAAATTATATAATCCTGTCTACTTCTGTTTCATCTGAGCGTATGAAGGAAATTGGGTTGCGTAAAACATTTGGAGCAAATAATCGTGAAATTAAATATCAATTATACATCGAGTCTGTTTTAATGGCAATAGGGATAATGCCGATCTCAATTTTAATTATGTGGTCAGCTCTGCCAGCAGCAAGCAAGTTGTTCCAGACACCTATACAAATAATAAACTCAAACATACCGGCTTACATTTTGATCTCATTTGCATTAACATTGTTTATGGGTATATTATCAGGCACATATATTTCCACAATCCTTTCAAGACTAGAGGTTACTAACATAATAAAGAAATCTATTCAAACAGGCAAAAGGAAAACTATCCTACGCTCGTCGCTTATTGTATTTCAATTAATTATTTTTTGTTCTTTTGTATCATCCGTGCTCATTCTACACTCCCAATATCAATATGCAATTAAAAGAGATCCCGGACATTATAACAGTAACGTAATTATATTAAATCTTGGTCGAAATTTTAATGGATATTCAGCATTACTTAATGACCTTAAAGCTAATACTAATATTATAATGGCTGCTGGATGTGCAGAATGCCTGCCTATGCAGAATTCAGCAACAGGAATGTACCAGCATTTCCAGGATAAAGAAGTTCGAGTACAAGTAGAGGCAATGTATATTGATTTCAATTTTCTGGAAACTTTGGGGATAAAACTGGTTGAGGGACGTTCTTTTTCCAAAGAATTTGGGAGTGATCAGACGCAATCTGTAATATTAAACGAAACTGCTGTGAAGAAGTTAGGTATTGTAAATCCTGTTGGGCAAAAGATTGCAGGTTCGACTATTATAGCGGTTGTCGAGGATTTTAACCTTCATTCAATACACTCAGAGATTCCACCAACAATGATTGTGTTGAAAAACGAAATTCATTGGCAGTTGGTTGTTCGTTATATGCCAGGTTCCTTTAAAAATGTCCTTCAGATGCTGGAGTCAGAATGGAAAAAATTTGATACCGGTCAGCCATTTAGTTATAATACGATTGAAGACCTGATTTCAGGCATATATTTATCAGAAAAGAGGTTGGGTATTTCAGTAGGCACTTATGCAATTATAGCAATTTTAATTGCTGCATCAGGTTTATTTGGATTAACTCTTTTTATAGCCAGAACCAGGACAAAAGAAATAGGAATAAAGAAAGTATTTGGATGTTCTGAAAAATCAATTATTTATTCTTATCTATGGGAAAACTTTGTCCTCGTACTTATAGCCGGATCAATATCTATTCCAATAACTCTTTATTTCATGACTAACTGGTTAAAGGATTTCGCATATAAAATTAATATTAATTGGTGGGCATTAGTGATACCTTTTTTAATTGCTTTGATTATTGTTCAGTTGACCGTTTTTGTATATTCATTCCACGTATCTAGAATCAATCCTGTTAACGCTCTGAAATACGAATAGCAATAAAAATTCTTTGTCTTTAATTAAATCTAAATTAACAGATTTTAAAAATAGCCCTAACAGCTAACACGGACAATAAAGGTAAGTTGGTCAGCCTACGCTGAAGCTTCGGCTGACACAGTTGTCACGGTTTTTGCGGGGGCATCCTGCTTTCTAAAGGGGACCAGTAATTCATCGGTAAGCGGACCCCTGACGCTCGCTTCGTTCGGTCAGGGCGGGCGCTCCAGTGTTCGCAATTAAGATTCAGTAAAGGGATAGATACAAACTTCGACCAACCTTATATCACGACACCCGTATAAGCCAAAAAGTTTGTACCATGACTTGCAAAAAGCGCGCCATACCCTCCTTCGAACTCCGTAGCTTTAGCGAAGGAGTTCCTTGCACCGGGACAGCATTCTGGCTAATCCCGAGTACTCGGGACTGCCCGGATGCTTCCCCTGACGCTCACTTCGTTTGGTCAGGGCAGGATCGGGTAACGTGCCACCTCTTCAGGCAGGCTCCTTCCTTTGGCCACCAAAGGTTTACCGACGGTGGCGCTAAAAACACCCGCCTGGGTGTTTTCTTAACGCTCGGCCCTCTTTATTGCCGGGCCGTTATCGGTTAGATCTTGTTTAGGAATTAGTACATATGGTGACAACTATGATATATACACATGCAATAAATCAAGGCGGAAAGGAAGGAAAAAGTTTGGCATATTTTTAGATTTGGCTGCTGGCATGATCAGTATATGCAATTTTAAAATGGTGAAAAAATGTATATTTAAACTATAATTATCAGTTGACAAGATAAACGACAAAAGGTTAGGTAGCTATGAATAGCAACAACTGCTTCTTCCATTGATACACCCGACCTTATGGTATACAACAAAGTCCAAAGAATAATTAATATGAAAGAAGACCGGAATCCATTTGGGCCTCATATGATTACTATCTGCCAGGTGCTCGTACGCATTTCAACCCTTCTGCAGAAATCTGTTCGTAACAAAGCCTTGCTTTTGTTCATCTGCGCGTGTATGTTGCTCACGTTGCAGACATGTACTTCCCGCAGACAGGATGTGGTGGAAGGTCGAGAATTGGCCGGTGAAGACTGGCCGCAATGGCGTGGGCTTTCGAGTAACGGTGTCTCCTCCGAAGCCGACCTGCCTACCAGGTGGAGTGTGGATAGCAACATCGTCTGGAAAGTCGCGCTGGCAGGGCTGGGCGGTTCGTCTCCAATTGTTATGAGCGATCAGGTCTTTGTGACATCGCAGATTGGTAGTGCCGCTGTTCGAGGGGGGTCGCATCCTCAGCTTGCCCGAGATGATCCGTCTCTGGTGGTAAAAGAAAATCCTATGGGCGGTCGTCGTAGTGTTCCTCAGGCAGACATCAGCGAAGTATTTCTCGTAATCGAAGCATTCAATCGATCCAATGGCAACAAGATTTGGGAATATCGCGTTATGGCGACTGGCCCTTTTCCTGAACTACACGAAAAACACAACCTGGCCACGCCAACACCGGTCACCGATGGTGAACACCTCTATGCCTGGTTCGGAAATGGGCTCATCGTCTGCCTGGATATGAAAGGCAACTTGGTGTGGTCGCGCCATTTAGGTCAGGAGTATTCTCCGTTTCAGATTCAGTGGGGCCACGCCAGCTCGCCCGTCCTTTACAACGACCTGATTATTCTCCTGTGTGATCATAGTCTCGCTTCATATCTTCTCGCGCTCGACAAGAGGACCGGTAAAGAGCAATGGAAGCAGGACCGTGGTAAAGACCGGGTTTCATTCAGTACTCCGCTGGTTGTTTCCTGTCCGGCAAGCGACGAACTTATTGTCAACTCCAGCGAACGCATTGACGCCTACAATCCCGTGAACGGCGAGTTGTTATGGTATGTTGGCAGCCCGCGCCAATCGCCAATTCCTTCACCTGTATTCCACGATAGTGTGATTTACATGAGCCGCGGATATCGCAACAGTGACTTTTTGGCCATCCGGCCAGGGGGGCGCGGTGAAGTTACGGAAAGTCACACTTTGTGGCGGACGCCAACCGGTGCATCCTACGTACCATCCATCCTTTATTACGACGGGCTGCTTTACATGACCAGTGATGCCGGAATACTGACTTGTGCTGATGCCGGTACAGGTGAACAGGTGTGGCGCCAACGGCTGCGCGGTGTCTTTTTTGCCTCTCCGGTAGGGGCAGACGGGAAAGTCTATTTTGTCAGTGAAACTGGTGAAACAATCGTGGTCCGCGCGGGACGGGAGCCTCACATTCTGGCTCGCAACAATCTCGGGGAACGGTTGATCGCATCCCCTGCAATATCAGGAGGACACATCTTTCTGCGTAGCGATGAGAATCTGTTCTGTATCGGCAAATCAACAGTTCGAACTCGACAAACAAGAGACAGATAAAATGACATTGGGTCTGATGATCCTGATGAGATCGGACAGTTATATTAAAGATCTTTGCAACCATTTGCGGATGCTTGTGTGATTTCAGGATTTTATTGCTTGTGAGCTTCTCTTCAAAAAAAACAAGGTTGCATTGAAATCCCGTAACCGCTGACAATTTACACATAACGTGACAGTTACGTAACGAAGGTAGATGGCCCAAATGCTAACGGAAAAAGCATAATAACACTTGTCAACCAGGATTCAAAATGCTTTATGGCTTTGATTTTTAGAAGATTCTATATACAAGATACAAGGCAGGTCCTCTTATTCAGACCAAATGAACAAAATTATTATTAAAAATGTTAAGAATAACAAGAGAGAATTTAATGAGCGATACTGCTTTCCAATCGGGATTTATGCTGACATAATTGACTGGAAAAATGAGAAAACTGATAATGTGGAATATCATAACCCTTGACGGTTACTTTGAAGGAAATCAAAACTGGGACTTGCCTTTTCATAATGTTGTTTGGGGACAAGAACTTGAAAAACTAAGCGTCGAGCAATTACATTCAGCAGACTACCTTGTTTTTGGACGTGTAACCTATGAAGGCATGGCGGCATATTGGACTAAGGAAGAAGGAGAAATTGCCGACCTTATGAACAGAATCCCCAAACTTGTTTTCTCTAAAACACTAAAATTAGCCGATTGGAACAACACGACTCTAATAAGTGAAAATGCTACTGACGAAATCAAGAAACTTAAAGTGAAAGGTGGTAAAGATTTGTATGTTTTCGGTAGTGCAAACCTTTCGGAGACTTTTATAAATGACAACCTTTTTGACGAATACCGAATTGGAATTGCATCAGTTATTTTAGGTAGTGGAAGGCCACTTTTCAGACAAGGTATTTCTCCTAAAAACTTATCTCTCGTTTCGACACATCAACTATTGACAGGCGGAGTGATTTTGAAATATACGAAATGAAATCAGCTATTTATAGAACAGCCATAAACTAAAGATTATCTGTTGTTTTTTAATAAAAAAGGCGGTTTACCATGCCAAATATTATTGATTTTGAAAATGTATCCTTAGCGGGATTAGAGTCATCACCTGTGTCGAAATCACTTGCAGGTTTACGAGCTAACGAATCAAGGTATTTTAAGAACAAATACAATCATGATTTTACTGTTAGCTCTGCAGCGAAAAGCCAAGATATACTTGACTATGTTAAAAATATTCTTCTTCTTGAACGTGATATTAAAATTTCATCAAAGCCCCTTGAAATATCAGAATTCGTGGTTGACGGTATAAAATGGACATACGTATTCTATGAAAGCGGACTTTCAATCAACATTATGTATACATTGAATGATCCTAAAAAAAGAGCAGTGGGCTTTAAGCTTTCAGAAGGTATGGAAGTACCAAAAGAGCTCGAAAAGAAATTCAAGTTTGCAAAACAAAAATCAAAACTTGCAGGAATAATTCGTGGTTCATTTTTTGTAATTAGGGGGGAATATTAAGACTAATGAATTATCATTTGACTTATTGACACCGTACCGATGACAGGTTTAAAATTAGCCCGAAATGCTAATACGGACAATAAAGGTAAGTTGCTCAGCCTACGCTGAAGCTTCGGCTGACACAGTTGTCACGCTTTTTGCGGGGGCATTCTGCTTTCTAAAGGGGACCAGTAATTCATCGGTAAGCGGACCCCTGACGCTCATTTCTTTCGGACAGGGCAGGATCGGGTAACACAACCTCCCCATATTGCCGGGCCGTTAGCCTTAATGGAAACGACTTGTGGCGGCATGATTTTTGTGGGCTTAATATCAATAATTTATGAAACTTTTTAATTCGACACAATACCAATGAAAATAAAGATAGTTACATTTATAGTCATTCTCATCTTTTCATCTTCATGCACCAAAGACAACCTAGACAATATTGAATATTTTTCCTTTGGTAGTGCCTATGGATTTTGTCAAGGGAACTGTGCTAATTTTTTCATTATAAAAGATGGTGACATATATCCAGATGACTTGGATTATTATCTCGGATCATCATTGAAATTTAAATCAGAAGCTTTGCCGATTGAAAAATATAATCTGGCAAAAAATTTAATATATGGATTTCCAAAATATTTAATTGAAAATCCAAATAAAACATTTGGCTGTCCTGATTGTGCTGACCAGGGAGGTATCCACATCGAGATTAAAGAAAAGGGACAAATAAAGAGATGGCATTTTGACACTACAATTTTAAATCTTCCAGCCGAGATTCAGAAATATGTACAAGAAATCTCGAATGTGATTGAAGAGTTAAAATAAATCACTAAGGCTAACACGGACAATAAAGGTAAGTTGCTCAGCCTACGCTGAAGCTTCGGCTGACACAGTTGTTACGCTTTTTGCGGGGGCATTCTGCATTCGAATGGGGAACGGTTATTAATCGGTAAGCAGACCCCTGACGCTCCCTTCGTACTGACGCTCGTTTCACTCGGTCAGTACTTTCAGTTTCGGTCAGGGCAGGATCGGGTAACGTGCCACCTCTTCAGGCAGGCTCCTTCCTTTGGCCACCAAAGGTTTACCGACGGTGGCGCTAAAAACACCCGCCTGGGTGTTTTCTTAATGCTCGGCCCTCTTTATTGCCGGGCTGTTAGGTGGCATAGCTGCTAACACTGCAGGTATCATTTTCTTTAAGAAATAACCGAACAGATTTGTAAATATCTAACCTATAAATGATATAATCTAATGTCCTACATGCTTGCCAAATTACTTCTGACTATTTTAACTTAATTAATGCTATCATTATATATAATTTATTTTTTACAGCTTCGAACATTAATTTGACTTCCGATTTTTACTATCGTAATTTTGATAAATAAATTACTGACATTCTCATAATTTTAAATAAAGACTGTAACAATGAAAAAGGTTATTTTTTTAAGTCTTATAATGGCACTCATAATCGGAGGTTGTGCTAAGGAAAAGAAATCACCAATTGAGGGTATATGGAAACTCATTTATGGAATGTGGTATAAGTGGAATCCTGGCGACACAATGACGTACCAGTTTCCCGGTAACATTGCTATTTATCATATCAAAATTTTTTCAAAGGAGAATGTCACTTTTGTAGGTTATTATAATTTGGACACTTTGACTCATGATAATTATGGTGGTGGAACTTATACTCTTAAAGGAGACAGGTATGAAGAAAATCTACTCTATGCAGGCAAATCCATATTTAATAAAAAAGTAAGGATGCTCATGGAAGTTAGAAATGATACTTTAATTCAGAAATGGCCCGCAGATGAAAACTGGAAGCTTGCTGAGAAATACAGTATTGAAAAATATATTCGGCTGAAATAATCTTATTATAACTGGCCGTCTGGTTCCGCAAAAACCATGCTGGTAAAAAGACTACCGACTATTTTGCCTGCTTCTTCAGATTTAAAAGTAGATACAATTTTAAAAACTTGCCATATATTTATTACGACATCAGTTCATATTACCCTGACTAATAATGAATTGCTACGACCACCCAACACGGACAATAAAGGTAAGTTGCTCAGCCTACGCTGAAGCTTCGGCTGACACAGTTATCACGCTTTTTGCGGGGGCATCCTGCTTTCTAAAGGGGACCAGTAATTCATCGGTAAGCGGACCCCTGACGTTCACTTCGTTTGGTCAGGGCAGGATCGGTTAACGTGCCACCTCTTCAGCCAGGCTCCTTCCTTTGGCCACCAAAGGTTTACCGACGATGGCGCTAAAAACACCCGCCTGGGTGTTTTCTTAACGCTCGGCCCTCTTTATTGCCGGGCTGTTAGCAATAAGCCATCGGGCGCACGAGTGGTGACAATCAGAAAAATATTTATCTTTGAGTAATGATTATAAAAGACGCGATATCGAAAAAGCGAAAAGATTTTGCATTATTATGTAAGAGTCATAATGTAAAGTATTTATATGCTTTTGGCTCTTCTGTTTCTGAAAGATTTGATCCCGTTAATAGTGACATTGATCTTTTGGTTGAAATCGATTCGAAGGATCCCCTTGAAAGAGGTGAACAATTATTAGCACTTTGGGATTTATTTGAAGGATTCTTTAAACGAAAAGTAGACCTTCTTACGGAATCCTCAATTCGCAATCCATTCTTAAGGAAAAGTATTGATTCTACAAAGGTATTAATCTATGAAGGATCAGGACAAAAAGTACTTATCTGATATTTTACAATCTATTCAACTTATCGAATCATTTACTTCTGATATTGAAGATTATGATAGCTATTTTGCTGATTTAAAAACACAAAGTGCGGTGGAGAGACAACTCGGTATTCTTGGCGAAGCTGTAAATAAATATGACAAACTAAATCCAGAATCTACTTTAAAAAACACACGTCAAATAATTGGATTCCGTAATAGACTGATTCACACGTATGATACAATCGACCAATCAATTGTCTGGGTAATAATTAAAAATCATCTTAATCCTCTTAAAAAGGAAATCGTATCAAGACTTACCTAACTGCCTATTGCTAACTCGGACAATAAAGGTAAGTTGCTCAGCCTACGCTGAAGCTTCGGCTGACACAGTTGTCATGGTTTTTGCATGTATCCCTGCTTCCTATAACATTTTCTGCCGGTTCGTGTACCCGGACTCCGCGCCAGTGCAAACCATTAAGCTTCAGTAAGGTGACAGATTTCTGCCTTCGTCGGCCATTTGTACCCCTGACGCTCACTACGTATTGACGCTCGTTTCACTCGGTCAGTACTTTCAGTTTCGGTCAGGGCAGGATCGGGTAACGTGCCACCTCTTCAGGCAGGCTCCTTCCTTTGGCCACCAAAGGTTTACCGACGCTGGCGCTAAAAACACCCGCCTGGGTGTTTTCTTAACGCTCGGCCCTCTTTATTGCCGGGCCGTTATAGCAAAGTGTCAACAACTTTAAGATTAATTCTACCACAATGAAAACTTTCTTAATTCTAACTGGATCGATCCTCTTCTCAGCTATCATTACTTGTCAAAAAGTAGATTATTCACAGGATTGGATAAGACTACTAGAAAGTCCCAGATATGAGATATTCAAACTCAAACCGGAAAATTACTTCGAAAAATATAGATCCTATGATTTTTCTATATTAATTAAACCTGAAACCGAATTCCTCGGATTCATTGGAAAAAACTATCAAAGAATATTCATCAATTTTCATTCAGTAAAAAAAGGTCCTGACAACGACATTTATCTGGTAGTCGGAAACACCTTAGTTTTAAATAGCAGATGCGATTTTTCTGGAACTATTACCATTAAGCAGATCAGAGAGTTTAAGTCTTTACATTTCGGTGCAGATCAGATATATAGGGATTCCGGAATAATCTCGCAAGGTCTAATAATTGGGAACTATCATTTTGAAGAGAATAAAAACCAATCTCATCCGGGAGAGTTTAAGGGAGTCATGAGTTTACAATGGTACCTAAATAAAAATGGGGATATTATCTACGATAGAATCAGTCTTATGTCCTCAGATGAGTACAGGAATAATCAGTATGTAGGGACATGGAAAGACTATGAAACAAAAGAAGAGAAAACGTGTAATTGGGGAGAATATAGAATTCCGTTTTCAGGTGACTTAGATTATGGATCTGCACAGTTTGCCCCTCGTGAGAAATACTATAATAAAGGTTGGGGTCCGAATAATTAACAACCACCTTGCTATAACACGGACAAAGAATGAAATCTATGAGGTTTTAACTGGCCTTATTGCAAGACAAATTACTTTGGCGACGCATTTCATGAAATGCCCAAATCTTTTGACAGGTAATTTAGCTCCAATAATTCTCCGCTCAATGATTGATCATTATATCAATTTTGTATTGATAATAAAAATCCTCTCGAAAGGTCAAAACCGGAAATTGATTCTTGTTAATGTAATATAAAATCTCAGGAACCATTGAAAATGAATCGTGCTAAAACCATTTCTAATCTCATTAAGATTATTAGGGATGGTTTATTATTGACTTGTATTCAGTTATTTAGTAAATTTATCTGTTTAAAGATCAGTCATGTCCGAATCCCTTTCCGTGGATCATGCATTTATCAGGAAACTCACTGAGCTAGTCCTTGCCAATCTTAGCAATGAAAATTTCGGTGTGAAAGAACTGGCAAAAGCATCCGGTATGAGTCGATCCAGCATTCACCGCAAGGTAATATCCATTACCAAACACTCTGTCAGTCAGTTTATCAGGGAAATCAGGCTGAAGAGTGCAATGGAGTTACTTCAGCAAAATGCCGGCAATGCTTCAGAAATTGCCTTCAAGGTTGGATTCAATAGTCCTGCCTATTTTACAAAATGTTTTCATGAATATTATGGTTTTCCACCCAGAGAGGTCAAAAGCAGAGGTTTATATAATGCGGAACAGAATAATAATATTCTTTCTCTGGAGCAGGGTTTTTTAGAACAGGAAGCAGGAGGTAGAATACAAAGACCGAATGCAGTGCGAAAATTCAGCCTTCGGACTTTTTTTCTTGCAATTACCGGCATTCTGATAATTGTTTCACTGGCCGACCTTTTTTATAACCAATCCACAATTAAATCTGTTAAAGCTACCAGACTTAAAGACTATGATAAATCTATATTGGTATTGCCTTTCAAGAACCTCAGCGATGATCCGAACAATCAGGACTTCGCTGACGGCATTATGGATGATATTCTTAATAACCTGTTCCAGATAAGTGAGTTAAGGGTTATATCCAGAACAACATCAGAACATTTCCTGGGAAGCAACTTTACAGCTAAAGAAGTTGCCCTGAAGGTGAATGCCCGATATATGCTTGAAGGTAGCGTGCGACGATATGGGGATAAAGCCAGAATAATTGTCCAGCTTATTGACGCTAACAACGACCAGCATATATGGTCAGGAAACTTCGACAATGAGCTTACTGATATAATTGGTATTCAAAGTAATATTGCCCGGCAGGTTGCTTTTAAACTGAATGCTGTACTAACCGATAATGAAATCAGAAAAATTGAGAAGATTCTTACAAAAAGTCCTGAAGCTTATGATTATTACCTGAGAGGCCGTTTTTTTCTTAATAAAGCCTATACTGAGCAGCGTGTTGATATTGACAAAGCAGGACTTATTGGCAGCATTCAGTATTTTGAAAAGGCAATAGCCGCTGATAAGGATTTTACTGAAGCTTACGCCGGTTTAGCTGATGCCACTTTAAATTTAGCCGCATGGGGCTGGCAACAGCCTGGACTGACAGGTTTTCAAAAAGCGCGGGATTTAAGCATGAAGGCGCTTGAGATCGATCCCGAATGTGCAGAAGCACATGCCGTACTGGGTGCTTATCTTGTCTGGGCCGAACGCAGATTCGAGGAAGGGCGCAAGGAATTCCTGACCTCCATCCGGTTAAATCCTAATTTTCCCCAGGTTCTTCAGTGGTACGCCCAGTTATTGATGATAACAGGACCGATTGAAGAGGCCCGCATATATCTTGACCGCGCTCTGGAGATGGAACCCTATTTCTGGGTTGTACAGAATTTAAATGCATGGATATGTTACTTCGAAGAAAAATACGATGAAGCTTTAAAGTCCTGTTTCATTGCACAGGATCTTAAACCGGATTTCGGTGAAAACCAATGGTTGTTCTTTCTTAACCATGCAAAGCTGGGGGAAGGGGAGAAAGCGGTAAAGGTGCTTCAGTCAATCGCTGGCAGCTATCCAGTCGCCAACCTATATACTGATGAGATATTGGATGCTTATAACAAATCGGGAATAGAGGGACTTTTTTCCTGGCTTATCGATGTAAATACTAATAAACCCATTCCGGTTGAGGGGATGAACGGCCATCCTTTTTTCATTGCCTGGTGGTATGCCATTTTGGGCAACAGGGAGGAATCGGTTAAATGGCTCCAAAGAAATATGGAAGTCAAAGCGAGGCTCTATATCTACTTTAATCTGGTTGCTACAAATCCCGATTTTGATATTCTCCGAAGTAATCCCAGGTTCCTGAAAATTATCGACCAGATAGGTCTTACCACTTACAATACAAGACCGGCTAAATAAAACCTTTTAACAGACCCTGGCAAGGACCTGAATTTTATATCTAATCAGTCCGAAGTCCGAAGATGAATGTGACGTGTAGTCATCTACTTTTTAAATTAATTCAATTTTTTGCAACATAGTTTAAATACTTGAGCAAAAATTTAAATCATCTGCACCATAATTGATAGGTACTACCCTGTATTTTATCCGAAATTTATATTAGGTAAAATGGTTGTTGAATTAATGTTTAACTAAATCGGATAACTATGATGACAATTAAAAGACTTTTATTCTATTTTGCAGGCATCTGCCTTCTGATGGCCTGCTCAAAATCAGATGATTTCCGGGGATTTGAATCAAATGGTCGTAAATACGGTCATGATAATGAGGTCTATCCCATTTGCGGACTTGACCAGGAGCGGTATGTAACCGTAAAAAGCATGGACCTGAAGGTTCATTACAGGATCATTGGAAAGGGTCCGGTGGATATGGTATTTATTTCGGGTTGGACAAATCCTCTGACAGTCTATAAATATCAGTTCGACTTTTTCAGGGATAAAGCCAGGTGTATTTACATAGATCTTCCCGGGCATGGATTAAGTGATGCACCAGAAGGAATAGAATTCACCATGGGACTGATGACTGATGCTATTTATGAGGTGGTGAAAAAAGAAGGGGTAAAGGATTTCATCGGAGTTGGATTCAGCTGGGGACACATTCCGCTGACACAATTTGAGATAAAGTATCCCGGTATGATTAAACAGCTCATACTCCTTGATATTGGTGTGAATACCTGGCCTCCTATGACTGAAGAAATTCGAAACGCCACATATGAAGCACTGCTTACAATGACACCGGATGTTAAAATCGCACAACTAAATGGATTGATACCCCCTCTGACAGCACCAGAAGACCTTAAGGAATGGGGTAAGTATTTCCTTGTCTTTCCAAATTGGCTCCTGGCAAACATGTATTACAATTATCTTGCAGAAGAGGTATGCCAGCCATATCCATGGTCTGTTCCGATTATGGCAATTTGCAGAGTAGTTGCACCGGGTTCAGCAAAAGAAACCAAGTTTAAACTCTATTTTCCCAACTGTGATATTAAAGTTATCGGTGGAGATCAGCATGTCATTCAATGGGCTTATCATGAGACAGTTAACCAAATGATTGATGATTTCATGATTGACAGACCCGGGAGAAGATATTAATTAAACATTCATATAATTATCTTATTCAATATCCTAAATATCTACACCCGGACACCCAACTTAGCTCCGCTACGTTGGGCAAAGCGCGCATCTGCCGCAATTAAATTCCTGCACCATGACAGATTTCTGGCTAATCCCGAGTACTCGGGACTGCCCGGATGCTTCCCCTGACGCTCACTTCATTTGGTCAGGGCAGGATCGGGTAACGTGCCACCTCTTCAGGCAGGCTCCTCGTTAAAAACACCCGCCTGGGTGTTTTCTTAACGCTCGGCCCTCTTTATTGCCGGGCCGTTATAGGGCATTCCCCGTACCGATTTGACATTCAGTTAAATCCATATGATTACGATTCAAATATCTTGACCGTTAATCGATATAATAATCTCATACGTTCACTAAAATTTGATTACATGACCGATTTTCCAAAAAAGCTACCTAAAAATGACCTGGTAATATTTTGTATAATTTTTGTTATTGCTATTGTTTTCTATTCTCATAATATTGGGTTAAGCGATCTATGGAGTGACGAGACATATACCAAATCAATGTTAAGGGATACTTTGTCTGACTTTTACGCCAAGTTTAAAAATGATCTACACCCACCATTATATTATCTAGGGTTAAGATTATACACTGGTATATTCGGTTTATCAACAACATCCTTAAGGATATTCTCAGTTGTGGGAGCATTAGCAACTCTATGTTTAGGGTATTTTGCTGGTCAACGCATCTTTGGAAAACAAGGTGCTCTATATTTATGTTTGATGTTAATATCTGTTCCAATGCTGGCAGTATATTCTCACCAGGCCAGAATGTATAGCTGGGCTGCATTTTCAATAACAGGCGTATTTATATATTCATTCTTATTCATTAGAACAGGGACAGCCCGCGATTTGGTTCTTCTTCTTATTTTCACCTTGGCAGCAATCTATACCCACTATTATAGCTTGATTGCCGCATTCATGGCAAACGTATTTGTTTTTTTTCAACTAGTCCTTATTAAGAATAGAAAATGGCATAATCACCTTATTTCTTTACTAATCGCGGTCATACTGTTTCTTCCATGGCTATCAATGTTTATTGTTCAAGTAAAAAGGGTTCAAAATGCTTTTTGGGCTCCTGAAGTAAGTTTCCAAACTATTCTTTCTTGTTTTACAATTCCGTTCACAGAACAATTCTGGACAACTGGTTACTCCAAATCTTTGACTATTTTGATGTATACTTTGATTTTATTAACCATAGTATTAAGTTTTACAAAGTCCTTTTCAGAGTATCGGTTAGTTCTGTGGTTGTCATTGTTCATTTTTATAGGCACTTTAATTATTGCAATGATTATTTCCTTGTTCTCGCAACCAATTCTGTATTACAGATATGTCGCGGTTATAGTCACTATGCTTATAATACCGATTACAATCCTTTTGGCCAAGATCAAGATAAAATGGCAAAAAATTATTTTAATTACGGTAATCCTGTTTTTAGGTGTGCGGATTTCTATTTCCTCTTTCGCTTTTTCATACGGACCTTATAAACAAACGATCGAGTATATCGCTCACACTTACCCGGAGATTAGTAAGATTTTGCATATTACTGAGGTAACTGCCGGCCCAATGATAGAATACAATGGAAATTCGGGTTTGACTCATTACTGGCTTAAGGCAGAAATGTCTAACGTTGACGCTTTCCCTGAGATACATCAATGCTCACTGCCAGAAGAATTTCTACTGTCCGGTGAAAAATTCTGCGTTGTTAGATTTCACAATCTGGAATTGAATCAAAAAAACCTTGACCTTGTTTTATCAAGATCGGAACTTATTAAAAAAGATACCGTATTTGACAACAAGTTTAAAAACGGTATTTTTATACAACTCTACCTTTTAGAATACAAAGGCAGTCAGAATTACTGATACATCCTTCATTTCCGGATTTAAAACATCAATGTAAAGTACTTGATTTTACGAATTAGATTAAAATATAACGCCCTATAACACGGACAATGGTAAGTTGTTTGTCACGATTTTTGCTTTTGCCCCTGCATCCACCAAATTTGTAACTGGGGATCAATTCGCGGCTCCGATCAAACTTGTACTGCGATCGCGCCAGTAATCAATAAAATTTGTACCATGACGGCAAAAACACGCGCCATACCCTCCTTCGAACTCCGTAGCTTTAGCGAAGGAGTTCCTTTCACTGTGACAGCTTTGTGGCTAAAGTACCAGGATCGGTGCTCGGTAAATCGTCGGGTAACACAAACTCCCCATATTGCCGGGCCGATAGCTGCTAACCCGAGCTTGACTGTACGAAAGGTGAAAAAAAGCTATGGTTTTCAATAATAAATTACGTATATTTGTAAAATAATTCATACGTATCATGGATACTAAATTAACATTAAGCATAGATAAAGAAGTAGCTCACAGAGCAAAAATTTATGCAAGGACTAAAGGAAGGAGCCTTTCTGACCTTGTGGAAAATTATCTTAAGCTCCTGACCAAGAATACTGCAGTGGAGGATACCAAATACACACCAAGGGTAAAATCATTACTCGGCAGTGTAAAATTGCCCGCAGACCTTGATTACAAAAAGGAACTTGTTGATGCCCTTACAAAAAAGTATCTCTAGTATGACTGACTTACTTATCGATACAGATGTAATTATTGACTTTTTGATCGACAGGAAACCTCATTCAAGAGAAGCCGCTATCTTATTTACCTTGATTGAACAAAAGAAACTAAAAGGTTACGTTTCCTCTTTAACTTTTAGCAACTTGTATTATGTGCTGAAAAAAATTGAATCCCATAGCAGGGTAATATCGAAACTGGACAGCATATCAAAAATGTTAACCATCTTGAAAGTTGACCAGCAAACAATTAAAGACGCATTAGCTTCCAGATTCCTGGACTTCGAGGATGGAATTCAATATTATTGTGCGCTTGACTTCAGAAAAGTTGACGTTCTAATAACAAGAAATACAAAAGATTACAAAAACTCTGAAATTCCGGTTATGACCCCGGCTGACTACTTAAAAACAGTCAGCAGCTAACACGGACAATAAAGGTAAGTTGCTCAGCCTACGCTGAAGCTTTGGCTGACACAGTTGTCACGCTTTTTGCGGGGGCATTCCGCCTTCGGATGAGGACCGGTAATTCATCGGTAAACGGACCCCTGACACTCACTTCGTACTGACGCTCGTTACACCCGGTCAGTACTTTAAGCTTCGGTCAGGGCCTTCGGCGGGACAGGCAGGCAATTACTAAGTATCACGCCCTCGCGACAGGCAGGCTCCTTCCTTTGGCCACCAAAGGTTTACCGACGGTGGCGCTAAAATGATCCACCTGATCATTTTTAAACGCTCGGCCCTCTTTATTGCCGGGCAGTTAGCAATCAGACCTAAGTGCGCCTAAGGGGACAGTTTACACACAGAGTGACAGTTACTCAACCATGAACGATGGCCCAAAATGCTAACTGAAAAAGCATAATTTCACTTGACAATCGGGACTCAAAATAGTAAATAAAAGCAATGTATAATTCAAGGACTTGGACGAATATAATTCAGGGTTTTCCGTTTAAATAAGAAAGGGATTTGCAAAGCGAAAAATTAAAATTCAATAGAAATATGAACATAGACAATCAGCGTATCGCAAAAATGACCTTCGCCTCGGTATATCCTATGTATCTCACAAAAGTGGAGAAGAAAGGCCGAACAAAAGAAGAATTGCATCAGGTTATCGAGTGGTTAACAGGCTTCGATAACATGAAGCTGCAGGAATTGATAAAGCAAAATGTGACATTTGAAACATTCTTTCAACATGCTTCGCTAAACCCCAATGCGCAACTTATCACCGGATTAATCTGTGGGTATCGTGTGGAGGAAATCGAGGATCCTTTAACGCAGCAGGTTAGGTATTTGGATAAATTGGTGGATGAGTTGGCTAAAGGTAGGAAGATGGAGAAGATTTTACGCGGCTGAAACAGCAAGACAACACAACAGACAAAAACACTGCTGGCAGACAGTTTTAAAATTAGCCCGAAATGCCAACACGGACAATAAAGGTAAGTTGCTCAGCCTACACTGAAGCTTCGGCTGACACAGTTGTCACGCTTTTTGCGGGGGCATTCTGCCTTCTAAAGGGGACCAGTAATTCATCGGAAAGCGGACCCTGGAGCTCACTACGTACTGACGCTCGTTTCACCCGGTCAGTACTTTCAGGTTCGGTCAGGGCTTTCGGCGTGACAGACAGGCAATTCCTAAGTATCGCGCGCTCGCGACAGGCTGGCTCCTTCCTAAACGCTCGGCCCTCTTTATTGCCCGGCACTTAGCCTTAATGAGGGAGCCTGCACCCACCAAGCTTACTTCGCTACTTTTTATTAACTTTGGAACATAATATTTCGGCCATGTTAACCAAAAACAAAGTAAGAAAGACAATCGATAGGTTACCTGAAAACTTCACAATTGACCAAATTGTTGAAGAGCTTGTTGTTCTTAATAAAATCGATGAAGGATTAAAGGATATAGAAGAGGGAAGAATCTTTACTACAGACCAGGTAAAGAAAGAACTTAAAACATGGTTAAAATAATCTGGATTAAAAGATCTCTGACCGATTTAAAATCTATTGCTGAGTATATTTCTAAGGACTCAGTTAAATATGCTTCCCTAACCCTTGAGAAAATTATTGACGTAACAAAAATACCTTAAGAATAATCCCAGATAGTAAGAATGGTGCCCGAGATTGGGAGGAATGACAAAATCAGAGAGATTATATTTGGTAATTATCGAATTATATATAAAATAACCAGTTCCTTGACTATCCACATCTTGACAGTACACCACTCTGCCAAAAGACTAAGGCAAACATCACTAAAGGGATCAAAATAAAATCACTAAGGCTAACACGGACAATGCTAAAGATAAGTTGCTCAGCCTACGCTGAAGCTTCGGCTGACACAGTTGTCACGCTTTTTACGGGGGCATTCTGCCTTCGAATGGGGACCGGTTATTAAACGGTAAGCGGACCCCTGACGCTCACTTCGTACTGACGCTCGTTACACTCGGTCAGTACTTTCAGCTTCGGTCAGGGCCTTCGGCGTGACAGGCAGACAATTCCAAGGACATGGTAGTACCACTCTTAAGAAAATACATCGATTTCCATATTTTCAGTGAACAATTTTGACATAAATTCTTTATAATATAAAAAGTCAGACTATGGCAGAATTAAAAACAAAACAAAACGATGTAAATGTTAGTGAATTTATAAACTCGTTTGCCGATACGGAACAAAAACGTAAAGACAGTTTTGAGTTAATAAAACTTATGCGGGATTTTACAGGTTTTGAACCGAAAATGTGGGGGCCATCTATCATAGGATTTGGCATTTATCATTACAAATCAGAGAGAAGTCGTCAGGAAGGAGACTGGCCCCTGGTGGGTTTCTCACCACGAAAAGCGGCTATTTCACTATATGTCTACACAGGAGCTCAAGAGCACGAGTATTTGTTGGAAGGTTTGGGAAAATATAAAATGGGGAAAGCCTGTATTTACATCAAGAAATTATCTGACGTCAATGTGGAAGCTCTCAAGAAACTAATGAAAGAAACTATTGATTATTTGCAAACGAAGTATAAATAATAATTCATAATACTATGGATAAAGCTACACAGACAATGATTGAAAACCTTCACAAGAACACAGGTAAAACAATGGAACAATGGACAGCCATAGTAAAGAAGGAAAATTTTGCAAAACACAGCGAAGCAATTAAGTTCTTAAAAGACAATTATGGCCTGACCCATGGTTTTGCAAACTTAATTGCTCATAAAGCAAAAGGATCCGACGCGGATTCATCAGAAAACAAAGATGACCTTATTGAAAAGCAATACAAAGGCAAAGAGCATTTTAAACCACTATATGACAAGTTACTGGACGAAATTCAAATGATCGGAGGGGATTTTGAAATTGCTCCAAAAAACGCATATGTGAGCCTAAGAAGAAAAAAGCAATTTGCAATACTACTACCGGCAACAAAAACTCGTTTTGAAATTGGTATAAACCTAAAAGGACAAGAACCCAAAGGAAAATTAGAATCTATCAATACTCCCAACGCTATGTGTTCTCACAGAATCAATCTTGCAGACATTAAAGATATTGATAAGGAAGTAATTGACTGGTTAAAGACAGCTTATGACAATGCAGGATAAATAAACCACTACCCATAATAGGCCGGACCCGCCCGCAAGGGTGTCAAGGCCAAAAACTCATGCCACCCCCAGGCTTCGGCTGGCATTTCCACCACCGAGGTGCTCAGTTAAATTCGTAATCCAATGAGAGATAAAAATGTTGAATGGGATGATGGTGGACTTTACCCCAATCGTGCTGCGATCTTCAAGGAATCCGGAATGCCGGCTGAATATGTATTTAAAAACCCTTTTTTCCATCGTTCATTAATCGGTGGCAGTGATCTGGGTTGCATGGTTTTGATATACATCCACTTATACATCTTTGTACTTTTGGAGGACATGATGTTGGTTGCCTGGTAGCTGCCGCAGCCCTGGATGAATATGAACAGATCAAGCCCTGGCAGAACGCTCTGGTGCAGTGTGCAAAAATCATTAATGAACTCTGGTCTGCTCAGGCTTCAGACGACCGTATCAAGTCCTTGAACGGATTAGGATTGTTGATATCGCTTTCATTTAGTATCTTGACAGTTTTCTAACCATTTAGCACAATTGTACCCATGACGCTCGTCTTCGACTCGGTCAGGACCTTCGGCGTTACAGCTCACCTGCTAAAGAACCAGATCCCTGCCCGGATGCTTAGGCGAGTAACGCTCACTAATTATACCGCCGGGCCGTTATGGGTAGATAAACAAACAACTTGACCGTGAAATATTAATCAACAATAATATGAATGGACTGAAAGAAAAAAATACATTCGAAAAATCAAGAGAGCATCTTGCTAACGAACGAACATTCCTCGCCTGGATAAGAACAAGTATTGCTTTAATGGGCTTCGGCTTTGTAATTGTGAAATTTACATTATTTCTCAAAGAAATTTCACTATTGTTGAGTACAAAAGGTGTGTCATCAAAAGGATATTCAGCAATTGTTGGAGTAATTATGGTAGCATTAGGAGTAATAATAGCAATTTTAGCATTTCTTCAATTCAAAAAATATGAGAATCAGCTAAATAATAATTCTTATGTTTCTTCATCAATGCTTTCATTGTTTATTACCCTAATTATTTTAATTGGTGGTTTAATTTTAATATTATATTTACTTTCAAGTATATGATTTTATCTTATACATAGACATATATCGAAGCAAGAAACAATGGATCCTTATCAGATTTATTTAATCTCATGCTGATTATGAGAAAATTCTACCCTGACTCCGCTCCAGAAAATGTATAATATCACCTGATAACCGGAGATTTAGCATTCGCGCCGATTTTACCGGTGTGGAGTTCAAATCCGGCGGCTTTACCGGAGTGGTGGCTAAATCTGGTGACCTAGAGAAAAATACAATTGCTAATGCTGTGTGGAATCGCACCTCTTTTAATGCTATGTATATTGCCGATATAGTTTTCGAGGGTGCAGTGGAGGACTGCTATTTTGAAAACTGCGCTTTTACCAGGGTGACGTTCAGGAACTCAACGCTTATTAACACTTTTTTTAAAAACAAGAGTTTGAAACGTATCCGGTTTATTGACTGTCAGGCAGATCGGATGACCTACGAATTCCTGAAAAACGGGAAAGCAGATTTAACCGGTATCGCGTTGTTAACACCATAAAGGAGGAAATGAATAAAACATGACAAAGTACTCATTGACAGTTTTAAAAATTGGCCCGAAATGCTAACAAGGACAATGCTCACGCCCTCGCGACAGGCTGACTCCTTCCTTTGGCCACCAAAGGTTTACCAACGGTGGCGCTACAATGATCCACCGGATCATTTTTAAACGCTCTGCCCCATTATTATCAGGCCGGCAGGCCTAATGCAGGACAGAATTGAGGAAAAAAAATTCCCGATTTATTATGGAATAAATGAATATTTCTCATCCTTTGTAAAAATACCACTATGAAAAAAACAATTCTTTCTTTAAGCATTATTGCATTATCAATCGCTATCTCCGCCGAAACTCCAAAAGAAATTTCTTCAGAAATTAAAAATGTTACAATCTATCTACAGGGTGCTCAGATAACGAGAGAAGCAATCGCTCAAATCCCCAAAGGTAAAAGCACATTAATTATCCAGGGATTATCTGCAAAAATAACTCCCTCTAGCATTCAGGTAAGTGCGACAAATGATGTAATGATCATTTCTGTAACACACAATATTGATTATCTCAATAAAGTATTAACTGACAAAACTTTAACAAATCTTTACAAAAAACAACGATCACTCACAGATAGTATAAAGGTCTTAAACAACTTAAAGGCCGTTTATGCTCAGGAGAAGACAATGATTTTATCAAATTCTTCAATAGCTGGAGATAATGGAGTCAATATTAATGAATTGGAGCAAGCAGCTATCTTTTTTAGAAAAAGGCTAACTGAAATAGAAACTACAACACATAATCTGGACAACACAATTTTTGATCTTAAAAGTGCATTATATATGATTTCAAAACAACTACTCGAGTTAAACTCAAAAATTGATTTGCCAACAAGTCAGGTCAAGGTTGTTGTATCCTCAGAAACAGACACTAAATCCCAATTGAAATTAGATTATTTTATACCAGATGCTAGTTGGGTACCGGCTTACGATATCAGAATAAGTGAAACAGATAAACCTCTTGATTTCTTTTATAAAGCTAAGGTCACGCAAAATACTGATGAAAATTGGGAGAATGTTAAACTGACTCTATCGACAGGGAATCCCTCATTAGGTAACAATAAACCTGAATTAACAGCCTACTATTTAACATTTGATAATTATTACAAGACATATTCGTCTAATTTAGTAGCAGAAAATCAACCATTAAAAGGAGTAGTAAGCGGGAAAATAACTGATGCCGTAACAGGAGAGCCTCTGATTGGTACTACAGTACTTGTCAAAGGTACTAATAAAGGAGTCGTTGCTGATGTAAATGGCAATTATTCTATTGAACTGCCCCAGGGAAGCAATACACTGATTTTTTCGTTTATCGGTTATAAATCTCAAGAGGTAATTGCAAATTCTGCTACATTAAATATTTCAATGAACGAGGACCAGGTTGCACTTGAAGAAGTTGTTGTTGTTGGCTATGGAGTGAGCGGTGATGCTTCCCAATCATTATCAGGCAGAGTTGCAGGAGTTAATGTTGTAAGGAAAAAAGAGCAAATACCTATTGCAATCGAAAAACGACAACTTACGACTGAATTTCAAATTGATATTCCATATTCTATACCTTCTGATAATCAACCATATGATGTTAATATGGTTGAGTATGAAATTGATGCTTTCTATGAGTATTATGCTGTTCCTAAATTGTCAAATAACGCATTTCTTATAGCAAAAGTTCCTAACTGGATTAATTATAATCTTTTAAACGGTACAACCTACATATTCTTTAAAGGAATTTATCAAGGAGAATCATATATTGATCTTGACACTGCCAGTGATACTCTGTCAATTTCAGTAGGTCGTGATAAAGATTTGATTATTAGCAGGGATATTCAGAAAGACTTTGTAAGCAAGAGCATTTCTGGTGCTTCAAAGAAGGAACAGAAAGCTTGGACAATATCAATTAAAAACAATAAATCTATCCCGGTTAATATCTCCATAGAGGATCAATATCCAGTTTCTAAAGTAGATGATATTAAAGTAGACCTGATTGAATATACAGGGGCCAGGAGGGAGGAGTCAACTGGTAAATTGACCTGGGATCTATCTCTTAAACCTGCTGAGAAAAAAAGCCTGGATCTTAGATATTCAGTTAGATATCCAACAAGCAGATCAGTAATTGTTGAATAATTAAAACACCAGGCCTGACACGGACAATGGTAAGTTGTTTCCCGCTTTTTTTCACTAAACACGGGACAGGTGTCACGGTTTTTGCTTTTGCTCATGCACGCAAGATAAATTCGTAATGGCCGTTGCACCCGGACACGCTAAAAAATGGCATAAGAATAAAAATTTCACTACTATGAAAAAATATTTAAGCAACGACTTTGATTTAACCGAGTATATCAATGTATCTGATGAATGTTCCATTTGGTCTGCTCCATTCGGACTTAAACTGCTAGACTATATTGATTATAAACAAAATATCTCTGCTATCGATATTGGATTTGGAGCAGGATTTCCTTTGACTGAGGTTGCACTCAGACTTGGAGAAAGTTCAATTGTTTATGGAATTGATCCATGGTCAGATGCAATTGTAAGAACCAGGAAAAAGATTGAATATTATCGAATAACAAATATTAAAATCTTTGAGGGAGTTGCCGAATCTATTCCACTCAAGGATAATTCAGTGGATTTGATTGTAAGCAATAACGGAATAAATAATGTAAGTGATATTAATCAAGTAATCTCGGAGTGTTCAAGAATAATAAAATCAGGCGGACAATTTGTTCAAACGATGAATTTGGATAAAACTATGTTTGAATTTTATGGACAACTGGAAAAAGTATTATCTGATTTGAGTATGAAAACGGAGATTGAATTAATGAGACAGCATATTTACGAAAAACGACGTCCTCTTGATGAAATGATTTCAATGATTCAAAATCATGGATTTATTATCAAGGATTTAGAACATGATCAGTTTAATTACAAGTTTTCAAATGGCACTACAATGTTAAACCACTATTTCATTCGGTTAGCGTTTATGAATTCCTGGATTAAAATTCTGCCTAAGAATAAATTAGAACAAATATTTTACACAATTGAAACGCGTCTTAACGAGCAAGCAAAAATGCTTGGAGTTATAAAACTTACTATTCCGTTTGTTTTAATTAATGCAATCAAAAAATAGATACATTTCTTTAACATGACACGTTGAAAACATAAAAATAAGATTGAAAAAACATTTCTGACATGACGAGGTTAAAATTGCTACAGCCACATAACACGGACAAAGGTCATACCCTCCTTCGAACTCCGTAGCTTTAGCGAAGGAGTTCCTTGCACGCCATGACTCTCGTCTTCGACTCAGTCAGGGCCTTCGGCGTTATAGGCAGACAATTCCTCAGTATCACGCCCTCGCGACAGGCCGGCTCCTTCCTTTGGCCACCAAAGGTTTCCCGGCGGTGGCGCTAAAATGATCCACCGGATCATTTTTAAACGTTCGGTCCTCTTTATTGCCGGGCCGTCAGGTTGCACCGGACCCCTGGTTGTACCTGGATTCAATTTTAATTAAGGACCTTTAATAATAACTGTTATCTTTGAACTAAATACGATAATATATTTTAACCTGTAAAGTACTTATCAATGTTTGCCAAGAGTGTTGCGAAAGATTTTCCAATTGTTTGCATAGGTGGTTCAGCAGGTGGACTGGATGCCTATACCCGACTTCTACATAATCTGCCAATAGATATGGGCGTTGCAATCGTCATAGTTAACCATTTGAGAACTGTGTCCACGTCATTGCATGAGATTCTTCCACACCACACAAAAATGCCTGTTGAACTGATTACCGAAAAACTGGACATTCGGCCAGACCATGTGTTTATCATACCAGAGAAGCACGATTTACACGTTTTAAATGATGAGTTCCGACTAAAGCCGATATCAAAACCCAGAGGTTGGCCCGATGTGATTACGGTTTTTCTGCGTTCTCTTATAAAGAACTGGGACGGAATACTCATTGCAGTCATTGTATCTGGCTATGACGGGGATGGAGCCGAAGCATTATGTGGCATTAAAGAGGTGGGGGGCATAACCATTGCGCAGAAACCTGAGACAGCAGTTCAACCAGATATGCCTGAGAGTGCAATAGAAAGTGGGTGTATAGATTTTATTCTTTCACCTGAGGATATCGCAAAAGAAATTATGAGAATTACGAATACGGGCAAAAAATAAGGCATAATTATCACCGGACACTCACAAATATATTGTTGCTAAAGTATACCTTTACAGCCCTCGCGACAGTCCGGCTCCTTCCTTTGGCCACCAATGGTTTATCGACGGTGGCGCTAAAATGATCCACCGGATCATTTTTAAACGCCCGGCCCTCTTTATTGCCTGGCCGTTGGCAACCATTTAAAGTCGACACAATGAAGCATTGGATTATCGAATTTCGTTTTAAACCTTCTTCACCGGGGATTAATAAAATCATCATCTTTGATGGATATTTTAAAATCAGGACAATAGCAAGATAATGTGATTTGTTGCAGGCTACGATACTCTGATAAATCGTTCAGCCTGAAGACTGTCATCAAAATTCTCAAAAAAGAAATTGCCAAAGGAGGGAAACGTATGAGTTCATTTGTGCTTGATTTTAAGGATATTGACAAAACAAAACTCATGGTTGTTGGGGGTAAAGGCGCGAACCTGGGGGAACTTTCCAGGATTGAAGGAATACGCGTACCGGATGGTTTTTGCATTTCTACGGAAGCCTTTAAAAGAATCATTGGGGAAACATCGTCTATTAACGAATTACTTGATCAATTAACGCTTCTAAAGGTGGAAGACCACGATAAAATCGTTGAACTTAGCGGTGAGATTCGCAGGGTCATTGAAGGGATAGCCATCTCTCAAGACATAAATGAAGAAATCACCCGCATCCTCTCCATGTTTGATGAAAAAAATGCTTATGCAGTTCGATCCAGCGCAACTGCAGAGGATTTACCGACGGCCTCCTTTGCAGGCCAGCAGGAAACGTATCTGAACATTATAGGGAAGAAGGCAATCCTAAAGCATATCAGCAAGTGCTGGGCATCGCTATTTACAGAAAGGGCAGTAATTTACCGCCTTCAAAACGGCTTCGACCACCGTAAAGTCCACCTCTCTGTGGTTGTTCAGAAGATGGTCTTTCCGCAGGCGGCAGGAATTTTATTTACTGCCGATCCCGTCACTTCTAACAGGAAAGTGTCATCCATTGATGCCGGCTTCGGACTTGGTGAGGCCATGGTCTCAGGCCTGGTGAATGCCGATAACTATAAAGTGCGTAACGGCAAGGTTATCGATAAGAAGATATACACCAAGAAGCTGGCTATCTATGCCTTAAAAGATGGCGGTACGAAAGAACAGGAGATTGAGCCTGAGTGGCGGAACAGGCAAGCACTGACGGATGAGCAGATTTTGCGGCTTGAACGCCTGGGTAGAAAGATCGAAGAACATTTCGGCCGCCCACAGGACATCGAATGGTGTTTGGCTGATGATACATTTTATATTGTCCAGAGTCGGCCAATCACTACTTTATACCCTATCCCTGCTGCGCCGTCGGCAAACCTTTGGCGGCCGATGGAACCGAATGATCAGGAAAATCACGTTTATGTATCTGTCGGTCATCAACAAATGATGACTGATGCCATGAAACCACTGGGATTGTCTTTTTTCCTGTTAACGACCCCTGCACCCATGCGTACTGCTGGTGGAAGGTTGTTTGTTGATGTTACACCTCTGCTGGCTTCACCTGGCAACAGAATGACTTTATTGGCTACCATGGGACAACACGATCCGCTCATGAAAGATGCACTTATGACCATAATAGAGCGAGGCGATTTTATAAAATCCTTACCAGCTGATAAAAAAGAACAGAGTCCCGGTAAAGGCAATAGAGTTATTTCGTCTGCGGGTTTTCGAACACAAGTCGAAAACGATCCGAGAATCGTTTCTGACTTGATTAAGAGGAGTCAAACCTCGCTAGAAGAGTTAAAACAAAACATCCAGACGAAATCAGGACCGGATTTATTTGATTTTATTATGGAAGATATCCAGCAATTAAGGAAGATCTTATTTGACCCACAGAGTCATGGTGTAATTATGGCTGCTATGGATGCTTCATCATGGATCAATGAAAAAATGAACGAGTGGTTAGGTGAAAAAAACGTAGCAGACACGCTTTCTCAATCTGTCCCATACAATATTACTGCGGAAATGGGTCTGGCGCTATTGGATGTCGCCGATGTGATTCGTCCTTATCCGGAAGTAATTGAGTATTTACAACATGTATACAACAAAAACGATAACTTTTTGGCTGAGCTGGTTAAGCTTAATGGTGGACAGGAAACCCGGGACGCTATCTATGCTTATCTTAACAAATACGGAACGCGATGTGCCGGAGAAATTGATATTACTAAAACTCGTTGGAGCGAAAAACCAACTACACTTGTCCCCATGATTCTCAGTAACATCAAAAACTTTGAGCCTGAAACTGGCAATCGGAAATTTGAGCAAGGGCTGCAGGAAGCTTTGAAAAAAGAACAAGAGTTATTAGATCGATTGAAGCAATTACCGGATGGTGAACAAAAAGTCAAAGAGACAAAACGAATGATCAGCCTGATCCGGAATTTCATCGGTTATCGTGAATATCCAAAATACGGCATGATTAATCGCTACTTCGTTTATAAGCAGGCTTTGCTGAAAGAAGCCGAACAACTCGTACAAGCCAGCGTTATTCATGAAAAAGAAGATATATACTATCTCACTTTTGAAGAACTCCGCGAAGTAGTACGTACAAATAAACTTGATTACCAGATCATCAACAGGAGAAAAGACGAGTACAAATTATATGAAAAACTTACTCCACCACGTGTTATCACGTCTGATGGTGAAATCATTGCAGGTGAGTACAAACGAGAAAATCTCCCAGCCGGAGCTATTACAGGTCTACCTGTTTCTTCCGGAGTTATAGATGGACGAGCACGTGTCATCTTAAACATGGAAGATGCTGTTATAGAAGATGGAGATATATTAGTCACCACCTTTACTGACCCTAGCTGGACACCATTGTTTGTATCCATAAAAGGTCTGGTCACCGAAGTTGGTGGACTGATGACCCATGGAGCTGTTATCGCACGTGAATATGGCTTACCAGCAGTTGTCGGAGTGGAGAATGCTACCAGGCTGATAAAGGATGGGCAACGAATTCGCGTGCATGGAACAGGAGGGTATGTAGAAATCCTATAAAGCCATTCAATCCCGCTTGACACCATACCCTCCTTCGAACTCCACAGCTTTTGCGAAGGTGTTCCTTGCACCCCATGACGCTCGTCTTCGTACTGACGCTCGTTTCACCCGGTCAGTACTTTCAGCTTCGGTCAGGGCCTTCGGCGTGACAGGCAGGCAATTCCTCAGTATCACGCCCTCGCGACAGGCCGGCTCATTCCTTTGGCCACCATCAGTTCATATTTAAAAATTAAAGGTGTCACGAAAGGTCTGATAGTCCCTGCAGATTATTGGACGACTGCCAGCAACTATAGTGATGAAGCATATGTCTACTGGGGAACGAGCGGATTGAGCTGGGCAATTCCATACGTAGCCGGGCTCTCAGCTCTGGCCTGGCAAGTCAATCCTCGACTCCGGTATTCTGAGATCAGGGAATTGCTTATCAAAACAGCAGATACAAAACCGGATGGCGTCAAGGTTCTGATGCCTATGGCATTCATAGATTCGGTTAAGAACCTGGCAAATTAGCAATCCGGCTTTTGTGTAAATCCGATCTGTAAACTCACGTTAGATTAAGAAATGACATTCTGATTAAGGACCTAACCATAACAGAAAAGTAAATGATCTATAAACAAGACAATTTTTTTTTGTCTGCAGCCTTTGATTAATTTCGTATTAAGAGATAAACTCTCCACATTTTCAGGAATAATTAATTTTGAATTTTCTTTACCTATAGAATATAAAATGAGATCAAAATTTGACAACCAGGACGAACTTGACAGAATGCGATTTGACCCGGATAATTATAAATGGGGGATTTTTTATTTCAATCCTAAGGATCCAAGGATAATTCTGCCAAAAAGAAACCTTTACATGGGATTCACTTTAAATTTCGCAAATCCAATTTCATACTTGATTATAATTTTAGTGTTCGCCGTTGGTATTTTCTTTTCACATTTTAAAGGCTGACAAGTAAAAAAAGAGAAGATCAATTAACAAACTTAGACCTTCTTGTACTCTTACTTTATTTCGATTATGTGTTCATCTCCTTTTTTATTCGCCAGTTTTACTGTTGGTTCAGCTGTTCTGGATAGAATTTGTATATATCCTGATTCCCCTCCAAGCACAAGCCCGGCACCATCTTCTGTTACACCAATTTTTACATTTGGTCCACCTTCAGAATCAAACAATCGGAACAATACTGTCTCCGGATATCCAACTGTACCATCCGGCATTTTGAGTGTAGGCTCAGTTGGCAGAACTTTAATTTCAGCCCGGACTTTTCCATGTTCATCAATAAGTTCAAAGGCATGTCCTCGTACGATCGGGACGACTTCCGACTTAAAAGCTGTCGTAAAAAGAAACAGTACTATTAATAATATCAATAAATTAATGACTGTAAGTACAATTGTTAATCGTTGAGTTTTCATTGCAGGAGAATTATTGGTTATGATTTACGATTCGTATTTTTATCTTTACAAGACCAAATAGATTAAGTTCTCAATTACCGTGACTTTAATAAATAGGGCAGCATATAACACGGACGTGGACGACTATTTTGTTGCAATTATAATACCTGAAAAAGAGCCCATGTTTCTGACAACCCTAAGACTTATATTCCGAAACCTCTGGAAAAGCAAAATCACATCCTCAGTAAATATTATAGGATTTGCATTTAGTTTAGCTGCTTGTTTTATTATTGGGCTTTATATTTTAAACGAATTCAGCTACGATAAATTCCATAAAAACTATTCAAACATATTTCGTGTGGTTAATGATGAAAATCAACGATCTCAGGTAGATTACACCTTAAAAGAGGATATTTTAAAAGAAATACCGGAAGTTACCAATGCTTGTCATCTGCTACCGAGGAAAAACAAAATTCAGGTAGAATATCAAGGTAATACTTTAGACATAAATTCCTCGTTATCAACTGATAATAGTTTTTTTAGGATATTTTCATTTCCACTGATAATTGGTAACCAGAATGAACCATTTGATAATAATAATCATTCAATTCTGATATCAGCAAATGTTGCCGGATTATTATTTGACAAAGGAAATCCGCTAGGAAAACTAGTAAAGATTAATGATAGAGATGAGTATACTATATGTGGGGTATTTAAAGATTTCCCAGTGAATTCAAGCATCTCTGCAGATATAATACTAAATGAAAGCTATGAGATCAATACCCGGGCTGAAAGATATTCTAAAGATGGGAAACAGGAATTTCAAAGGACAATTTTCATTTTAGTAAATAATCCGGATCATACTGATCTAATTACAGGAAAGATTAATAATCTGTTAACAGGAAAGGATTTACTACTTAAGAAAGTCCGGTTACAACCATTAAGCGATATATATTTATTCGACAATACAACAAACTGGGATTTCAATAAAGGTAATTACTCACTCATTCTGCTTTTTCTTGGTATTGCGATTATCACTCTTATACTGGCATCAATTAACTATATCAACATATCAATAGCACAATATAATCAAAGGTCCAAAGAAACGGGAGTACGAAAAACCTTCGGAGCAAGTCGATTTAAGCTCATCAGATCTTTCCTTGCTGAATCCATGGTTGTCACTCTGATTTCTCTAATACTTGCTTTGTTTTTAACTGACACATTTTTGTCTCTATTTAATTCGCTATTTAATTTACAACTTCAGGCAGCGAGTTTAATTTCAGTTCAATTCCTCATAATATTTATCATTTTAATTTTTGTGCTTGGAATTATAAACGGGATAGGCCCTGCGCTTATAATCACCTCTTTTAATCCTGTTCAGATATTTCAGAAACGATATTTAAAACTGCATGGGAAGAATTATATAAGAAATATCCTGACAACAATTCAATTCACTGCTTCAATTGCGCTGATTATCTGCGTTTTATTGATAATTAAACAATTATATTTTTTTAAGCATAAAGACCTTGGATTCAAAGACAATAACCTGCTAAAAATTACCGCTAACAATATCACAAAATATGAACCATTAAAGGACAAACTACTTCAGAATCCTTCAATACTTTATGCGACATATTCTTCAGGTATCCCGGGAGAAATAAACCATGCAGAAAGTCCAGGAATTGATGCTGATTTTTACACCAAAGGTGTCCCAATTATCCATAGCGATGCTTCATTTGTTAAGACATTCCAGATTGGTATATCAGAAGGACGCGACTTTATTGAAAGCGGGAACAAAAATGTTTGTTTAATAAGTGAAACCGCTTCTAAAGCTTTTGGATGGGAAAAAGAATGGCAGGATAAATACTTTCAGAGAAATAATAATTATGTGGGCTATAAGGTTTTAGGGATCTTTAAAGACTTCCACTTCCGGTCCATGTATCAGGAAATATCTCCTCTGGTTATAGAATATAATGACAATCAAAAAAGCTTTTTAACTCTTAGATTATCAAGCCAAAACCTTTCTGAAACCATAGACTACATTAATAAAACATGGAAAGAGATTGAACCTGACGTTTTATTGGACTTTGCTTTTTATGATGCATGGTTCGATTCTATGTATAAAAAAGAAGAACATCTTGCTAAGATGGTCAGCTCTTTTGCTATTCTGGCAATTATTATTTCCTGCCTGGGTGTCTTTGGTCAGGCAATTTTAAATACAATAAACAGGACCAAAGAGATTGGTGTGAGAAAAATAAATGGAGCTAAAATAAACGAAGTAATTTTATTGCTCAACATAGCTATCTTAAAATGGGTATGTATAGCCTTCTTTATTGCAACGCCAATTACTTGGTACTTAATGAATAAGTGGCAACACAATTTTGCCTATAAAACAAATTTGAGTTGGTGGATTTTTATTTTGGGTGGACTTGGAGTTTCAGTCATGACACTTTTAACTGTTAGCTGGCAAAGCTGGAAGGCGGCAAATATAAATCCGGTTGATTGCTTAAAGGATGAATAATATATTCTAAAATTCAGAATCTAATATAATTCCTGTTGCTACACGGACAATAAGGGTAAGTTGCTCAGCCTACGCTGAAGCTTCGGCTGACACAGTTGTCACGTTTTTTGAAGGGGCATCCTGGAAATTTATGGATAATTATATATCTTAGTCGTGCTGCATGCAAAAAACAACCTGCAATGCATGAAGCTTATAAAATGAAGACAAAAATTTTAGTAATCGGATTGATAAAACCGAATCCTCTGGTTATTAAGACGATTATTGAATTCTTAAAAACACATATGTCATGATAGATTCTAAAATTAAAGAAATCCGGAAATTCTGCGAATCCAACTCCGATCCGGAAATCATTAAAAAATTCTCAAAATATTTCAAAGAAGGTTATGATGGTTATGGAATTGATAAGAATGTAATTGAAAAACAGATAGATAATTGGAAAGACCAATGGAAAGACGAAATGACAATTGATAGCTATTTGATGCTTGGAGATGAATTACAACGTGGCAGATATGATGAGAAAAACCTTGCAATAGTATTTATTCAGACACAAAGAAACCATTTTACAAAGGATACATTTAAGCGGATAGGCAATTGGTTTGATTATGGAATAAATAACTGGGCAACAACCGATGTGTTATGTATTTTTGTTTTATCAAGTTTTCTAATTGATAAAGTAATCGATTTAGATGATTTAAAGTCCTGGAATGATTCTGAATCTGAATGGAAACGTAGAGCTGTTCCGGTTACCTTGATAGAATTAATTAAAAAAGATTTGAAACCAAAAGATGCTATATACGCTATTGAACCATTAATGTTAGATAAATCTGAATATGTTCAAAAAGGGATTGGCACTTTGTTACGTGGATTATGGAAGAAATATCCTTTAGAAATTGAGGAATTTTTGCTTAAATGGAAAGACAGTTGTGGCAGGTTGATAATCCAATACTCAACGGAGAAAATGGATAACGAATACAAGAAGAAATTTAAGAAAACTAAATAACACGACGGCACAGCTCTTCAACATGATGAGAAAAATATTAAGGTTTATCTATTTAGCGTTAATACAATGCAGGATTTACGTGTTAACAATATTTATCACCTATTGCGTCTCATGTTTTGTAGGAATAATTATGGTACACAATGGAAATAATTTTGCTCTTTCATACAGAGATAAAATTGTAAGTAAAGCATTGACAACTGATAAAGCGTCATTAAATTATCAAAAAGGGAAAAACTTTTCAGCAGCGTTGCATGATTTTAAAGGAAATCTCCTGTTTGGTGCAATACCTCAGACTTTAATGGGACTTGGGATAGTTGTCCCTTATTTTACTGTATTAAAACAAGGTTGGATTGGAGGAATAGTTTCTGTAAATTCTGAACATAAAAGTAGATTTAAAAATTTCAAATCAACATTCTATTATTTTTTTGTTCTCTTACTGCAATTTATCCCATATTCCTTAGCAATTGGTGCAGGTATCAAATTTGGTATTGATTTTTATAATTATAACAAAATACATGGATGGTTGATGTGGAAATATAAAATTCAAAAAAGTGGTTTAATCAATTTAGGATATGTTTATCTGCTTGTTATTCCATTATTTTTTGTTGCTTCTTGTTTTGAATTTCTATCAAACCTGACTCCACACTAGTGCTCGCAATAAAGATTCTGTACCATGATAAATTCAAGTTTCTGCACATAAAATAAATACTATGAAAGAAACTTCTGTAATGACAACTGAAATTCTCACTCTTGTAAAGGAGTGGGAGGCTAAACTTGCTTCCCTGCCAAACAAGACAATTACTGAATTCCGAAACAGTCAAAACCGAACTATAAAACAAATACTCGGTCACTTGATAGATTCTACATCCAATAACATTCACAGAGTTGTTCATCTGCAGTACCAGCAAAGTCCTTTTTCATTTCCAAACTATGCAACATTTGGAAATAACGACCTCTGGATTGCAATCCAAAACTATCAGAACGAAGATTGGAACAACATGATTCAGCTCTGGAAATATTCCCTCTTGCATTTCTGCCATTTAATCAATAACGTCAAAGATGACAAACTTGAAAATGAGTGGATTTCCGGGCCAGATAAGAATATCTCACTAAAAACAATGATTGAAGATTTTCCAGGACATCTTAAATTGCACCTTTCTGAGATTAACGGTTTGATTAATAGTAAATCTTGACCTTGATGAAACAACTGGTATCATTTGACAAATCCCTGATCGCCCCATGTGGAATGAATTGCGGTACATGCATTGCTTATCTAAGAGAAAAAAACAAGTGTCCTGGTTGTCGGATTTACTCTGCAGATAAGGCTATTTCAATTCAGAGATGCATAATTACGAAGTGCCTATACCTTGACAAAACAACTTCAAAATTCTGCTACGACTGTGAAAAATATCCATGCAAAAGATTAAAACAACTTGATAAAAGATACCGGACAAAATACAAAACAAGTTTTATAGAAAACCTGACAATAATAAAGGAAAAAGGGATTGACAGCTTCCTTGTTTTCGAGTCAAAACGAAGGACTTGTCCAGACTGTGGATCAGTTCTGAGTGTACACCGGGACATGTGCGCCATACAGGCTTGCCCACCGGGACAAATTCCGGCTAAAGCAACTGGATCCGTTAACGGATGGGCTGACGCCGGAAACGCTTACCTGCCTATACCGGCGGCCGTTATAGAACATTTATGCTACTATTGAGACTCTGCTTATTTTTCCAGATATTCTGAAAATCTTTGATCTATATGCTGGTTAAACCATTTATCAATAACTGATTTTTTGAACCTCCATTCTTTGCCCAATTTCGCGGCCGGAATCTTCCCATTCTGTGCCCATGTGTAGATTGTTTGAGGTTTTAGTTTTAAATACTTTGCTACTTCTTCTATGGTCATTATTTCATCCATCCCCTACTTCTTCAAAAGGTTTAGTAATGTTGTGTCACTTTCCTGTTTTTGGCTTTCAGGTTTGACTTCAATATCCTGGTCTGAATTTTCTGGTTTCGAAAGTTGCTGGAAAGAATAAATTATAGCAGTATAAAAATTGCCTTCATATTTCCTGAACAGCTTAAATTCCTCAGTTTTATTGCATAAAAAGGGACGAAGGTTCCAGGCAATCTGAACCCCGACAAATGCCAGTATTATAATCCATATTCTGAAAACGTTAACCCCAATAAGTGGGTATATATCTTTTTTCTCACAAGCAAATTTTAACGCATCTACCATGAGTCTCATTCCGAAGATCCCTGAGAAGATAAATATTGCTACATGTAAAAGTTGCAGGAAATGATAGTTTCCACCAGTCACCTGAAACAATATAACAATGGGGGCAAATGAAATAGCAATTGCAGAGGTAAGTACAAATCCACTTAAAATAATAAAGACCATCTGTCTCAATGTCATCTTGGATCCCAGGACTTGTTGAATTACATAAAAGGATGGAAAACAGATTAGAATTGCACTAAAAAACAGGAATGTCACTTTGAATCCGGCGACAATTGATTGAAGTATACTATGATAACTCCCCATGACAATTCCATAAAGGAATGTAAAGACACAAATAATAAGCAACTGATTCAAGATTAATCTTCTCGATTGATCCTTATTCCGTTCCTCAAAATATGACTCTGTATTCTGAAATATTTTGAAAACTTCTATTAATCCACTTGCGTTTTCCATGGTAAAAGAAATTGGTCAGACTATAAAGTTACCAACTATTTTAATAATTACAAATGTTTATTACTGTTTATTACTGTTTGCTATTAATTAATTATCAATATGAAGATAAAGAACAAAATAACGCCCTTTAATACACGGACAATAAAATTAATAGATTTGTCACGGTTTTTGCATTGAATTTTTGCTACTCAGACAGCTTTGTATAACATGACAAACCCGGACTCCCGACGCTCTGGAAAAGCCATAACAGATATAATGATAAATATAACATGAGTACTAAAATTAAAGTTGAATTAGGTAATGTTCAGAAGACACTCTTCATGCCTGTTTGGGCCAGGGCAGTTTTAAAACAGAACTGACCATACGGACAATAGCGAGGGCCGGGCGTTTAAAAATGATTCACCGGATCATTTTAGCCACGGATATTAAAGAATACTACAATTTGAAAATGCATCTGATGATAAAATTTCTGAAATACTTTAGTTTGATTCTTTTGGGTCTTACTATGTTATTTCAAACTAATCTGGCCCAGGAGGCTGTCTCAAAAGTTGTTCTTTACCCCCAAACCCCCCAGGGGGGGCTTAGCAAGTATCTGTCTATCAATAAGTCCCCCCCCTCGCCTTCGCGTAGCCGCTTCGGCGGAGCAAGGCTGGGGGATTTAGGGGTGGCTGATCAGAAAAGGGCTTTTGAGACAGCCTCCGTTACCAAAACAGTTTCTCTGTTTTCCGGACTTCATACGTTGTCCATCCACGTGAGAGATACAATTACTCACGATTCTGTTTTTCATTTTCTGATTGATAAATTAAAACTGCCTGTATATTACTATCCGGTAGCCTCTGGTAAGCGCAAATATGCGGGTATATATGCAGGGAATCTGGTTTTGGAACCTTGCGGCCCTTATACAAATTATCTATATGGCACGAATAACTTCAGAGCTATTTTCTTTGGTTTAACTTTTGAACCTTTTGAATCTTTATCACTGACTGCAATGGGTCTTACCGGCAGAAAAATAAATCACCAGGCCGATGACACTTATATCAATTTACAGAAAGATACTGCGTTATGCGGGGACAATATAACTATAGGCTTTATGGATAGAGGACCTGCAAAAACAATTGATAAAAGAATTATGGATTCTTTGCGATATGCTTTGAACGCAGATAAAGAAAAGAAGTATAAAGTAATTTCTGACAGGATTAATGGTGAAATGCCAACAAACTACACAAGTGTAAATTACTACAATGAATCAGGCATTGAATATGTAAAGGAGATCTGTATCGGCTACAGGGATAATTCAAATTTACAGAAATGGAAAGAATTAATCAGCCCTTTTGAATTAATTAATGATGAAATCTGGAAGGTAAGCAATATACTTGATTTTCATATTATTAAAAGTAATATAAAAGAAGTACAAAGCATAACTTTCAAGGTAAAATCATTAGAAAGAGCAAAGCGATACCTGATAAAAAACAATTTGTTCGGGAGTTTTGTTGGTGATAAAATCCAATTGGACAAGGCACAAGCTTTTGGATTATCCATATATCTTACTGATGAAGATTGATCATAACACAAAACCCTATCATCATCATTTAAGTATATGAGTCCGGACAATTCCTGGTACATATACCTGTTATGCGATTGGATGCCAAACTGAGTTCCTTAACACATGCACGGGAAGAATCTATCCGGAAACAGGGGATTTTATGCCCGCTTGCCGGAACTTTTAATAAGCCGTGCCTGAAAATAGAATTCAAGGTAAATAATAATAACACAAAAAAATAAGAATAATTTTCGTATATTATGGTTGTTCTTATTTGTTTCATGACCTAACAGGATAGTTAGTCAGTAGGGTCAGTTTCATGTTTCGATTTAAACATTCTGGTATTGAACTTTCAAGTGATTTTAAAACTTGACTATGGAGAAAAAAGGTAACAAATCTGAAGCTGCTAACCTTCGCCAAAAGGCAGAAGAGTTGCTTAAAAAGAAATCGTCAAAAATGACCTCTTTTCTATCTGAAACCGAAATTCTTAAACTCACTCACGAACTTGAGGTCCATCAGATAGAACTGGAAATTCAAAATGAAGAACTCGTAATTGCAAAAGAGAAGGCAGATATTGTCGCACAAAAATATGCCGAATTATACAATTATGCACCCTCCGGTTACTTTACTCTTTCTAAAGAAGGTGAAATCATTGAATTAAACCCTTGCGGTGCAAACATTCTTGGTAAAGAAATCCAACAATTAAAAAACAGCAAGTTTGGATTTTTTGTATCCGATGAAACAAAACCAATCTTCAACTCCTTTCTCGGGAAAGTATTTAACGGCAAAGGTGAAGAATCGTGCGAGATAATCCTGTCAGGTGATGGCAACTCTATGAATGTTTACCTTAATGGGATCGTTAATAAAAATGGCGACCATTGCTTTGTAAACGTGATGGATATCACTGACCGTAAGCTGGCAGCAGAGTTGTTAATTACAAACAAAGAGCTTGCCTTTCAAAACAAAGAAAAACAAAAATGGGCAGAAGAGCTATTCAATTCCAACAAAGAACTTAAAGAGCTGCTTCAACTCAATTCCGACAAAGACCTTTTTATATCAATTCTTGCACACGATTTAAGAAGTCCGTTTCAGGGGCTTCTTAGTTTATCGGGTTTATTAACAGAAAACATTCACCAACATAATATTTCTGAAATAGAAACTCTTGTAAATCAAATTAATATATCCGCACAAAACACATATAAATTACTTGAAGACATATTGATGTGGGCAAAAACTCAATCCGGTAAAATTCCTTTCGAACCACAAAAATTGAGCTTTAAAGATATTTGTAAAGATATTCTGGAAAATCTCAGACCAATAGCCGGGGCAAAAGGCATAAAAATTAATTATATTTCAGATAATGAGATAATTATTTTTGCTGATATAGATATGGTAAAAGCGATTTTGCGAAATCTTGTTTCGAATGCAATAAAATTTACAAACAATAGCGGATCAATAAATATCAGTGCAGAACAAACACATTCAAACATAACAATATCCGTCTCGGATAATGGTATTGGAATACCGCCTGATAATTTATTTAAACTGTTTGATATTTCACAAATTCAAACCACAACAGGTACTGCAAATGAAGGAGGAACAGGTTTAGGGTTAGTGCTTTGCAAGCAATTTATAGAAAAACACGGAGGTAAAATCTGGGTAGTTAGTGAAGTAGGGAAGGGTAGCGAATTTAAATTTACTTTGCCAACATTTACAGAACATATGAATGATATAAAGAATAGAGAAAAAAATAGTGTATGACAAAAAAAATTACTGCGACCATCTGACACGATCAATGCATACTGTCTGCAGGTCAAAATAGAGATTCCCGGAAAAGTAAAATTTATTATTTTTACAGGCATGAGAATATTTGTTACAATTATTTTACTTGGTGTCTTTACGGGATTAGAAGCACAAAAACGTCCTGAAGTTTTTACTGCCGACAAGATCGCCCTTCTGATCCCTGATTCATTGACAAAAACAACCACTGGCATTGCAAATTATATCAACTCCGGCTTTTCAGGTCAAAAGGACAAATCACGTGCTATATTCATCTGGATCACAAAAAATATCCGGTATGATATAGAGAACATGTTTGCCATAAATTTCTATCAGAATCCTCAGGAATTAATCGACAAGGTATTAATAACAAAGAAAGGCATTTGCAGGGATTATGCCGAGCTCTTTAATGATATTTCAAATAAAACCGGGATAAAATCATTTGTCGTTTCCGGATATACAAAACAAAATGGATTTGTCGATTATATACCACATGCCTGGTGTGCCGGTCTGATTGATTCAACCTGGTATTTATTCGATCCGACATGGGGTTCCGGATATGTTAATAATGCAAAATTCATCACACAGGTAAATAACTATTACTTTATGACCACTCCTGAGCAGCTGATAAAATCACATATGCCTTTTGATCCGTTGTGGCAATTTTTAAATTATCCGGTCACAAATCAGGAGTTTTATGAAGGTAAATTCCAGATAAACAAGGCAAAGCCATATTTTAATTATGCTGACACATTAGCTGTATATGAAAATCAGTCTGAAATAGAACGCATGCGATCGTCGTCTGAAAGAATTGAAGCAAATGGTGTTAAAAACTCATTGATTTTTGACAGGTTGCAGCATAATAAAAGAGAGATTGAATACTATGAAAACAAATTGCTTGTCGGGCAATTTAACGCAGCTGCAAATATGTATAATGAGGGCATTCATAAACTGAACAGCTTTATTAATTACAGAAATAAACAATTTATTCCAAAAATGACTGATTCCGAAATCAGACAGATGGTGGATGATGTTGAAATTTCATTTAACAACTCCCGATTGAAGCTGAAAGAAATTAATAATCCAAATTCAGATATTGCAACATCTATAATTCAACTGAACAGATCAATTGATGAAGCTACTTTAAACTTAAATGAACAGAGGACTTTCCTGAATAAATACTTTAACACAGGAAAATTATTAAGAAAATCTTTATTCTACAATTATACCTGGATGGGTATCCCTTTAGGAAAATGATGATTATATCTATGAATCACAGCCCGGAAGAAGCCATCTGAATTATTCGGGTGAAAGAGATGGTAATAAACTATATGGTGGTGAAAAGATTTTAACAACGGGGTAACACAGAGTTTTCACGGAGTCCCACGGTTATTTTAATTAAGGTACTAACTCTGTGTCTTGCTCCGTGTAACTCCCCGGTAAATAAAAAGATAAAAGACTTTCGGATAAAAACTGCTTTAATAATCACTAATCTGGAATAATTTTTGCTGTTTATTGATTAACACCTGTTTCAGGAAAACCTTACCATGCAGGATTATACCATTGTGTATGAAAACTATAATACTTTTGGCGTTGTCGGTTTTTATATTCCCGGTTACATTGACCGGACAGACGAGTGAATTCGAAATTCTTTCTGAGTATCGGAAACCAGGCTCTCTGTATTCAAAACAGTCTCCGGATAATCAATTATCCATCAATTCAGATATAAATTCCGATTTATTCAATGAAAGAATATATGAACCTGATTTTAACTTAAAACAAAAAAGATTCAGTATTGAGTCACCTGTTATAAAGTCAACTGATAAAACATTATTGGCTGAAATATATCCGGGATCCGACAGATTTTACGCTAAAAGACCTTATATGGCTTCTCCGTATGAAAAGTCCTTCATTATAAAGCCGGATACAACAGTTAAATACTATTTGATAATTAAAGATCCTGTTTCCAAAAGGATCACAAAATAAACGGCTGCCAGAACGGACCCTGCCAGAATAAATATGTAATTTCATTGGGGGAATCTCAATATAAGAATACCTATGGAGCATTATACAATTATTATGCGATTGCAGATTACAGGAATATATGCCCTACCGGTTGGAGAATGCCAATAAAAAACATGGATTCTCTTTAATATGTATCAAAAAAGGTGATGATAAATAAACAGAATGAAGCATTTTATTGCAATTATACTTGTATCGATTCCTGTTATTACCTGTTCACAAAGTAATGATTATAGTATCGTAGATAATTATGTCGATTCATTAACTGTTTATGAAGATATCCCGATATCGGAGTTAACCGGAAAATTAACTATGCCTTTCAGTTCGGATTTACTTAAAACCAGGGCAATTTTCTATTGGTTGGCAACCAATATTGAGTATGATTTTACAGACAAAGAAACAAATCTATGGACAAATTATCCGTCTGTCAAAGCAAAACTTAATGACACATACAAATTCAGGAAAGGAGTCTGCAGTGGTTATTCTTACTTATTCAGGCACATGCTGGGATTGTCCGGGATCAGGAGCAAAGTAATAACCGGTTACTCAAGGACTGATTTGAAAAACTGTTTCCCGCATAATCCTGATCATGCCTGGAATTCCGTTAAAATTGAAAATAAGTGGTATCTGTTCGATGTAACCTGGGCAAGAGTTACAGCAAAAAAAGTAAATGATTTATGGTTTAAAACCGACCCGGAGATCTTTATTCTGAATCATTATCCATTGTATGAACCTTACACATTTACAGAAGAGCAATATTCTCTTGAGGAATTTTATCGGTTCCCCATTTACACCCGTTCATTCTATGATTTAAAATTCACAGATGACATTTCAAAAACCGGCCATTTTAATGCAGTTAATGATTCTGTTACTTTTATTATAAAACCGGACTTCAAATGTATACTGGTAACCAGGTTATATGATATTGAAAACAAAGGATGGATCCCCGCTCAACCGGGAGCATTTGTAAGCGGTGCTGATTTTTTCAGGCTTTATATTCCGAAAAAGGGCAGCTTTGTGCTGAAACTCGGAGCGCTAAAACAGGATGACAATTCTTTTGCAGTTTACGATGAACTGGTGTACTACACAATTGAAAACAAATAAAAACGGCAGGTAATAATAAAAATGCGGGAAAAAGGATTTATAGCGATCTGGTTGTTCATGCGCACCATTTTTGTACCATCAGGAAAGGTACAGGGATGTTTTTCATCCCGGTTTTCATCCGTATATAATTTATTTTTAAAGGTCGGATGGAACCGCACATGATTGAAAATGAATTATTTTCATACTTGTTTATGATTGAGATCAATCATGTGGGTTTCATAATGATTTATTCACATAATATTTAATGATGCGGTAACAATTATATGTCTGAATGCGTATAAAGTTATAACAATGGGAAAATCTTAAACCTTATAACGATGCGCTGGCTGAACTTTAAGACGAACACGGTAAATACTACCTCTAAAAATTAATCAGGGAAAAGAATGAATTATGGATAATTTTAGTCCGGTTTATTGGGTTGTATATGTCTTTATGGTGATATTCCTGGGATTTCTTGCCTGGGAAATAATTAAAATGCTAATAGCTGTAATTACCGGGAAGTATATAAAAGAACACAAGAGTAAAAGAGGTTATATTAAGTGATTAGCATAGGGCTTATTCGGGGGCTTTTTCCTGTTTTTCGCACATATCGCTTAAACCATTATAATTATTTGATATTCAAATATCAATTTTCTAATTTGGGTGTTGCAAAGGTGCTTTTGCGTCATCTCTCATGAATGATGCCGGAGGCATCCAAGTTTAATAACCATGGTTACATCCATGGTCACTGCATCAGACATGATTTACAACGCCGGAGGCGTTGAAGAAAATTCATAAAATCTCCTTATTGAAGAGTCTCGCTGCAATTTGTTTTTTCTTGCTGGCTGTACTAAAGATGGAAATGCCGCAGTACTATTGACTGGCAACAGCATTTTTTGTAGCTTCAAGAACCAGAAAATGTTCATGATCGTAAAAAGGTATCAATTTCCATGATTTTTCCAGAAATTCCAGCGCTTCCCGATACTTTCCTTGTTTATACAGACCTAAACCAAATGTAAAGAGAAAATCGGGGTTATCAGGATTTTCTTCAACTGCCTGGCTGATAAGTTCAACACCTTCACTGATATCCCGATCATAGTTAATGAGCAAATATGCAAGATCTTTTTTAAAAGAATTATTCTTAGGATTCAGAATAAGTGCACGACGATATAATTCCTCTGCTTCAGTGAATAATTTTGCCTGATGATAGATGCCTGCAATAGTATTTAATAATTCTGATTCTGACCATCCTTCCTTCTGTCCGATTGTTTTAATCTCATCAAGATATTTGCTTGCCTTCACTGTATCTCCCTGAGAGAGAATGCAAACAGCCTGCCAGAAAGTTATTGATGATTCTTCGTCAGGCCAGAGATTAAGCCCATCTTCATAGATTTTCATTTCTTTATCATGTTCTCCGATTTTGTGATATGCATTTCCCAGCAAAATGTAATTCCACACCCATAATTTATATTTGCTGCCAAATTTTTTATTCAATTTAATACCCTCTTCAAATGCATCAATCGCAGCCTGCCACTGCTCAGTATTATAAGATGCCCAGCCAATGGAATAAAATTCTCTGGTCGAATATGGATTAATTTCCAGGTATTGTTTCACATATTTTATTAGTTCTTTTGGCTCTTTATTAACCGCCGCTTTTACTTCCTTTATTTGTAATTGAATATCATGAGGCATACTATTAATTCTATTGTATGCTTTGTAAACCCATTTTTTACTTTCTTCAGACTTGCCAAGATCCCCATAAATATATGATAACATTAACATGGGACTGACAAAATTGGTATCCATACTTAATGATTTTTTATAGAGGTCGATAGCCGAGTTATAATCTAATTGACCATGGTAGCTTCTTGCCTGAATATAATATTTCAATGCACTGGCCGATGATGTGTAAATATTCTTAAGATCAGCGACATTATTTTTCTGCACAAGTTTTTTTATTTCCAGAAAATTCATTATAAGTTTTGACAATGAATCTGTGATAGGGAAAAAATCATCTTCAGTGTTTCCGTCTATTTCATAAGATTTATATATTTCTTCAGTTTTTGAATCCATTAAATTTGCAGTAACACGGATCCTGTTTCCAGTCTTGTATAAATTCCCAATTATGACTGTGTTTGCTTCTAATTTTTTAGCGAGATCGGCAGCAAAGGATGGTGTAAGTGAGGCATAATTTGCAGTCTCTGTACCTCCAAGAATTTTACCTATAGTCTCATACTGTCGCACTGATAATTCCTCTGAATTTGAAAGCGACGTTATCAGAAGGTTTTGTAGCCCTAGTTGCCAAATATTCAGCAAAGTATCCACTGAAAGATTCTTAAATGGCATAATTGCGATAGAGATCCTGCCACCTGATGATCTCAGTTTTTCCAGTGTATCCCTTTTGAATATCTTCGGATAGACAATTATTGCAGCAAATATTAATACTACCAGGATTGTTATTCCTGATAATAGCTTGTTCTTAGGTATTTTGGTGTATTTCTCCTTTTCTTCCTTTCTCACCTCTTTCCTGACCTCCTCCAATGGCTCTCTGTGCAGAGGCTTTTCTTTAACAGCTTCTATCGGTTCAGTTAATAATCCGGAAATTATCTCTTGTACAGCATTACCAACCTTATTTATCTGATTTCGGTACTTGGTTTTATTCAGGTTAATCTTTTCATCATCATCAGGTTTGAGAGGTCTGTTAACTCCCGGTTCAGAATATATTAACTCAACACCACGAAGTGCGCCACCAAGTACAGTTTCGCAAAGGTTTATATCTGCATTATTCAGATCATAAATACGAATAGGAAGTACCCGGTTTGATACATTACCGCTATACAGTTTTACCTTCAGCCCAAACTGATCCTGTGACGCCTGTTCCACAAATGTCTTAAACTCATGTTCCCATGCAAATGATTTAGGATCACAATAGGTACGTGAGATAATGGGAATAAAGACCAGACATTTGAGTTTCTCTTTAAGTGAGGCATCAACATCATGCGTCTCTAACAGACCGTCATGAGGGTTGATGTCAAAATATACACTGATTTCTTCCTTAAAGGTTGCTTCCAGTTCCTTTTTCAGATGATCAACAAACTCAGTTACCCACCCGTCATACTTGTTGTCCTTTTGACGGTAGCTGATGAAGATGTCGTATTCGTATCCGGGAATGATGCTTGACATCAAAGGATTACTTGATTAACTATCAAAGTTAAGTCTCTTTTGAGCTAAAGTCAATTTATTTATCCTAACAGGATTGAATTTAAAGGTTTCCTCCTTTCTTAACCCTGGCAGAAATGAAACCGCCATTGAATTTTCTGGCACTATATTAATATTCTGTAAAGTAAGTTCCGCTTTAGCCTTTCCGCTACCGACGACTGCCCATAATGGAATGCCTACTATTGTAGCAGGAATGCAAATCATACCAGCAATTCGAGCTTATTTGTAAGTCCCTAAATTAAATTACTTATAAAATTATATTATTGATCTTTCCCGGCCATGGACAACAAAAAAAGCGGTTAGGTAAAACATCTAAAATGGCACTCCTATACTCAAGCCTGCCCATGGAAGAACTGACGGCCACCATTCATTTGGTCCTACATAGACCAGATAGATGGGGACCCTGATAATAATCTTGCTTCCCCGGTATTCGTATCCGCCTGAGATGAATGGCCATAGATCTGTATATACGCCTATGCCTGTATGCCAATGTTCTTCAAACGTCACACCAATTTCGGTCATTACATGATGCTTTTTCTTACCGAAAGTATAGGCACAATATATTGGAAACCTAAAATCAAAATCAGTATGTTCTCCACTCTGGCTATACCCCTTTGACGTACCCTCGAGTCCGATTCCTACTCCCAGGTGGAATTTTTCATACAGATATCGTTCATAAGATATATCGTAGTAAGAAAATGCTTTTCCGGCTAATTCCAGAACGACTGCATTTTTTTTGTTTTGTGAGAATCCATTCAAACAGACTGCTGAGAACACAACAACCCATAATATGAATTTTACTATCCTCTTATTAAAAGAACTAAAAGCTATTTCCATTACCTGACCACTGAAATTGAAATACCTCCTTGTCCCCGGATGCGTATGAGGTTTATTTGTAAAGTTAATTATTCTTATAACTGGCAACAGCCTTTCTTACTTCATCCAGATGGAGGTATTTTTCGTGGTTGTAAACAGGCTGCATTTTCCAGCTTCTCTCAAGTATCCGGAGAGCTTCCTGAGAATTTCCCTTTTTGTATAAACCCCAGCCTTTACAATCAAGAAAGAACCATTCATTTCCGGGATTTAATTCCAGAGCTTTATCGACCAGATCAAGACCTTCATCAATATTCCGGCCCTTATCAATAAGATGATATGCAAGATAATAGTACCAGTAGCCATTTTCAGGATCAATGCTGATGGCCTGGCGAAAACTTTCCTCCGCTTTATCCTGCATCCCTGCATCTGAGTAAGCCCAGCCAAGGTTGCGGGCAAGTGCTGCTTCAGGCCATGAATTGTCTTTGTAAATGGTAATGTACTTCTTCAGATATTTATTTGCTGCAGCAGTATCTCCGGTAGTAAGATAATGAATAGCCTGCCTCCATGTCAGCGTAGACTCATTGGGAAAGTCTTTTTCTGCTTTGATATATATTTTCTCTTCCTTCTTATACTGTCCGGTTTTAAAATAAGCGTATCCGAGCTCAGTGTAGTTGTATATCCACCACGGTTTAATCCCCAGCTTGTCATAAATCTTTAATGCTTTTTCAAATTCGGGAATTGCATTGTCATATTGTAACATACTGATGTAATTCAGACCAATATCATAATAGGTCCCCGGAAACTGATCATCAATCTCCAGAAACTGCCTCAGGTATTTATTTTCCTCAACAGGAGTTTCATGGAAGTAGGCATGATTTGAATTTGTCAGTATCTGAAGCCGGATTGGCATCTGATCTATCTCTGCATAAGCTTTATCACCCCATACTCTTGCTTCCTCATACAATCCCTGGTTCATACAGGCCGCTGAAAGCATCAATTTCATATGAGTGTAATTCGAATCCAGGGAAAGCGCCTGTGCAAACATTTTCCTTGCTGTCTGATAATCTTTTTTGCTTCGTGCACTTTCTCCCTGGAGATAACATTTATAAGCCTCGGGTGAAGTGGTCTGAGGGCGGAATTGTAAATATGAAGGTAATTCCATAACCAGCTTGGATATTACAAGAAAATCCATCACCATGGATGAAAGAGAATCAACCGCATAAAACATTTCTCCGTAAGGTCCGTCTATTTGAAATGATTTGAAAACGTCATCTGTTTTGGAGTCAATTAACTGAGCATTTAACCGGACTTTGGTCCCTGCCTGGTTTATACTGCCTGAGATAAAGACATCAGCATCAAGTTTCCTGGAGATAATACTTGCGATTGAAGGCAATACTGAAGCATAATTGGAAGGATTCTCATTCTGAAGCAACCTGTTGACTGATTCCTTATGCCTGATCTGTAAATCCGGAGAATTTGAGAGAAATGTAATTAAATTATCCTGAATTCCATCCTGCCATATATTCCAGAGGCTGTCATTGGTCATATTCTGAAATGGCATTACCGCAACCGAGATTCTATCTCCTTTCAACCGCAGTCGTTTCAATGCAACCCCTTTGAAGAATTCCGGGAACAGGGATATTGACATGATCAGTAAAACTACAAAGCTTAATACCCCAAAAACAGCTATTTTCCTGGCTTTTTTTGAAAGTGTTATTCTTCCTGATCCACTTCTATCACCTGTTATTTCTGTGATTGTCTTTTTTTTGTAATCCCTCTCTTCTTTTATCCCGCCTGTACCTGCCATTATTCCGATAATGATCTCTTTTATTGCAAGAGCCACTTTATTTATCTGATCACGGTAAATTGTATTATTTAAATTATTGTGAGGGTTCTCTTCTTCAGATCTTAAGGGTCTGTTAACTCCCCTGGTTTTATAAATAAATTCAATTCCACGAAGGACTCCTCCCGTTACTGATTCACACAGCTTCAAATCGTTAGAATCCAGATCGTGGATTCTAACCGGTAATACCCTGCCGGCCACATTCCCGTTGGGTAGTTTCACTTTCAATCCAAACTGATCCTCAGAAGCCTGTTCAACAAATGCCTTGAACTCATGTTCCCAGGCAAAGGATTTTGTGTCACAATATGTCAATGAAAGAACCGGGATAAAGACCAGGCATTTCAGTTTTTCTTTGAGAGAGGCATCAACATCATGTGTCTCCAATAACCCGTCATGTGGATTAATATCAAAATAAACACTGATATCTTCTTTGAAAGTAGCTTCCAGTTCTCTTTTCAGATTATCAACAAATTCAGTTACCCAGCCATCGTATTTATTGTCTTTCTGGCGGTAACTGATGAAGATATCGTAATTATATCCTTCAATTATGCTTGACATCGGAGTCTATTTATTTCATTATCAAAGTTAAACTATCCTGATACCAAAGTCAAGACATGGTCACATCATTTAAAAAGAAAGCCCCCGGAGATGACTCCCGGGGGCTGGTAATCAAAACATTACATTAATGAAGTTCAGGGAGGCAGAGAGCCAGGAACAGGGAAAAATCAGTGGACTGGAAGCATATTAAGAATATGACATTTGGGACAAATTACCTTATCCTTACCACCTTTAGAAACCCTGAATTCAAAATGACAATTTTTACAGTGAATCTGAATCCAGTTTTCAGGTTTCCGGTTTTCTAATCTTTGAAAGAATTCTAAAAGACGAATTATTCTGATAAGTCTATGAGACATTATGAAAAAAGTAACAAGCAAAATCAGACCCAGAAGACCTGAGATAATCACTGTTAATTCTTCCGGGCTAAACATTATTAATTCTTCCTGTCCGCTCATAGATTTAAATTTTATGGTAAAAGATCAATGCTTTTTATTTTACAACCACTTTAAAAGTGTGCGGTAATTTATTAACAGTTATCCTTAAGAAATAGATCCCGGGCATCAATCCCCGGACATTAATTTCTTTTTCAATCAATTGAATTTCATTTAAATCTTCCTTATAGATCAATATATCCAGAAGGTTAATCATTTCCAGGATGACATGGTTTCCTGCATCCATTTCAACCTCCAGATGGAGTATATCCTGCACAGGATTAGGATATATTTTTACCGTCCCGGGGAATAATTCCAAATCGTTTATATGATGAGGTGAATGGACATATACCGAATCCCTGGCCGTACATCCGTGTTCATCTGTGACCATGACCCAGTATAAATTCCATTGAGTAGCTACAATTGTGTTGCCCACGGAATTATTCTGCCAGAGGTAGGAGGTATGTCCTGCTCCTGCGTCAAGGGTTATTGGCAGACTGGTTTTGATAGTATCCCTGCCATCACCTATCTCCACCTCAGGTACTCCCCATACATTTACAGTACTGTTTAT
>Ga0209706_10000061_pt1 | contig 51054 bp, 45 predicted proteins | sample PPLLaktember2015_6_FD_187263 | JGI IMG/M metagenome (GOLD analysis project Ga0209706, IMG submission 187263) | Freshwater sediment microbial communities from Prairie Pothole Lake near Jamestown, North Dakota, USA - PPLs Lake P8 Core (1) Depth... | ecosystem: Environmental > Aquatic > Freshwater...
CGGCGAGCGGGCCATCCGGACGCTCAACCGCAAGTTCATGAAGAAGGACCGGCCGACCGACGTCCTGAGCTTTCCTCTCGGCGATAAGGGGCCGGACGGAAAGTTCTACCTCGGCGACATCGTCATCGCCGTGCCGGTGGCCTTCCGCCAGGCGCGCGGCAAGGGCCACAGCCTCGACCGCGAGCTGCGCCTGCTCGCCATCCACGGGTTCCTGCACCTCCTCGGCTTCGACCACGATGCCGGCATCGAAGAGGAAGAACGGAAACTCCACCGGATCTATCTGGCATGACGGCGATCGTTGCGACCTGGACCGGCCTGGGCCTGGCCTTCCTGGCCGCGTTCCTGCTGTCGCTCCTCCATTTCGTCCTGGGATCCTACTCGAAGATCTCCCTCAGCCGTTTCCTCGAGGACCACGACAGGTCCCTCCGCAACGGCATCCTCAAACATTTCGAGGAAACCGCCCTGGCCGTCGAATTCCTGCGGATCGTCATCATCCTTGCCCTGGCGGTCTACGGCTATGTCGTCTTCGGCGGCTGGGAAGCGCGGCCGCTCTGGCTCTTCCTGGCCGCCCTGGCCGTCTATGCGGCCGGGCTCGATCTCGTCCCCCGCCTGCTCGTCCTGGCCGCCAAGCCGGCCCTCATGAGGATGTTCCTGCCGGCCTTCCCCTTCGTCCGCATCCTCGCTTCGCCGATCCTCGTCGTCTCCCGCAGGCTCATCGCCCGGGAAGAGCAGCGCGAGGAGCAGGAGGAGGACCGGGAGGCCTCCGAGGAGGAGATCGAGACCTTCATCGACGAAGCGACCGAAGAAGGCATCATCGACAGGGATGAGGATGAGCTCCTGCGCAGCGTCGTCGAGTTCGGCGACCGCGTCGTTCGCGAGGTCATGACGCCGCGGGAGGCCATGGTCTGCATCCGCCGGGACGCGACCATCGACAATCTCAAGGACCTCATCATTCGCGACAAGTACTCGCGGATCCCGGTCTACAAGGACCGCCTCGACAACATCGACGGCATCGTCATGGCCAAGGACCTCCTCGAGTACGCCGACGAGAAGCACAAGGGCCTGCCGATCGAGGCCCTGATCCGGTCTGTCGCCTTCATCCCCGAGTCCATGCCCTTGGCCGACCTCTTGCGCGAGCTCCAGAAGGTCAAGCAGAAGATGGCCATCGTCGTCGACGAGCATGGCGGCGTCTCGGGGCTCGTGACGATGGAGGACGTCGTCGAGGAGATCATCGGGGAGATCCAGGACGAATACGACACCGAGGAAGCCCAGATCAACCAGAACGCCCCCCTCGATTTCACGGTATCGGGGACGACGGAGGTCGAGGAGCTCGAAGAGCTCTTCGACGCCGAGCTGGCCGAGGACGATTTCGTCACCATCGGGGGCCTCGTCACCCGCAACCTCGGACGCCTGCCCCACAAGGGCGAAACCCTGGCGGTCGAGGGCCTCCTCATCGAGATCCTCGACGTCGACGAGAAAAAGGTCAAGAAGCTGAGGATCCGGAAGGCCTGAGGCGGGCCGAGGGGGTAAAATGCCGAGGACGGCCAAGACGAAGACGACATCCGCCGCCGCGCCGAAGAGGGCGCCCCGGAAGAAAGCGGCGCCCAAGCCGGTCTACCGGACGGGCTACGTCGCCCTGGTCGGGCGCCCGAACACCGGGAAATCGACCCTCCTCAACGCCCTGCTCGGGCAGAAGGTGGCCATCGTCTCCGACAAGCCCCAGACGACGCGGATCAGCATCCTGGGCATCAAGACGACCGACCAGGGCCAGATCGTCTTCGTCGACAACCCGGGCATTCACAAGCCCCTCCACTCCCTCAACAAGAGGATGATGAACTTCGTCTATTCGGCCCTCGAGACGTCCGACGTCGTCTGCCTGCTCGTCGACGCCACCCAGAAGTTCGGCCACGGCGATGAATACGTGCTCGAGACGCTGCGCAAGGTCAAGACGCCGGTCTTCCTCCTCATCAACAAGGTCGACATCATCCGCAAGGACAAGGTGCTCCCGATCATCGAGCAGTACAAAGACCTCTACCCCTTCAAGGAGATCATCCCCATCTCGGCCCTCAAGGGCATCAACCTCGATGTTCTCGAGCGGCTCCTGATGGAGCTCATTCCCGTATCGCCGAAGCTCTATTCCGACGACGAGATCTCCGACCAGTCCGAGCGCTTCCTCTTCGCCGAGATCATCCGGGAGAAGATCCTCAAGTACGTCACCGAGGAGCTGCCCTTCGTCACGGCCGTCTACATCGAATCGATCGAGAAGAAGGATCAGGCGGACTGGAAGAAGCCCGGCGAGACGCGCCCGATCACTTACATCCGGGCCTCGGTCTTCGTCGAGAAGGACAACCACCGCAAGATCATCATCGGGCGGCACGGATCGCTCATCAAGCAGATCGGCATCGAAGCCCGCCAGGAAATCGTGGAGTACATCGGCCACAAGGTCTTCCTGGACCTCCAGGTTCGCGTCCGCGAGAACTGGCGCGACTCCGAGGACGTCCTCGACCTCATCGAAGGCCAAAAAACGGTGACATGACCCAATTCGCTTGAATTGGGATCGTGTTACCGTTTTTCGAGTGTCCGAGGGGTGTTTGGTTGACTCCCCAGGTCGACCATGCGATAATCTATCGCCATCCGGATGGTGAGTGTAGCTCAACGGTTAGAGCATCGGACTGTGGATCCGAAGGTTGGGGGTTCGATTCCCCTCACTCACCCCACCTGTTTTCCCCTTTTTCCCCTGTTAATCGAGCAAGTTACGACGTTTTCGCTTTTAGGCTCCGTTAAGCCAAGTTAGGCGAATTTAGGCACGATTTGTATCACGCGGGTGGGTTGCGCCTAGTTATGGGGAGCCCCGGCCGGATCGTTTCGTTCGGGTTCATCTTCGCATGTTTGACATTGATTTGCGGCCGGGGATATCCTTTTTTCGCCGTGGCGAGGCCGACTGGCCGGAAAGACGGCTGGCCCAAGGAGATACAATGGCGGCAAAGTCCCGGTCGTTCATTCCACCGTTCGTTCTTTTGTTCATTTTCATAAGCACTGGCAGGACGACGAGTTCCCACAGTGATCTTGAAAACGCCGGCGTTTGCCCCATCAAATGGACCGCGAAGGCGAATTTGCCCTTGCCCCATCGCAATGGAAAGGCTGTCTCGTCCGGCGAAAAGATCTATTTTAAGGGCGGATATTGTCCGGCGACAAAAGAGGAGTATGAATCTTCGAATTATGAATATGATCCACAAAAAGACCGTTGGACCGCCAAAGCCAAAATTCCGGTCGGCCGGTCGAATTTTGCCCTGGCCTCCTTGGGACATCGAATTTTCGTTATCGGGGGCGATCCGGTCCTGCCGAATAATGATCTTTATCTGACGGACGAAAACAGATGGGAAGGGTTGGCTCCGTTGTCCATACCGCGTCAGCATATTGATTGCGGCATAATCGGGGATAAAGTCTATATCGTGGGGGGGAAGATAAGAGACCCCAGCGCGCCGGTCACTCCGACTGTCGAGTCAATCCCAATAACTGGTCTTGAGATCAACAACGTATGGCCGAACGCGATCAGGGTGTTGAAGGGCGATTAGCTGACGACGGTCGGAGGCAAGGTATCCTTCTTCTTCATGTCGGGGTCTCGAAACAGGTCTAACTGTTCCTCGTTCTTCCCAACCCCACTGCGGCCTTCAGGAATTGCCTTGGCCCATCAGCGCCAGACAGCCTTGGAGACAACGATCTCCTTGTATCCGTTCTCTTTTTCGTGCAGGACGTAGAAACGGCCGTGCCTGGCCACGACATCGAGACTCACTCCTTCCCAATACATTCTCAGCAGGTCAAAGTAGCCGACCGCCGCCCGGCTGATGAAAACCCCTGATGCGTCGAAGATATCGCAAATGTTCTGTCCCGAGGCCTTGTCGACCTCTGATGTCGAAACGAAGATCCGCCCCTTCTCGTCCGCGAATATGTACTGGAACGAGGGCTTATGATCGGGAAATTCGAGACGTCCGGCAACCGGGCTCCCCTCAGGCAGGCGCGCCAAAACCTCTTCCCGGAAGGCAGCCGTTACCGCGACGGGCGCATACTCCTTCCGGATCTTCCGTAAGAGATTCCCTTCGAGATCGAAGACAAGGATCTCATAATCCCGGCCGGGGAGCCCGAGATAGACCTTATCCAGATCGAAGGAGCCTGTCGGATTGGTCAGATAGGCGTTGATCTTCTCTGCGCCCATTCGCTGGACAGGGAATTTGAAGCTGTGCATGACCTTGACAAGCCCGAATCGCCGGTCGAGAAGATCAAAAGCTATCTCTTCTTGGCCCTCGTTCGGCGAGACCTCGCTCCGCGGCGCGAGGAAACACCCGTTCTCAAGCGGGATAGCTCCGATCAAGGACGTGGGTAGACGCGTCTCCTTCATGAGCTTTCCGGAGGATGCAAAGGTGGTGATCCTCTTCCCCTGGCCATCTAGAACATAGACCTCGTCGCGTCCGATGACGCCGAAATAAGCGCAGCGTTCGATCTCCCCCGGTCCCTGGCCGCTCCTCCCGAAGGAGTTCTGCAAATGCCCTGCCCTATCGAACTTGAAGACGACGGGCACGGCTTTGCGGGGCCGCTGGGCGATATAGATCGACCCGTCGGTGCCCACACCGAACCGGTAAATGTCCGTCAGCCCCGCCTGTAGCAGCTCCGGATCTTCCGCGTCGATGGCGAATTCCATCTCGAGGCTGAGCACGGACGGCTGGCCGGGAACCCGGTACGGTTCGGCGTGGTTCAGGACGACCTCGACTCCGTCCTGAAAGACCCTATCGACTTGGGGCTGTTTGTCACCACAAGAAGCCAGGAAACTGATCGCGATGAGACTGATGAGCAGTCGCCTCATGCTATTCTCCCCTGATCAAGCTCAATCTAATGCTCCTGATTGCTGAAGTCAATGTCAGGGCGGGATAGATGCTATTTCCGCACGGCCGCGACGCGAAAGCCGATGTGCTATCGACTCGAGAATAGCCTCCGCAGAAGGATTGGCCTAGAAAATGGGAAATGTGCTCATCTTCAGGTCAGTATCAATGGCGGCAAAGCGGCCAGGCTGGCCTTTTCGGAGGCTTCGAGGCGTCGTACGCCTGAAATCCCATCTCTTTTCAGAGAGGGAATGAATTTCCTGAATTCACTCAAACTGAAGGACCCTGGCACGAAACGTGCATAAAAAACATAGGAAACGGAAGAGCCGAAGGGCCTACGGGGCTTCGTGAGAGCGAGGAGATGGTATGTTCATCATCATCTTCACCATAGCAGGTCTATACGGCGCAATCTCCTCCGCGTATTTCTTGTTGCTGATGGCTGACGCCAAGAAGCTCGAGAAGAGGCTTGCGGACTGCTCCATCGATGCCGGACGAGATATGCAAGATGTGGAAAGGCCGCTATTTAAGCTTGATCACATCTTGTGGACAGCACCCTTAACGTGCCGGAAGCCATTGGTTCACACGACGGGGAACGCCGAGCTTCCTGAATGACAATAGTGAGGCCAGGCTGGCTGCGGGAACAGTAGGAAGAATCCCCTATCGACGGGCCGGCCTCCCCTCGAAGCGGGCACCGAGCTCGTGAGCGGTCTCCCGGCTCTCGATCACTACCCCGCCGCCTTCGAAGATCAGCCGCAGGAGGATGTGGTCGTTGTTGGCGATATTATCGTATTCCAGGACGAAGGTCTTTTCGTCCGCCCATTCGCCGCGCAGACCCTGCCGCAGGCCGTACGGACCCTCGGACATGCGATAGACGCCGTTCAGGCCGACCGGCCAGGTGTCCAGCTTCCCGCCATCATGGCTGAACCGAAAAACCGCGCCGGCCGGATCGGAGAACTCGAGGCTGAACTCCTCGATCTCCAAGGGATTCGGGTCGACCACGAACGTCTGGCCGGAGATCCGCCGGGCCGTTTCATTCAGGGGCAGGGCCGGCTTGGGCGCGGGCGGTTCGGCGATGGACGCGAGTGTCGCCTTGAGCCGGACGACGCCTGAAGGATTGGCCGGCAAGGGCTTATTCGTATCCACGAGGGCCGAGCCGAACAGGGGTTCGATGTCGTCAAGATCGACGCCGCCGCCGGTCATCACCAGGAGCGTGTTGATCGCCGGCCAGACTTGGATGCGCTGGCCTCCCCTGCCGATGGCCGCGTATTCGCCCGCGTTACCGGTGATCCACCAGCCATAGCCGTAATCGTCGTCCCGGCCCGTCTTGATCTGTGCCTTGACCGAGCTATCTACCCACGCCCGTGAGACGATCTGCCGCCCCTCCCACTCGCCGTGGTTGAGCCAAAGGTAGCCGATCTTGGCTGTGTCGTGGGGATGGAGGTGGATGTCGCCCCAGCCGAGGTTGAAGCCCTGGGCGTCCGTGGGCCAGATGACGTCCCGGATGCCCAGCGGTTCGAAGAGATTGAGGCGGGCGAATTCGAGCGCGGTCATCCCGGTGGCCTTTTGCAGGATCGCCGAAAGAAGGTGCATACCTGGGCTGCAATAGACGAATTGCGTGCCGGGTTCGCCCATCATCACCCGGTCGAGCGTGAACTGCACGAAGTCCGGGCTCCGCTGCATCTCTTTCAGGGTCTGCTCGTCGTTGGCCGCGGTACATTCGAGCCCCGAGGACATGGAGGCCAAATGGCGCACCGTGACGCGTTCCTTGGCCGCGCTCCGGTTGGCGACGGCACGGCCGGAGAAGAACGAGAGCATGGGATCGTCGAGTTTCAGCAGGCCTCGGTCGGCGGCGATCCCGATCAAAGCCGTCATGATGCTCTTGGTCACCGAGGCCTGATCGTGGACGGCCTTGCCGTCGTAGGGATAGAAGCAGGCGTCCAGCAGCATGACCCCGTTGCGAACGATCGATACGCTATGAAGGTCCAAGTCTTTCTGACGGATGGCCGACAGGCCTTCGGCGATCTTGACCGAATCGAAGCCTTGCTCCTCCGGAGCGCATGTTCGCCACCCCGACGTTGGCCATTCGGTCGGGGATGACTTTCGGTCGGCTTGATGTGAGGGAGCGCAACCGGAAGCGAGGATCATCGGGAGGGCAAGTAAGGCAAGACTCCATCGAGGTCCCATCGTCGCTTCTCCCTTCGTCGGGAATGACGGGTCGCCTTCCGGGCGGATGACCCGGGAAGAGTATACCTCGCTCTGCATTCCCAAAAAAAGGGGCCCGCCGCGACGGCTCGGGGACTTGACGCCGGGCCGACGCCGGCCGGAACGCCTGGAAAGACCGGGATTTGTGGCGCCCGGCTATTTCCGCACGGCCGCGACGCGAAAACCGATGTGGTCCGACCGCCGCTCAGGCTCGTACCTGAGTCGGAACGCGGACCGGCAGTACATCCCATCGTCGTTCCAAGCGCCGCCGCGGCGCACGCGGGAATAGGTGCCGTCCCGATTCATCGTGCCCTTCACCGACGAAAGGTCCGGATCGACGCCGCCCGGCAACCTGGAGTGGTGGGCCAAACGTGCCAGCCGTATCCCGTTCAGGCAGGGGGACTTCCCTGCCCTTCATGCCGGTATCTTGAGGGTAAAGGAGGGTCCCGGTGTCCTAATGCCCTGTCGAATCCTCATTTTAGGGGATTCTTCCTCGCGCCTTCCAAGCGAGAATCACAGAAATGATCATCCTCGTCATAGCTCTCGCCTGCTTCGCGATCGTGCCCGCCGCCTATTTCCTTCTGTTGATGGCAGACGGCCGGAGGCTCCGGCAGAGGACGCGCGAACGCCCGCCCCGGTTCGTTCCGGAAGAGGCCGAACCGGAAGCGCCGCTCTTCACGGCCGATCATGCCCGTTGGATGTCCTATCCCGCTGCCGGCCGCGACAAAGCCAACGCCGGAGGGCACAGGCCCCTCTACTCGACGACTCCGGAATCCCCCGGCCTGAGCTAGACGGCATCGGCCGCCGGGAAAAGAGCCCGCCAGGGGGGCGTTATCAGGTCAGGAACTTGACAGGCGTCGGGGGCGTGAATAGCATCTGCCCATGATCAAAGCAAGCAAGCTCTTCATCGCGCTCGGGGTCCTGGGAGCTTTCGCGGCGGGCCTGGCCCAGACGAATATCAACGACGATCTGTTCAAGGCGATCGAGGCCAAGGATCTCCAGAAGGTCAAAGAGCTCGTCGCCAACGGCGCCGACGTGAACGCTAAGCAGCCGAACCTCGTCGGCGGCCGTCGTGCGCCTCTCCAGGTCGCTCTGGGCGGGCTCCAGCCCGAGATCGCGGCCTTCCTGATCGAGAAGGGGGCCGACCCGAATTTCGCGGACCCCCCTGGCAGCCAAACGCACCTGATGAAGGCGGCCCAGTTCGGCTATACGGACGTCGTCCTGATGCTTCTCAAGAGGGGCGCGGCCGTGAACGCGAAAGACGATATGCTGGGTCAAACGGCCCTGATGTCCGCCGTCCAGGGCGGACACACCGAGACGGCCAAGGCGCTGCTCGAGAATGGCGCCGACCTTCAGATGACCGATGGTGACGGGCAGGCCGCCGTCCACGTGGCCATGACCCTCGGCGGCCATCTGGACACCCTCAAGATGCTGGTGGCCAAAGGAGCGAACGTCGAGAGTCGAACGAAATCCGGCTATACGCCCCTGATGTACGCCGTGACCTGCGCGGGGGACGAGGCGGCTTTTCTGATCGAAAGCGGCGCGGACGTGAGCGCCGTGAATTCCGGCGGCGGCACGGCGCTCATCATCGCCGCCAAGGCCGGGGCGATCAAGAGCGTCAAGCTGCTCCTCGCCCATGGCGCGGACATCAACGCCAAGACCAAGTCCGGGGCGACCGCCCTCTCGGTGGCCGAGAACAACGACATGATCATCCTCCTCCGCCAATCCGGAGCTCAGGGCGACAAGATGCCCCTCGAGGCGCCCGCGGCGCTGTCCGACGAGGACATCAAGTTCGCGACGGAGCAGTGCCAGATCGCCCGGACCGACCTCGACGCGATCTCGAAACTCGAAAAGCGATACAGGGACCTGCTGTTCAAGAGGATCGTCCGTCGCGAGTGCAACCTCCTGGCGGGCTTCAAGGCCTCGCGGGCGTACTACGCCAAGGTCAAGGGCCTGAAAAAGGGCGACGTACTTCCCATGACGCCCGCGGGTTGGAATCCCGATTTCCTGACCGAGGAAGAGTTCAAGGTCTACGAAAAGGTCCTCGACTCGATCTGGTAGCGGCTCCCCCGCCGCCATTATAAGGCCTCTAACGGGCGATGCGGAGGACAGCCAACTGGCGGGCCCGGTAACCTATGACCATCGGGGAACCGGATATCTCGGTCAGCGCGCCCGTGTGACGGTTGATCTTGAATGCGGCGACCCCGCTGCCCGCTATGATGTATGCGAACCGGCCGGAAGGGCAAATGACGAAGTGATGAGCGCCGCTCGCAATGGCGAGCGAGGATCCAGATATCTCAATGAGCGCCCCCGTTGCAGGATTGATTTTATAGACAGAGATGCTATCGGAGCCGGCGTTCACCGCGTAGGCGAACTTACCGGAAGGATGAACTGTGAGGGAACTCGGAGGAGCCTGGGTGGCAAACGGTGAGCTTGGCCCCTCGGCCAACGCCCCGGTGCCGGCATCGATGGCAAAATGGAAGATCAGGCGGGAGGAGGGATCTGTCACATAGACGAAATCGCCGGAAGGGTGTATGGCGATTTCGCTAACGGCATCGGAGTTAAACGGTGTTTCGGCCACCTCTGTCAGCGCCCCGGTGGCCGGATCTATGGCAAAGGCGAGGATCGTGTCCACCGGGTATCCGCTCAGCACATAGGTGTACGTCCCGGCAGGGTCCACTGCGATGCGTATGGGATCCCCTGCGGCGAACGGCGAACCGGCCACTGCCTCCAAGGCTCCGGTGGCCGCATCGATCGCAAAGGCATATAGACCATCGTTTGCTACCGCATAGATAAACCGTCCTGACGGGTCCACCGCGGCTGATGTGGGCCACAGCAAAAAAAAGCTCCCCCCCGGCGCGTTCGTCAGCGCTCCTGTGGCCGGATCGACGGCAAAGGTGCTGATACAGGGATTAAGAAAGTCGTGGTTAGTCACGTAGACAAACTTGCCGGAGGGGTGCGCGACAATGGAAGATGGCTCGAAGACTCCGGGAAAGGGCGACCCGGCCACGATGGTCAGTCCGCCCGATACCGCATCGATCGCAAAAGCGGAGATCTTGCCGGACCCCGGAACAGGGCCATCAATGTCCAATGTGCCCTGATTCGTCACGTACCCATAATACTTATAGGCTGGCGGTTGCGAACCGTCCTCGCCGGCGCTGCAAGCCGTGAAGAACACCACGGCAATTAGGAGCCCGGCAGCCAGGCCCCAAAACCTCTTCATGGCGGTCCCCCTTCAAGAAAGATGCCACCAGACAACAAAAGGTACTACTGGGCTATACGGATAACGGCCAAGCCCGACGGCCACTCACCGGCGGCAAAAGGCGAACCAGATATGGCCGTCAGAGCGCCCGTAACAGCATCGATGGCAAAAGCGGAGACATTGCTGGAATTACGATTCGCGACATAGACGAACTTACCGGAAGGGTCCACAGCCACAGCGGAGGGCTCTTCGCCTGCGGCGAAGGGTGAGCCGGGGACGGCCGTCAGCGCCCCCGTGACCTCTTGGATAGAAAACGCGGAGACATTGTCAGAAGAACCATTCGCGATGTAGACGAACCTGCTTGAAGGATCGACAGCGATGGAACAGGCACGGTCACCCGCCGCAAATGGCGAGCCGGGCACGGCCGTTGGCACGCCAGTGGCGGCATCGATAGCAAACGCGGCAACACCGTCCGGGTATCCCCGTGCCATATATGCCCGATCCGCAGATGGTTCTGTCTTTCGCGGGCGCGCCGGCGGGCGCGGTAATGCCGCTAATGCATAAGCGAACTTGCCGGAGGGGGAGATCGCGATGGGCCCGACGCCTCCTGTTGCGAACGGGGATCCCGCTACGGCAGCGAGCTCGCCTGTAAGGGTATCCAAAGCGAACACGGAGATCGTTCCAGCGTTCGTCACGTAGAGGAACCTTCCTGAAGGGTCGACGGTGACGAAATGGGGACCTTCGCCGGCGGCAAAGGGGGAGCCGGCAACGGCGGCCAGCGCTCCCGTAGAGGCATCGATCGTGAATGCGAAGACATCATAAACAGGATAGTAAGGATAAAAGCCCGCGACGTAGACGAACTTGCCGGAAGGGTCGACCGCGACAGACCGGGGCCCTTCGCCGGCTGGGAATGGAGAGCCGGCGACGGCCGCCAACGCGCCCGTGGCAGGATCAATGGCGAACGAGGAGACATCGCGGGAACCGGAATTCGCGACATACGCGAACTTGCCTGAGGGATCGACGGCCACACCGACGCTGTCTGAGCCTGCCTTGAAAGGCGAACCGGCCACGGCCGCCAGCGCGCCTGTAACAGCATCGATGGCAAAAGCCGAGACGGAGCCGGAATAGTTGTTCGTTACATAGGAGTAGGTTTTGTAGGGCGGCGGGTTTTCATCGCCGGCGCCGCAGGCCGCGAAGACCAGGGCCAAATAGACTAGTCCAAAAGCCCATCCCCCCATGCGTTTCATGAAGACCCCCTTTTTCAGGAAGCCCGGAAAAGCCGGAACCTCTCGATTCCCCTTCTGCCTCTATAGCATGGGCTCGGAATCACTAGATGTCAAGCGTATTGCCTGCTGCCGGATACCTCCCGATCAAAGTAGATCCCGGCCTCAGGACCGCTTCCGGGCGACCATCCGGACGACGATGGAGCCGGGGCCGCCCCAGTCGGCCGTCATCTCCGTCTCCTCGTAGGACACCAGCTCGAAATCCGCGAAATGCGTCTTCAGCTCGTTCGGCTTGAGCGCCCGGACCATCGGGGCGTGAGGCTCGTCGGGGTTGTCGATAAAATGTTCGAAGAGGACGACTCCGCCCGGTTTCAGGGATGCCCTCAGCTTGGCCACGAACGCAGGGTCTTGAACGGGGGCCCAGGCGAAGATGACGGCGATGAGGTCCCAGCGGTCGACGCCGAGATCGTAGGTTTCATATGCGCCCTTCACCGTCCGGATGCGGACCCCGGCCTTGGCCGCGTTGGCCTGGGCCGCGTCCAATCCCGCCTGGGAGATGTCCAAGCCCGTGACGTCCCAGCCCTGACCGGCGAGGTAAACGGCGTTCCGCCCCTGCCCGGTGCCGAGATCGAGCGCCGTGCCGGGCTTCAGGCCTTTGGACGCCTCGACGACGAACTCGCTCGGGGCTCGCGGCGCGTCCAGGGCGGGATTGCCCGTCAGGGGGCGGGAATAGGCCCGGTCATAGAAGATCTCGGCGCCCTCGAGCCTCTCGGAGAACATCCGGGCGATGGCCGCGAGCCTGCGACGGACCTCGGCGGCGGGCACCCCCTCCGCCCCGAGCTTGGCCGCGTATATCCCGAAAAGATCGGGTTCTTCCGGCGCCGTCCGGAACCAGCTGACGAAAGCGCTCCAGACGGCGTTATCGTCGGGGACGTCCTGAGCCGCCGCGACGCCCGCGAGAAGGAGCCCGGCGGCGAACAGCAGCAGCGTCATCATCGGTCTTGATCTGTTCATGGGTGGCCTCCTCGCCCTCATGGATAGCCCGGGACCGGGGCTTTGTCTATTACCCAAAGGTGGAAATATGGTAGATTCGGGGCATGAGAATCGTGCCCCTGGCGGCTTTTTTCCTGCTCTTCGGCCTGGCAGGACTAGGCGTCTTCCTGGCCGACCGGATGTTCCGGGGCCGCGGGCAGGCTTTCCTGAGGTCCTACGCCCTCCACATGGCCTTCTGGACCGCCCACGCCCTGGTCATGATCATGCAGTTCATCCTGGGCACCGAGTTCCTTCCCCGGGACGCCCTGGCCCCCCTGGCTTTCGTGACCGGACCCATCATCCTGCTCCTGGCCGCCATTAGCATGAACTTCCTGATCGTTTTCGCCGCCCAGGCCATCGGCGGAAAGCCGTCGCGCGGGCTCTTGGCTGTTTCGATCGTCCTGTGGTCGGCCCTGGCTCTTTACTATGTCCTCATGGCCGGGGAAGGGCCCGTCGCGTCGGGCAGAGCGTTCGCCCCGGTCTTTTCGATCGCCTTCCTGGTCCTCAAGGCAGCCACGGTCCTGGGCTCCATGGGCTGCCTGATCGTCCGGGCGGGCAGTTGCGGGACGAAAGCCGAAGGACGGGCCCTGCGCCTCGTGGCCGGGGCTTATCTCGCCGGGTTCCTGGCTTTCCAGATGTCCGTCGCCGGCCTTATCCCCGTCTATCGCCTGTCCGGGCACGATTACCTCATCGCCGTCATCCAGATCGGCTACCACTTCCCTGTCCTGGCCGCTCTCGCCCTTTACGCCCGCCGCCGCGCCGGGGCCCGGCGGACGGATCCTGTGGGGGCCGATGTCTCGAGCCGGCTGGAAGCGTTGGGCATCACGCCGCGGGAGGCGGAGATCGTCGCCCTGGTCATGCGAGGCTACAGCAACAAGGAGATCGGAGCCGAGCTCTTCATCTCCCTCGACACCGTCAAGAAGCATCTCTCGAGCGTCTACCAGAAGGCCCGGGTGAAGAGCCGGCTTCAGCTGAGCCTGCTCAGCCGCCAGCCGCCCGTTTGACTTGGCCTCCCTCCCTACGCCATAATCGGCGGCGTTTGAGGAGGAATCCGATGCCCAAAGCCCTTGTGTCCTATTATTCCCGGACCGGCAATACCAAGAAGATGGCGGCCCGGATCGCGGAGGTCCTCGAGTCGGAAGGCCTCGCCGTGGACCTGAAGAGGGTCGAGGACACGGCCCCCGCCGACCTCCTCGGCTACGATTGCATCGTCCTCGGCTCCCCCACCTATTACGGCACCATGGCCTGGGAGCTGAAGAAGCTCATCGACGAGAGCGTCAAGTTCCACGGCAAGCTCCGGGGGAAGGTCGGCGGCGCGTTCACGTCCTCGGCCAATATCGGGGGCGGCAACGAGACGACCGTCCTCGATATCCTCCAGGCGCTCCTCATCCACGGCATGGTCGTCCGGGGGGATCACCGGTTCGACCACTACGGTCCGGTTTCGATCGGCCGGCCCGACAAACGGTCGCTCGACTGCTGCGAAGCGCACGCCAAGAACCTGGCCGCTCTGACGAAGAAGCTCTTCGCTTAAAGGCCCGCCAGCCGGCCGAAGGGAGCTATTTGGCGATGTACCCGCGCTCGCGCAAGAATCGCTCATGCCGGGACCTGCCATCCTCACGGAAGGCCGGGTCCGGGTCGAAGTCCCCTTCCTGATTCGCAAGATTGCGCGTGAGCAGATGCCCCACGCCGGGGTAGATGTTGAGCTCGCAGACGCCACCCGCCGCCCTCACCTTTTCGCAGAAGCGTTTGGCTTTGGAAAGAGGAGTGAGCGTGTCCTTATCGCCAATGACGATGCTCGTGGGAGGCGTCAAGGCACCGGCCTGTTCCAACGGAGAGTAATCGGCAGCGCTCCCCCGGCCCCGGAGGAGCTTCACGAACCACCCGTCGGCGGCGACATCGAGTGCCGGCGACCACAGCAGCAGAAGGTCCGGCTTGGCGTTTGCCTGGTCGTCCGGACCGCCGGGAACATCGATCGTCGCGGCGGCCGCGGCCAGATGGCCTCCGGCCGAGACCCCGTGCCCGGCTACCCTCTTGGGATCGATCCCGAACTCCCCGGCCCGCCTGCGCACCCACCGGAAGGCCTCCCGGACATCGTCGAGGGCTTCGATCGGCGTGTTCCGGCCCGCCGAAAGGCGATATTCGATGGCCACGGCCACCATGCCCAGGGCGGCGAAGCGGCGGGCGTCCCCATAGGTCCATTCCGCGTTGCCTGCGGCCCAGCCGCCGCCGTGGAACAGAAGTATGGCCGCAGCCGGTTCCCTGTGCCCCTCCTCCGGCGGCGAGAAGACATGGGCGTGGAGTTCCTGCCCTTCGACCTCCCGGTAAGCATGAATAGAGGGCTGTTGGCTGATAGCCGGTCCAGGCAGGACGGTTAATGCGATCGCAGCGAGGATACAAATGGTCATTTCTCTCCCGCCTGCCGACGAGGGCTATTTTTTTGCGAGCTCCAGGAAGAACCAGCCCTGCTCGAGCTTCTTGGATACGATGGCGAACCCGGTCTTCGCCGCCAGCCGCTCAAAATGGTCCGGCCCCTGCCCGCCGGGGACAAGATAGGTGCCGTAGCCGGCGTTGATCATCTTATCAGGGAGCTTGAAGGTGACGGGGATCGAGGCGAACCTCTTTCTCTGGTCCCCGAGCTTGGGAAGTACGGCATCCCAAATGAGGAGCCGCCCCCCGGGAGCCAGGACCCGGTGGAGCTCGCGATAGACCTGCTCATGGTCCGACGGGGCCATGAACATGAAGGTGAAGCAGACCGTGGCCGTGGGGAAGGCGCCGTCCAAGAACAGGAGCTGGCGGGCGTCCATGACGATCTTGAGAAGCGGGCCGGGAGGGGCCTCGAGGAGCTCGTTCTTGCTGATGTCGATCGTGACGACCTGGGCGCCCTTGAGCTGACCGATGACGCCCCACCCTCCCCCGCCGATGTCGAGGATCAGGCCTTTAGCGTCAAAATAATCGAGCCCGACAGTCAAGCGAGGCGATTGCCAGATCTCTTCGTCCCTCGGCTTGGCGATGTGTTGAGCCGCCGCCGCGGCCGAAAGGACGAGGATGAAGGCGACGGTCAGATGTCGCATGGCCTGATTATACCACGGGGCGCCGGACCGTCTCGAGGGTGCGGCTTATGCCCATGGCTATCCCCGCTTAAGGGGACTCGGTCGTCCTGACCGTGTGCGAATGTTGTCCCAATTAAATTCCCTAGGAACGGTCCCCTGTCCGACAAAACTCGCGATGGAATCGCCCGGCCCCGCCCCCGGTTCCTTGATTTGGGCCGGGGCGCGTGGTATTTTGGATTGTTAGGTCTAGCGAAAGAATGAAACGTCGGATCTCGATCGTGCTTGTTCTGGCCTCCCTGGCCGTCTGGCCGGGCGGGGCGGCGTTCGCCCAGGAAAAGGTCCAGGATCAGGCCGCCCACGAGTACGTCGTCCGGGCCATCACCCTGGCCGTCACGGTCCAGGACTCCCGGGGCCGGTTCGTCAACAACCTGACCCAGAAGGACTTCACGATCTACGAGAACAACAAGAAGAGGGGCATCACCTATTTCCTGCACGATTTCGGGGCCCCGCTCAGCCTGACCATCCTCCTCGACGTCAGCGGCAGCATGGCCCTCGACAACAAGCTCGAGGAGTGCAAGGCCGCCCTCCACGATCTGGCCCGGCGCCAGCTCAGGCTCCGCGACGAGATCGCCCTGCTCATCTTCGCCGACGGCGAGGTCGAGGTGGCGGCCAAGCATTCGACGGACAAGAGCGAGTTCCTCCGGGTCCTCGACGCGACCAAGGCCTACGGACAGACCGCCCTCAACGACGCCGTGGCCGTGTCGCCCGAGTTCGCGACGCGGGCCAGGAACGAGAAGCGGGCCCTCCTGCTCATCACGGACGGCATCGAGAACGACAGCGAATCGACCCCCGAGCAGGCCCTCGAGATCGCCCGCCGGGTCGATGTCCCCATCTATACGATCGGCTACAAGATCCCGCGCGCGGAGCAGCTCGCGGCCCACAAGCGCCAGGCCGGCCTGACCGCGGCCGGCATCGTCGAAACTCTCGACAAGTTCTCCCGGGCCACGGGCGGCAAAGCGTGGTTTCTGAACGAGCCGGGCGACCTGGCCGAGGTCGTCAAAGAGATCAAGGCCGAGCAGAGCCATCAGTACATCATCGGCTACACCTCCTATCAAGACACGGCGGACCTCTATCGCTGGATCCGGGTAACGACGCCGAACTATAAGCACAAGATCCGGACCCGCCAGGGATACTGACCCGTTTCTCCCCATATGCCCAATCCCCCCAAGGGGGTATTTTGGCCACCGGGCCTTTCTTTTTTCCCCGAAAAGGCCTAGAATTGGTGCATGCGGGGTTTGTGAGTATCGGCGGCGATCAGCCGCTCGCCAAGAATCATCTCGAGGAGGTTTTCATGAAGAACAGGAATGTTGTCATTCTCGCCGGCTTCCTGCTTTTGGCCGCCCTGATCACTGGACCGGCCTGTGCCACCAAGAAATTCGTCCGGACCGAATCGGCCACGCTCGATCAGAAGATCGCGGACGTGTCGACCGAGGTCGAGACCAGCCAGAAGAGGATCTCGGAGCACGACGAGAAGCTGTCGACGATCGGCTCGCTGATCACCCAACACGACAATCAGTTCAAGCAGGTCGACGGCAAGATCGAAGAGGTCAAGACCCTCATCCGCGGCAACCTGGTCATGACGGCCACGATCAAGAACGACGAGGCCAAGTTCGCCTTCGACAGCGCCGCGCTCAGCGACCAGGCCAAGGGGCTTCTCGACGCGTTCGTCCAGAGGCTCATCACCGAGAACAAGGGCGTCTACATCGAGATCCAGGGCCACACCGACAGCACCGGCACGGATGCGGTCAACATGGCCCTCGGCCAGAAGCGGGCCGAAGCGGTGATGCTGTACCTCTACAAACAGCACAAGGTCCCGCTCCATCGGATGTCCGTCGTCAGCCTCGGCAGCTCCATGCCGGTCGCCGACAACGGGACGAAGGACGGCCGCAGCGCCAACAGGCGCGTCGAGGTCCTCGTCTACGAATAAGGGAAAAGCTCAGATCGACCATCGACCGGGGGGAGGGCCGCTCAGGCCTTCCCCTCGGTGATCATCTCGCCGCCGTGACCGCGGCGGCCACCCCTTCCCGGCCGAGAGCGCCGGAACCGACGACTTCGTACGTGTAGGTCTCCGCGCGATCGATCCCCCGGTGAAGGAATCGGTACGTCGCGCCCGCCGCGGCCTTGGGGATCTCCCCGACGAGCGCCCGGCCTCCCGCCGTGACCCGGTAGATCCGGTAGGTCAGCAGAGTCGTGTTGCGCGTATCGTCCACCCAGGTCAGAACATTGACGTATTCCCGGAGGAGGAGGCCGCGGTTGACCGCGCGGACCGCTTTGAGGTTGACGGGGGCAAAGATGTTGTCCAGGACCAGGTCGACGGACGCCTGGGCCGATGACCCGATCGAATCGGTGGCCACGGCCCGAAGCGTATGCGCCCCGTTCGGGAACGAGGTCGTATCGAGGGTGAACGCGTAGGGAGGCGCGGTCAGCGAATTGAAGAGGGACGCGTCCATGAAGAAATCGACCCGCTCCAGAGCGTGGTCGTCGCTCGCCGCGGCCTCGACGGCACGGGATCCGTAGAGGGTTTGACCGCTTGCCGGGGCGGTGATGGCGATGGTCGGCGGGGCGTCGTTGGCCGTGACGATCACGCTCATGGGCGACGTCGTCCCCGTGATGCCCGAAAGGACCATGGCCGTGGCCCGGCCGTCGTACCGCGACGAATCCGGATAGGTGGCCGGCCCGAACGACATCCCCGTCCGGTAATAGTCCCCGGCATCGGCCGAGGCGGCCGAGGTCTCGATCTCCTCGAGGCCGTCCGCCTCCATGAGACGGAGGAGCTTGTGGTCCGTGTACGAGTTGTCGTAGAGGAAGTCGGTGGTCCAGGTGTTGAGCCGGGCATCGATGTGCCAGACGATCAGGCCGTCGGCGCCGGTGAAGAGGCCCGTATCGTTCCCGGCGCGGTTGCGGTTCTGGACCATAAAGTATTCGTCGAAGATGCCGCCGGCGGCCCCGGGCATGAAGAGGACCGCGTCGGGATAGAGACCCGAGGCCCGCAGGGTGGCCGTCTGCGATCCGGACGGGACGACGGTGGGAGTGATCCAGTCCAGCATGAACTTGGTGAAGCAGTTGTGGTCCCCCAGGTCGTCCATGATGTCGAGCCGGCCGACCCCGCCCCGCGGTCCGATGTCGTCGTCGTAATCGTAGTAGTCGGGCACCCCCAGGGCGTGGCCGGTCTCGTGGATGATGGTGTCGGGGGAGAAAGCGCCGCCGGGATAGCCGTAGAGCTCCCACTGCCAGGAGTAGTTCGTCAGACGCTTGCCGTCGAGCCGATAGGTCGCCTGCCCGAACTGGGTATAATAGCCCCACCAGAAATCGGCCCAATCTTCATGCGGGCCGGTCCAAAAGACGCAGAAATAATCGATCGCGCCGTCGCCGTCATTGTCGTACTGTGCGAAATCGTGCCCCTGCGCCTCATAGAAGTTCAAGGCTTCGATGATCAGGTTCTGCCGTCCGGCTTCCGTTGGGGAGATCGTGCTCCGGGCATAAGGGGCCTGGTACCAGCCGAGGACGTTGCCGGTGATGGCCAGCTGGTCGTAAGAGGACCTCAGATAGAAATTCCTCAGGCTGTCGAAAGGCGGGCCGCCCGCGCCCGCCCCGAAGAGGCGGGAACCGATCTCGGCCGCGGGGGTGACGCCGGGATAGTCGGAGAAGGAGATGAGCAGGGCCAGGATCCGGACCGTCCCCGATGTCGGCATGCCCTTCCAGGCGTTCGGGGGCGCGAGGAGCGAAGGGACGCCGGAACGGGTGGAGGCGCCGGTTCGACGGGGCGCCAGCCGGGCCAGCTTGCCGTGAAGCCGCTCGACCATCCGCTGGGGCATCCGGTGATTGCCGAAGGCCCTGGCCTTGGCGGCCCGGGTCGCCAGTGTGCCGTCGAGCCGGTAGCGCGCGAGCTGTTCCTTCGTCGGCGGTTCGAGGGCCGACGCCGGAACGAGGCCGGCCAGGAGGAATGCGCCGGCCACAGCTGCGGCAAGGACCGTCCTGCGGGCGTTCGTCACAATTCCGCTCCCGTTCACAGCGCCACTATAGGCCACCCCGGAACATCCGTCAAACCAAGAAGGGGTCAAACCGACCCCTTCTTTCTTCAGCGGACCCCGAAGTTGAAGCCCGTGCGCTCTTCGTTCCGGTCGGTGGCCGGGGCCGGCTCTTGAGAGAGCGCGGAGATCTCGGCCCGGAGCTCCGGCGTCATCGGGATATCGACGGCCGCGAGGAGCGGAGCGAGCTGGGCCGTGTTCCTGGCGCCGACGAGCGGGGAAGTGACTGCGGGGTGAGAGGCCGCCCAAGCGACGGCCAGACCGGCCGGGTCGAAACCGCGTTCCCTGGCGAAGGCCGTGAAGCTCTCGGCCACCTCGTAGTATTGCGGATCGGCGTAGCGGGTCGCATAGATCTTGTTGCTGACCAGGCGGCCCGTCCCCGGACGGCGGCCGGGGCCGTACTTGCCGCTGAGGAGCCCGCCGGCGAGCGGCCCGTAGGGGAAGACGCCTAGCCCTTCGGACTGGGCCATCGGCAGGATCTCGGACTCGGCCTGGCGCTTGACCAGGTTGTACATCGGCTGGATGCAGGCGAATGAGGCCAGCCCTTCCTTGGCCGAGATCCCCAAGGCCTTGGCGACCTGCCAGGCCGCGAAATTGCTGGCCCCCGGGTAGACGACCTTGCCCTGATGAACGAGGTCGTCGAGGGTCCGGAGGGTCTCTTCGAGGGGCGTCCGGTCGTCGAAGCGATGGATATAGTAGATATCGATCCGGTCGGTCCGGAGGCGCTGGAGGCTGGCCTCGACGGAGTACTGGAGGTGGCGACGCGACGCGCCCATGGCGTTGACGTCCTGGGAGGTCGCGAAATAGGCCTTGCTGGTGATGAGGACCTCTTCCCGGCAGTCCTTGATGAGCTTGCCGAGGATGATCTCGGACTTTCCGCCGGCGTACATGTCGGCGCAATCGAAGACGTTGACGCCCGCGTCGCGGCAGGCCTCGAACAGGGCCTTCGAGTCGGCCTCGGAGGCGTCGCCGCCGAAGGACATCGTGCCGTAGGCGATGGTCGAGACCTTGACCCCGGTCTTGCCCAGGAACCTGTAAGTCATGGCTTGCTCCCTTTCACGGAGTTCTTTTCTTCAATTCGAGCCCGTGCCCGACCGGATAGAGGTCCGGGATAGGGACGGGCAGCCGGCCGGAGAGGTCCATCTCCCCGGCCAGGGCCCGGGCGGCGATCGCCTGGGTGTCCGGCGTGTTCTTGTACAGGCAGACGTAGGCGTCGACCTCGGGTATGTGCCGCAGGAAATACGGCGAGCCGAACGAGACGGCCGCGATCTTCGGTCCCTCCGGGAGCGCGGCGAGCTTGCGGACGAGCTCGATGTGCCTCGGATCGAGGTCGACGCTCCCCTTCCGGTCGCTGAGCCGGGAGAAGAGCGCGACGACGACCGTGTCCGCGGCCGAGGCTTTGGCCAACGCGTCTTCGAGCGTTTCGCTCCCCGTGTCCCCGTCGGCGAAGAAGGCGGCGCAGCCCGGGAATCGCCGCCTCATGGCCGAGACGAAAGCCTGGCCGGCGAAGTAATCGCCGAGGTCGCTGCTCAGGGAGAGAATGGCGAGCTTCTCCGGCGCCACCCCGAGCGGGAGGACTCCGCCGTCGTTCTTGACGAGCGTCGCGGAGCTCTCGAACGCCTTGGCCGCCACGTCGAGATAGGCCTGAGCGGCGACGAGATGACGGATCGCCTCGATCTTGACAAAGGGGTTGCGGTGAAGGCCCAGGGAGGCCTTGGCCTCGAGGATCCGGCGCACCGAGGCATCGAGGCGGGCCATCGGGACGCGGCCGTCGCGGACGGCGGCGGCGATATAAGCGATGACCTTGGCCGGCTCGGGCGGGAGGAGGAGCTGGTCGACGCCGGCGAGGAAGGCCCGGAGCGACGCCTCCTCCGTCGTATAGGTGTTCATCACTCCGCCCATCTCGAGGGCGTCGGTGACGATGAGCCCCTTGAACCCCATCTTTTCGCGCAGGAGCCCGGTCATGATCGGCGCCGAAAGAGTCGCCGGCAGCCCCGGCGTCGGGTCGAGGGCGGGGACGGCCAGATGGGCCGACATGACCGCCCGGACCCCGGCATCCACGGCCGCCTTGAACGGGAAGAGCTCGACCTTCTCCAGGCGGTCGAGATCGGCCGCGATCGTCGGCAGGAGGCTGTGGGAGTCCTGGGACGTGTCGCCGTGGCCGGGGAAGTGCTTGGCCGTGGCGATCATGCCGTTGTCCTGGACGCCGCGGATGAAGGCGTTGGCGAGGCGGCTGACGAGGGCCGGGTCGGCGCCGATCGCCCGGGTGTTGATGATGGGGTTTTCGGGATTGATGTTGACGTCGACGACCGGGGCGTAGGTCATGTGGATGCCCATGGCCCGGCCCTCGAGGGCGGTCGTCCGGCCCATGGCGTAGGCCAGCTCCTCGGAGCCGGCCGCGCCGAGCGACATGAGTGGCGGGAAGAGCGTCGCCCCCGTCACCCGGTTGGCCACCCCCGCCTCGAAATCGGCGGCCATGAGGAGCGGGACCTTGGCCAGTTTTTGGAAGTGGTTGGCCAGCTCGGCCGAGGCATAGACGCGGGCGGGCGCGAAGAGGATCAGGCCGCCGATCTTGGCCTCGACGACGAGCGACTCGAGCTCGCGGATGTAGGCGCTGTCGGCGTTCCGGAACTCGCCGGTGAAGCGGCAGGAGATGAGCTGGCCGACCTTCTCCTCGATGGACATCTTCTTGAGGGTCCGGGCCACCCAGCCGGCATCCGGGGAGGCCAGGCGCGGGGCCGCGGACGGCGCCGGAAGTCGGGCGCAGCCGGACACGGCGGCGAGCAGGGCGGGGAGGACGATCAGCACGGCGGCTCGGGTTCTTTTCATGATGACCTTTCCTTCATGGCCCCTGCCCCACTCTGGCCCGGCGGGCGGCCCGCTCAGTAGCGGACGAGGGCGTGGACCGCGACCTCGGGGTGGGCCTTGCGGATCGCCTCGAGGCCCTTCAGGAACGACAGCTCGACGATGGCCCCGAAGCCGATGACATCGCCCTTCAGGGACTTGACCAGGTTGATGGCGCTCACCGAGGACGAGCCGGTAGCGATGAGGTCGTCGATGATGAGGACGCGCTGGCCGCGGGCCACGGCGTCCTCGTGCATCTCGAAATGCTCGACGGCGTACTCGTTCGGCGCCTCGACCGAGGCGCACTTGCGCGGCAGCTTGCCCTTCTTCCGGATGATGGCCATCCCGAGCCGGAGATCCCGGGCCAGGGCCGCGCCGAAGAGGAAGCCGCGGGACTCGATGCCGGCGATGAGCTCCGGCTTTCGCGGGGCCGCCCAGGCCGCGAGCTCGTCGATGGCCGCGCCGAACGCCTGCGAGCTCAGGACGACCGGGGTGATGTCCTTGAAGAGGATGCCCGGCTTGGGAAAGTCGGGGACGTCGAGGATGTAATCTTTGAGATCGATGCTCATGGCACGCTTACTTTATCAGAGGGGCCGGGTCTTCGCAACCGGTCGGGACACGTGCCCGGTATATGTCCCCGCCGAGTTGGCGTATACTGATAGAGATGGTCGCCGACTATTCTCTCTATCTCGTCGCCGACGCCGGTTTCGCCGCGGGCCCCGATCTCCCCGGGCTCGTCGAAGCGGCCGTCGACGGCGGCGTGACGATCGTCCAGCTCCGGGCGAAGAACCTCGCCGGCGGAGCTTTCGTCGCGCTCGGCCTCGAGATCGCGGGCCGGCTCGCGGCGAGAGGCGTCCCGCTCCTCATCAACGACCGGGTCGACGTCGCCCTGGTGTGCGGCGCGGCGGGGATCCATCTCGGACAGGACGACATCCCGGTCGCGGCGGCCCGGCGCCTGCTCGGGCCCGACGCGGTGATCGGGGTCTCGGTCAATACGCCCGGAGAGGCCCGCCGCGCGGAACGGGAAGGAGCTGATTATGTCGGCGCGGGCCCGGCTTATGCGACGGCAACCAAGGAGACCGATCTGGCCGTTCTGGGTCCTGAAGGGATCGGCCTCATCAGGCGCGGCATCGGGATTCCCGTCGTGGCCATTGGCGGGATCAGCGTGGCCAACGCCGCGGAAACGGGACGGGCCGGGGCGGACGGGGTCGCCGTCGTCTCGGCCATACTCGGCGCCCCGGACGCGAAACAGGCGGCCGCAGCGCTCAAACGAGCTTTCAAGGGATGAAGCCCAAAGGAGGATGAACATGACACTCGGCAAGTACGCGGCTTTGCCGCTGGCCATTATCCTGGCTTTTTCGCCCGCTTGGGCCGGCCCGGCGCCGGACCGGGCGGCCGGGAAGGGCGCCGACGACCAGATCCAGAAGGTCGAGGACGCCATCCGTGTCCTCGACGAGATGATGGAGGAATCGGACAAGAGCATCCCCCAGGGCCTCCTCCGCGAATGCGCCGGGATCGCCATCATCCCCGATGTCATCCGGGCCGGCCTCATCATCGGCGGGCGCCACGGCAAGGGCGTCCTGCTCGTCCGGACGGAGGACGGCGGCTGGACCGATCCGGCCTTCATCGACATCAAGGGCGGCAGCATCGGCTGGCAGGCCGGGGTCCAATCGGCCGACGTCGTCCTGGTCTTCCGGACGCCGCGGAGCGTCGAGAACTTCAACGAAGGCAAGTTCACCCTCGGCGCGGACGCAGGGATCGCCGCCGGTCCGGTGGGGCGTCAGGCCGAGGCCAGCACCGACTCCGAGCTCAAAGCGGAGATCCTCTCCTATTCCCGCAGCCGGGGCCTCTTCATCGGGCTGACCCTCCAGGGATCCTCCATCCAGGAGGACCGCAAGGCCAACGAGAGCTTCTACGGCCGCGAGATCGATCCGAAGGACATCCTGGCGGGGAAAACGTCGGGAACCCCGGAGATCGCGGCCAAGCTGAAGAGCAAGCTGGCGGAGCTCGCTAAGTAGGGACAGTCCCTTAAGAGATGGTGAGGCGGCGGTCGTCGTCGCCCACGCATTCGATGCGAACCCGTATCCCGTCGACCGGGAAGGTCAGCTTCTCGGCCCACTCGATGACGACGATCCCCTGCCCCAGCATGTCCTCCCATCCGAGATCGGCGATCTCGGACTCCCGCTCGAGACGGTAGAGATCGATGTGGAAGACGCGGTGCCGGCCCTCATAGACGTTGACCAGGGTGAACGAAGGGCTCGAGACGCGGCCGGGATCGGCGACCCCTGCTCCGGCGGCGATGCCCTTGGCGAAGACCGTCTTGCCCGCCCCGAGCTCCCCCACAAGAAGGACGGTCTCGCCGCCCTTGAAGCCGGAAGCCATGTTCCGGGCCAGCTCGAAGGTCTCTTCGCTGGAATGCGTGACGACGGTCGTCCCCTCGCTCATGCCCCGGCCAGCGCTTTCAGGGCCGTCGGCAGGTCGCGGATGATGTCGCCGGCGACGAGCGATCTTTCCCCGAGCCTCTCCGCGGCGATGTCCCCGGCGAAGCCGTGCGCGAAAACCGCCGACAGGACGGCCCCGCGGAGGTCGTGCTTCTGGGCGATCTGGGACGCGATCATGCCCCCCAGGACGTCGCCCGTCCCGCCCGTCGCCATGCCCGGGTTCCCGGTCGGATTGACGAAGACGCGGCCGTCCGGAAAGGCGACCAGGGTCCGGTAGCCCTTGAGGACGACGGTGACCTCGTGTTTCGCCGCGAACTCCGGCGCGAGCTCCAGGCGACGGCGGAGGACCTCTTCGTTCGCGCGCCCTGTGAGCCTGGCGAACTCGCCCGGGTGAGGAGTGAGGACGACCGGGGCGTCGAGGCCTTTCAGGACCGCGGGACGCCCGGCGATGATGTTGAGCCCGTCGGCGTCGACGATGCAGGGGACCTTGATCTTGGGCAAGAGGCCGAGGACGAACTCGGCGGTCGAGGCGTGGGTCGAGAGACCGGGACCGAGCAGGACCGCGTTCTTGCCCTTGAGCAGGGCGAGGGCGCGGGGCAGCGCCGCCGCGGCAACCGTCCCCTCCGGCGTCCCGGCCAGCGGCTCGGTCATGAGCTCGGCCATGGACCGGGCGATCGACGGCAGGACCCCGGCCGCCGTGGCCACCGTGACCAGACCGGCGCCCATGCGCAGACCCGCTCGGCCGGCGAGCGAGGCCGCTCCGGATTTCCCTACCGACCCGGCGAAGATGAGGAGATGGCCATATGAGCCTTTGTGCGTGTCCTTCGGCCTCGGGGCGAAATACGGTTTGAGTGCCGCTCCCTCGACCAGCTCGAGCTTCAGCCCCGGGGCCTCGAAGAGCGAGGGCGGGATGCCGATCGGGGCGACAACGAGCTCGCCCACGCGATCCGCGGCGGGCGGGAAGATGTGCGCGATTTTGGGAGCGGCTAGCGTGACAGTGAGGTCCGCTTCGACGCTCGGCCCGATCACCTCGAACGTGTCGGCCGAGAGTCCGGAGGGGATGTCGACGGAGAGCTTGAACGCGGAGGCCCGGTTGATGTCCTCGACGGCCGCGGCGAAGAGCCCCTCGAGCGGCTTGACGAGACCGGTGCCGAAGAGCGCGTCGACGATGATCGTGGCCTTGGAGACCGCCGGCCGGGCCTTCCTCCAGGCCGCCGCGTCGCGGACCTCGGTCACGGGGATCCCCATTTTGAGCGCGATCGCCAGGTTGACCGCCGCGTCGCCCTTGATCTCGTCCGCTCCCGCGAGAAGCAGGACTGCGGGCCTGGCCCCGGAATTGTGGAGATGCCGGGCCACGACCAGGCCGTCCCCGCCGTTGTTGCCCTTACCGGCCGCGATGACGATCCTCTCCCCGGCGACCGCTGGGAACCGGGCCTTGAGCGCCCGGACGATCCGCAGGCCCGCGTTCTCCATGAGCACGACGCCGGGGATGCCGAGCTCCTCGATCGCCTGGCGGTCGATCTCCCTCATTTCGACGGAGGTCAGGATCTTCATGGGCTCCCTCCGGCGCGTATTTTAGCACACAATGGGGTCGGACCTCAGCATCGAGAACATTATCAATAAGATAAGCCAAAAAAACGGGCCTGAATCGGCTTATAACGGCTGTTTTTATGCCCAAAAATGAAAAACCTGCCTGGGGGGGCCTGCGATTTATTCATTTTCTGGGTCAAAAACACGAGTTATAAGGCCTTTTAATCCTAGAAATCGAAGCTATCTTATTGATTTCATTTTTATTGCTGAGGTCCGACCCCATTAGGTTGACCCCATTAGGTTGACTTTAGCTCTGCCGATGTGCTAAAGATAACGGAAATCGAACGTTAAGGGAACCGACGTGACCGAACCGACTGAATTCCCCAAGCGCCCGTCTTTGGCGCGCAAGACCCCCTGGCAGCTCCTCGCCGTTCTGCTCATCCTCGCGGGCGGCGTGACCGTCGCTTTGCTGGCCCCTCGCCGCTACATCCCGTACGTCGCCGGGGCCTTCCTCCTCCTCTGCGCGGCGCTGCTCGCTCTCCTCTGGCGATGGGCCGTCTCGTCGCACGAGAAATATCAGAAGACCAAGTGGGCCCAGGCGAACAGGGCCATGGACGATTTCATACAGGTCATGATCGACATCATGCCCAACCCGGCCTTTTTCAAGGACGCCGAGGGCCGCTATCTCGGCACCAACGCGGCTTTCGAGAAGCTCCTCGGCCACTCCAAGAGCGAGATGATCGGCAAGACCATCGCGGACATCGCCCCGCCCGAGATCGTCGAACTCCAGCAGGCCCACGACCAGATCCTGCTGGGCAAGCCCGGGCACCAGGTCTATGAAGCCCCCCTCAAGGCCTGGGACGGCGAGCACCATGTCATCTTCATCAAGACCACCTACGTCCGCCCCGACGGGACGATCGGGGGCATCATCGGCATCCTCAAAGACATCACCCAAAGATTGCGCTCCGAGGAGGAGCTCGAGCAGCTCCGCCGGTTCAGCGAGAGCACGATCCAGACCATGACCGAGGGCCTCGTCCTCACCGACGCCGAAGGCCGGTTCACCTTCGTCAATCCGGCCGCGGCCCGGATGCTGGGCTACACGCCGGGCGAGATGATCGACCACCAGGTCGTCTCGTTCGTGCCCAAGGACCATCATGCCATCGTCCGCCGCGCGGACGAGAAGCGGGCCAAGGGCATCTCCGACCGCTACGAGCTCGCGTTCCTTCACCGCGACGGCAGCCGCCGGACGTTCCTCGTCAGCGGCGGCCCCCGCCTCCAAGGGGCTCAGGTCGGCGGGACGATGGCCGTCCTGACCGACATCACGGACCGGAAGAAGATGGAGGAGGAGATCCGGGCCCTGTCCCTCCATGACGAGCTGACCAGCCTCTACAACCGGCGCGGTTTCATGACCCTGAGCGGCCATGCCCTCAAGACCGCCAGCCGGCTGAAGAAGACGACCGCCCTGATCTATCTGGACGTGGACAACCTCAAGAAGATCAACGATTCGGGCGGGCACAAGATGGGCGACCGGGCCCTCGTCGAAGTCGCCTTCATCCTGAGGAAGTGCTTCCGGGAATCCGACATCATCGGCCGGCTCGGCGGGGACGAGTTCTCGGTCCTGGCCATGGAGTCGACCCACATGAACGTCGAGGCCCTCACCCTGCGGCTCCAGGAGAAGCTGGACCACTTCAACGACCGTTCGGCGGCCGAGGCCGGGTTCAGCCTCTCGGTGAGCGTGGGCGTCTCGACGCGCGATCCGGACAGCCCCGAAGCGGTCGAAGAGATGTTGAGCCGGGCCGACCTCCTCATGTACGAGCAGAAGCGGGCGAAGAAGGGCGGAGAGCCCGGCCGACCGGCCGGACCGTCGAAATAACCCTCGGCCCGCCTTGAATTCGGGACCCGTTTGTGATATTCCTGAGAAGACTCTTTCTCGAAAACCTCGGGAGGTAAATCATGGCTATCCGCATAGGAATCAACGGCTTCGGCCGGATCGGCCGGAACATGCTCCGGGCGTCCTGGAACGACCCGGCCATCGAATATGTGGCTGTCAACGACATCACCGATGCCAAGACCCTGGCCCACCTGCTCAAGTACGATACGGTCCTGGGCACCTTCAAGGAGGACGTGAAGTCCACGGAGGATTCCGTGGTCGTCAACGGCCGGAAGATCCGCGTCCTGGCCGAGAAGGAAGTCGGCAAGCTCCCCTGGAAGGACCTCGGCGTCGATGTCGTCATCGAATCGACGGGCAAGTATACGAAGCGGCCGGACGCCATCCAGCACATCGAGAAGGGCGGCGCCAGGAAGGTCATCATCTCGGCGCCGGCCACCGATCCGGACGTCACCGTGGTCCTCGGCGTCAACGAGAAGGTCTACGACCCGGCCAAGCACCACATCATCTCCAACGCGTCCTGCACGACCAACTGCCTCGCCCCCGTCGTCAAGGTCCTCCACGAGTCCTTCGGCGTCGAGCGGGGCTTCATGACCACCATCCATTCCTACACGAACGACCAGAAGATCCTCGACGCGCCGCACAAGGACCTTCGCCGGGCCCGGGCCGCCGCTGTGGCCCAGATCCCGACGACGACCGGAGCCGCCAAGGCCGTCGGACTGGTCATGCCCGAGCTCAAGGGCAAGATCGACGGCTTCTCCGTCCGCGTCCCCACCCCCGACGTCTCGATCGTCGATTTCGTCGCCGTGCTCAAGAAGACGACGACCGCCGAGGAGATCAACGCCGCGTTCAAGGCCGCTGCGGCCGGGTCCCTCGAGGGCCTCCTCGGCGTCACCGACGAGCCGCTCGTCTCCGTGGACTTCCTGGGCGACTCCCGCTCAGGCATCATCGACCTCCTCTCGACCAAGGTCATCGACGGCAACCTGGCCAAGGTCATCGCCTGGTACGACAACGAGTGGGGCTATTCCTGCCGGCTTGTCGACCTGGCCAAGTACGTGGCCAAGTGAGGCCGGCATGAATTTCGTCACCGACCTCGACGTTAAAGGCAAGCTCGTCTTCCTCCGCGTCGACTTCAACGTCCCCCTGGACGACAAGGGCGCGATCCGCGACGACACCCGCATCCGCGCCTCCCTGCCGACCATCGGCTGGCTTCTCGATCACGGCGCCCGGCTGGTCATCGCCTCGCATCTGGGGCGGCCCAAGGGCAAGGTCGACCCGGCGATGAGCCTCGCGCCGGCCGCGAAGAGGCTGGCCGAGCTCATCCCGTATAAGGTCCGGATGGCCCCGGACGTCGTCGGCGACGAGGTCCGCAAGCTCAAGCTCGCCCTGGCCGAGGGCGAGGCGCTTCTTCTCGAAAACCTCCGCTTCCACAAGGAGGAGGAAAAGAACGACCCGGGGTTCGCCAAGCAGCTGGCCGAGGACATCGACATCTTCGTCAACGACGCGTTCGGCTCGAGCCATCGGGCCCACGCCTCGGTCGTCGGCATCGCCGAATTCGTGCCGGCCAAGGCCGCGGGCTACCTCATGAAGAAAGAAGTCGACTACCTCAAGAAGGCCGTGCATACCCCGGTCAAGCCCTACGTGGCCATCCTCGGCGGGGCCAAGGTCTCGGACAAGATCGAGATCATCGAGAGCCTCCTCGGCAAGGCCGACGAGATCCTGATCGGCGGGGCCATGGCCTACACCTTCCTCAAAGCCCAGGGCCTCGGCGTCGGCAAGTCGCTCGTGGAGGAGGACCAGATCGAGGTCGCCCTGGTCATCCTGGACAAGGCCCGGGCCAACTCCGTCAGGTTCCACCTGCCGCAGGACCACGTCCTGGCCAAGGCCCCCGAGGCCGGGGCGGAATCGAAAGTCGTCGAGTCCCTCCCCTTCCCCGAGGATATGATGGGCGTCGACATCGGTCCCAAGACGGTCAAAGCCTATGCCGCGGTCATCGCCACGGCCAAGACGATCTTCTGGAACGGCCCTATGGGCATCTTCGAGATCGACGAGTTCGCCCAAGGGACGATCGGGGTGGCCCAGGCCGTCGCGGCCTCGGGCGCCGTCTCCATCGTCGGGGGCGGGGACTCGATCGCGGCCGTGAAGAAGGCCGGCGTCAGGGACAGGATCAGCCACATCTCGACGGGCGGCGGGGCCTCGCTCGAGTACGTCGCCTACGAGACCCTGCCGGGCATCACCGCTCTGGAAAAGTAGATGGACCGCCGGAGCCGGAGCCCGTTCGTCGCGGGCAACTGGAAGATGAACCTGGTCCTTCGGGAAGCGGCCGTGCTTTCGCGCCGGGTCGCGGAGGCCGGACCCTGGCTCGCCGAGTGCACGGTCGTTCTCATCCCCTCGTACACGGCTCTCGGCGCGGTGGCCGGTTCTATCGCCGGCTCGTCGGTGGCCCTGGGCGGCCAGGACCTCTACTGGGAGAAACAGGGCGCCTTCACGGGCGAGATCTCCGGGCCCATGCTCAAGGACGCGGGCTGCGCTTATGTCCTCGTCGGCCATTCCGAGCGGCGCCAGCTCTTCGGCGAGACGGACGAAACGGTCAATCGCAAGACCCGGGCGGCCCTCGAGGCCGGGCTCTCCCCCATCGTCTGCGTCGGGGAGGTCCTGGCCGAGCGCGACGCCGGGAGGACCCTCGAACGGATCGACGCCCAGCTGGCCCAAGGGTTGAACGGCTTCTCGGGGGAGGATATGGCCCGGATCGTCATCGCCTACGAGCCCGTCTGGGCCATCGGGACCGGCCGGACGGCCACCCCCGCCCAGGCGGAGGAGATCCACGCCCATATCCGGAGGCGGATCGAAGAATCCTATGGAAATGAGACCGGCGCCTGTGCTATAATCCTCTACGGCGGCTCCGTCAAGCCGGCCAATTCTTATCCGTTGTTCAAGGAAAAAGACATCGACGGATTCTTGGTCGGAGGAGCATCCCTCGACGCCGTCGGCTTCGTCGACATCGTCCGGGAGGCCCTTCGAGCCTACAGGGAAGAGAAGTGAGCGCTTTAATCATCATTCTTCACGTCATCGTTTGCCTGATCCTGATCTTCGCGGTCCTGCTCCAGTCGGGCAAGGCCGCGGACCTGGCCGGAGCCTTCGGCGGCGGCGGCAGCCAGACCGCTTTCGGGGCCCGGGGCAGCGCCACCCTGCTTTCCAAGGTGACGACCGCTTCGGCCATCATCTTCATGTTGACGTCGCTCAGCCTGTGGATCCTGTCGGACAAGGGCACGGCCTCCGTCGTCGGAGGCGAGAAGGCCCCGGCCGCGGCGACCGTTCCGGCCGCTAAGCCCGATGACAAGGCGGCGACGACGGCCCCGGCCACCCAGCCGGAGCAGAAGCCGGCGCAAAAGACCGAGACCAAGACTCCGCCGGCGCCGGTCGAGAAGAAGTAGACCTGATTCATGCCGAAGTGGTGGAATTGGCAGACACGCTAGCTTGAGGGGTTAGTGCCCGCAAGGGTATGGGGGTTCGAGTCCCCCCTTCGGCATTCCCAAAATCCCCTGCCGGGGACGAGTCTGGGTCCGGTCGCCCCGCCCGGCCCCGCCCGTTGACTTCCTCCCCATCAAGCGCTAGTTTGGATAGTGAGCGTTCGCGGGGGAGGGCTGCCATGCCTAACGGACCGCCGGCCTTGTTCGACTTCATTGGGGATCCCCCGGTACCGAGACACCGCGTAAGGGCCGGCTTCCGCTGGCTGGCCCGGAAGCTGCGGCCCTTCACCTTCTTCGTCTTCTTGTCCTTCTTTGCCCACCTGGCCCTGTTCGGCCTGGTGATCCTCCTTGGCCCCCGGCCCGAGTCCCGCTCGATCCCCGTAGACGTCCGGGCCAAGGACTTCGAGGCCTTCAAGGAATCGATGCGGGAGTACGCTGCGGAGGGCCCCACGCCGGAAAGGCTGGCCAACGCGCTCATATCGCTCAGCGAGGAAGAAATTCGTCGGGCATTCTATCAGGCCCCCGTCCTCGACTATCGACTGACCGACCGTGAAAAGGCCGGCCTGTACAAGTTGATGCTGGCCGAGGCTATGGCCGATTTCGTGGAGGGCGAGGGAGAAGGCCCCTCGGCCATCGATCTGCCTCTCAGCCATTATTTTGGCGGCCTCCGGGAAATGCCGATGAGTGATCCGGGGCGGGATTATGATCTTGTCAGGATCGACGATCCCCTCGAGGAAAGCGCACGGCTCTATAAGCTGTCCAAAGAAAGGGCCGAAGCGCTCGAGTCTCTCAGCCTCCCGGCCGGCGCCGCCAAGGACCGTTCCGCCGAGGTCAGCCTCTTGGGCGGAGAAGGGCGGGTCCTGAGCGTGCCGGGAGAGTACTTCTATCGCGATTCCCCTTACGTGCAGATCGTCGCGGCCGGCGCCGGCCTCTTCTACGTCGTCAAGGGCTTCCCGGAGCTTCCGTCCGACAGGATCGGGAACGGTCCGGATCCGGCTCAGGACGCAGACGCGGCGGATGGACGCCGGACGAACGTCTCAGCGCAGCCGCCCTCGCCGGTCTTTGCCGTTGTCCTCATGCCGAGAGGCAGGCCGCTCGATCAGAAGCCCGCGCCTTCGGCCGCCAAGCCCCCTTTAACCCTGCCGGAACGTCAGGACGACCGGGTCCTTGACGAACTCATGGCGCTTCCCGTCATCGAGCAGGTGAGGACGTTCTACCGGGACTACCTCGAGGTCTACGACCCCGACAGCCCGGACCTGGCCCGCCTGACCCGTGGGTTCATCTATCGGAACCTGGGGATGGTCTTCGTCCAGACGGGCGATCCGCTGTCCCGGGGCTTCGATCTCCTCGAGGAGATCTACTACGACAACCTCTCCCAGCACGCGCTCGTCCCCCAAGCGCTGAGCTATCCGAAGTCCCGGACCGGGGCCGAGATCCTCTTCGGCCTGGCCGCATCCTACGAGTTCGAGAGAAGGGCCATCGTTGCGCTTGACGGGTCCCTCGACGCCGCCCAGAGGGTCCTGGCCGACCCGACCGAAGTCCGCTTCCACGTCCACAACAAGAACGTCAAGGCCTATGTGCTCAGGGAAGTCTATCGGGACCTTGCGGCCGAGCTCCGCAGCCGCGATTACCCGGCCTTGGAGCCGGTCCTCCAAAAATACAGGGACGAGCAGCTCAGGATCTACGACCATCTCAAAGGGATGGGGGGATCCATCAGGAGCCGGGCCCTGTATGCCCTCGGCCGCCTGTGCTGGGACGAGGGCCGGACGGAGGAGGCCCTCTCGGTTTGGACCGAGACGGACCCCGCCTTCGCGGACGAGACCTTGACGAGCATCAGAAACGCTATCGCGGAGAAAAGGCTGTCCAACCCCATCCGGAGGATCGACGACATCCTGGGCCGTCTTGCCGTCACCGAGAAGGCGGACCAGCTCGCGCGGATCGCGAGGTACCACAAATGGGACCGGCGCTGAGGCGCCCGCCGGCTAAGATCGGCTGGCCGCCCAGAGAGCGAAGCTGCTTTCTTCCATCGCGCCGACCTGGCGCCCCCGCTCGGCGCCCTTGTGGACGATGACGAAGGTCGGCACCCCCTGGACCTGGAACTCCCGGGCCAGCGGCTGGTGGAACTCGACGTTGATCCGGATGACGGCGATCTCTCCGGCCCGCCGGGCGGCCAGGCGATCGAGGATGGGGTGCATCATGTGGCAGGGGCCGCACGTCGTCGAGTAGAAATCCGCCAGCACGGGCAGCGTCGAGTTGTGGAAGAGGGCCATGATGCCCTCCTCCCCCGGCTCGAGGATCTCCCCGGGCTCCGGGAGGCGCGATTTGCAGCGGCCGCAGAGGACCGTTTTGCCCCGCGCGGCGACGGGGAAGTTGTTCGTCGTGCCGCACGTGCCGCAGCTGACCTTCACCTTCTCGCCAGACGTATCTGCCATATCGATCCTCCTCGGGCCGCCTGTCGCCGGGCGGGCCCGGCGCGTCACTTCTTGATGGGGTAAGGCGGGATGGGCGGGACCTCGCGGCCCTTGGCCTTCAGCTCCTCGAGGATGACCTCGACCGCCTTGTTGAGCTGGTCGTCGATGCCGGCGAATTCCCGCGCCGGGTCATTGTCGACCACGATGTCCGGCTCGACGCCGACGCCTTCGATGATCCAGTTCTTCCCGTCCGGGCTGTAGGGGGCGAACTCGGGCTTGTTGAGCGAGCCGCCGTCGAGAAGCGGCAGCGTGCCGCGGATGCCGACAACGCCGCCCCAGGTGCGCTTGCCGATGAGCCGGCCGAGCTTCAGGGTCTTGAACCGGTACGGGAAGAGGTCGCCGTCGGAGGCCGAGAACTCGTCGCAGAGGCAGACCTTGGGGCCGAGGAAGGCCGCCTCGGGATTCGGGGCGGGAGCCGAATTCCGGGCCATATTGACCATGACCATCTCCCGGACGAGCCGGTCGATGATCATCGGCGAGACGTTGCCGCCTCCGTTGCCGCGGACGTCGATGATCAGGGCCTTCTTGCGCAGCTGCGGATAGAAGTGCTTGACGAACTCGTTGAGGCCCTCGACGCCCATGTTCGGGATGTGGATATAGCCGACCTGGCCGCCCGTGGCCTTGCCGACCTTGTCGATATTGGCCTCGACCCAATCGTTGTAGTAGAGCGCGTTCTCGGTCTCGATGGGGATGACGACGACGTCCCGGCCGCCCTTGCCGTCCGCCCCTGGCGCGACCTTGAGGGTGACCTGTTTGCCGGCCTTGTTGTAGAGGGTCTCGCCGATGTCCTTGACCCCGGCGAGAGGCCGCCCGTCGACGGCCGTGATGAACTCCCCTTCCCTGACATTGACGCCCATCTCGGTCAGGGGCGAGCGCAGCCCGCGGTCCCAATTCTGGCCCTTGAGGATCCGGGCGATGCGGTAGGAGCCGGTCTTGGCGTCGCGCTCGAGCTGGGCCCCGAGCACGCCGACCTTGACCTTGGGCGGGGCGGGCATCTCTCCTCCGCCGACGTAGGTGTGCCCGGCGCTGAGCTCGCCGATGAGCTCGCCGATGACGTACGTGAGATCGGCCCGGTGGTTGACGGCCTCGGCCAGGGGCTTGTAGCGGAGCCGGAGCGCCTCCCAATCGACGCCGTGCATGTTCGGCGCGTAGAAGAACTCCTTCATCTGGCGCCAGCTCTCCTCGTAGATCTGGCTCCATTCCTGGCGCAGGTCCAGGGCGACCTCCATCCCGGAGAGATCGAGCTTTGTGTCGAGCTTGATCGGGGCCTTCGGGAGGTCGATGATGCCATAGGCGCGGTCCATCTGGACGAGCATCTTCTTGCCGTCGGCCGAGACCTCGTAGCCCTGGACCTTGCCCAGCTCCTGCTCCTTGAGCTCGGCCAGGTTGTAGAGCATGAGCGAGGGCATCCGCTCGGATTCCTTGACCCGGCCGTAATAGACGGAATCGCCGCTGGCGTAGATCTGGCCGTAGCGGGCCCTCTCGATCGGCAGGGCGGCGATCCGGTCCACGAGGCCGTCGACGTCCACTTTTGCGGCCGGGACGGTCGCGGGCTCAGCTTTGGCCTCCGGCTTCTCGCTGGGCTTGGAGGCCGGCTTGGCGGCCGGAGCGGCCGCCGCGGCCTTGGCGGGCTTGACCGCGACCTCGTCGCTCTTGGGCGCGAAGGGCGACTTGGTGTCCTTGGACAGGGTCACGAAGTAGACCCGGGACATGGCCAGATAGGCGTGGTTCCACTCGGTCGAACTGTAGACCGGGCTGAAATCACGGTCGGAGACGAAGAAGAGGTGCTTGCCGTCCCGGCTGAACACGGGACCGCCCGAATTGTACCAGGCGTCGGTGGCGGCGAAGGCTTTCTTGTTCTCGAGGGAGTAGAGATAGACCCGGTCGACGCCTTCACGCTCGGGGAAGCGGTAGGTGATCCAGCGGCTGTCGGGCGACCAGTCGGGCTCGCCGATCTCTCCGGCTTCGGCCGTGGCCGCGACCGTGATCGCCTTCGAGGCGACGTCGACGAAGGCGAGTCGCTGCATCTTGTCGGTCCAGAGGATCTTGGTCCCGTCCGGGGACCAGGCGATCGAGTACTTGTAGGTGTCCCCGCCGGTCGTGATCTGGCGGGGCTCTCCCGTCCCGTCCTGGTCCACGAGCCAGACCTCCTCCGTCCCGCTCTGGTCCGAGATGAAGGCGATCGTCTTGCCGTCGGGGGACCACTTGGAGGCGCGCTCGTGGATGCCGGGGGTCTTGGTCAGGTTGCGGGTGTTGCCGTGCTTGGCCGGGACGGTGAAGACGTCGCCGCGGGCGCCGAAGAGGGCCCGCTGGCCGTCGGGGCCGATCTCGTAATTCGTGACCCGGCCGTCGACCTTGACGACCTTGCCCCGTCCGGAGACGAGGTCGTCGGCGACCACGACGGGCACGCGGGCTGCTTTCTCCGAGGCCAGGTCGAAGGTGTAGAGGTAGCCGCCGTTCTCGAAGACGATGTGCTTGGGGCCGAGCGACGGGAACTTGATGTCGAACTCGGCGAAGTCGGTGAGCTTCCTCGTCGTCTTGGAGGCGAGGTCATGGACGTAGAGGTTCATCCTCTTGGCCTCGTCCCGGTCCGAGAGGAAGTAGATGCGGTCGCCGCTCCACATCGGGATGATATCCAGGGCGGGATTGTCGGTGATGTTCTCGATCTTCTTTGTGGCGAAGTCGTAGATCCAGATGTCGTCGGCCATGCCGCCGCGGTACCGCTTCCAGGTCCGGAACTCCCGGAAAATGCGGTTGTAGGCGAGCTTGGAGTCGTCGGGCGAGAAGGAACAAAAGCCGCCGCGCGGCAGGGGGATCCGTTCCGGCGTCCCGCCGTCCTTTGAGGCCAGGTAGAGCTGGCCGTTGAAATCGTTCCATTCGGCCATCCGGGAGCGGAAGACGATCTTGTCGCCGCCGTGGGTCCAGCCCATGACCAGGTTATTGGGGCCCATGCGGTCGGAGATGTCGTCGCGGCCGAGCGAGGGGGTGTAGGTCAGGCGCTCGGGGATGCCGCCTCCGGCCGGGATGAGATAGACCTCGCGGTTGCCGTCGTACTCGCCGGTGAAGGCGATCGAGGCCCCGTCGGGAGAGAACCGGGCGAAGGCCTCATAGCCCTCGTAGTGCGCGGTCAGCTTCCGGGCGACGCCGCCGGCGAGGGGGACGGTGTAGAGATCGCCCGCGTAGGTGAAGACGATCTGGTCGTTCGAGACCGCCGGGAAGCGCAGGACGCGCGCTTCCTGCGGCCCGAACGACAAGGTCGCTAGGGACAGGACGATCAGGGACACGAGAGCCAGGGACCGGAACGTTCTCATAGGACCTCCAGATCTATTTCGTCTTTGTTTTCAGCAGGATAGCCTTCCGCTGGGCTTCCGGGAAACGCTCGATCGCGTAGCGCAGGGTTGTCCGCGGGACGGCCGGGCCGTGCTTCAGCAGGAACTTCTCGAGCCGGGCCGCGTCGGCCTTCCCCGCTTCTCGCAAAAGCCAGCCGTTGGCCTTGTGGATGAGGTCGTCGTCGACGGGGAGGATCGAGGCCGAGATGTCGTAGATCGCCGGCAGGAACTCGGGCTTTCTGGCCAGCTTGATGAACGACACTAGGGAGGCCCGCTTGACCCAGCGGTTGGGATGGCGCGCCCAAGCCTTGATCTTCTCGACGTAGGCCGGATAGCGCAGGAGGAAGGCGCCCATGGCGTCCGTGCAGAAGGAATCGACCGAGGCCCAGTTGTCGAGCTGGTCGGCGGCCAGCCAGCCTTTGACCTTGTCGAAGAGCGCCGGTGCATAGGCCTTCTTGAAACGGCTCAGAATGAGCCCGCCGACCGCCTTGGCCTCGATCTCCGGGTCGGCGAAGAGGATGTCGCAGAGGGCGACGGCGTCGTCGACCGTCCAATCCGCCTTGACGCGCGAATAGAGCTCCGCGGCCAGGGCCCGGACATCCGGCGAGGTCAGGCCGTAGGACTTGACGGTCTCATAGGCCTTGAAATAGCGCTCCACGCCCCGGGCTCTGACCGGGTCGGCCTGGGCGGCCAGCGCCTGCCGCGCGGCTTTGGCGATGTCTTGCGGGCTGGGATATTTTCGCTTCGGCATCTTGCCCTGATTCTATGCCGACGCCTGAGGAAAATCAAACCGGGACCGGGTCTTCGCAGCGCGCTAATTACGGTGACACACAACTAAATACACTAAATTATTCGCCGAGGCGTCCGGGCGAACATGATGGTGTTTTCGTCAGGCCAAAACGAATTAAGTGCATTTAGTTGTGTGTCACCGAATTAAATGAACCGGGAGAGGATGGCGTTGGAGACCAGGAGCTTGTCGGCCGGAATCCAGAGCCGGGCCCCGGCCTGGATGAGAAGCCCGTCGGAGGCGAGCTCGTCGATCTCCCGGGCATACATGCCGCACACGTTGACTCCGGTACGCTCCTCGAGGTCGGCGACGTCGATGCCCTGGACGAGCCTTAGGCCGAAGATCAGGGCCTCCCGGGCGGCCTGGGCCGGGGTGAGCTCGATCGTCTCCTCCCGGGCCGGCTCGCCGCGGCCGACGGCTTCGGCCCATCGTTCGAGCGAAGGTGTGTTGCACCAGCGGCTGAGACCGAGGTGGGAGCAGGCCGACGGTCCCAGGCCGACGTAGGGCTCGTACCGCCAGTACTTGAGGTTGTGGCGGCACTCCTTCCCCGGCCGGGCGAAGTTCGAGATCTCGTACTGGGCCAATCCGGCCGCCGCGAGCCGGCTGCTCACGCGGTCGTAGCTCTCGACGGCGGCGTCCTCGTCGACCGGATGCCGCTCCAGCACCTTGGCGAAGGGCAGGCCTTCGATATTCTCCAGAAAATAGGCTGACACGTGGTCCGGCTCGAGTGAAAGCAGGGCGTCGAGCGTCCGGCCGACCGCCTCCGGCGTCTCGCCCGGCACGCCGATCATGAGGTCCACCGCCAAAGCTTCGAATCCGGCCTGGCGGACCGAGCGGCAGAATTCGAGGGCGTCCGTCGCCGTGTACCTCCGCCCGAGCCTCGCCAAGATTCCCTCGTCGAAGGACTGGACGCCGACGCTCACGCGGGTGACGCCGGCCTCGCGCCAACCCTCGACAAGGGCCGTGCTCCCGGCGCAGGGGTTGGCCTCGAGCGTGAATTCGCCGATCTCCAGGGTGAAGCGCGCCCGGACGACGTCGCGGATCGCGGCGACATCCCTCCCTTCGAGGAGCGATGGGGTCCCGCCGCCGATATAGATCGTATCGAATCCGAGGTCACGCCCAGGGACGGAGGCCGCTTCCCTCTCGAGCCCACCGAGCCACGTCCGGCCTCCCGAGGCGGTCCAGGGGACGCTGTAGAAGTGACAGTAGGGACACTTGGCCTGGCAAAAGGGGAAGTGGATATAAAGGCCGCTCAGAAGTGTTCCTCGTACCCTACTGAGGCGTAGTAGATGGCCCGGTCGAAGAACACGAGGACCCGGTGCTGGAGATCCATGGCCTGGTACAGGTCCAGGGCGGTGTCCAGCAAGCCCGCCGCCTGGATCTTCGTCCACAGGAGACGCCGGATGTGGCAGAGCGACAGCACGATCTCCGAGAACGGAAAACCCTCGCGCCGGCGCTGGCGGCCCAAGGCCGTCCAATAGCTGCGCACCTCCTCTTTGGTCGTCTCGTGCGAGACCCACTTGCCGAGCTGGCTGTAGACGCGGTAGGCCCTCTTGTAGATCTCCTTCTGGTCGAACCCCTGGTAGCTGGGCATCCTCGGATCGCGGCGGATGTCCTCGACGTAGCTCGTGGTCAGCTCGTCGGCGTTGCGCTCGATGAGGTCGACCAGCTTGCGGGACGCGGTGGTCTCGAAAAAGACGTCTTCACCAGAATCCAACACGATACCCCTACCTCTAGTTCATAATTAGCATGCCGGCGGGGCCTTGTCAATAAAAAAGGCCGCTCTCCGGACGGAGAGAGGCCTGGGGGGACCGGTCTGATCCGGGGTTGTCGTCCCGGTTACTTCGCCGCTTCCTTCATCTTCTTCATCATCGTCATGTGTTCGGCCATGTGGACCTGGATGGCCTTGACGACTTCGGGGTCCTTCGACGTTACCTTGAGCATGGCCCCGTCCTTGGTGTTCTCGACGGCCACTTCGATCTTATCGCCGTAGAGCTGGAAGAGCCGGGGCAGCATGCCGGCCTGCATGCCCATGCGGCCGCCCATCTGGCCGCCCTGCATCATGGGGCAATTGGCCATGCCCTGACCCATGCCTTGGCCCATCCCCTGCCCCATGGCTTGGCCGCGGCGCATCATGCCCATCTGGCCCGCCGGCTTCTCGCCCTTGGCCATGGCCTGGATGTATTTCTCAGGATCCTTGGCGAACGATTCCTTGCAGCCGACGTTGCAGAAGTAATAGGTCGTCCCCTTGTAGTCGTAGGTCGCCTTGGCGTTGGCCTTGACGACGGTCATTCCACAGACGGGATCGACGGCCGTCTCGGCGCTCTGCTGGGCCACGACGCCGACAGCGAGGATGACCGCGAGGGCGGCCACGAGCACGATCGTACGAATGTTCTTGTTCATTGTGAACCTCCTTTTGTTCCGACCTATTATATCGGAAAACCGGGCCAAAGGCAAAAGGAGGCGGGGACTATTTTCCCTTGACGATGGCGATGAGGGCCTCCAGGGCCCGAGGATCGTCGGATTCGCCCAGCCAGAAGACCGCTCTCTTGCGGATGCGCGCGTCCCGGTGTGTTCTGGCTAGACGGATCAGGGCGTCGAGGCCCTCGTCGCCCGGCAGTTGGGACAACGCGAAGACCGCCTGTTCCTGGATCTCGAGATCGGCGTCCCCGACGGCGATCTCCTCCAGGGTGCCGCCCGGTTCCTTGGAGGCCATCTGGCTGAGCCAGAAGACGGCCTGCTTGCGGACGTCCCGGGCTTCCGCCCCTTTGGCCAGGGCGATGATCTCGTCGACGGCCGCCGGAAGCTCGACCTGGCTGATGCCGAAGACGGCTCCTTCGCGGACCTCTCTCGAACGGTCGGTCCGGGCGGCCTTGGCCAGGAGGCGGAGACCATCGGGATCGTTCTGCTGGCCGATCCAGAAGGCCGCCCCCTTGCGCAACTCGTCCGGGTCGTCGCCGCCGAGGACCTGGCTCAGGAAAGGCAGGACGAGCTTGGGCGACCCGTGGCATCCGGCCGCGGCGAGCAGGTGTTCCCCGAGGTCCCCGGCGCGGTTGCGTCCGTAGAGCGCCTCGATAAGACCGAGGCTCTCCTTCTCCGGCGCCTTGCCCAGCCAGAAGAGCGGGGCTCCTTCGAAGTCGAAGCTCAAGTCGAGGTTGCTCATCCCGGCCTCGGCCAGGACCGGGGCCTTCCCCGGTCCGTACTTGAGGAAGAAGCCGAGCTCTTTGATCACCTTCCTCTCGGGCCGCTCTTTACGTTCAAGCCGGTCGAGGGCGGCCGAGGCGGTCCGCTTGAGGTCGCCCGCGGCGGGCGCGGTCCCCTCCGGGACGGTCTTTCCGGCCAGGATCGCGGCGATCGAGGGCTCGCGGCTGCCCCAGCCGTCGTGGAAGCTGCCGATATGGGAATCCTCGCCCATGAGCCGGTCGATCGCGTAGCCGATCCAGAAGGACTGGCCGGCCGCTGACTTGGCGGCTTCAGCCAGAGCCCGGTCGAGCTTCTCGGCGATCATCCCGGCCCCGGCCGACCGGTCGAAGACCTGGGCCGGCGGCCGGGGACGGTCCGCGGGAAGGGCCGCGACGAGACTCGCCGCGGCCACAGCGGTGGCGGCGGCGGCTAGGAGGAACCGTTTTGCATTCGACATGATCCCCTCCGCTCAAGCGGCCGGCCCGCCGGCCTTCTTCTCGAGGATCTCGAGAAGGGCCGCTTTAGCCTTGGGCGTGCCGATCTCGCCCAGGGCCATGACCGCGGCCCGGGCCAGCTTGGCGTCCTTGCCCTTGGCGATCTCGAGGAGCGCGGGAACGGCCTCGTCGCTCTTGGTCTGCCCCAGGCTGAAGATAGCGTGCTGCTTGAGCTCGGGGTCGGACTCCGACTTGATGACCTCGACGAGCACAGCGACGGAAGCCCCGCCCTCTTCGTTCGAGAGGGCCATGAGGACGGCCCGACGGGCCTGTGGAGACTTGGCGCTTTTCATCACTTGCATCAAGACTTCCTTCCCCGCTCCTCCCTCGATCTCGGTCAAGGCAAACACGGCCATCTGGGCCGTCTCGTCGTCGGCGCTGGTCAGGGCGGTCTGGAGCAGGATGTCCCTGGCCTCCGACCCTCCCCGCTCGGCGACAGCCATCAGGGCCTGCCTCTTGAGATCGTCGTTGGGGGCCGAAGCCAGGTATTGCTTGAGGATGGTCATGGACTCGGGGCTCTCTGTCTCGGCGATCCGGAAGAGGGCCATCCGGGCCATATCCGGATCGGCTTCGTTGAGGAGCACCTCTTTGAGGAGAGGCAGCGACTCGGCGTCATCGCGGTCCGCCAGCGAGAACAGGGCAGCCTGGCGGATCTCGCGGTCCTTGCCTTCCTTCAAGATCCGACGCAGGGCGTCCGTCGCTTCCTTCCCCTCGATCTCCTGAAGGGCGAAGGCCGCACCCCGGGCCATCTCCCGGTCGGTGTCGCTCAAGGCGATCTTGGTATAGAGAGCGACCAGGCCGGCATCGCCGGTCTCGGCCAGTGCGAACAGCGCGTGGCGCCTGAGCTCTCCCGGGGCGTCGGAGGCCAAGATGTCCTTCAGCGTATCGACGGCTTCGTCGCCGCCTCGGGAACCGATGGCGAAGAGGGCGCTGCGGCGGACCTCCAGGTCGGGCTCGCGCAGGGCGATGTCGCGGAGCTTGGCCAGGGCCTCGGGAGATTCCATCTCCTGGAGCATGAAGACGATCTGGCTCTTGAGCTTGGGGCTCGCGGCCTTGTCGTAGAGGCCCAGGATCGTCTTGACAGCGTCGTCGTCACCGATGTCCTGCAGGGCATAGAGGGCCGTCATGCGGATCTCGTCCTCGTCCTCCTGCTCGATGACCCTGATGAGGTTCTGGTATTCGGACTTGCCGGCCTTGGCCAGGCCCTGGGCCAGCCGGATCATGTTGGACTTGGCGTCGTCGGCCCAATCGCTGTCGGGATGCTGCTCGACGAACTTCTGGTAGCACTTGAAGACGGTCTCGGCGGCCTGCCCGAGCTTTTCCTGGGCGTAGCAGGACCAGAAGCGGGCGTCGTCGAGCCAGGCGCTCTTCGGGAATTGGCGGACGACGTCGTCCATGGCCGCCTTGGCGGCCGTCCACTTCTCTTCGAGGACCAGGGAGTAGGCTTGTTTGTAGGCGATCGCGTCCTTCTCCTGCCCGGCCGGGTCCTCGGACGGGACGGGAAACGGGACGAGCGCGGCTTGGGCCAGCCCGGCGAAGACGAGCAGGGCGAGGATCGCTCCGATGGACGGATGTTTGCGGTTCTTCATTTCGGTCTCCTTAGACTTGGCTTTTCTTGATAGGCCCGGCGGCCCCGGAGGGCTTGCCGGCGCCTGTGGCGTCGCGGGAATCGCGGGTCATGCGGTCGAGGTCGATCTTGAGAAAGATGCCCGTGCGGTCGACACCCTGCTTGACCAGCTCGACCCCGTCGAGGTCCTGCCCCGATTCGAGGTTGGCGATCTGCATCATGATGACCTCGAGGTCGGCGACGAGGTCGCGCAGCCGCTTCTGGCCGGGCTCGTTGAGCCCGTTCCGGATCGAAGGGGCGGCCGCGAGGAGCTCGCGGGAAACGGCCTGCTTGCGCCCCAGGTCAAGGGCGTAGGCGTCCTCGACGGCGGGGTCGAAATTGACCAGGCCGAGGAGCAGGACCTTGGACCGCTCGATGAAATCCCCGGCTTGGACGACGGCCGATCCGGTTCGGGAGGCGGCGGCCGGCGTCGCGGCCGCGATCGTCGTCTCTGGCCGGCCTCCGGGGCCGAGGAGGCGGCTGCCGATGAGGATGCCGACGAGGAGCAGCGCCGCGGCGCCCGCGGCCTGGTAGGACCAGCGCGGCAGCCGGGCGAAGAGCCGGCCGAGCCGGGCGGCGAGAGAGGGGCGCCGGTCCTCGCTGGTCGCCTCCCAGAGCATCCGCCGAGACAGCCTGTCCCAATAGCCGTCCCAGTATCCCGGCCCGGGGTCGGTCCTCTCGCGCTTGGTCATCAGCCCGAGGGTCTCCGCGAGCGCGGCCTGCTCGGCCGCGCAGCCGGGGCAGGCGGCGAGATGGCGCTCGTAAAGGCCCTGGTGGACCGGATCGAGCTCGCGATAAAGGGCCTCGATCATATGTTCCCGGCACTTCTTACAGTCGCTCATGACGTATCTCCGTTGGTGATGAGGGCCGCCGGCCCCAGCTCCTTCTGGAGCTTGCGGACGGCCCGGAAAAGATAGCTCTTGACCGACCCGATGGACAGCCCGAGGCAATCCGCGATGTCCTTGAGCATGTAGTCCTCGTAATGGCGCAGGACGAAGACCGCCTTTTCCTGCGGCGAGACCTTCTCGAGGGCCCGGGCGATGCGGTCCTGGAGCTGGCTCGATTCGAGGGCGGCCCCGGGGTCGGGGGCGCCGCGGCGGGGCAGGCCGCCGTCGGCCCGGGCGAGCGATTCGAGGACCTCGTCCCCCACCGGCTCGGGCGCGGCGCCCTTGCGGCGCAAGTGGTCGATCGCGGCGTTATAGGTGATGCGGTAGAGCCAGGACCCGAGCTTGGCGCCCTTCCTGAAGGTGGAAAAGGAGCGGTGGACCTTGAGGAAGACCTCCTGGGAGATGTCCTCCGCGTCGACGGGGTTCCCGGCCATGTCCAGGGCCAGGAAGTAGACTTTTTTCTTATAGCGCTCGACGAGCTCGCGGAAGGCCCTCTGGTCGCCTCGGGCCATTCCCTCGCAGATCGCGTTCTCGTCCATGGGATCCATTTCCGGCTTTCACTCCGTTAGACGGCCGGCCGGCCGGCCGGGTTGGCAAGCCTCTGAAAACGTATTCTTCCGCGGGCTTCACTCCGGCGCACCCTGGATATAGGCTTGATACCGCTCGCGGACGCGGCCGGAGGAGACATCCCCCCGGTGGACGAGGACGCCGGCACGCTGGGTGATGGACTCCCCCTTTTTCAGGGTGAACGGCTTGCCGCTCCGGTCGTCCGGGCGGCGGGGTCCGAAACAGCCGTACTCGCGGGTCAGCCAGCGGTGCTCGAGGCCGTCGGGCCACTGGAACACGGCCACCCCAGCCGTTTCGCCGTCTATGGTGTTGGAGTAGTCGATCCATAGGGCCGGCTTCATATCCGTGGCTTCCTGTCCCTCGGCCCCCGAATCTGAGGTGATCTTCCCGCCGTGCTCGCCGTTCCAGACGGGATCGAGCCGGAGGAAGGGCCAGGCGTAGTGGACGTCGTCGCTGACGAAGGCGATATCGCCATAGGCCGCCGTGAGCGTCCAGCTCAGGTCTAGGAGGTACTCCCCCCCGCCGAGGCTGCGGACGACCAGCCGGCGCGCTTCGTCGAGGATGGGGGTGCGGTCGGATTCCCAAAGGAGCCTGGCCTCGACGACTCCCCGGGACCTGGCCGTCTCGAGGCGGTCGAAGGAGACGAGCCGGATCCGGTCGCGAAAGGGCGGGCCATAATCCCCGGACTCGGCTTGGACGCCGCTGTAGAGGCCGTTGTAGAAGCTGAGGTCCCTCTCCCCTCCCTCGACGCGGACGGTGTCGGCGAACCAGAACGAGCGGTGGTGGGGATAGGGGTCGATTTTCTGAACGAGCATATTCTTGCCGCCCGGGCTGCGCATAGGCCAGTAGTGGACCATGTCGAGGTCAGGGCCATACAGGAAGACGAGGGCCTCGCGACCGCCGACGAGGACCGTGAGCCGGCCCGCGGCGTCGTCCCGCGATAGCGTGACCCCGGGCTTCGGGGCGCAGGCGCATAGGGAGACGAGCAGGACGGCCACAAGCGCGAGGCGGAGGCAAGCTCCGGCGCCCGCGGGGCGGGCTAGCATTCGGGTCAGACGATCCATGGCCGCCGGTGGGGATAGTCGAGCCGACGGTTCGCCTCGTCGTCCCCGGTGAATTTCTCGGCGGTCGGGTCCCAGGCGAGCTTGCGGCCGAGCTTCATGGCGATGTGGGTCATAACGCAGATCGTGTTGGAGCGGTGGCCCACCTCGACCGGAGCGGCGGGGGCCTGGCGGCTGCGGACCGCCTCGAGGAAGTTCTTCATGTGGTTGCCGCTCTGGATGAGCTTGACCTGGCCCTGGCCCGGTTTCCACTTCAGGATCTCGGGGTCGGAGGCCTTGATGGCGCCGCGCTGGACGAAGATCCAGCCCTCGTCGCCCTCGAAACGGACGCCGGCCGGGTCGCCCGTTTCCATGATCAGCTTGACGCCGTTCGCGTACACGGCCTCGGCCTTGAACTTGGTGTGGACATCGAACAGGCCCCGGTCCGGGAATTCGGCCTTGGCCTCGACGGAAATGGGGCCGGTGAGGTCGGTGCCGTTGCCCCACTGGGCGATGTCCATCATGTGCGAGCCCCAGCCGGTGATCATGCCCAGGCAGTAGGGTTCGATCTGGAGCCAGCCGGGGCGCTCATAGCTTCTCTGGGGATGAACACGGTCCTCGGCGAAGGGGGCCACGGCGGTCGGGCCCATCCAGGCGTCGTAGTCGAGATTGGGCGGGACGGGATCGGGATGCGGATCGCCGCTGCCCTGGTCCTCGGGCAGCCAGGCGGTGATCGTCCTCAGCTTGCCGACGCGGCCGTTGCGGACGAGCTCCGCGGCCATCAGGAAATGGATGGAGGAGCGCTGCTGGGAGCCGACCTGGAGGATGCGCTTGTTCTTGTTCACCGCCGCGACGAGCTTGCGCCCTTCGGCGATCGAGTAGGTCAGCGGCTTCTCGAGATAGATGTCCTTGCCGGCCTCCGCGGCCGCGATGGCGTGGGCCGCGTGCCAGAAATCGGGCGTGACGATGAGGACGGCGTCGATATCATTGCGGGCCAGGACCTCGCGGAAATCGCGATAGGCGCGGACGGTCTTGGAGGCGTCCTTGCCCGTCTCGACCGAGTAGATCTTCTCGGCCAGCCACTGCGCGTCCTCGAGCCGGTGGGAATCGACGTCGCAGACGGCCGTGACCCGGGCCCCGGTCTCGAGGCCGCGGTAGATGAGCTCCTGCATGTCGCCCTGGCCCTGGCGGCCGACGCCGATGCAGCCGAACTGAATGGCGTCGCTCGGGGCGGGCCGGGCGAAAACGGACGATGGGACGATGGCCGGAGCGGCCGCCGTCACGGCCGCGGCCTTCAGGAAGTTCCTGCGGTTCATGCTCGCCTCCATTCTTAATTCGGTGACACACAACTAAATTCACTTTATTATTGCCTGACCCCCTGCCTCAGTCAATCCCAAAGAAGTCGTCGAGGACGTGAACCTCCCGTGCCTGTCTCCCATTAGCCTCCCCTTTTCCGTAATGCCGGAGTCTTGGAGGCTCGACGGGGACCTGTGCCTCCGGAGCTTATCCCCCGTCTTCCTGAATTAAGTGTATTTAGTTGTGTGTCACCGAAATAGGGAGTGGATCTTGACCACAGCCCCGGCGGCGACGACGAGGATGGCGATGACCAGGAGGAGATTCCAGACGGCGCCCTTGAGGCCCTTGTTGACATCGTCGCCGAGGTAGCCGCGCTTGTTCTGGAGGACGAAGAAGGCGACGTAGGCGATGGGCATCATGACGAGGGCGACTGACGAGGCGAGGACGGGCAGCCAGAACGGCGTGGGATAGAACGTCCCGAGGATGCCGATGTTGGCCGTCATGGTCGCCGCCCGGTAGCGCCAGCCCCGCGGCTCGAAGCCCAGCATCTCGCAGAGGACGAATCCGGCGATGACCATCTCGATGGTCAGAGTCGTGAAGCACATGCCCAGGACGCCCAGGGAGAAGATGACCCGGCCGGCGGCTACTCCGGCCACGGGGGCCAGGGCATGAGCGGCGTCGACCGCCTCGCGGACGCGGATGCCTTGGACGTGAAGCGTGTTGGCGCAGGCGATGACGACGAGGCTGGTCGTCAGGACGAAGGGCAGGAACATGGAGGTAGCCAAGTCGAAGTTCTTGAGCCCCCGGTGCTCCCTCCCCCAGCCGCGGGCCAGGAGCGTGTAGGGGTAGAGGAAGGTCATGTTGACGCCGACCGCCGCGCCGAGAGCCCCGAGGACGATCGTCAGGCCTTCGCGGTCGCGGGGAATGTGGAAACCGAAGAAGCCCTTGAGAAGGGCCTTGAAGTCGACCCCCGTCTTGATGACGACGAGGAGGAAGAAGAGCGCCATGAGCAGGACGAGGTACTTGAGGACTCGCTCGAAGAGCCTGACGGCCCGGCGGCTCCCTTGCCCATAGCTCCAGCAGAGCGCCGTCGCCGCGACAAGGAGGGCCAGGGCGATGGGCAGCCGGGGGACGTCGAGTCCGGCCACGGCGAAGATGTCGCGGCTGACGCTCGTGGCCAGGGCGTACTGGGGGAACTGCCAGATGATGGAAGCGACGAAAACGACCCCTCCCCAGGCGTAGGCCAGGGACGGGTGGAGCTTTTTCCGGAAGACGTCGTACGGCCTGGCCTGGGTCACCAGCAGCTGATGGCCGATGGCCGAGAACACGACGACGCCGAGGAACATGGCCACCGGCTGGACCCACAGCAGCTCGTAGCCGAAGACCGCCCCGGCAAAGATGGAGGACCCGGCCGACCCGGCGCCCAGGGTCAGGGCGCTTTGGACCCAGCCCGGCCCTGAGAGGGACCAGTAGGCGCGCCAGCGGCGCCAACGGCCGGGCCGCGAATCGATCTCCCTCAGCCTTGCCTTCTCGCGCTCGAGGGCTTCCGGGTCCCGGGCCGCGACCATGGGCAGGCCGCGGCGGAGAGCGTCGGGCCTGGCGTCGTCCGGCATGGGGAATTCCTATCGTCCCGGGACGGCGCTCTTAGCCGGTCCCACCGCTTCGAATCCGGTCACGGGGCGCAGGACGCCGCACATGCCCAAGGTCGTCTTATCGGGGGGCACATGGAGGATGGGCGCCCCCTCGCCGGCCGCGCCGGGGAGGCTCTCGACCCTCTTCCGGAAACGATCGCCCCAAGCGACCGGACCGGCCTGGACGGCCTCCGAGAAAGCCGGACGCAGGCCGGATGCGGCCTTCATGTGGACGTCGATGAAACGACCGAGCTCCCGGAAATAGCCCTCCCGGTCCTTGGCCCAGAGCTCGAGGAGACCGGAATAGGCCCGGATGGCCGCGTCCCTCCGGTCGAGGGCGCCTTCGAGCCCCTTCGCTTTGGCCAGGCCGGTGAGCCGGGCGAACTCGACCGGGTCGTCGTCGACCTTTTTCCCGAAGTAGATGCGGGCGTCGCCCCGCTCGGCCAGCCCGGCATTGCCCATGACGACGAGGATGACGAGGCGGTCCGTATTGACCAGCCGGTGAAGCGTGCCGGGCGGGAACTGGACATAGCGGCCGGGGAGGAGGTCGACCGACCGGAAGCCGTTCGCGAGATCGTGGAGCTCGACCCGGCCCGTTCCGCTGACGATATAGTAGCCTTCGTCCGTCACGGCATGGACGTGGGGGGAGCCCGACATCAAGCCGTCGGGGGCGAGGCGCTGATCGTAGACGGTGAGCTGGGTCAGGCCTATGCCGCTGATCAGGTCCTCCGTGGAGGCCCGAGACTGGGAAGCCATCAGGGCGAGAGCCGCCAAGCCCAGGGCCGCGGCCAAGCAATCGAAGCTCTTCCGGGGCATCTGTCCCTCCTCACACGCATCTTTTATCAGAAGGGACCGGGTTTTCGCAAGCGACCCCCTTCTAGAAAATGGAGACGTTTCAATTTTCCGGCGGGCAAAAAAAAGGCCGTTCTAAAACAGAAACGTCCCCGTTTTCACATGTCCCCCGCCGGAAGATCAGATAGAGCCGATGAAGGGTACCGAGAAGAACGCCTCGACGGCCTCGCCCTTGGGGCTGGTCACCCGGCTCTTGAGCTTGGCCAGCTTCTTCCGGACGGTCATGACCTCGGGGAGATCGGGGTCGGCATCCTTCCAGGTCTTCATCAGCGCGGCGTACTGCTCGAGAGCCTTGTCCGGCTCGCCTTTGGCCTCGTAGATCGCCGCGAGGCGGAGCCGGCTGAACGGATGGACCAGGGCCCCTTCGCGGGCCTTGGGCTCGAGCGATACCAGCTGCTCATAGGCCTTGATGGCCGCGTCCGTCGCGCCCTTCTTGAGATTCGCCCGGGCCTCCAGGTCGTCCAGGTACGGCAGGTTCCGGCCCTGGACCGTCACGGCCGCGCTCAGATCGATCATGATCGGCGGGCGCCCGGCGAAGACCTTGATCGCCCCGTCGTAATCGCCCTCGGCGAAGAGGATCTCGCGCTCCAGGTGGTTCGAGGCGAGCAGGTTGTACTGTTTTTCCTTCTCGTCGATCGACGCGGACAGGGCCGCCATCTCCTGGAGCTTCTTCCTGGCGGACGCGAGATCCCGCGTCCGGACGTCATAGAGGCCCGTATAGAGGAGCTCGTAGATCCGGTTCAGTGTTTCCGTCCCCTGCTTCGTTTCGGCCCGATAGGCCATGCGCCTTTCGAGATAGGACTTGAAGAGATCGAGCCGGCCCCAGTCATACGAGATCCAGAGCGCGTCCCGGAGTATGACGTCGGCCAGGGCCTGGTTGCCCGAGGACTTGGCCAGGGTTTCGGCCGTGCCCAGCTCGGCCAGGGCGTCGTTGACCCGGCCCATGAGGGAATAGTACAAGCCCTTCCACTGGTGGCCGTCGGCCCGCATCCCCTCGGTCCGGGCCCGGGTGATCATGTCGTCGACCCAGCGCAGGGCGGCGTCGTAATCCCCGTCCATGGCATAGA
>Ga0209706_10000062_pt1 | contig 50926 bp, 32 predicted proteins | sample PPLLaktember2015_6_FD_187263 | JGI IMG/M metagenome (GOLD analysis project Ga0209706, IMG submission 187263) | Freshwater sediment microbial communities from Prairie Pothole Lake near Jamestown, North Dakota, USA - PPLs Lake P8 Core (1) Depth... | ecosystem: Environmental > Aquatic > Freshwater...
GGCGACGCTTGCGACGGCCCGCCGCAGCCGGACCCGCTCGCTGCGACCCTCGACTTCGCCGCGCAGCTCGCGGCGCGCGACATCCGCTTGCTGCTGCTGCCGACGCCCGTGAAGGCCGTCGTCGCGTCCGAGCGGCTCGCACCCGGCCGGCAGGGCCCGCTCCAGAACCCTTCCTTCGACGGCTTCGTGCGCGCCGTCGAGGAGCGGGGCATCGCGCTGCTCGACCCGACGGACCTGCTGCGGCAGCCCGGCTCCTACCTCGCGACCGACACGCACTGGCGACCGGAGGCGATGGAGCGCGTCGCGCAGGCGCTGGCCGCGCGCATCGAGTCGGAAGGATTGCTGGGGCCGGCCTCGCCGGGCCGCTACACGCGCGAGCCCGCGGCAGCGCGACACTTCGGCGACCTGGCCCTGCTGCTGAACCTGCCTGCGGACCAGTCGCTCTACCCGCCGGAAGCGGTGACGATCCGGCCCGTGCGCGAGGACGGCGCACCCTGGCGCGCGCGCCGCGGCGCCGAGGTGCTGCTGCTCGGCGACAGCTTCAGCAACGTGTACTCCGACCGCGCCGCCTTCCGCAGCGAGCGCGCGGGCGACGCCTTCGACTGGGGCGAGGACGCCGGCCTGGCGGAGCAGCTCTCCTTCGCCCTCGGCCGCCCCGTCGACCGCATCGTGCGCAACGCCGGCGGCGCGTACGCCGCGCGCGCCGACCTCGCCCGCGAGCTGGCGCGCGACGCCGAGGCCGGAGCGGACCGGCTCGCGGGGGTGCGCGTCGTGGTGTGGCAGTTCGCCGTCCGCGAGCTCGCCCAGGGCGACTGGAAGCTCATCCCGCTCGCGGCGGCTCCCGCGGGCCGCGCCGCCGCGCCGCCGTCCGAGACGGCGCCGACCGGCGCGAGCCGCCTGCGCGGCACCCTCGCCGCGCGTGCGCAGCCGCCGCGCCCCGGGAGCGTTCCCTACCGCGATGCGCTCGTCGCCCTGCATCTGCGCGACGTCGAGACGGAGGCCGGCGAGCCGCTCCCCGGCGAGCTGCTGGTGTACGTGCTCGGGATGCGCGACGACCGCTGGACCGAGGCGGCTCGCCTCGCCGAGGGCGAGCGGATCGCGCTTCGCGTCGAGCCCTTCGAGAGCGAGGCGGTGCAGGAGCGCGTCGGCTCGCTGAACCGCGTCGAGCTCGAGGACCTCGACCTGCTCGCGCTGCCCGCCTTCTTCGGCGAGGTTCTCGCGCCGGGAGGAAGCCCACCGTGAGATCGCCCGTCCGGGTCGCCCGCCTGGCACTCTTCGCGCTGATCCTCGCCGGCTGCGGCGACGCCCGCGCCGCGGGCGCAGAAGGCGCCCAGGCCGTGCTCGCCCGACTCGCGGCCGAGGCGGAGGCGGCCGGTCGTACCGCGCTGGCCGGGAAGGACGGCTGGCTGTTCCTGACCGCGGAGCTGCGGCACCTCGGCGTCGGGCGCTTCTGGGGCGCCGACGCCGCTCGCGCGGGGCGCGCGGCGAAGCCCGAGTGGCGCGACCCGCTGCCGGCGATCCTCGACTTCCGCGATCAGCTGAAGCAGGCGGGCATCGAGCTGCTGCTGGTGCCGGTGCCCGCGAAGGCGGCGGTGGTTCCCGGCGCGCTGCAGGGGCTCGAGGGCGCCGCCGCCCGCGTCGACGCCGCGGATGCCGAGTTCTACGCGCTGTTGAAGAGCGAGGGCATCGAGGTGCTCGATCTCCAGGCCGAGCTCGCGGCGGCGCCGACGGCGCGGCCGGCCTTCTGCCGGACCGACACCCACTGGTCCGGCGTCGGGCTCGGGATCGCCGCGGCCCGCATCGCCGAGCGCGTGAAGCAGCGCGCCTGGTACGCGGCCGTTCCGAAGCAGACCTTTGCTTCGGAGGAGCGCAAAGTGGAGATCCGCGGCGATCTCCAGCGCATGCTCGGGGGCGAGGCCGCCGCTCCGGAGACCCTCGAGCTCCGCTTCGTCCGCGGCCCCGGTGGGGCGCCGGCGCCGCCGAGCAAGGAGAGCCCCGTTCTCGTGCTCGGCGACAGTCACACCCTCGTGTTCCACGCGGGGGGCGACATGCACGCGCGGGGCGCGGGCTTGCCCGATCAGCTCGCCCTCGAGCTCGGCTTCGCCGTGGATCTCGTCGGCGTGCGCGGCTCGGGGGCGACGCCGGCGCGCATCAACCTCGCCCGGCGCAAGGACGGCCTCGCGGGCAAGAAGCTCGTCGTGTGGACCTTCGGCGCGCGCGAGCTCAGCGAGGCGGCGCAGGGCTGGGCGAAGGTCCCTGTGGTGCGCTGAGGATCGGGCTTCACCGCCGTTTCATGCGCGAGAGCGATTCTCTGCGTCCATGACGCGCACAGCCCGCGCGCTCGCGCTGGCGTTGCTCCTCGTTGCGGGCTGCGAGCGCTCCGGGGTGGGAGCCGCGCGCCTCGCCGAGCTGCCGCCCCCCGACGAGCCCGACGCCCCCGAGACCTGGCAGCCCTACTACGAGGCGATGGCGGAGCTCGGCCCGGGCTTCGTCGTCTGGGAGTCGTACCGGAAGGGCCATTGGCGCATCTGGCTGCGGCCCCTCGATGGCGGCCCCGAGCGGCAGCTCTCGCCCGACGAGCCCGGTCGCGACCACGTCGCGGCCCACGTGGCGCCGGACGGCCGGCACCTCGTCTACCTGAGCCTCCCGGCGCCCCACGACGACTTCACGAACCTCGGCCCCGAGGTGGTGGCGCCGCTCCATCTCGTGCGACTGGAGGACGGCCGCGCCGTGAGCGACCGCGTGCTGGTCCCGAACGCCCGCACCTACAACCAGAGCCGCGCCGCGGTCTGGGTCAACGCCGCCGAGCTGATCTACCTGGCGCCCGACGTCACCACGCGTCAGCTCGACATCGTGACCGGCGAGGAGCGCGTGCTGGTGCCGAGCCCCGCCACGAAGTGGGGCATGCTCGTGAACGCCACCCACACCCACGCCACCAACGGCCAGCCCACCTTCTCGATCTACCATCCCGACGACGGCACGATCTCGCGCCGCAAGAAGCTGCCAGGCTGCCAGCCGTACTTCACGCCCGACGGGCGCTTCGGCTACTGGATGGAGGGCACCGGCGGGCCGGTCCGCACCTACGACCTCTCGGACGAGAGCACTCGCCTCGTGATCGCCCGCGACTCGAAGTTCCTGCCGAAGGGGCGCGGCTATCTCTACTACCCGATGACGTCGCCGGATCTGCGGCTGCTGGCGTTCAGCACGTCGCGCAACAAGCACGGCCACTTCACCGCGGACTTCGACGTGTTCGTGGCGCCGCTCGACCCCGAGACGCTGGAGGTCACCGGCACGGCCGTTCGCTACAGCTTCTCGCCGGGCCAGGACCGCTTTCCCGACGTGTTCGTCGCGGGCTACGAGCTCGGGCGGCTGCGCGGCGAGGCGCCCTTCCGGGTGAGCCTGCGCCCGGATCCTGGCGAGCCGGAGGACGGCTGGAGCTTCGACTTCGGCGACGGCACGCCCGCGACCTCCGAGGGCAGCCACGTCTTCGAGGCGCCGGGCACCTTCCGCGTGACGGCGCGGCGCGGGGGGCGCGTGCTCGGCGGCGAGGTTCGCGTCGCGGCGGGCGCGCCTCCGCGCCCGCTGCGCACCGAGGTCCGCTCCGGGGGCCGGGAGCTCGCGGTGGTATTCGACGAGCGCATCGACGCGCGCGCGGCGAAGGCGAGCCTCGAGTCCGGCGCGAAGGTGGAGCGGGTGGAGGGCGGCGAGCGCGCGAGCGTGCTGGTGGTCGCGCTGGCGGAGCCCCTCGCCGCGCCCGACGTGCTGATCGTCGAGGACGTCCGCGATCGGGCGGACACGCCCCACGCGCTCTCGCCGCAGCGCCTTCCGGTCGAGCCGCAGGCGTGGCCCGGGGGCGGCGATGGCCTCGTCTTCGGCTTCGCCACCGAGGGGACGGAGATCTCGGTGCGCGACGTCGACAGCGGCCACCCGCGCTCCTTCGACGTCGCCGCCCACGGCCGCGCCCGCTACGACGCCCACGGCGCCCTGCGGGTGGGCGACGGCTGGTTCGAAGCCGAGGACCTGCCGAAACGGTTCACCGAAGCGTTTCGCCAGGCGGATGCCGTGACGCTCGAGGTGACGGTGTGGCCGACGCAGAAGAGCACGCAGGAGCCGCGCCGGATCGTCTCGCTCGCGACCGACGAGAAGAGCCAGAACCTGAGCCTCTCCCAGGACGGCGATCGCGCCGAGCTCCGCATCCGCAGCACCCTCGGAGAGGCGCGCAGCCACATCCGCGAGGAGTTCGGGCACCTCGAGGTGGGGCGGCCCAACCACCTGCTCGTCAGCTATCGGCCGGGGCGCCTGGTCGCCTACCAGGACGGTCGCCAGGTCTTCGAGACCGACGCGATCGAGGGCGACCTCTCCGAGTGGCGCGACGGCGCGAGCCTCGCCTTCGGGGCCGACCCGGGCGGAGACCGCGACTTCAGCGGCCGCATCGAGGGCGTCACGCTCTACACGCGTTTCTTCGAGGCCGAGGAGGCCGCGGCCCACGCCCACGCCTACCTCGCGATGATCGAGGAGCGCGAGCCGGTGCCGTCCCTGGCGCTGGCCGCGCGCCTCGCCGCGACCTCGGACCTCCCGACCCCCGAGCAGATCGTGCCCTACCGGGAGGCCCTGGTGCTCTACGAGTACGCGGTGCCGGAGAAGCGGCGCAAGACGCTGGGCAGCGAGCGCGTGCGGGTGGCGCACTGGGCGGTCCTCGACGGCCGGCCCCAGCGGCTCCCCGACGCCCCGAGCCGCAAGCGCGTGCGGCTCAAGCTCGAGCCCTGGGAGAGCCACCCCCGCCTCGAGAGCGCGTACCTCTCGGACACGCTGGAGCCGGATCCCGAGATCCCGCTCTACGTGGACGTCAGCGACTGACCCGCAGCCAGCCCCGGCCCTCGAAGCCGAACCGGAAGGCCTCCGGGTGGAGCAGCTCGGCGAGGATCTCGAGGGACTCGACCAGCCGCGGGCCCGGGCGGTTGAAGTACGCGTTGCCGTCGGCGACGTAGACGCGGCCGGCGCGCGCGGCGCGCAGGCCGGTGAAGTCCGGTCGATCGGTGAGCCGCGGCAGCTCCGCCCGCGTGCGCTCCAGATCGAAGCCGCAGGGGACGACGAGGATCGCGTCGGGGTCGGCGGCAGCGAGCGTCTCGAAGGAGATCCGCGGGGAGTGGGCGCCGGTGCCGCCGAGGGCGCTGCGGCCGCCGGCGAGGGCGACGAGCTCCGGCATCCAGTTGCCCGCCGCCATCAGCGGATCGAGCCACTCGATGCAGGCGAGGCGCGGCCGCTCGCCCAGGCGGGCGGCGCCCTCGCCGATCGTGGCGACCCGCTCGGTCAGCTGCGCCGCGAGCTCGCGCCCGCGCTCCGGCACGCCCGCGGCCTCCGCCACCGCGAGCAGCGAGCCCCATACCTCGCGCAGCGTGGCGGGGGAGAGCGAGAGCACGCGCGGCGCGGCGCCCAGCCACTCGCAGACGGCGGCCTCGACGTCCCGGGTGCTGGCCGCGCAGACCCGACAGTGGTCCTGCGTCAGGATCAGGTCGGGCCGCAGCGCGCGCAGCCGCTCCGCGTCCACGCGGTAGATCGAGAGGCCGTCCCGCACCAGCTCGCCGACGCGCGCGTGGATCGCGCCGCTCGGCGCCGCGACGTCCAGCTTCGGCTCGGTGCAGGCCGGCAGCGCCTCGACGCCCGGCGGGAAGTCGCACTCGTGGGAACGCCCCACCAGTCGCTCGCGCAGCCCGAGGGCGCAGGCGACCTCGGTGAGGCTCGGCAGCAGCGAGAGGATCCGTTCCACGGCGCTGCAGGTATCGTAGGGCGGTGGACCTCTCCGAGGAAGCGGTGGCCCGGATCCTCTCGCTCTGGCCGGTCGCGCGCCTGGCATTCGAGGGCGCCGGCGGCGAGCCGCGCCAGCTCCCGATCGTCTTCGCCTCCGCGGCGGGCGCCCTCTGGTCGCCCGTCGACGGCAAGCCGAAGCGGAGCCCCGAGCTCGCTCGCCTCCGGCTGCTCGAGGCCCGGCCGTGCGTCTCGCTGCTCCTCGACCACTACGACGAGGACTGGGCGCGGCTCTGGTGGCTCGAGCTGAGGGGGCGGGCCGAGGTCGTACGCGCGCAGGCGGAGAACGACGCCCACATCGCGACGCCCGCCGCCGCGCTGCGGGCCAAGTACCCGCAGTACGCGCGGACGCCGCTCTTCCTGGGGCCGCCGACCCTGCTGCGCATCGTCGTCGCGGGCGCCCGCGGCTGGGCCGCCGCGGACGCGTGAGCGCGCGGCGCGCTACTTCCCCGCCGGCAGCACGAGCAGGGTCGTCGCGCTCACGGGAGATCCCCCTCGCGGGCGGAGCCGGCTACCCCTCGCCGATCTCCGCCAGGTGCCCGAGGTCGTTGAAGCTCTCGAGCACCCAGACGGCGCCGCTCGCGACCGGCGCGGTGCGCAGCCGCGAGATTCCCGCCCAGCGAGAGGAGAAGCGCATCCACTCCCAGGGCGTCGGGTCCACGCCGAGCAGCCGCGCGATGATGAGGGCGTTGGTGCCTTCGTGGGCGACGATCAGCAGCTTGCGGTCCCACTCGGGCAGTCGCCAGATGCGGTGGCCCGAGTCTTCGTGGAGCTGCATGCGGTGCTCGCCGACCAGCAGGGCCTCGACGCCTCCGGACACGCGCTCGTGGAAGTGACGGAACGACTCGCCGCCGGGCATGCCGTCCCACCATTTCTCGAGGTCCCGGGCGCGCGTCGCCTCGAAGAAGCGCTGCACCTCCTCGGCGGTCTTGCCGGCCAGGGGCGGCAGGCCCAGCTCGCGCAGCCAGGAGGCCTCGATCGGTGCGAGGCCGAGGGCGCGCGCGATCGGCGCCGCCGTCTCCCGCGCGCGCTGCAGCGGGCTCACGTAGAGCGCGTCGAAGGACTCGGCGGCGAGGGCCAGCGCCGCGCGCTCCGCCTGGGCGCGCCCCAACGCGGTGAGCTCGGGCTCGTCGACGGCGACGCCGCCCGGCTCCCAGTCGGGCTCCCCGTGACGCACCAGCACGATCTGCAAGCCGCCTCCCGTCCCGCGGGCGCCGCGGGAGGACGAACGGTATCGCGGGGAACGCGCCCCGTCCCGCCGCGAAGCGCGTTTTGTGCTCGCCACCGGACGCAGGGCGGCGAGAGAATGGCGCCAGGAACCCCGCGGTGTCGGTCGGGCTGGTTGCCGGGGGGCGCTTCTCCGCTTTCGGAGCTGCTCCCCTACGGGGCCGCCCAGCTGATCGGAGCGGTGATCGGCGCGGGCGTCCTGTACCTCGTCGCCAGCGGCAAGGCCGGCTTCGACCTCGCCGCCGGCTTCGCGGCGAACGGCTTCGCGGAGCACTCCCCCGGCGGCTACTCGTTGGCGGCCGGCTTCGTCGCGGAGCTCGTCCTCACCTTCATGTTCCTGACGATCCTCCTCGGCGCGACGGACGCGCGGGCGCCGGCCGGCTTCGCGCCGCTCGCCATCGGGCTCGGGCTGACGCTGATCCACCTGATCAGCATTCCCGTCACCAACACCTCGGTGAATCCCGCGCGCAGCACGGGCCCCGCGCTCTTCGTCGGCGGCTGGGCGCTCGCCCAGCTCTGGCTGTTCTGGGTGGCGCCGATCGCCGGCGCGGCGCTCGCGGGCGCCGCCTGGCGCGCGCTCTTCGACGTCCGGAGACCCTGAGCGCTCAGGCCCGCGCGATCTCGACCGGGATGCCGTTCAGCACGGCGTTGCCGGAGAGGGTGTCGAGCAGGGTCTCGTCCGAGAGCAGGTTCGAGTTCACGCCCGGGCGCTTCTGCGCGACTCCGAGGCGCGCGCCGGGCGCGTCGTGGCCGTGGCCGTGGGGGAGGCTCACGACGCCCGGCATCATGGCGTCGCTGATCTCGACCGGCGCCTCGAGCGAGCCCACCCGCGAGCGCACCCGCGCGAGGCCTCCGGTCTCGAGGCCGAGCGCGCGCGCGTCCTCGGGGTGCACCAGCAGCGTGCAGCGCTCCCGGCCCTTCGCGAGGGCGGGCAGGTTGTGCATCCACGAGTTGTTGGAGCGCAGGTGCCGGCGCCCGATCAGCACGAAGCCGCTCCTGCGCGCGGGCTCTTCCAGGCCGCGGCGCAGCCGCTCCACGTCGCCCACCAGCAGCTCGGGGGCGAGCTCGATCGCGCCGCTCTCGGTCGCCAGCATTCCGGGCAGTCGCGGTTCCAGGGGCCCGAGGTCGACGCCGTGCTCGGCGGCCTGGAGCTTCTCCAGCGAGAGGCCCGGCGACGCGTCGTCGAAGCGGTCGCCGTAGGGGCCCGCGCGGAGCATCACGTCGAGCAGGCGCGCCGGGCCGCGCTCGCCGCCGAGACGCGCGCGGGCCTGCTCCGGCGAGACGTCCGGGCAGGCCGTGCCCGGGCCGACCTTCGCCGCGAGCAGAGCGCCGAGCATCAGCTCGTCCGCGGCCGCCGCGTCCGCGCCGGCGAGCCGGCCGGCGAGCTCGGCCAGCACCTCCCAGAGGTGGCGGGCGTCCGCGGGCCGCGGCAGGGCGGCCGGCGACCACTTGGCCGCGTTGCGCACCGACAGCGCGTGGAAGGCCATGTCGTAGTTGTCGCGCTCGAGGGGAGGCGTGGTCGGGAGGATGACGTGGGCGAAGCGCGAGGACTCGTTCAGGTAGAAGTCGATCGAGACCATGAAGTCGAGGCCCTCGAGGGCCTTGGCGAGCCGCGCGCCGTTCGGCGTCGAGAGCGCCGGGTTGCCCGCCACGGTCACGAGCGCGCGCACGCGCGCGTCGCCCGCCGAGTCGATCTCCTCGGCGAGGCAGGCCACCGGGAGCTCGCCGGCGAACTCGGGCAGCCCGCGCACGCGGCTGCGCCAGCGGGCGTAGGGCACGCGGCCGCGCCGGCGCGGGGCGTCTTCGGCGGCGGCGTGGGCGGGGCGCGGGAAGAGCGCGCCGCCGGGGCGGTCGAGGTTTCCCGTCAGCACGTTCAGCACGTCGACCAGCCAGCTCGCGAGGGTGCCGAACTCCTGGGTGCAGGTGCCGATGCGGCCGTAGACGGCGGCGCGCGGCGCCGCCGCGAGCGTGCGCGCCAGCACGCGAATCCTCTCCGGCGCGATCCCACACACGCCTGCTACGGCCTCGGGCGAGAACGGCCGGGCCAGCTCGGCGAGACGTTCGACTCCGCGGGTCAGCTCGGCGAGGCGCCCGATTCGCACCAGGCCTTCCTCGAAGAGCACGTGCGCGAGGGCGAAGAGCAGGTAGGCGTCGCTCCCGGGACGTACGAACACGTGCTCGTCGGCGACGGCCGCGGTCTCGCTGCGGCGCGGGTCCACCACGATCAGCCGGCCGCCGCGCTCGCGCAGCCGCCGCAGGCGGCCCGGGAAGTCGGGCGCGGTCATCAGGCTGCCGTTCGAGGCGAGCGGGTTGGCGCCGAGGACGAGCAGCAGATCGGTGCGGTCGATGTCCGCGACCGGCACCGCCAGCGGAGCGCCGAACAGCAGGCACGAGCTCACCATCTTGGGCAGCTGGTCGACGCTCGTCGCCGAGAAGCGCCAGCGCGAGCCCAGCGCGCGCAGGAAGGCCGGGGCGTAGAGGAGGGCGCCGTAGTCGTGGGCCGTCGGGTTGCCGAGGTAGCTCGCGATCGCGTCGGCGCCGTGGCGTTCGCGGATCTCGGCGAGGCGGGCGGCGACGAGCGACAGGGCCTCGTCCCAGTCGGCCTCGCGCCAGCCTCCGCCCTGGCGCAGCAGCGGGCGCCGCAGGCGGTCCGGGTCCTCCTGCAGGCCCTTCAGCCCGTAGGCCTTGGGGCAGATGTACCCGCGGGACAGCGGGTCGTCGGCGTCGCCCCGGACGGTGCGCACCGTCACCCCCTCGAGCTCGACCCCGACACCGCAGTGCGCTTCGCACAGCGGGCAGCTCCTGAAGACGGTGCGCTGGCTCATGGGGCGGGCCTCCCGTTCCGGAAGGCTATCGCAGCCCGGGGCGGGGCGGCCTTCCTCGAGTCTTCACCTGCGCGAGTTGCCGATCGCCTCGCGCTCGCCGATGCTCCGGCCAGGGAGGACCCACCATGCGTAAGGTCCGCTTCCTGGCTCTCGTCCCGGCCTTCGCCCTGCTGGCCGTGGGCTGCAGCAGCCCGCCCGGCTCCTCGCTCGACAACAAGCGCGACTTCGTGCGTAAGATGCGCGACCAGACCCTGACGCAGCTCTACGACGCCAACCCGCGCCTGCGCGAGAAAGTGGAGGGCGCCGCGGGCTACGCCGTCTTCACCAACGTGAACATCCACTTGCTGGCGGTCTCGGGTGGGGATGGCTACGGGGTCGCGGTCGACCGGCGCGGCGGCGGCGGCGAGACCTTCATGCGCATGGCGGCGATCGGCGGCGGGCCGGGCATCGCGATGCGCGACTTCCGCACCATCTTCGTCTTCAACGACGAGAAGGCCCTCGACCGCTTCCTCGAGACCGGCTGGCAGTTCTCGCTCGAGAGCGGCGCGGCGGTCAAGTCGACCGGCCGCGGCGGCGCGGCCGGCGGTCTGGCGGCGGTTTCGGCCGGCGGACAGCAGCACGCGACGGTGCAGTCGGAGGCCACGCGCGCCGCGGCGGCCGCGGCCGGCCAGGGCGTCGAGGTCTACCAGCTCACCCAGGCGGGCCTCGCCCTCCACGCGGCGGCGCTCGGCACCCGCTACTTCCGCGACAGCGAGCTCAACTAGGGAGCCGCCGGCGCCGGCTTCGGAGCGCCCGGTCCCGGCGGCTGGGCGAGGTAGACTTGCGCGAGCGACACGTCGCGCACGTTCACCTTTCCGTCTCCGTCGAGATCCTGGTCGGGCACGTAGTCGTAATTCTGGGCGGTGAGCGCGATCTTCTCGATGTCGCCGGGTCGCTCGATGCGGCCCCACGAGGTGGTCACCACGCCGTCGTTGTCGACGTCGGCGTCGCACAGGTTGCCGAAGCCGTCGCCGTCGGTGTCCCGCTGGTCTGGGTTCGGCACGTCGCGGCAGACGTCGCGACCGTCGGGCACGCCGTCGCCGTCCTGGTCGGCGGGGCGCTGCGCCACCGGCCGCTCGATCGTCATCAGGGGATCGCCCACGTAGACGTTGGTCCAGCCGAGGAACGGGATGCTCCGGTAGTAGGCTTCGACGGCCCGGGTCCCGAGGGCGTACTCGCGGAGCAGCAGGTAGGGCCGCCCGACGCCGGCCAGCGCGGGCTCCATCACGTGACCGGCGGCGCCCGCAGCGCCGAGCCGCAGCAGGTCCGCCGCCAGCGACTGGCCGTAGCGCGGCGGCGAGGTGAAGGTGCGCGCGTCGAAGCTGACCAGCGCGATCGTCGGAGCGCGCGGCCCGAAGGTGCCGGGGTAGCGCCGGCCGCCGATGCCGCCGAAGAACGGCTGCCCCGGCTCCTCGAGCGCGTTCGAGGCATTGCTTCCCCAGGTCGCGAGGCCCGCGATCCGTTCGAGGTCGACGACCGGCTCCTGGCGCGTGTCGTGCACCACCGGCAGGCCGAGGGCGCGCAGCGCGGCGGCGGTGGGGCGCAGCAGCAGCACGTTGCCCGCATCGAGGCCGATCTTCACCATCGGGTCCTCGTCCACCACGAACGGGCCGCCGCCGCCCGCCTCGTGGGCGCGCTCGATCGCCGAGAGGACGTCGAGCGGCACGCCGGTCTCCGGGTGCCAGGGAGTCTGGTAGCCGTCGAGGCGCGCGACCAGGTAGCGGAGCGGCTTGCCGCGGCCGGGCCACTCCCGGAAGGGGGTCGTCGCGCCGAAGTACGGGTTCCGCGAGCCCACCACCCCCGGGCTCCCGATCCGGTCGGAGAACAGCAGCGCGAGCTCCGCCTCCACCGACGCGCTGGTGCTGCTGCGCAGCAGCAGGCGCGGCTCGACCTTCGGGTCCTCGATGCGGAACGGGACGCCCTTGGTGGTGACGATGACCTCGATCCGATCGCGCAGCCCGCGCTCCTCGAGGAAGCGCTCGATCGGCTGCCGGACGCCCGCTTCGAAGACGTCGCGCGGCACGTGCTCCCGCGCCGGCTCCAGCGCCAGCCGGACCACGTTCTCCGCGGGAATGCCGCGGGCCGCGCGATAGCGCTCGCCGATCGCCACCGACATGGCGACCTTCTCGTTCACGACGAGCAGCACTTCGGGATGCGTCTCGGGGGGCGCCGGCGCCTCGCCGCGCGCGGTTGCAGCCAGCAGGAGCAGGCCGACGAGGGGGAGGAGCGGAACCCGGGCCACGGGGTGCGGAGTCTAGCGCGGTCCCTACAATGACGGGCCCATGGCCCACGAGTTCGTCTTCACCATGCAGGATCTGCGCAAGGTCGTGCCCCCCGACCGCGTGATCCTCGACTCGATCACGCTGGCCTTCCTGCCCGGCGCCAAGATCGGCGTGCTCGGCGCCAACGGCGCGGGCAAGAGCTCGCTGCTCAAGATCATGGCCGGCGTCGACAAGGAGTACCTCGGCGAGGCGAAAGCGGCCGAGGGCCTGCGCGTCGGCTGGCTCCCCCAGGAGCCGCAGCTCGACGCGGAGAAGGACGTGCTCGGCAACGTGGAGGAGGGCGTCGCGCCGGTGCGCGCGCTGCTGCGCCGCTTCGACGAGATCTCCGCGCGCTTCGCCGAGCCCCTGGACGACGACGAGATGCAGAAGCTGCTCGACGAGCAGGCGCGCCTCCAGGACCAGATCGACGCGAGCGGCGCCTGGGAGCTCGACCGCACGCTCGAGATCGCCATGGACGCGCTGCGGCTGCCGCCGCCCGACGCCGCCGTCGCCACCCTCTCGGGCGGCGAGAAGCGCCGCGTGGCGCTCTGCAAGCTGCTGCTCGCGAAGCCCGAGATGCTGCTGCTCGACGAGCCCACCAACCACCTGGACGCGGAGTCGGTGGCCTGGCTGGAGCACTTCCTCCTGGAGTACCCGGGCACCGTCGTGGCGGTCACCCACGACCGCTACTTCCTCGACAACGTCGCCGGCTGGATCCTGGAGCTCGACCGCGGGCGCGGGATCCCCTGGCAGGGCAACTACACCTCCTGGCTCGAGCAGAAGGAGAAGCGCCTCGAGGTCGAGGAGAAGCAGGCCTCGGCGCGCCAGCGCACGCTGCAGCGGGAGCTCGAATGGGTGCGCATGTCGCCGCGCGCGCGCCAGGCGAAGAGCAAGGCGCGCATCCAGGCCTACGAGAAGCTGCGCGCCGAGGAGGAGCAGCGCGTCCCGGAGAGCGTCGAGATCACCATCCCGCCGGGCCCGCGCCTCGGGGAGCTCGTGGTCGAGGCGAAGGGCCTGCGCAAGGGCTACGGCGACCGCCTGCTGATCGACGACCTCTCCTTCGCCCTGCCGCCCGGCGGCATCGTCGGCGTCATCGGCCCGAACGGCGCCGGCAAGACCACGCTGTTCCGCATGCTCACCGGCCAGGAGCAGCCCGACGCCGGGACGCTCCGGCTCGGCGAGACGGTGAAGCTCTCCTACGTCGACCAGGAGCGCAGCGGCCTCGACCCGAAGCGCAGCGTCTACGAGGAGATCTCGGAGGGCAACGACCGCCTCCAGGTCGGACGCCGCGAGCTGAACGCCCGCGCCTACGTGGGGAGCTTCGGCTTCAAGGGCGCCGACCAGCAGAAGCCCGTGGGCGCGCTCTCCGGCGGGGAGCGCAACCGCCTGAACCTCGCCAAGCTGCTGAAGAGCGGCGGCAACGTGCTTCTGCTCGACGAGCCCACCAACGACCTCGACGTCGACACGCTGCGCGCCCTCGAGGAGGCGCTGCTCGGCTTCGGCGGCTGCGTGGTCGTGATCTCCCACGACCGCTGGTTCCTCGACCGCATCGCCACCCACATGCTGGCCTTCGAGGGCGACAGCCAGGTGGTCTGGTTCGAGGGCAACTACCAGGACTACGAGGCCGACCGCCACCGCCGCCTCGGCGCCGAAGCCGACCAGCCGCATCGGCTCCGCTTCAAGAAGCTCCACGTCTAGGCGTCGATAGGGCGGGGACGGAGTCAACTAATCAACTAAGTCTCCCCGTGGGTGGCGTTAGTTGATTAGTTGACTCCGTCCCCCCGCTGCCCGGGTTGTGTCATCCTCCGTGCTTCGGAGGGCCCGCGATGAAGCTCCGCGTCCGGGTGAACGGCGAGTGGCGGGAGGACGACGTGCCGCCGCGGCTGCTGCTCGTGCACTGGCTGCGCGAGAGCCTGTCGCTCACCGGTACGCACATCGGCTGCGAGACTTCGGTGTGCGGCGCCTGCACCGTGCATCTGGACGGCGAGCCGGTGAAGAGCTGCACTCTGTTCGCGGTGCAGGCGGACGGGCGCGAGCTGACCACGATCGAAGGGCTGGCCCCGGCGGAGGGGCTGCACCCGGTGCAGGTCGGCTTCTGGGAGGAGCACGGGCTCCAGTGCGGCTACTGCACCCCCGGCATGATCATGAGCTGCGCGGCGCTGCTGGCGCGGAACCAGGCCCCGGACGACGCCGAGATCCGGCACGCGCTCGAGGGCAACGTGTGCCGCTGCACCGGCTACCAGCAGATCGTCGACGCCGTGCAGCACGCGGCGCGCATCGTGCGGGGCGAAGCATGAAGGCGGTGAAGCCGGTGATGATCGGCGAGCGCATCAAGCGCCGCGAGGACCCCCGCCTGATCCGCGGGCTCGCCTCCTACACCGACGACCTGAAGCTCCACGGCATGCTGCACGCGGCCTTCGTGCGCAGCGATCATGCGGCGGGTCGCATCCTCGAGGTGGACGCCGCGCGCGCCCGCCAGCGCGACGGGGTGGTCGGCGTCTTCACGTACGACGACCTGCGCGGCCGCGTCGGGCGCTCGCCCTGCACCGCGATCCTGCCGGGCATGAACGACGCGCCGCATCCCCTCCTGGCCGACGGCTTCGTGCGCTACGTGGGCCAGCCGATCGCCGTCGTGGTGGCGCGCGAGCGCTACCTGGCGCGCGACGCCGCCCTCGACGTCGACGTGGAGATCGACCCGCTTCCGGCGGTGGTCGACCCCGAGCGCGCCCTCGAAGCCGGCGCCCCTCTCGTCTACCCGGAGCTCGGCACCAACGTGTGCTGGCACCAGCAGCCGGAGCCGAACCCCGAGCTCGAGCGCCTGTTCGTGGAGGCCGCGGGGGTCGTGAAGCTGCGCCTCCTGAACCAGCGCGTGGCTCCCGTCCCGATGGAGGGGCGCGCCGTGCTGGCGCACTTCGAGGAGGGGCCCGGCAAGCTCACCGTCTGGACCTCCACGCAGACCCCGCACGGGGTGAAGCAGCAGATCGCGATCTGTCTCGGCCTGCCGGAGATCCGCGTGCGGGTGATCGCTCCCGAGGTGGGCGGCGGCTTCGGCTGCAAGATCCCGGCCTACCCCGAGGAGTGCCTGCTCGGCTTCGTGTCGCGAAGCCTGCGCCGGCCGGTGAAGTGGGCGGAGACCCGCACCGAGAACCTGATGAACACCACCCACGGCCGCGGCCACGTCGAGTACGTGGAGGCGGCGTACGGCGCGGACGGCACGGTGCTCGCCCTGCGCGGCAAGTCGATCGTCGAGGTCGGCGGCTACGCGTCGATGCTCGGGGCGGCGATTCCGACCTTCACGCACCTCCTCGCCTGCGGGCCCTACGGAATCCGCGCGGTGTCGTGGGAGATCGTCGACGTCTACACGAACACGATGGCCACGGAGGCCTACCGCGGCGCCGGCCGTCCCGAGGCGGCCTACATCGCCGAGCGCGTGATGGACGAGGTCGCGCTGCGCACGGGGCTCGATCGCGTGGAGGTGCGGCGACGAAACCTGCTGCCGGCAGACGCCTTTCCCTACACGACGCCCACGGGCGCGGTCTACGACAGCGGCAACTACGCCGCCACCCTGGGCAAGGCGCTGGCGCGCTTCGACTACGCCGCCGCCTGCCGCGAGCGCGACGCCGCCCGCGCGCAAGGAAGGCTGGTCGGCATCGGCCTGGCCACCTTCACCGAGATCTGCGGCCTCGGACCGAGCACCGGCGCCAGCGCGCTCTCGCGCCACGGCACCTGGGAGAGCGCCGAGGTGCGCGTCGAGCCGACCGGCAACGTGACGGTGCTGACGGGCGTCTCGCCCCACGGCCAGGGTCAGGAGACGGCCTTCGCGCAAATGGTGTCCGACGCCTTCGGCATCGGCATCGACGACGTCAGCGTGGTGCACGGCGACACCGACGTCGTTCCCCACGGCGTCGGCACCTTCGGGAGCCGCGGCCTCGTGGTGGGCGGCACGGCGCTGCGCATGGCCACGGACAAGATCCTGGTCAAGGCCCGCCGCATCGCCGCGCACCTGCTGAAGCTCCCGGAGGAGCGCGTGTCCTTCGAGGACGGCTCCTTCCGGGGCGGCGAGATCGCGCTCGGCTTCCGCGACGTCGCGATGGCCGCGCACCTGTGGAACGACCCGGTGCCGGGCGAGGAGCCGGGCCTCGAGGCGGTGGCGCGCTTCGAGCCGCCGGGCACCACCTTCCCCTTCGGCGTGCACTTCTGCCGGGTGGAGGTGGACCCCGACACCGGGGAGCTCGAGATCCAGCGCTTCGTGTCGGTCGACGACGTCGGCAACGTGATCAACCCGCTGCTCGCCGACGGGCAGCGCCTCGGCGGCATCGTGCAGGGGCTCGGCCAGGCGCTCTGCGAGGAGGTCCGTTACGACGAGAGCGGCCAGCTCCTGACCGCCACGTTGATGGACTACGCGATGCCGCGCGCGGCGATGTTCCCGCGCATCGAGCTCGACTCCACCTGCACCCCGACTCCGCTGAATCCGCTCGGCGCCAAGGGCATCGGGGAGCTCGGCACGATCGGCTCGACTCCCTGCCTCGTGTCGGCCGTGCTCGACGCCCTGCGCCCGCTCGGCGTCACGCACCTCGACATGCCGCTGACGCCGCACCGACTCTGGCAGGCGATGCGCGCCGCGGAGGCGCGCTCGTGATCCCCGCGGAGTTCGACTACGTCGCCCCGGCGACCCTCGCCGAGGCGCTGCGCCTGCTCGCCGGGACACCCGGCGCCAAGGTGCTCTCCGGCGGCATGAGCCTGATCCCCGCCATGAAGCATCGCCTCGCGCAGCCGCCGCTCGTCGTAGACATCGGTCGTGTGCCCGGGCTGGGCGGCATCGAGGCCGGGGCGGGGGCGCTGCGCATCGGCGGCCGGGCGACCCACGGCGCGCTGCTCGCGAGCCCGGCGGCGCGGGCGCTGCCGCTGCTGGCGGACGCGGCGCGGGTGATCGGCGACGTGCAGGTGCGCGCGCGCGGCACCTTCGGCGGCAGCCTGGCGCATGCGGACCCGGCCGGCGACTGGCCGGCGGTGTTCCTCGCCGTCGGCGGGGAGGCGCGCCTCGCGGGCGCGAAGGGAGAGCGCAGCGTCGCGGCCGCGGACTTCTTCGTCTCGATGCTCACCTCCGCGGTGCAGCCGGACGAGGTGCTGACGGGGGTGACGCTTCCCCTCGGCGCCGGGCGGCGCGGCAGCGCGTATCGGAAGCTGCGCCAGCAAGCCTCGGGCTTCGCCCTCGTCGGCGTGGCGGCGGTCGTCGACCTCGACCGCGGCGGCCGCATCGAGCGCGCCGCCCTGGGCGTCACCGGGGTGAATGCGGTGCCCTTCCGCGCGGCGAGCGTCGAGGCCCGCCTCGCCGGGGTCGCGCCGACGCCCGAGGCGCTGCGCGCTGCGTGCGCGCCCGTCGAAGAGGCGGATCCGATGGACGACCTCCACGCCTCCGCCGACTACCGGCGCCACGTGCTCTCGGTGCTCGCGGCCCGCGCGCTGGGCGCTGCCTGCGAGCGGGCGGCCGCATGAAGATCGAGGGACAAGAGCGCGTCGCGCTGCCGCCGGGCCGCGCCTTCGACGCGCTGCTCGATCCAACGCTGCTGCGCGCCTGCACGCCTGGCGTCACTCGCCTCGACGAAACGCAGCCCGGCCACTACGAGGCCACCCTCGAGCTGAAGCTTCCCGCGATCAGCGGGCGCTTCGACGGGACGGTCGACGTGATCGAGCGCGAGGCGCCTTCGCGCGCGAAGCTGCGCCTCAAGGGGAAGGGCGCGCCGGGCTTCGTCGACGGAACGGCGGAGCTCGCCCTCGCGGAAGCGGACGGCGGCGGCAGCCTGGTGCGCTACGTCGCCGACGTGACCGTCGGCGGCAACGTCGCGCGCCTCGGCCAGCGCATGCTCTCGGGCGTCGCGAAGGAGATGGCGGGCCAGTTCTTCGACACCTTCGGCAAGCTGACGGCCGCCCGGGCGGCGAGCCGCGCCGCCGCGGAGGCCGCGGGCGAGCCTCCGAGCGGGGCGCCGGTGGCGCTGCCCGAGCCGCCGAACCCGATCCTCGCCGCCCTCCAGCTCGTCTGGCGCCTGCTGCTGCGGGCGCTCGGCCTCTCGAAGCGTCCGTGAGCTCGCGCAGCGAAGCGCCCGCTCGCGCCGCGGAGCTCGCCCTCGAGTTCCTCGCCGGCCTGGCCGAGCGTCCGGTGGGGCGGCCCGTGGCGGTGGCGAGCCTGCGCGCCGCGCTCGCCGCGCCGCTCCCCGAAGAGGGGGAAGATCCGCGCGCCGTGGTCGAGGCGCTGGCTCGGGCTGCGGACCCCGGCATCGTGGCGAGCGCCGGTCCGCGCTACTTCGGCTTCGTGACGGGCGGCTCGCTCCCGGCGGCCCTCGGCGCCGACTGGCTGGCGTCGGCGTGGGACCAGAACGGCTGGACCTACGTCGCCTCGCCCGCGGCGTCGGTCGCCGAAGAGGTCGCCGCCGGCTGGCTGGTGGAGCTGCTCGGGCTGCCGGCCGGCACCAGCGTGGGCTTCACCAGCGGCGCGACGCTGGCCAACTTCACGGCCCTGGCCGCCGCACGCCACGCGCTGCTCGCCCGCGCGGGCTGGGACGCGGAGGAGCAGGGCCTGTTCGGGGCGCCCCCGCTGACGCTCCTCGCCGGGGAAGCGGCCCACGCGACGATCTTCGCGGCGCTCCAGATGCTCGGGCTCGGCCGCGGGCGCGTGCAGCGCGTCGCAGCGGATGGCGCCGGCCGCATGCGGCCCGAGGCGCTGCGCGACGCCCTCGCCGCGGCGCCGGGCCCTGCGATCGTCTGCGCCCAGGCGGGCGAGGTCAACACCGGCAACTTCGATCCGCTCGAGGAGATCGCCGCCCTCTGCCGCGCGCGGAGCGCGTGGCTCCACGTCGACGGGGCCTTCGGGCTCTGGGCGGCGGCGTCGCCCTCCCTGCTCCCGCTGGTGCGCGGCGCGGAGCAGGCCGACTCCTGGACGGTGGACGGCCACAAGTGGCTGAACGTCCCCTACGACTCCGGCTTCGTGTTCGTGCGCGACGCCGCCGCCCATCGCGCCGCGACGAGCCTCGGCGCCGCGTACTTCGTGGTGTCGGCGGAGGGGGAGCGCGACAGCTTCCACTTCGTGCCGGAGTCCTCGCGGCGCGCGCGCGGCTTCCCGGTGTACGCCGCGCTGCGCTCCCTCGGGCGCCGCGGCGTGGCCGAGCTGGTGGAGCGCTGTTGCGCCCTCGCGCGGCGCATGGCCGAGCGCCTGCGCGCCGCGGAGGGCGTCGAGCTGCTGAACGAGGTGGTGCTGAACCAGGTGCTGGTGCGCTTCGCGCCGCCCGCGGGCGGCGACGCCGACGCCTTCACCCGCGAGGTGATCCAGCGCATCCAGGCCGACGGCACCTGCTGGCTCGGCGGCACCACCTGGCGCGGCCGCGCGGCGGCGCGCATCTCGGTCTCGAACGCGACGACGACCGAAGCGGACGTCGATCGCTCCGCCGACGCCATTTTGCGCTGCGCGTCCGAGGCGAGGCGCCGCTAGACTCCTCGCGCCATCTCCGGGTGGCAAGCGGGGACCATGGATCGCGGGAAGCGCTGGATCGGTCTGGGTGCGTTCGGGGTCGCGGCGGCGCTGCTGCTCGGGGGGGCGCCGGCGGCGGCGGTCGGCAAGTGCAAGGCGAAGGTCGACAAGAAGACCGGCGCGATCCTGGTGAGCGCGACCGACGTCGCGAACAATCCGCTGTGGGGCGAGGAGGCGGGCCTGGTGATCAAGGGCTTCGCCAACACGGTGGACTGCTTCACGAAGGGCAAGCTGAAGGCCTGCCGGCTCGGAACGCCGGGCAGCCTGGCCGAGGCCACGCCCCCCGTCGGCTGCACGATCTTCCTCGCCGACGACGGGCCCGACGCCTGCTCCGCGCGGGTGCCGGGCTGCACCGTCGGAATCCGCCCGAGCGTCACGGGCATGTCGGACGACCACCTGCTGTTCGTCGACAACGAAGGGAACGGCGGGGCCATCCGCGGGCAGGTCGGAGCCGACAGCGAGTGGAGCGCCGTCGTCGGCTACACCTACGGCACGCGCTACGCCGCCGAGTTCGAGTCCCTGAACCCGGACAGCTTCGGGTCGGCGATCTACGCGCGCACCAACGGCACCGGCTACGCCGCCCAGCTCGAGGTGAACTCGGACACCTCCGCGAGCGCACTCTTCGCGCGCACCACCAGCAACGACCCGTCGAGCCGGGCGGCGGTGTTCTCCGGCCCGGTGAGCGTCCAGGGGAATCTGACCAAGTCGTCGGGGTCCTTCCTGATCGACCATCCCCTCGACCCCGCGAGCAAGTACCTCTCGCACTCGTTCGTCGAGTCGCCGGACATGATGAACGTCTACAACGGCAACGCCGTGCTCGGGGCGGACGGCCGCGCGGTGGTCGAGCTGCCCGAGTGGTTCGAGGCGCTGAACCGCGACTTCCGCTACCAGCTCACGCCGATCGGCGGGCCCGGGCCGGAGCTGCACGTGGCGGAGAAGATCGCCGGCAACCGCTTCAGCATCGCGGGCGGCAAGCCGGGCCTCGAGGTGTCGTGGCAGGTGACGGGCGTGCGCCAGGACGCCTACGCCAACGCCCATCGGGTCGCGGTGGAGACGACGAAGCCCGCCGCGCTGGTCGGCACGTACATCCACCCCGAGCTGTTCGGCGCGGGGCCCGAGCGGCAGCAGGACCTCGTGAAGCGCTGATCGGGAAGCGCGGCCCCCCTGCGGGGGGGGACGGCCGCTAGCGACCCGCCATGCCGCGCGCGCGCTCGGCGGTGCGCTCGCCGGCCGAGCCCGCGCGGCCTTCGTACCCGTCCTCGGCGCGGTCGCCGCGGTCCATGCCCGCCTGGTAGGCCTCCGCGAGGCGGCCGCCGGCGCGCTCGCCAGGCGTGGAGTACTCCTCGTCGCCGGCCGCCGGCGCGTCCGCCAGCCCGAGGCGCACGAACAGGCCGTCGAAGGCGCGCGCCGTGCCCTCCTGGTAGACCTCCATCCCGACCCAGATTCCGACCACGATGCAGAGGATTCCGAACGCCTTTTGCATGGAGAGGACCTCCGGACGGCTCATCGGCCGGCCGGTGGCGGCTCCTGAAGCGCGCCGCGCGCGGCGCGCGAGGGCTCAGCGGCCGAATTCCTTGCGGATCCGGCCGATTGCCTCCTCGACGTTCTCCCTGGAGTTGAAGGCCGAGAGGCGCAGGAAGCCTTCGCCGGCGGCGCCGAAGCCCGCCCCGGGCGTGCCCACCACGTGGCAGCGGGCGAGGAGCTGGTCGAAGAACTCCCAGGAGGAGAGGCCGGCCGGGGTCGCGAGCCACAGGTAGGGCGCATGCTCGCCGCCGAACACCTCGAAGCCCGCCGCGCCGAGCCCTTCGCGCAGCAGGCGCGCGTTCTCCAGGTAGTGGCGGATCTGCTCGCCGGTCTGCTTCCGGCCCTCGTCGGAGAACACCGCCTCGGCGGCGCGCTGCACCACGTAGGGGACGCCGTTGAACTTGGTCGACTGGCGGCGCGCCCAGAGCTCGCGGAGCGGCACGCGCTCGCCGGCGTCCGTCGTGCCGGTCACGCCGCGTGTCACCACGGTATAGGCGCAGCGCACGCCCGTGAAGCCCGCGCGCTTCGAGAAGCTCCGCATCTCGATCGCGCACTCCCGCGCGCCGGGGATCTCGTAGATCGAGCGGGGCAGGGCGGGGTCGGAGAGGTAGGCGTCGTACGCGGCGTCGAACACCAGCACCGCGTCCGAGGCGCGCGCCCAGGCCACCCAGTCGGCCAGCAGCGCGCGGGACATCACCGCGCCGGTCGGGTTGTTGGGGGAGCAGAGGTAGGCGAGGTCGGCCGCGCCGACCGGCGGCGGCGGCGGCGCGAAGCCGTTCGCGCGGGTGCCGGGGACGTACAGGATCCCCGGGAAACGTCCGCTCGCGTCCGCTGCGCCGGTGCGTCCCGCCATCACGTTGGTGTCGACGTACACCGGGTAGACCGGGTCGGTCACCGCGACGCGGCAGGCGAGGCCGAAGATTTCCTGGATGTTGCCGCTGTCCTGCTTGCTGCCGTCGGAGACGAAGATCTCGTCGGCTCCGACCTCGACGCCCCGCGCCAGGTAATCGTGCTGGCGGATCGCCTCGATCAGGAACGGCTCGCCCTGGTCGGGCGGGTAGCCGCGGAAGCCGGCGACGGTACCCATCTCCTCGACGGCCCGACGCATCGCCTCGACCACCGCGGGCGCCAAGGGGAGCGTGACGTCGCCGATGCCGAGCCGGATGACGCGTGCCTCGGGGTGCGCTTCCTGGAAGCCGCGCACGCGGCGCCCGATCTCGGGGAACAGGTAGCCGGCGGGAAGCTTGCGGTAGTGCTCGTTGATCTTCGCCATGGTCGCCGGAGGATAGCGGCCGCCTACTCCTGGCGGGTCGCGGCTTCCCAGACCGTCTTCAGCTCGCCGCTCTCGCCGAGCAGCGCGATCGGGTCGCGCTTGTCGATGTGGCCGATCAGGTGCCGGTAGACGCCGTAGCCGACCAGCCGCTGGAGCCGCGGGGCGAAGCGCGCGGCGATCTCGCGCGGGATGCCGAGCTGCTGGTTCTCCTGCTGGCGGATGAAGCCCGCGCAGTAGTTCATGGCGATGCCGACGCGCCGCTCGCCGGTGCGGTTGGCGCCGCCGCCGTGCCAGAGGCTGCCGTGCCAGACCAGCACGCTGCCGGCCTTCATCTCCGCCGGGATGCTCGGGTAGTCCGCGCCGTAGCGCGGCGAGTCGTCGGCCTTGTGGCTGCCGGGGACGAGGCGCGTCGCGCCGTTCGCCTCGCTGAAGTCGGTGAGGGCCCACATGGTGTTGCACACGATGGCGCGGTGGGGCTTGTCCAGCGGGATGAGCTGGTCGTCGGCGTGGATCGGCTGGGCGGTCTCGCCCGGACCGATGCTGATCGACGACAGCGACGAGATCAGGCAGCCGTCGTCCAGCACGCCCTCGACCACGGGAAGCACCTTCTCGTGCACGGGGATGCGCTCGTAGAGGGCGCCGTGCACCAACAGGTTGTAGATCCGCCAGGTGCGGCGACCCTCGAAGTCGTTCTGCGCGGGCTGGACTCCGAGCTCCCGCTCGAGACGCAGCAGGTCCTCGCGGAGCGCCGCGACCAGGTCGGGCTCGATCGCGCCCTCGAGGATCGTGTAGCCGTCCTTTTCGATCTGCTCCAGGGAGTTTCTGAAGTTCAAGGCCAGACCCCTTTCTGAAGTCAGTTGCCCGGGGCGAGGAGGACGCCGGGATTCAGGATGCCGGCCGGGTCGAGGGCGCGTTTGGCGGCTTCGAGGGCGCGGGCGAAGAGCTCGGGGCGCTCGCGCTCGTACCAGGGGCGGTGGTCGCGGCCGACGGCGTGGTGGTGGGTGATGGTGCCGCCCAGCGCCAGCAGGGCGTCGCTCGCCGCGGACTTGATCTCGGCCCATTGCTCGAGCTCGCTGCCGCGCGTGCCCGGCGCGAGCACGCTGTAGTACGGGGCCGGGCCGTCGGGGTAGACGTGGGTGAAGCGGCAGGCCAGCGAGCCCACGCCGCAGACGCGCTTCAGCGCGTCGCGCGCGCGCTCCATCACGCCCTCGTGGAAGGACTCGAAGCGGTCCCAGGTGACCGCCGTCTCGAAGGTCTCGGCGATGACGCCGAGCGAGACCAGCACGTCGCGCAGGTAGGGGGCCTGGAGGAACGCCTTGCGCCAGGCGCCCGCAGCGCCCTCGCGCGAGGCCGCGTCGTCGCGGCGCGTGCGCCCCGCGTCGGCCGGAACCTCGCCGCCGGCGTCGCGGCAGCATTCGAGGGCGCGCGCCATCCAGGCGTCGAGGTCGTGATCCGCGGATTCGAAGCCGAGCACCAGCACGGCGGCGTCGCCGCCGCCGGCCCCCGCCGTCTGCGCCTCGGCGGGGTCGAGCAGCCGGCAGTTGGTCGGATAGAGCGCCGACTGGGAGAGCGCGCGCACCGCCCGCGCCCCGCGCAGGAAGCCGTCGGCGCCGGCGAAGCGCACCGACGCCGAGGCGCGCCGCGTGGGGCGGTCCTGCAGGCGCATCCAGGCCTCGGTGACGATGCCGAGGATCCCCTCGGAGCCCATGAACAGCCGGTCCGGGGCAGGCCCGGCGCCCGAGCCCGGGAGCCGGCGCGTCTCGACGACGCCGGTCGGTGTCACCACCCGCAGCGACTGCACGAGCTCGTCGATGTGGGTGTAGAGCGTGGCGTAGTGGCCGCCCGAGCGGGTGGCGATCCAGCCGCCGAGGCTCGAGAACTCGAAGGACTGGGGGAAGTGGCGCAGGGTGAGTCCGTGGGGACGGAGCTGGTCCTCGAGGGCGGGGCCCAGCGCCCCGGCCTGGATGCGCGCCGAGCGCGAGGTGCGGTCGATCTCGAGCACCCGGCCGAGATGGCGCAGGTCGATGCTGACGGCGCCGGCGTAGCCGTCGCCCACGGCGGGCTCGACGCCCCCGACCACGCTCGAGCCCCCGCCGTAGGGAATCGCCGCCACGCCGGCTTCGCCGCACCACTCGAGCAGCGCCTCGACGTCGGCCTCGCTGCGCGGCAACGCCACCTGGTCGGGCGGGTTGTCGAACTGGCGCCGGAAGGCGCGCACCACGTCGCGGTAGGACTTCCCGTAGCAGTGCCCCGCGCGTTCCGCCGGGTCGTCGCTGCAGAGCGCGGCGAGCGGACCCGGCGGCCGCACCCGGGGCGCGCGCAAGGTCAGCTCCTCGATGCGGGGCGGCGCGGCCGGCTCGAGGGCGACGCCGAAACGCTCGGCGAGGACGCGCGCCACGCCGCGCGCCTGCTCCTCGCTCGGCCCGGCGCCTTCGACGCCCCAGCCCCAGAACTTCCGGCGCGCCACCGGGTCAGGCACGCCCGGGCGCCAGCGCTTCGAGGATCCGCTCGTCGGGCAGCGGCTTGCCGTCGCTGCGCAGGGGCTGGATGCAGACGTGGTCCGCACCCGCGTCGAAGTGCTCCTGCACGCGCGCCGCGATGGCGCGCTCGTCGCCCCAGGCCACGATCGCGTCGACCAGGCGGTCGCTGCCGTTGTTCTCGAAGTCGGCGTCGCCGAAGCCGAGCCAGCGCAGGTTGTTCTGGTAATTGGGCAGGCGCACGTAGACGGCCATCGCCGCCCGCGCGGCCGCGCGCGCCTTCGTCGCGTCGGTCTCCAGCATCACCATCTGCTCGGGCAGCAGCAGCGCGCGCTGGCCGAGGATCTCCCGCGCGCGCCGGGTGTGCTCCGGCGGCACGAAGTAGGGATGCGCGCCGCGCGTCCGCTGGGCGGCCAGCTCGAGCATCTTCGGGCGCAGCGCGGCGATCACCAGGGGCGCCTGCTCGGCGGCCTGCGGGCCCATGTAGAGGGCCTTCTGCATCGCGTCGAGGTAGGCGGTCATCGTGGCGACCGGCTTCTTGTACTCGTGGCCGCGCACGCCGGTGACGAGGTGCGCGTGGGAGACGCCCAGGCCGATCGCGACGCGTCCCGGCGCGAGCTCGCCGAGGGTCTGCTGGATGGCGCGCATCGCCATCGGGTCGCGGGCGTAGATGTTGGCGATGCCGGTGCAGAAGCCGAGCCGCTCGGTCTGGGCGGCGAGCCACGCGATCAGCACCAGCGGGTCGCGCCCCACGGCCTCCGGCAGCCAGAGGGTGCCGTAGCCCCAGTCCGCGACCCGGCGGGTGAAGGCCAGCGCCTCGGCCGCAGGCAGGCCGTCGAGCCAGGTCCAGACACCGAGCCGTCCGAAATCCATCGCATCCTCCGCCGCGCGAGCACCCGAGCGTACCAGAGGCGCGGCGCGGCCCGGTAGCCGGCGGGGAAGGCGGGGCGACCGCGGCCGGCTACGTTGTGCCCGCCATCGCGGAGGGTCTCATGGAACCGCACGCGCCTCGCCGCCTCGCCGTCGCACTGCTCGGCCTGGCCGCGGCCTGCGGGACGCCGGCGCCGGACAGCGCCGGCCCGCCGACGCCGGAGCAGCGCGCGCGCCGCGCGGCGGCCGCCGTCGACGACGCGCGCCTCGCCGGCGCGGACGCCGCGAGCGACGACTGGCTCACCCACGGGCGCACCTACGGCGAGCAGCGCTACAGCCCGCTGGCGCAGATCGACGCGGACAACGTCGGGCAGCTCGGGCTCGCCTGGTGGCTCGACACGCGCACCACGCGCGGCCTCGAGGCGACGCCGCTCGTGGCCGACGGGATCCTCTACACCACGGGGAGCTGGAGCGTGGTGTTCGCCGTCGACGTGCGGACGGGGAGCCTGCTCTGGAGCTACGACCCGCAGGTGCCGCGCGCGGCGGGGCGCAACGCCTGCTGCGACGTGGTGAATCGCGGGGTGGCGCTCTACGAGGGCCGCGTCTACGTGGGCACCCTCGACGGCCGGCTGGTGGCGCTCGACGCCGCGACCGGAGCCGTCGTCTGGGAGGTCGTCACCGTCGACCCGACGAAGCCCTACACCATCACCGGCGCGCCGCGCGTGGTGAAGGGCAAGGTCGTGATCGGGAACGGCGGGGCGGAGCTCGGGGTGCGCGGCTACGTGTCGGCCTACGACGCGGAGACGGGAGCCCTCGCCTGGCGCTTCTTCACGGTGCCCGGCGATCCCTCGCTGCCCTTCGAGTCGCCCGCCCTCGAGCGCGCCGCTCCCACCTGGAACGGCGAATGGTGGAAGATGGGCGGCGGCGGCACGGTGTGGGACTCCCTCGCCTACGACCCGGCCCTCGACCTGCTCTACGTCGGCACCGGAAACGGGTCGCCCTGGAGCCGCCACGCGCGCAGCCCGGACGGCGGCGACAACCTCTACGTCTCCTCGATCCTCGCGCTGCGCCCCGACACGGGGGAGCTGGTCTGGCACTACCAGACGACGCCCGGCGACACCTGGGACTTCACCTCGACGCAGCACATGATCCTGGCGGATCTCGTGATCGGCGGGCGGCCGCGCCAGGTGCTGATGCAGGCGCCGAAGAACGGCTTCTTCTACGTGCTCGACCGCAGGACCGGAGAGCTGATCTCGGCCGAGAAGTTCGCGGAGGTGACCTGGGCCGAGCGCGTCGACCTCGCCAGCGGGCGGCCCGTCGAGACGGCGACGGCGCGCTACCAGGGCAGCGACCTGATCGAGGTGAAGCCCTCGCCCCACGGCGCCCACAACTGGCACCCGATGTCCTTCAACCCCCGGACGGGCCTGGTCTACATCCCGGTCCACGAGATCCCGTACTTCTTCAAGCGCGACCCGAACTTCCGCTTCACGCCCGGCGCCTGGAACCTCGGCATCGACTGGAACGTGGGCGAGCGCTTCCCGCGCGAGCTGGTGTCGGGCCACCTGCTGGCCTGGGACCCGGTGGCGCAGAAGGAGGTCTGGCGCGCCCAGTACACCAGCCCGTGGAACGGCGGCACGCTCACCACCGCGGGGAACCTGGTGTTCCAGGGCACCGCCCACGGCAGCTTCGCCGCCTACCGCGCCGACGACGGCAAGCTGCTGTTCGAGGCGCCGGCCGGCACCGGCATCGTGGCCGCGCCGATCACCTACCGGGTCGATGGCGAGCAGTACGTGACCGTGATGGCCGGTTGGGGCGGGGCCTTCGCGCTCGCGGCCGGCGACGCCGCGGCGGCGGCCGGGGTGACCGACAACCGCGGGCGCATCCTCACCTGGAGGCTCGGCGGCACCGCGAAGCTGCCGGTCCAGGAGGCGGTCGAGCGCCAGATCGCCGCGATTCCGGGCGACCTCGACGCGGCGGCGGCGAAGCGGGGCCTCGGGCTCTACACGCGCTGGTGCAGCGTCTGCCACGGACCGGGCGCCGAGAGCGGCGGCGTGCTTCCCGACCTGCGCAAGTCGAACCCCGAGATCCTCGAGCTGGCGAACTTCACGCGCATCGTGCGCGACGGGGCCTTCCTGCCGCGCGGCATGCCGAGCTTCGGGGAGTTCCTGTCGCCGGAGGACGTGGCGGCGATCCGCCAGTACGTGCTGTCGCGCCGCGCGGCGCTGTTGGCGGAGGCGCCGCGCTGACCCGGGCCCTCAGCTTTCCGCGACGGCGGTGGTCCGGATCTCCCCCGAGCGCAGGCGGGCCCAGTAGTCGTCGAGGTCGGCTTTGATCTTGCCGGACAGCAGGAACACCCCGATCAGGTTCGGGAACGACATGCCGAGGATCATCAGGTCGCCGAAGTCCATGACGGCCTGGGCCGCGAAGATCGCGCCGAGCCAGGTGAAGAGCAGGAACAGCAGCTTGTAGCCGTAGATCGAGCGCAGCCCGAACAGGAACACCCAGCACTGCTCGCCGTAGTAGCTCCAGGAGATCATGGTGCTGAACGCGAACAGGAACGCCGTGAGGCACAGCACGTACTTGAACCAGGGGAACACCGTTTCGAACGCCCAGCTGGTCATGGCGATGCCGCTGCCCGCCTCGGGGTGCGCGTAGGCGCCGGTCACGACCAGCACCAGACCCGTCATGTGGCAGACGATCACGGTGTCGACGAAGGGCTCGAGCAGCCCCACGAAGCCCTCGCGCACCGGCTCGCGGGTGGCGGCCGCGGAGTGGGCGATCGGCGCGGAGCCGCAGCCGGCCTCGTTCGAGAACGCCGCGCGCCGGAAGCCCTGGATCAGCACGCCGGCGAAGCCGCCGAAGGCGGCGTCGGGCGAGAAGGCCTGGCGGAACAGGATGCCGAAGGCGGCGCCGAGCTGGTCGGCGTGGGATGCCAGCACGCACAGCCCGGCCAGCACGTAGATCGCGCACATCACGGGGACCAGCACGCCGGCGACCTCGCCGATGCGGCGGATGCCCCCGATGATCACCAGCCCCACCAGGAAGGCGAGCACGAGGCCGAACCCGACCGCGCCCCAGGTGCCGCCGAGGGCCGGGGCCACGTTGGCGAGCTGCGCGAAGCTCTGGTTCGCCTGGAACATGTTCCCGCCGCCGAAGCTGCCGCCGATGCACATCACGGCGAACACGACCGCCAGCGCGCGGCCGAAGCGCGGCCAGCCGAGCTCCGCGAGCCCCGCGTGCAGGTAGTGCATCCCACCGCCGGAGACGTGTCCGTCCTCGCGGGTCACGCGGTACTTCTGACCGAGCGTGCACTCGGCGAACTTCGAGGTCATGCCGAGGAAGCCGGCGAACACCATCCAGAACACCGCGCCCGGCCCGCCGACGCCGACCGCCACCGCGACGCCGGCGATGTTGCCGAGCCCGACGGTGGCCGAGAGGGCAGCCGAGAGCGCCTGGAAGTGGGAGATCTCGCCGGGGTCGCCAGACTGGGAGTAGCGGCCTCGCACGCAGTCGACCGCGTGCCGGAAGCCGCGCAGGTTGACGAACTGGAAGCGCAGCGTGAGGAAGGCCGCGGCGAGACCCAGCCAGATGACGACCAGGGGCAGCTTGAGCTCGCCCGGCTGGCCGTCGTCCCAGAAGGCGACGTCGAAGAAGATCACCGCCGAGATCGGCCCCACCACGAAGCGGGCGAAGAGGCCGTCGAGGAGCCCGAGCCACTCTGCCATGCGTTCCCCCCAATCCAATGGCATCGACCGGGGGGTGTCCTAGCATAAGCCGCCCCGATGGCCGCACTCCACCCCGCCGCGCCCGACGGCGCACGCCGGACCCTCTCGGAAGCGGCCTCCAAGGAGCTGCTGGCCGGCTACGGGGTGCCGTTCCCGCGCGAGCGCCTGGCGGCGGACCCGGACGCGGCCGCGCAGGCCGCCGCGGAGCTCGGGGGGCCGGTCGCGCTGAAGCTCTGCGGCGAGGGCATCGCCCACAAGACCGAGCGCGACCTGGTGCGGCTCGGCCTCGCGGGTCCCGCCGCGGTGCGCGGCGCCGCCGCGGAGCTCCTCGCGAAGGCGCGGCCGGAGGACGGGCCGGTGAGCCTGCTGGTGGCCGAGATGGTCAGCGGCCGCCGCGAGCTGATCGCCGGCCTGGTGCGCGACCCGAGCTTCGGGCCCTGCGTGCTGCTCGGCCTCGGCGGCGTGCTGGCCGAGGCGCTGCGCGACGTCGTGTTCGCCGCGCTGCCGCTCTCGCGCGCGGAGGCGTTGCGTCTGCCCGGGCGGCTGCGCGCGGCCCACCTGCTGAGCCAGCCGTTCCGCGGCGAGCCGGCGGTCGACGCGGACGCGCTGGCCGACGTGCTGCTCGCGCTGGCGCGCGTCGGCGAGGAGCGTCCCGACGTCGCGAGCGTGGACCTGAACCCGCTGATCGTGCGCCAGGGACGGCCGCTGGCGGTGGACGCGCTCGTCGAGCTCGGCGAGCCCGCGGGGCCGGCGCCGCTGCCGCCGGCGCGCAGCGACGCCGAGGTGCTGGAGCGGCTGCGGCCGCTCTTCCACCCGCGCGGCGTGGTGGTCGCCGGCGTCTCGACCCATCCGGGCAAGTTCGGCTTCGTCGCCCTGCACAACCTGCGCCGCTACGGCTACCGCGGCGAGGTGTTCCCGGTGAATCGCGAGGGCGCCGAGGTGCTCGGCGCCCCGACCCTGCGCGACGTGTCGGAGGTGCCGGAGGGTGCGGCGGACCTCGTCTTCGTCTGCACGCCGAACCAGGCGAACGAAGAGCTGCTGCGGGGCTGCGCGAAGCGCGGCGTGCGCGCGGCCTTCGTGGCGAGCGGCGGCTACGGCGAGGGCGGGGCCGAGGGCCGCGCGCTCGAGGAGCGCCTGGTGGGCCTCGCGGAGCAGCTCGGCATGGTGGTGGCCGGGCCGAACGGGCAGGGGCTGATCTCGACCTCGGAGTCGATGTGCGCCCAGATCGTGGCGCCGTACCCGCCGCCCGGGCGCATCTCCGTGGCGAGCCAGAGCGGCAACCTCGTGTCGAGCTTCCTGAACTACGCGTGCCTCACCGGCATCGGGGTGGCGAAGGCCGTCTCGGCGGGAAACTCGGCGCAGCTCGGTGTCGCCGACTACCTCGACTACTTCGCTGCAGACCCCGAAACCGCCGTGGCGCTGATCTACCTCGAGGGCGTGCGGGACGGCCGCCTGCTGCGGCGCGCCATGGAGCGGCTGACGGCGGTGAAGCCGCTGGTGCTCGTGAAGGGCGGCGCCGCGGCCGAGGGCCAGCGCGCGGCGGCGAGCCACACCGGGTCGCTGGCGAGCGACGATCGCGTGTTCGACGGCATCTGCCGCCAGGTGGGAGCGCTGCGCGCGCCGAGCGTCGAGCACGCCTTCGACTGGGCGGCGAGCTTTGCGACGCAGCCGCTGCCGCGCGGCCGCCGCACCGTGGTCTTCACGACGGCGGGCGGCTGGGGAGTGCTGGCGGCCGACGCATGCGCGGCCGCGGGGCTCGAGCTGATCGCGCTGCCCGACGACCTGCGCCGCGCGATCGACGCGCTGGTGCCGCCGCGCTGGAGCCGCAACAACCCGGTGGACCTCGCCGGCGGCGAGACCCGCGACACGATCCCGCAGGTGCTGGACCTGATCTGCGCCCACCCCGGGGTCGACGCCGTCATCCACCTCGGGCTCGGCATCCAGGCCGGCCAGGCCCACGCCTTCCGCTCCGGCCCCTTCTTCCCGGGCCACGGCCTGGACCGCATCGTCGAGTTCCACGAGCGCCAGGACCGCCGCTACGCGCAGGCCGCCCGCGAGGCCTCGGAGCGCCACGGCAAGCCCGTGCTGAGCGCCACCGAGCTCACCTACACCGACCGCGCCTACGGCAACCCGGGCCCCGTCGGCGTCCGCGAAGAAGGCCGCCTCTGCTACCCCAGCGCCCACCGCGCCGTCGCCGCGCTGCGGGCGCTCTGCGACTACGCGGACTACTCGTCGCGCGAGAGGTAGGTGTACTCCTCGAGGCCCTGCAGGTAGCGGCGGCGGAGGCGGGTGGATTCCTCGATGGTGATCTCGCCGCGGCGCAGGGCGGTCTCGGTGGTCTGGCGCACCTTCTCGATCAGGTCCTTGCGGTCGTACTCGACGTAGTCGAGCACGTCCTGCACGGCCTCGCCCTCGACCACGTGGTCGACGTGGTAGCTGCCGTCCTCGTCCATGCGCACGTGCACGGCGTCGGTGTCGCCGAACAGGTTGTGGAGGTCGCCCAGGATCTCCTGGTAGGCGCCCACCAGGAAGATGCCCAGGTAGTAGGGGTCCCCGTTCAGGGGGTGCAGCTCGAGCACGTCCTTGACGTCGTGCTGGTCGATGAACTGGTTCATGGTGCCGTCGCTGTCGCAGGTCAGGTCGGCGATCACACCGCGCCGCGTGGGCTCCTGGTCGAGCCGGTGGATGGGCATCACCGGGAAGAGCTGCTTCACGGCCCAGTGGTCCGGCACGCTCTGGAACACGGAGAAGTTGGCGTAGTAGGTGTCCGCCAGCCCCTTCTCCAGGTTGCCGAACTCGTCCGGCACGTAGGGCAGCTCGCGGGCGATCCGCAGGATCTTCTCGCAGCACGCCCAGAACAGCCGCTCCACCCGCGCGCGGTCGCGCAGGTCGAGCGAGCCGTGGGCGAACAGGGTCGCGGCGTCCTCCTTGAGCTGGAGGGCGTCGTGATAGGCCTCGATCACGCTCTTGCGCGAGACGTTCTGGTAGACCTCGGCGAGGTCGCGGATCACCTTCTCGTCGGTTTCCGAGGTCGGCTCGAGCGGCCGTCCGTTGCGCAGCTCGTTGACGCCCAGCACGTCCACGATCAGCACGGAGTGGTGGGCGACCATCCAGCGGCCGGCCTCGGTGACGATGTCGGGATGCGGGACGCCCGCCAGGTCGCAGGCCGCCTGGACCTCGGCGATCACGTCGTTCGCGTACTCCTGGGAAGAGTAGTTCTTCGAGGAGTGGAAGTTGGTCTGGGAGCCGTCGTAGTCGACGCCCAGGCCGCCGCCGACGTCGAGGATCCGCGGGCTCGCGCCGAGCTGGTGCAGACCCACGAGGATCCGGCTCCCCTCGCGCAGCGCGTCGCGGTGGGCGCGGATCGCCGTGATTTGCGAGCCGATGTGGAAGTGCAGCAGCTCCAGGCACTCGAGCATGTTCTCGGAGCGCAGCCGCTCGACCGCTTCGACGATCTCGGCGGCCCCGAGGCCGAACTTGGAGCGGTCCCCGGTGCTCTCCACCCACTTACCGGCGCCCTTGGTGGTGAGCCGGGCGCGCAGCCCGATGTGCGGCCGGATGCCGAGCTCGGAGGCGGTCTTCAGCACCAGGTCCAGCTCGTGGTAGCGGTCGATCACGATGATCGGCGTGCGGCCGAGGCGCTGGGCCAGCAGCGCCGTCTCGACGTAGGCGCGGTCCTTGTACCCATTGCAGATGATGAGGGCGCCCGGCGTGTCGAGCTGCGCGAGCGCGATCAGCAGCTCGGGCTTGCTGCCGGCCTCGAGGCCGATCGAGTCTTCGGCACCGAAGCGCACCATCTCCTCGACCACCCGCCGCTGCTGGTTCACCTTGATCGGGTACACCCCGCGGAAGCGGCCCTGGTACTGCGATTCGGCGATCGCCGTGTTGAAGGCCCGCGCCAGCCCGCGGACGCGCGCGGCGAGGATGTCGGAGAAGCGCACCAGCATCGGCGTGCGCACGCCGCGGCCCTTGAGGTCGTGGACCAGGGAGAGCAGGTCGATGGCCGGCTTCTCCGGGCCGCGCGGGCGCACCTCGACGTGGCCCTGCTCGTTCACCGAGAAGAAGCCGCGCCCCCAGTTGGGAACGTTGTAGAGCTCGAGGCTGTCGCGAACGGTCCAGGCGCGCATGGCGCAGGCCCTCCCAGGCAGGAGGCAGGCAGGAAGGTGGGTGCCCTCACTCCGTCGCGCCGTCGGGGACGCGGCCGATCGGAACGGACTTATCTATAGCGTTTCAGCGCCGCACCGGTACGGGCGCGTCCTCGCCCGCGTCCGCCAGCGGCTCGTCGCGCTCCTCTCCCGTAGCGAGGTCGCGCACCTTGACGGCTCCGCGCTGGAGCTCGTCGGGCCCGAGCAGGTGCACCCGCGCCGCACCCGCCCGGTCGGCATTCTTGAGCGCGCGCTTGAGAGGAATGCCCAGCACCAGCTCGACCGCGCGCCCCTGCCGGCGCAGGCTCGACGCGCGGCGGATGGCGGCGGCGCGCAGCCGCTCGTCCTGCGCGGCGTCGGGAATCGCGACGACCACGTCGTCGAGCGCGCGCGGGAGCGCCGGGAGCAGGCCCCGGGCCTCGAGCAGCTCCACGATCACCGCGTCGCCGAAGCCGAAGCCGGCGGCGGGAAGCGGCCGGCCTCCGAGGCTCTCCAGCAGCCGGTCGTAACGGCCCCCGCCGCAGACGGCGCGCAGCTCGCCGGCCGCGTCGAAGGCCTCGAACACCACGCCCGTGTAGTAGGCGAGGCCGCGGACGATCGAGGCGTCGAACTCGACGCGCGGCGCCACGCCGTAGTCGCCCAGCAGCTCGAAGAGGCGCTCGAGCTCGGCCAGGGCCTCGGCCGCCGCCTCCGGCAGGTAGCGCCGCGCCTCGCCGAGGTCGCGGATCGACAGGAAATCGACGAGCCGGTTCGCGCTGCCGGGCGCCAGCCCGACCTCGCCGGTGAGCTGGGACACCACCGCCTCCCGGCCGATCTTGTCCAGCTTGTCCACCGCGACGCAGACCGGCGCGAAGCGGCCCTCCGGCACCGCCTCCCGCACCAGCGCCTCGAGCAGGCGCCGGCTCGAGACGCGCACCTTCACGTCGCCCGGTGCGACGCCGAGCCGGTCCAGCAGCGCGAACACCGCCGCGATCAGCTCGGCCTCCGCCTCGACCCCGGCTACCCCCCAGAGGTCCATGTTCCACTGGTAGTGCTCGCGGCGGCGGCCGCGGGTCATGCGCTCGTAGCGCCAGCACTGCGGGATCGAGAACCAGCGCAGCGGCAGCGAGAGGCTCCCCTGGCGCGCCATCACCATGCGGGCCAGCGAGGGCGTGAGCTCGGGCCGCAGCGCCAGGTGCCGGTCGTGGAGGGTGAAGTGGTAGAGCTGCTCGACGATCTCCTCCCCGGCCTTGCGGATGAAGAGCTCCGCGTGCTCGACGACCGGCGCGTCGACCTCCTCGTAGCCGAAGCCGCGCGCCACCGCGCGGAAGTGGTCGAACAGCCAGCTCCGCAGGCGGAGGTCCTCGGGGTAGAAGTCGCGCGTCCCGCGCGGCGGCTGGAGCATGCTGGGCGCGGGTTTACCACACGCGCCCCGACCTGCTACACCGACGGGTCCCGGCGGAGGGGCGAGGAGGCATCCATGGCTTCGAGAGGTATCGCGGGCTGCGGGCTCGCCCTGGCGCTGAGCCTCGCTGGCTGCGGGAGCAGCGGCGAGCTCCCGAACGGGCTGCTGCTGGCGATCTCGCGCTTCGAGAAGGGCGCCGGCGGCGCGCCGAAGCCCCACTCGGAGCTGGTGTTCCTCAGCCAGCGCGGCGGGAAGTGGGTTGCCGAGACCCACGAGGACCCGAGCGCCCCGGTGTTCCACAAGGCGCTGCTGTACCAGCCGCCGGGCGGCGCACTCGGGATCCTCACCCTGGGCGGCTCCGCCCCGGGCGGCCCGGCGGCGCTCAAGCTCTGGCACCGGAAGGCGGACGGCTTCGAGCGGGAGACGGTCTGGGAGGCGAACTTCGGCGGCAAGTTCAGCCGTATGCGCGACGCGGAGCTGGCGGACCTGGACGGAGACGGCTCGCCCGAGCTGGCGGTGGCCACCCACGACCAGGGCGTGGTGGCGGTGGTGAAGCCGAGCCCGGGCGGCGGCTTCGCGGTGACCGAGCTCGACCGCGAGGCCGACACCTTCGTGCACGAGATCGAGGTGGGCGACCTCGACGGCGACGGCGCGATCGAGGTCTACGCGACGCCGAGCGAGCCGAACCGCCTCGACGGCACGCCACAGCCCGGCAAGGTCGTGCGTTACGTGCCGAAGCTCGGCCAGGGCCGCACGCTGGTCGCGGACCTCGGCCAGCGCCACGCCAAAGAGATCCTGGTCTCGGACGTCGACGGGGACGGGCGCGACGAGCTCTATGTGTCCGTGGAGGCGGCCGAGGGGGGGAACCTCGAGATCCGCCGCTACGACGCCGGCACGGACCCGACGGGCGGCCGCACGGTGGCGACGCTGGAGGACCCGATGTGCCGTTTCCTGGTGGCCGCGGACTTCGACGGCGACGGCAAGCGCGAGATGGTGGCCTCCGCCAAGGACACCGGCGTCTGGCTGCTGCGGCCCGGCGCCGATCCGCAGGCCCCGTGGACCGTGTCGCTGATCGACGCCCGCTCGAAGGGCTTCGAGCACGCGACGCTCGCCGCCGACCTCGACGCCGACGGCGACGCGGAGCTCTACGTGGCGAGCGACGACGACAAGGAGGTCCGCCGCTACGTCTTCGCGGAAGGCAAGTTCCGGCGCGAGACGATTTACCGGCGCGAGGGCGGCGACTCGATCCTCACCTGGAACCTGACCCAGGTGCCCGTGTCCCTGATGCGGTAGGCCTCGGGCCCGGGCTCAAACGCCCGCCACGGCGCGCATGGCGTCGTGCGCGACGGCGATGGCCGCGTCCATGTTGCGGTCGAGGTCGAGCTCGGCGGGTCCCGGCCAGGGAGTCCGGTCCGACACCACGCAGATGCAGCCGGCGCGCACGCCGAACAGGCCCGCGAGGGTCAGCAGCGCTCCCGACTCCATCTCGCAGTTCAGCACGCCGGCGCTGCGCATCGCCTCGATCCGCTCGGCGTGCTCCCGGCCCCAGTAGCGGCCGGCGCTCATCGTGGCCAGGGACCCGTCGGGGCGCAGCACGGCGTTGCGCACGTAGAAGGCGTCGAGCGACCAGGTGATCCCGGCGCGGCAGCGGGCGCCGCGCGCGCGCGCGGCCGCCAGCAGCGCGCCGACGAGCTCGTGATCCGCGACCGCCGGGTACTCCGGCGCCACGTAGCTCCGCGAGGTGCCGTCGTCGCGCACGGCTCCGGTGGTCACCACCAGGTCGCCGAGCTCGAGGTCGGGAGCCAGCCCGCCCGAGTTCCCGACGCGCAGGAAGGTATGGGCGCCCACCTTGACCAGCTCTTCCAGCAGGATGGCCGTGCCCGGCGCCCCCACCCCGGTGGAGGCGGCCGCCAGGGGCAGCCCCCGCGAGCGCCCGACGACCACCCGGAACTCGCGGACCTGGACCGGCTCCCGGCGCTCGTCCCATCCTTTGGCGATCCGGTCCACCCGGGCCGGGTCCCCGCACAGGAAGACGTGGGGCGGGACGTCGCCCCGGCGGAGCCCCGTGATCGGCTGGGCGTCGCTCATGGCGGGCCGAGGGTCGGGGAGGTGCATCTCGGCCGCAACCGGGAGGTGCTCGGCGGCGTCTCCACTCAAGTTGGCCGCGGGGCTGCCCGACCCCTCTGCTGGCGTCCGTCCGGGGGGCGGGCTAAGGATGGGCGCCCCGGTCTGGGGTGCCCCGCGGGGCAGCGCGCTCCCCACCTGTTAGGATCGAGAGAGAGGTAAGGCGTGGCCAAGGCCCTGGTCATCACCGAGAAGCCGAGCGTCGCGCGCGACATCGTCGCGGCGCTGGGAGGCTTTCGGGAGCAGGACGGCTTCTGGGAGAGCGACGACTTCGTCGTCAGCTTCGCCGTGGGTCACCTCTTCGAGCTGCTCGAGCCCGAGGAGATCGACCCCAAGTACAAGCGCTGGACCCTCGCCGACCTGCCGGTCATCCCGCCGAGCTACCAGCTCAAGAAGAAGAAGGGGCAGACGGACCGCATCCGCACCCTCGAGAAGCTGCTCGAGCGCAAGGACGTCGACCGGCTGGTGAACGCCTGCGACGCCGGGCGCGAGGGCGAGCTGATCTTCCGGGAGATCGTGAAGTTTCTCGGCAGCGAGAAGCCGATCGAGCGGCTCTGGCTGCAGTCGATGACGCCGAACGCCATCCGCGAGGGCTTCCGCGTGCTGCGCCCGGACGCGGAGCTGCTGGGCCTGGCGGCCGCGGCGGAGTGCCGCGCCTACTCGGACTGGCTGATCGGCATGAACGCCACCCGCGCCCTCACCAAGCGCCTGAAGAGCCGGCGCGAGAAGACGGCCTGGTCGGCGGGCCGCGTGCAGACGCCGACCCTCGCGCTGCTGGTCGACCGCGAAGCCGAGGTGCTGGCCCACGTGCCGCGGCCCTACTGGCGCCTCGAAGGGCACTTCGAGCGCGAGGGCGCGACGTGGGTGGGCACCTGGTTCGATCCGGCCTTCGACGCCGGCGGCGACGACGAGCGGCGCGACGACCGCATCTTCGACGAGGCGCGCGCCCGCGAGATCGCCCGCGCCGCGGAGGGCCGCGAGGGCGCCGCCCGCGAGACGCGCAAGCCTTCGCGCGAGGCGTCGCCGCCGCTCTTCGACCTCACCAGCCTGCAGCGCGAGGGCAACCGCCGCTTCGGCTGGTCGGCGCGGCGCACGCTGTCCGCGGCGCAGCGCTGCTACGAGGCGCACAAGCTGCTCACCTATCCGCGCACCGATTCGCGCTGCCTGCCTTCGGACTATCGGAGCGTGGTGGGCGACGTGCTGCGCTCGTTCTCCGGCGGCGGCGAGCTCTCGCCCCACGCGCAGCGCCTGCTCGAGCGGGGTCTCGAGAACGAAGGCCGCATCTTCGACGACTCCAAGATCTCGGACCACTTCGCGATCATCCCGACCGGCAACCTGCCGACGAGCGCGCTCTCGGGCGACGACAAGCGGCTGTTCGACCTCGTCGCGCGGCGCTTCCTCGGCGCCTTCCACCCGCCGGCGCTCTGGGAGCGGGTCGAGCGCGTGACGGAGGTCGCCGGCCACTCGTTCCGCACCCGCGCGCGGGCGCTGATGGAGGCCGGCTGGCGCGAGGTGCTGCCCGCGCCCGCCGGCGGCGACGACGAGGAGGCGGCGGTGCTGCCGCCCCTGGTGCCCGGCCAGAGCGAAGCGGGCGGCGTGCCGGCGGCGCTGCGCAGCGTCGACGTGCAGGCCGAGGAGACGCGCCCGCCGGCGCGACTCAGCGAGGCGCGCCTGCTCTCGCTGATGGAGAACGCCGGCCAGGACCTCGAGGACGAGGACCTCGCGGCCGCCCTCCACGAGAAGGGCATCGGCACCCCCGCGACGCGCGCCGACATCATCGAGAACCTGATCGCCAAGGGCTACGCGGTGCGCCTCGGCAAGGCGCTGCGACCGACGGTGAAGGGCATTCGCCTGATCGACACGCTGAAGCGCGTCCACATCGACCGGCTCGCCTCGCCCGCGCTGACCGGCGAGATCGAGCAGCACCTGCTCGAGGTGGAGAAGGGTCGCCGCACCCAGGAGCGGTTCCTCCAGGAGATGGAGGACTACGCCCGGGAGATCGTCGACGTCGCCAAGAGCTTCGAGTACGAGCAGATCTACGGCGGGCTCCCGGCCCTCGGCCAGTGCCCGAACTGCGGCCGCGACGTCTACGAGCAGGCCTGGTTCTACCGCTGCGAGGAGCAGCCGGAGCGCGACCCCGATTGCCCGGTGCGCTTCTGGAAGGACACCTCCGGGCGCTACCTGGACCGCGGCACGGTCGCGGCGCTGCTGCGCGACGGCAAGACGGGTACCCTCGACGGCTTCACGGCCCGCGACGGGCGCAGCTACCGCGGCCACCTGGAGATCGACCGCGAGAGCTGGAAGGTGCTGGTGCGCAGCGAGGGCTTCTCCGGCGAGGGCGAGAGCACGCAGCCCGAGTACGAGGTGGACTCCTCGCCGCTCGGCCGCTGCCCGCTCTGCGAGGAGCACGAAGTCGTCGAGACGCCGACGCAGTTCGCCTGCGCCGGCCGGTTGAAGGCGCAGGAGGAGGACGCGCAGCGCAAGGCGGCGCGCGGGCCCGCCGCGCGCGGGAAGGCCGCCGCGGCGAGCGACGAGCCGGCGCCGCCGAAGCCCTGCGGCTTCGTGCTGCCGCGCACGGTCTGCAAGCGCGAGATCACGCGCGACGAGGCGCTGGCCTACCTGCGCAACGGGCGCACCGAGCTGCTCACGGACTTCACCTCGCGCTTCGGGCGGCCGTTCTCCGCGGTGCTGTTCCTGAAGGAGAACGGGCGGCACGGCTTCGAGTTCCCGCCGCGCGGCCAGGCCGCCGAAGGGAAGCCCGGCGCGGAGGCGCCCGCGGCCGAGGCGCCTGCGGGCCGGCCCGGTGGCCGGCGCCCGCGCAAGACTCCCGCCGCCCCGCCCGTCGAGCCGGCGGCAGATGCCGCCAAGCCCCGGCGCGCCGGTGGCAAGCGCGCGGCCGCGCGCCGCCCCGCGCGGCCGAAGACCGCGCGCGTCGTCCGCAGCCGCCGCAAGTCCGCCAAGGGCGGCGGCTCCGGCGCTTCGGAGTCCCCAGCGCGCCGCTGAGCGGGCGACGCGCTGCGGCGCGTTCCCCCCTCCACGCGACCCCAGGCCCTTCCGCGCAGCGGACCGGCACGCCGCGCCACGACGCGTTGCGGCAAGACCTCGTCCAGGCTCCCCCACCGGCGAATTTGTGTTGTTTTTGCCGGGGGGTTCCGGGTATAAGTGCGGGTTGCTGGACCTCCGCGGCGCCGCCGCGTACGGGGCCCCGGTCGCCGCCCGAGCGGCCGGACGCCCTGCGGTGTGAGCGGCGGGGGATCGGCGAAGTCGCGGTCGCTGCGGCGCGCCGGTGCCGGCCATGGAGGGGGAACATGAGGGGTGTTCGCGCAGCTTGTCTCGGCGCCGTCGCCGGGGTTCTCGCAGTCGGCAGCGCGCTGTGGTCTCCCGCCGCCTCGGCGGTGGAGGCGTTCGACGGTCGCGTCGAGGCCCACGGCTACTACGAGGCGCAGATCCGCTCGATCGTGCGCGACTTCGACTTCTCCGACGACTGGGACCTGACCCAGTTCTGGAACATCCTCAACATCGAGATCGAAGCGAACGTCGCTCCGGACGGCTGGGGCCCGTTCGACGTGATCTCGGTGTTCGGTCGCATCGAGGTCCGCTACGACTGCGTGTGGACCGGCGGCTGCTCGATGTTCGACTCCGCCGACGCCTACGCCTACAGCCGCTACGGCAAGCTCCCCAAGCGCCTCTCCGACGCGCGGCGCACCGGCTACCAGGGCACGCTTTTCATCGACGACGAGCGCAACTTCTACGACGTGCCCTATCGCCAGGTCGCCTACGGGGCCGACGACCGCCGCTTCCGGCCCGATGGCTCGCGGCGGCCGATGACCGTCTACCAGGCGCCGCAGTTCGCCAGCTTCTTCGGCGGCTCCTCCTACGGCCTCGACGGCATTCCCCAGCTCGGCCCGCTCAGCGACCCCGGCGCGGTGCCGCCGAGCGACGGCGTCGGCGGCAGCGACAACCAGGGCTTCACCTCGCGCGACGACCCGCCGTGGGTGTACTTCGCCGACCTGCTGCACGACGACTGCAACCGCTGGGGCGCGCGCTCGCGGCCCGGCACCCAGAACGGCAACGGCAACGGCGACACGCTGCTGCTGAGCCCCGGCTGCAGCTTCGAGGAGATCGGCGCCGTCGCGGACGTGCCCAACCCGCTGAGCAACAAGGACTTCAACCCGCTGATCGGCTCGTTCGGCTCCGGAGCGCTCCCCTACCGGCCCGCTCCCGAGTTCCGGGCCGACAGCGGGGCGCCGCTCGAGTACGCGCGCGGCAACTACTTCCCGAACTATCGGCTCCAGCAGCTCATCGACGACGGCGAGCTCTCCACGCTCGATCGCACCTTCCGGCGCGCCGAGATCGCCTGGAACCGCGGCCAGGCCCAGCAAGAGCAGAAGGAGCTGAAGGAGCTCTACGTCGACTTCGAGATGTTCGACAGCCAGCTCTTCGTGCGCGCGGGCTACCAGACGATCGTGTGGGGCAAGACCGAGCTGTTCCGCAACCAGGACCAGTTCAACCCCCAGGACATCGGCCTGGCCTCGCTGCCCAGCCTGGAGGAGTCGCGCATCTCGCTGTGGGCGCTGCGCGCGATCTGGTCCTTCTACGACGTCGGGCCGCTGAACGACGTGCGGCTCGAGCTGGCCATGAACTTCGACCAGTACCAGCCGACGGACGTCGGCGTCTGCGGCGAGCCCTACTCGCCGCTGGCGGCCTGCGCGCTGCCGGCGGGCCTCGCCGCCCACGGCTACGTGGGCCTCGGCCTCGCCGGCGCGTCGTTCCCGCCCGACCCGTGGAACGACGCCCACGGCCTCGAGTACGGCGCGCGCCTCGAGTTCCGCTGGGACCGCTTCAGCTTCGCGATCACCGACTTCTACGGCTTCCAGGACTTCCCGTACGTCGACCAGATCTTCAACTACAGCCGCAACGTCGATCCGATCAGCGGGCGGCCGCGCCACACCATGACGACGGGCAAGTGCCGCACCGGCAAGGAGTCCGCCTGCCTCGACGACGACAAGGCGCTGACCCAGCACTCGGTGAACCAGCAGCTCTTCGCGGCCACCTGCTTCAACACCCTGGCGGTGGCGCCGACCCTCGATCCCACCGCCTGCCTCGCCAACATCTTCGGCAGCCCGAACCCCACCCCGCCGAACGACCTGTTGCCCGTCTCGCCCCGGGTGGTCGTGGTGCTGAACACGATCGGGCGCGGCGACACCTCCGGGCTCGCGGTCGGAGAGGGAACCTTCCTGGCCGGCCTGATCGAGGCCCCCGATTCCGACGTCTTCCGCGAGCTGATCCGCCAGAACTCCTACAACGGCATGCTCCAGAAGATCACCGTCGACCTCAACACCGATCCCTTCGACGGCGACAAGCCCGACCTGGCGAACGTCTCCGAGAACAACACGCTGATCAACGAGCCCGACTTCGACGACACCGTGCTCGCCTTCTACGGCCCGACCTTCGACGGCTCGCTCTCCGGTCGGCTCACCGAGTTCCAGGAGGCGCTGCTCGGCTGCGGTCCCTTCTTCAAGACGAGCTGCGACCTCGACGGCATCGACTTCATGAACATGGAGGCGAGCGTCCTCACCCAGTCGTGGCCGAACGTCGAGGGGACCTTCCGGGACGGCAAGGCCTGGGACACGATGGACCGCGGCGTCGCGCAGCCCGGCACTGTCGGCTTCCAGGGCGGGCCGCTCTGCTCGCGCTCCGAGGGCGGCAAGACCTACATGCTGCCGGGCTGCCGCGGGCCCGGCGACGACGGCTACAACGTGCGGGAGGACGGCACGACCACGGGCATGTTCCATCCCCTCACCGGCCAGCAGTTCTCGAACGAGCTGGCGGCCTTCTCCTGGAACGTGCTGATGGGGCTCGTCGGCTTCTCGCTGCCCACCCGCGACTTCGGGACCGAGGGCCCGCGGCCGCCGGCGAACCAGGACGAGTTCGACGTGAACGACCCCTTCCGCAAGGGCGCCTGCTCGTTCCGCGAGCCGGGCTGGTGCGCCAGCGTCTCGGCGATCCTCGGCCTCACGGGCCAGGGGCGCCCGAGCATCCTCGCCGGAGGCAACGGGCGCTTCGGCCGGCGCGACTTCGTCTACCACTCCGGCGGCGTCGGCCTGCTGCGCGTCGACAAGTCCAACATCTTCGGCTTCTCGATGGACTTCGCCGAGGACGTGACGAAGTCGAACTGGGGCGTCGAGTTCACCTGGGTGAAGGACCTCCACGTCGGCGACAACAACTCCTTCGAGGGGGTGACCGACGGGATCGACCTGTACCGCCTGACGGTCTCGGTGGACCGGCCGACGTTCGTGAACTTCATGAACGCGAACCGCACCTTCTTCATCAACACCCAGTGGTTCTTCCAGTACACCGACGACTTCCAGCGCGGCTTCACCGGGCCGCTCTACCAGTGGGACATCTTCGGGGTGCTCGCGATCAGCACCGGCTACTTCCAGGACCGGCTGCTGCCCTCGCTCACGATGGTCTACTTCGTGCGCAACAACTCCTTCGCGGTCCTGCCGCAGGTCACCTATCGCTTCACCGAGAACTTCCAGGCGACCTTCGGCCTGGCGGCCTTCGCCGGCCGCGAGCAGGAGCGCGTGATGCCGATCAACGGCCTCGCGCCGGTGCAGGAGCGCTTCGGGCGCAACGCCTACAAAACCTTCGTCGAGCCCGGCCTGGCCGTGGTGCGCGAGCGGGACGAGATCTTCCTTCGCATCCGATACACCTACTGAGCTGAGCGGAGGACGCGATGCGCTGCCCCTCGATCTGCCGCTGGACCCCTGCGCGCCGCCTGCTGAGCCTGATCGCCGCCGGCCTCGCGGTCTTCGGACCCGGGCCGGCTGGCGCCGTCGAGGCCCTCGACGGCCGGGTCCAGGTGCATGGCTACTTCGAGGCCCAGATCCGCTCCCTGGTACGCGACTTCGACTTCTCCGACGACTGGGACCTCTCCCAATGGTGGAACGTGCTGAGCCTCGAGGTCGAGGCCAACCTGGCGCCCGACGGCTTCGGCCCCTTCGACGTGATCTCGATCTTCGGCCGCGTCGAGGTCCGCTACGACTGCGTGTGGACCGGCGCCTGCACGATGTTCGACTCGGCCGACGCCTACGCCTTCAGCAGCAAAGGGAAGCTCCCGAAGCGCCTGATCGACGCGCGTCGGACCGGCTACCAGGGTACCAGCTACATCGGCGACGAACGGCACTTCTACGACATTCCGTTCACGGAGGTGAGCTCCGCGCCGGACGACCGCCGCCTCCGGCCCGACGGCTCACGCAAGCCGATGGAGTTCTGGCAGACGCCGCTCGGCCGCGGCTTCTTCGGCTCGCTGTCCTACGGGCCCGACGGCGAGCCGCTGACCGAGGACGACCTCGGCTTCTTCTACTTCGGCGACCTGGTGGAAGGGCATTGCCGGCGCTGGGGGGCGCGCGCGCGGCCCGGCAGCCAGGACGGCCGCAGCACGGGCAGCACGCTGCTGCTCGACCCGAACTGCGACTACGACAGCATCGGCGCCAACCGCGCCACGCCCAACCCCTTCAACCCCAATGACTTCAACCCGCTGATCGGCGTCAAGGGCTCGGCCGCGCTGCCCTACCGGCCGGCGCCCGAGTTCAACGCGAACTCGGGCGCGCCGCTCCAGTACGCGCGCGGCGTCTACTACCCGAACTACCGGCTCCAGCAACTCCTCGCGGACGGCGACCTCACCCAGGTCTCGACGAAGTATCGGCGTGGCGAGCTGGCCTGGAACCGGGGCCAGTCGCAGCAGGAGCAGAAGGAGCTGAAGGAGCTCTACGCGGACATCGAGATGTTCGACAGCCGGCTGTGGCTGCGGATCGGCTACCAGACGATCGTGTGGGGTAAGACCGAGCTGTTCCGCAACCAGGATCAGTTCAACCCCCAGGACGTCGGTCTGGCGTCGCTGCCCTCGCTCGAGGAGTCGCGCATCTCGCTGTGGGCGCTGCGCGCGATCTGGTCCTTCTACGACGTCGGACCGCTGAACGACGTGCGCCTCGAGATCGCGATGAACTACGACCAATACCAGTCGATCGACCCGGGCGTCTGCGGCGAGCCTTACGCGCCGCTGGCGGTCTGCCAGCTCAACGAGGGCACCATCGCCCACGGCTACCTGGGCCTCGGTCTCGCCGGCATTCAGCTGCCGCCCGACCCCTGGAACAGTTTGCAGGGCATCGAGGTGGGCGCCCGCCTCGAGTTCCGCTGGGACCGCTTCAGCTTCGCGATCACCGACTTCTACGGCTACCAGGACATCCCCTATGTCGAGCAGATCTTCAGCTACAGCCGCAACGTCGACCCGGTGAGCGGCCGCCCCCGGCATACCATGACCACCGAGCGCTGCCGCACCGGCAAGGAGCCCGGCTGCCTCGATCCGGAGAACGCGCTCACACAGCACTCCGCCAACCAGCAGCTCTTCGCGGTGGCTTGCGCGGTGAGCCTCGCGGTGGCGCCGGACCTCGACCCGACCGCCTGCCTCGCCAACATCTTCGGCAGCCCGAACGCCACGCCGCCGAACGACGTGCTGCCCGTGTCGCCGCGCCTCGTGGTTGTGCTCAACACGATCGCCCGGGGAGACACGTCGGGTGGACTGACCGGAGAGGGCGCCTTCCTGGCGGGCCTGATCGGCGCCACCGACTCCGCCGCACTCAGCGCCGAGATCGCCCGGAACTCGTACAACGGGATGGTTGGCAAGGTCACCGTCGACCTGAACCTCGATCCCTTCGACGGCGACAACCCCGACATCGCCAATGCGTCGAAGAACAACCCGCTCCTGAACGCGAAGGACCGCGCGGAGACCGTCGACTTCTTCTACGACCCCGCGGGCCTGATCCGGGGCTCGCTCTCCGGCCGCCTCACCGACTGGCAGGAGGCGCTGCTCGGCTGCGGGCCCTTCTTCCGGACGAGCTGCGACCTGGACGGCGTCGACGTCCTCAACATGGAGGGCGGCGTCTTCTTCCAGTCGTTCACCAACGTGGCGGGCACCTTCGATCCCGATCGCAGCAGCTCGTGGGACACCTTCGACAAGAGCCGGCCGCAGCCCGGCACGGTGGGCTTCGCAGGGGCGCCGCTCTGCACGCGCTACGAGAACGGCCAGACCTTCATCCTGCCCGGCTGCCGCGGCCCCGGGGATGACGGCTACAACGTGAAGCAGGACGGCAGCACCGCCGGCCTGCTCCATCCCTTCACCGGCCAGCAGTTCGCCAACGAGATGGCGGCCCTCTCCTGGAACATCTTGATGGGCGTCGCGGGCTTCTCGATGCCGGGCGACGACGGCATACAGCCCCAGGACTTCGACGTCGACAACCCGTTCCGTCTGGGGGGCTGCTCGTTCCGCCAACCCCAGATCTGCAGCGCGGTGGCGGCGCTACTCGACCTCTCCGGCCAGCAGCGCAACAGCATCCGGGCCGGCGGCAATGGACGCTTCGGCCGGACCGACTTCGTGCACCACTCGGGCGGCGTCGGAGTGCTGAAGGTCGACAAGTCGAACGTGTTCGGCTTCTCGATGGACTTCGCCGAGGACCTCACCAAGTCGAACTGGGGGATCGAGTTCACCTGGGTCGAGGGGCTCCACTTCGGCGACAACGACGCCCCCGACGGGCTCGCCGAGGGCGTCGACCTCTACCGGCTCACGATCTCGGCGGACCGTCCGACCTTCGTGAACTTCATGAACGCGAACCGCACCTTCTTCATCAACACCCAGTGGTTCTTCCAGTACACCGACGAGTTCCGGTCGAGCTACTCCAGCGGCTACCAGTGGGACATCTTCGGTGTGCTCGCGATCGCGACGGGTTACTTCCAGGACCGCCTGCTGCCGTCGCTCACGCTCGTCTACTTCGTGAACGGCAACTCCTTCGCGGTGCTGCCCCAGGTCACCTATCGCTTCACCGAGAACTTCCAGGCGAGCTTCGGCCTGGCGGCCTTCGCCGGGCGCGAGCAGGAGCGCGTGATGCCGCTCAACGGCATCGCGCCGGTGGGCCAACGCTTCGGCCGCAACGCGTACAAGACCTTCATCGAGCCCGGGCTCGCCGTGGTGCGCGAGCGGGACGAGATCTTCCTCCGCATCCGATACACGTTCTAGACGCAGCCACCGGAGGTCCTGCATGCCTCGCACCGCGCGCTCTCTCGGATCGATCTCGGTCGCCGCTGCAATCGTTTTCGCCGCGGCGGCGCCCGCGGACGCGGTCGAGGCCTTCGACCGGCGCCTCCAGGTCCACGGCTACTACGAGGCGCAGATCCGCTCGATCGTGCGCGACTTCGATTTCTCCGACGACTGGGACCTCACCCAGTGGTGGAACGTCCTGAACATCGAGGTCGAGGCTGCGGTGGCCCCCGACGGCTTCGGTCCCTTCGACACGATCAACATCTTCGGGCGCATCGAGATCCGCTACGACTGCGTCTGGACCCGCGCCTGCTCGTTCTTCGACTCGGCCGATGCCTACGGCCCGCACATCGGCCGCTTGCCCAAGCGGCTCTCGGACGCGCGCCGCAGCGGCTATGCCGGCACCCACTTCACCGGAGACACCCGCCACTACTACGAGGTGCCCTTCACCGACGTGAACGGCACTCCCGACCGCGAGCGCCTGCGCCCTTCGGGCTCGCGCGTGCCGCTGGAGTTCTACCAGACGCCGATCGGCGCGCCGTTCTTCGGCTCGGGCTCCTACGGCCTCGACGGCATTCCGGCCTTCAACGAGTTCTTCCGGCTCCAGTCCAACGACGACCCGCCGCTGCTCTACTTCGAGCAGATGCTGCGCCCCCACTGCGACCAGTGGAGCGTGCGCGCCCGCCCGATCGGCAACGAGAACGGCCGCGGCGGGGCGGAGTTCATCCTGCTCGACCCCGCCTGCAACTACGACACGATCGGCGCCAACGCCGACAAGCCGAACCCGTTCCGCTTCGACGACGTGCATCCCGTGACGGGCGCGCGCGGCGCCGCGGCGCTGCCCTACCGCCCGGCGCCCGAGCTCGACTTCCGCTCCGGCGCGCCCCTCGAGTACGCGCGCGGCGCCTACTACCCGAACTACCGCCTGCAGCAGCTCCTGCGCGACGACGACATCGAGCCCTGGCAGACCAAGCTGCGCCGCTCCGAGGTGGCCTGGAACCGGGGCCAGTCGCAGCAGGAGCAGAAGGAGCTGAAGGAGCTCTACGCCGACGTCGAGATGTTCGACAGCCGGCTCTGGCTGCGGATCGGCTACCAGACGATCGTGTGGGGCAAGACCGAGCTGTTCCGCAACCAGGACCAGTTCAACCCGCAGGACGTGGCCCTCGGCTCCCTGACCAGCCTCGAGGAATCGCGCATCTCGCTGTGGGCGCTGCGCGCGGTCTGGTCGCTCTACGACATCGGCCCGATCAACGACGTCCGGCTCGAGTTCGCGATGAACTTCGATCAGTTCGAGCCCACCGACCTCGGCACCTGCGGCGAGCCCTACACCGTGATCGCGGCCTGCGCGCTCTCGGTCGGCCAGCTCGCCCACGGCTACTTCGGCGTCGGGCTCGCCGGCCAGCAGCGCCCGCCCGACCCGTGGAACGACGCCCACGGCCTCGAGTACGGCGCGCGCCTCGAGTTCCGCTGGGACCGCTTCAGCTTCGCGATCACCGACTTCTACGGCTTCCAGGACTTCCCCTACGTGGAGTCGCTGTACAGCTACAGCCGCAACGTCGACCCGGCGAGCGGGCGCCTCCGCCACACCGAGTCCACCGGCCGCTGCCGGACCGGGCGCGAGCCCGCCTGCCTCGACGCGGAGAAGGCGCTCACCGAGCACCCGATCAACCAGCAGCTCTTCACGATGGTCTGCGCCAACACCGTCGGGATCGCTCCGACCCTCGACCCGGCCGCCTGCTTCGCGAACGTCTTCAACAGCACGCTGCGCACGGCGGATCCGCTGCCCGGCGTTCCTGGGGCGCGCATCCTGGTGGCGCTGAACCTGCTGCTGCGCGGCGACACGAACAGCGGGCTCGGCGGCGCGATCACGCCGGGGCAGGTGCTCGGCACGGTGGGCGAGTTCCCCGCGGACGGCAGCGTGCAAGCCGCGATCCGGCGCTTCTCCTACAACGGGATGCTCGAGAAGGCGACCGTCGATCTCAACACCGACCCGTTCGACGGCGACCGGCCCGATCTCGCCAACGCCTCGGCGGACAGCCCGATCGTGCGCGAGGGGATCGACGGGAGCGTCAGCTTCTACTACGACCCGGCCATCATCGACGGCTCGCTCTCGGGCCGCCTCACCGACTGGCAGGAGGCGCTGCTCGGCTGCGGGCCCTTCTACCGCACGAGCTGCGACATCGACGGCATCGACCTGCTGAACGCCGAGGCCAGCGCGCTCGTGCAATCCTTCCCGGACGTCGACGGGACCTTCCGCGGCGAGGGCGCGCTCTGGGACACCACCGACCGGGGCCTCACGCAGCCCGGTACCGTCGGCTTCGAGGGCGGGGCGATCTGCACGCGCTTCGAGGGGGGGCGCACCTTCGTGCTGCCCGGCTGCCGCGGCCCCGGAGACGACGGCTACAACGTGAAGCAGGACGGCAGCCCTCTCGGCCTGCTGCAGCCCTTCACCGGCCAGCAGTTCCAGAACGAGCTCGGCGCGGTGTCCTGGAACCTGCTGATGGGGCTGGTCGCCCTCTCCCTGCCGGGGCGCGAGTTCGGCGACTCCACCGGGCCGCGCACGCCCGCCGACCGCGGCGACTTCGACGTGAACGACCCCTTCCGCGCGGGCGGCTGCTCGTTCCGCGAGCCCCAGTGGTGCTCGAGCGTCACCGCCTTCCTCGGCCTCACGGGCAACCGCCGCAACAGCATCCAGGCCGGTGGCAACGGCCTGTTCGGGCGCCGCGACTTCGTCTGGCAGTCGGGCGGCATGGCCGTCGCGCGCTTCGACAAGTCGAACATCCTCGGCTTCTCGATGGACTTCGCCGAGGACTTCACCAAGTCGAACTGGGGCATCGAGTTCACCTGGGTGGACGACATCCACCTGGCGGACAACAACTCCTACAGCAACGTCTCGATGACGGACTCCTACCGGCTCACCATCTCGGTGGATCGGCCCACCTTCGTGAACTTCCTGAACGCGAACCGCACCTTCTTCTTCAACACCCAGTGGTTCTTCGAGTACCAGGACGGCTACCGCCGCGGCTTCCTCAACGACGGCCCCTGGGACATCTTCGGCGTGTTCGCGGTCAGCACCGGCTACTTCCAGGACCGCCTGCTGCCCTCCCTGGTGATGGTCTACTTCGTGAGCAACAACTCGTTCGCGATCCTGCCCGAGGTGACCTACCGCTTCACCGAGAACTTCTCGATGACCTTCGGCGTGGCGGCCTTCGCCGGGCGCGACCAGGAGCGGGTGATGCCGATCAACGACATCAACATCGTGGGCAACCGCTTCGGGCGAAACGCCTACAAGTCGGCGGTGCAGAACGGCCTGGCGGTGATCCGCGAGCGCGACGAGATCTTCCTGAGGGTGAAGTACACGTTCTGAGGCAGCAGGACCGGGCTTGCTCGAGGGGCCGGGACGTCGCGGCGGGCGGTGGGCCCGCGCCCTGGTGGCTCGCCGGCGCGCGCGCCCTGCTTCGATACGGCTCCGGAAATCGCACCGAGGGCGAGCACGCATTGCCAACGTCCCTCGACCGATTTTTCTTTTCTGCTCCGGGGATCGGCTTCCGCGCGCCGGCACGCGGCATCGAGGAGCGGGGGGCGGTGGGCCCGCGGCGGAAGTAAAGCGGAGGCGGCGCTCGATTCGC
>Ga0209706_10000063_pt1 | contig 49994 bp, 41 predicted proteins | sample PPLLaktember2015_6_FD_187263 | JGI IMG/M metagenome (GOLD analysis project Ga0209706, IMG submission 187263) | Freshwater sediment microbial communities from Prairie Pothole Lake near Jamestown, North Dakota, USA - PPLs Lake P8 Core (1) Depth... | ecosystem: Environmental > Aquatic > Freshwater...
CGTCCCTGGCAGAGCGCGATCAGCGATCGCACGTCGAACTCCACCGGCGCGGTTGCCTTCGATCTCAACGGCGACGGCGAGGTCGAGGTCATCTACCGCGACGAGCACTACCTCCGCATCTACCGTGGCGCGGACGGCGTGCTGCTGGCCAGGACGCCGGTGGGATCGGCCACATGGTCGGAAGAGCCCGTTGTCGCGGACGTGGACAACGACGGCCACGCGGACATCGTCGTCTCGTCCGATTTCTTCCGGCAGTCCGCGGGGGACACAGGGATCATCGTGTTCCAGGACGTCGCGAACCGGTGGAAGCGGACGCGCCGCATCTGGAATCAGCACGGCTATCACGTGACGAACGTGAACGAGGACGCCACGATTCCTGTCGAGGAAGCCGCTCATTGGCTGGCGCCGCAACTGAACGCGTTCCGCACGAACGCGTTCGTCCCCGGAGAGTCGGACGACGAGTCCGACAGCTTCAGTTACGTGGCGTCGGACGGCGTACTCCAGTCGAATGTGGCGACTGTGCGGGTCGCCCTGCGCACGCCGAACGGGCCGCCGCGGTTCACCTCGCCGGCCGTCACGCGGGCCGCGAGCGGGGTGCTGTACACCTACGCCGCACGCGCGGTCGATCCCGACGCCGGCGACATCCTCACCTTCTCGCTGCAGGCGGCCCCGGCGGGCATGACCATCGGGGAGGCGACCGGCCTGGTGCTGTGGACGCCGGCCGCGGGGCAGGCCGGCTCGCACAGCATCGTCGTCAAGGTTGCCGACGTGCGCGGCCTCTTCGCGCTGCAAGCCTACACGGTGGTGGTGGGCGGCGCGCTCGCGGTGCCCGACGTGGTCGGGCAGGCGCAGGCCGCGGCCGAGGGCGCCATTACGTCGTTGGCCCTGTCTGTGGGCGCCGTCAGCAGCCGGCACAGCCCGACGGTCGCGGCAGGACTTGTCCTCAGCCAGAACCCCGCGGCCGGTACGCTGGTCGCGACGGGCGCGCCGGTTGGCCTGGTCCTCTCCCTCGGACCGGCGCCAGCCGGCACAGTGCCAGACGTCACCGGACAACAGCAGGCGACGGCGCAGGCCGACATCCTGGCCGCGCAGTTCGTGGTGGGCGCTGTCACGGGCCAGAACAGCGGGACGGTGCCGACGGGCATCGTGCTGGCACAGACACCCGAGGCGGGCACCATCGCGGCATCCGGTTCGCCGATCGCGCTGGTGGTCTCGCTCGGTCCGCCTCCGGGCACGCTGGACATCGACGGCGATGGATACACGGGCGACCAGGGCGACTGCAACGACACCAACGCCGCCATCAACCCCGGTGCGTTCGACATCCCCGGTGACGGGATCGATCAGAACTGCAACGGCGTGGACTCCATCGTCGGCGACGACACGGCGCCGAGCGCGCTCATCTCCAGTCCGGACGACCTCGCCGTTGTCACGATGCCCACCGACATCACCGGCACCGTGGCGGACGCGAACTTCCTGCGCTTCTCACTGCGCGTGGCCGGCGTGGACGAGCCGACGTTCACCACCATCGGATCGGGCACGACGCCCGTGACCGGTGGCGTGGTTGGCCGTCTGGATCCGACGCTGCTCGAGAACGGGCTGTACCGGGTGCAGCTCGTCGCGGAGGACGTGAACGGCCAGGCCAGTGTGGACGAGCGCGTCTATCGCGTGGACGGGCAGGCCAAGGTGGGCCTCTTCGCCCTTTCGTTCGTGGACCTGCGGGTGCCGGTGTCCGGCATCCCGGTCACGGTCGTGCGCACCTACGACAGCCGCGTGAAGAGCCAGCGCGACTTCGGGATGGGCTGGAGCCTCCAGGTGAAGACCGGCCGCTTCCAGCACAACCGGACGCCGGGTGACGGCTGGGAGATCACGAACCCGGGCGGGCCGTTCGATCCGCCATGCACGGTCGTCAACGAGCTGCGCAACCACCTCACGGAGGTACGGCTGTCGGATCGTGAGTACTACCTGTTCCGCCCACGGTTGACAGGTGTGGCCGCCGTCATCGGGGGGTGCACGGGCAGCATCACCTACGAGTTCGTCAGCGGCACCGTCCAGGGCGCCACGCTCGCTCCGCTCGACGGGAGGGACTTCCTCTTCACGCCAGGCGACAACCGGCTCGTGTACTTCGACGGCACCGAGGGCACGGGCCTGGTGTTCGATCCACGCCGCGTGCGCCTGACCGCGGTGGACGGCCGGATCGTGGACTTCGAGCGCGGGAAGGGCATGACGCGCCTCGAGGACAATAACGGCAACACGCTCTCGGTCTCGGATGCGGGCATCACGCACGGCAGCGGGAAGAGCATTGCGTTCGCGCGTGACGACAGGGGCCGCATCACGCGCGTCACCGACCCGCGCGGCAACACGCTGGAGTACACCTACACCGGCGAGGACCTGACGGCGTTCACCGACCAGGTGGGGAACACCACGACGTTCACCTACGACGACCGGCACAACCTGCTGGAGCTGCACGACCCGCTCGGCAACCGGGCAGTGCTGGCGGAATACGACGCCAATGGACGGCTGATCGCGGTCACCGACGCGCTGGGCAGGCGCACCGAGTACGCCCACGACGTCGACGGCCGCGAGGAGGTCGTCACCGACGCGCTCGGCCGCGCCTCGCGCATCGTCTACGACGACGCCGGCAACGTGGTGTCGCAGGAGAAGACCGTCACCATCGACGGTGTCGCGGTCGTCGCCCGCTCGCAGTACGAGCACGACGCGGCGGGCAATGAGACGGCCGTGGTCGATGCCGATGGCGTGCGAGCCGAGGGGGTCTACGAGCAGGTCAATCTGCTGGAGGAAGTGGTGGATCCCGCGGGCCTGGCGCTGAGGACGCTTCGCAGCTACGACGGCCGCGGCGAGATCCTCACCCAGACGGACCCTGCCGGCAACGTCACCAGGTTCGACTACGACAGCCGGGGCAATCTGACCGCGTACACCGACGGCGCCGGAAGCGTGACGACGCTTTCGTACGGCGCGGGCGGTCTGCCCACCGAGGGGCGTGATGCGCTCGGGGCGAGGAAGCGGCTCGCGTACGACAGCTCGGGACGCGTGACGCGCGACGAGCAGCTGGACTCGGCTGGCGCCGTGCTCGCACGTGTTGACTTCACCTACGATGCGAACGGCAACCGCCTGACCCGTACCGAGTCACGGACCGTGGACGGCGTCCTGCGCCTGCTGACGACGCGGCTTGCGTACGACCAGCGCAATCGGCTGATTGTTACGACGGACCCGACGGGTGGGGTGACCCGAATCGAATACAACGCCCTCGGCCAGCAGAGCGCGATCGTCGATCCCCTTGGCCGCAGGACGACGTTCGCCTACGACGAGGTCGGCGCGCTGATTCGCTCGGACTTCCCGGACGGCACCTTCCAGACCCAGGCCTACGACGAGGTCGGCAACCTCGCCAGCGCAACCGACCGCTCCGGGCGGACCACCACCTTCGGGTACGACGAGCTGAAACGACAGGTGAGCGTGACGCGTCCGGATGGCACCACGACGCGGACGGTGTACACGCCTGGCGGCCGGCTGGCGGCCCTGATCGACGCACGCGGCAATCGAACCGACCACGAGTACGACGGAGCCGGACGACGGACCCGAACGCAGCTGCCACTCGTCGTCGACGGGACAACAGGCAGTACGATCCGGCCAACCGTGGTCAACGAGTACGACCCGGCGGGACGGATCACCGCCATCGTGGACGCGAACGGGCACCGCACGACGTTTGCCTACGACGGCGCCGGCCGGCTGACCCGGCGCAACTATGCCGACGGGACGTCGCGTCAATCGGTCTACGACGCGATCGGACGGCTGATCGAGCAGCACGACGAGGCCGGGCGCGTCACCGGATTCGGCTACGACCCGCTCGGCCGCCTCACTCGCGTGACCGACGCACTGGGCGGCATCACCGGTTACGCCTACGACGAGGCCGCGAACCTCCTGTCACACACCGATCCGCTGGGGCGCGTGACGCGGTTTGGCCGGGACGTGCTCGGGCGGCTCGCCTACCGGCAGCTCCCGGGGACCACCGTGGCAACGTACTCCTACGATCCGGCCGGCAACATGACCGCCCACACCGACTTCAACGGGTCCACGATCCTGTTCACCTACGACGCGATGAACCGGCTCACCGGGCGCAGTTATCCAGACGGCTCCGAGGTGACGTTCACGTACACGCCCAGCGGCCAGCGGGCCAGGGCTATCGATGCCCGCGGCACCACCACTTACGAGTACGACGCCAACGACCAGCTGGTCCGGGTGACGCACCCGGGCGGCGAGGTGATTCAGTACGCGTACGACGCGGACCGGAACCTCCGGCGGCTCGACACGCCTGGCGCCGTCGTCGGATACGAGCGTGACGCGCTCAGTCGGGTGACTGCCGTGGACGCGGTGGTGGGAGGCGCGCCCGTCGGCGAGGTGGGCTACGGCTACGACGCCGCCGGCAACATCGTCGAGCAGACCCGGCCGAACAACGTGACCACGCGGCTGGCCTATGACGTGCGTAACCGGCTGACGGACGTGACGCACCTGTCCGGCGGGACGACGATCGGATCGTTCACGTATCAGTTGTCCCCGACCGGTCGCCGGACCCAGGTGGCGGAGGCGGACGGTGGGATCGTGCACTACGGCTACGACGCGCTCGATCGGCTCATCAGCGAAGTCCGTGAGGGAAGCCTGGCCGTCGGGTACGAATACAATGCGGCCAGCAACCGAACGCGCATGGTTCGTGACGGCACCGCGACGACGTATGCCTACGACGAGGACGATCGGTTGTTGGCGGCCGGCGGCACGGCCTTCACCTACGACGCCAACGGCAACCTGCGCTCGAAGACCGTGGGCGGCGCGACCACGAGCTACGACTGGAGCGCCGACGGCCGCCTGGTGCGGGCCAGCGGTCCAGCGGGCGTGGCCGAGTTCGGGTACGACGCTGACGGCAATCGGGTGACGCGGCAGGTTGGGGGGGACGTCACCCGATTCCTCGTGGATGCCAATAACCCGACGGGCCTGCCGCAGGTCCTCGAGGAGCATGGCAGCGCGGGTGACCTGCGCGCGCAGCACACCTATGGCGCCGACCTCGTGTCGAGCACCAGCGGCACGGCCACCGCTTTCCGCCACGGTGATGGGGTGGGCAGCACGCGGCTGCTCACCGATGCGGCCGGGGCCGTGACGGACCAGTACCAGTACGACGCCTTTGGGGCGCTGACCGCGGCGACGGGATCGACGTCGAACCCCTACCTGTTCGCCGGCGAGCAGTTCGAGCCGTCGCTCGGGCTCTACAACCTGCGCGCCCGCAACTACGACCCGGCCGTCGGCCGGTTCCTCGGGCGCGATCCGTTCGAAGGCCGGCTGGCGGATCCGCGTTCGCTCAGTCCGTATCTCTACGCGCACGCCGACCCGGTGAACACCACCGACCCGACGGGGCTGTTCTCGTTGCTCGAGATCTCGACGTCGCTCGCCATCGAAGACGTGCTGAGAGGTATCGAGGTCACCAGGAACGTGGTCCAGTACTGCGCGATCACCGGCAAGGCCGAGGTCGTCCAGGAAGCGCTGTTCTGGGGGCAGTTCGCGGCAGCCGGGCCCATTCTCGCATCGGAGATCTTCGGCGACCGGGGCGCCAACGCCAGCCTGGAGGTCACGTTCGATGCCAGGCGCTACATCAACGTCTTCAAGAGCTCGGAGAAGATCGTCGAGGCAAAGGCGTCGATCAACTTCGCCCGCAATGGCGACCGGAAGCTGGGCTTCGAGTTCAAGCGGCAGGACGATCGCGTGTTCGGCGGCGAGTTCGACGTGAACACCCCGGCGAACTCCAGCTTCAGGCTGGCCGGCGGTCCGGCGTCGATCAGCTTCTCGAGGCAGGACATCACCCTCGGTCTGAAGAAGACCATCGACATCTTCAAGGTCGAGCGCTGCGCCATCGAGATGGTGAAGGGCAGCCTCGAGGTCGGCATCAAGACCGGCATCGTCGGGCCGACGAACGTGGCGGCGGACTTCGTGGTGGAGGGCCTGGCGGGGATGCTGAAGTTCACCTACCCGGTGATCCCAGAGCGCCAGTGAGTGTCACGAGTCTGGTGCGAACGCGCCGTCATTGCAGCAGCGCCTGCACTTCCGCCGGGGCCGGGACACCGTCCATCGCCCCGGCCTTCGTGCAGCTCACCGCCGCCGCGGCGTTGGCAAAGCGCAGCAGCTCCGCGGCGGGGAGGCCCTGCAGCAGCCCTGCGATGAACGCGCCGCGGAAGACATCGCCCGACCCGGTCGTGTCCACGGCCGACACGCGGAAGCCGTCGACCTGAATGAAGCGCTCACCGTCCAGCGCCACGGCGCCACGCTCGCCCACCGTGACCGTCAGCAGCCCCGCGTTCCACTCGCGCAGCTTCCGAAGCGCCAGCTCGAGATCGCGCTCGCCGGTGAGCGCTTCCGGCAGGTGCTCCGACAGGATAGGGTGCGACGCGGCGCGAATGATGTCCTCGGTGAGCGGCGTCAGGTGATCCAGGTCCGTCGCCACCGGCACGCCAGCTGACCGCGCGATGCGCGCCGCCTCGAGGCTGGCGCGCGGATCCACGTCGTCCACCAGGACTGCACGGGCCGCGCGAAGGGCCGCCTCCGGTAGATCCGAGCCGGTGAGCAGCAGCGTGTCGGGTCGGTCCCACAGCACCACGCGCTCGCCGGAGTGATTGTCGATGAGGATGGCCGCGAACTGCGTCCCGCCGCGCCGCCGCACGGTGAGCGAGACGTCCACCCCTCGCGCCGCGAGCGCTTCCAGGAGGCGCCGGCCGTTGTCGTCATCGCCGACCGCGCCGGCGTACGCCGCGCGCAAGCCGAAAGCCGCGCACGCGGCCATCGCTGTGGCCACCTGCCCGCCGCATGAGACGGCGTGCCCGAGCAGATGCATCTTCGAAGCGGGCCCGTGGAACTGCGGAGCTGAGGGCAGGCGGTAGACGTAGTCCACCGAACTCGCGCCAATGCCGACGACGTCGAACACGGGTGTTATCGTATCGCTTCGGGAGTCGGGAGTCGGGAGTCGGGAGTCAGGAGTCGGAAGGCAGATGGCAGAAGGCAGAGGGGCGCGCCGATGAGATCACGACCAGATGCCGCGAGGATCGCCATCAGCCTGACGGCCGTGGTGGCGACAACATTTGCCGTACACGCGCAGGACTGGCCGCAGTGGCGGGGGCCCAACCGTGACGGCGCCATCGCGTCATTCACGGCGCCGGCCGCGTGGCCGCGCGCGCTCACCAGGCGCTGGCAGGTGGAGGTCGGCACCGGCTACGCCACGCCGCTGGTCGTCGGCGAGCGCGTCTATACCTTCACCCGGCAGGGCGAAGACGAGGTGCTGACGGCATTCGATGCCGCGTCCGCGAAGCAGCTGTGGCGGGCCGCATACCCCTCGGCCTTCACGATGAATGCCGCGACGCGCCAGCACGGTCCCGGGCCGAAGTCCACGCCGACGTTCGCCAACGGCCGCATTTTCACGCTCGGGATGACGGGCGTGGTGCTCGCGTTCGACGCCGCCGCCGGACGCGTGCTATGGCAGTTCCCGGCGCCGCCGGTCCAGCCGCAGTACCACACCGCGATGTCGCCGGTGGTGGAGGGCAACCTCGTCATCGTTCACGTGGGCGGCCAGGACAATGGCGCGCTGACGGGGTTCGACGTGGCGACGGGGAAGGTGGTGTGGCAGTGGACCGGTGACGGCCCCGCGTACGGGTCGCCCGTCGTGGCCACGTTCGGCGGCACGCGCCAGGTCGTCACCTTCACGCAGGAGCACTTCGTGGGCGTGGCGCTCGACACCGGCGCGCTGCTCTGGCGGCGCCCCTACACGACGCCGGCCACCACCACCGCCCAGACGCCGGTCATCCACAAGGACATGGTGATCGAGTCGGGCCGCGGCAACGGCTTCACGGCGTTCCGCCCCACGCGTGCGGGCGGCTCGTGGACGACGCCCGACGCGTGGCACACAGACGAAGTGTCGGTGCACATGAGCGACGTGGTGGCCGTGGACGGAGTGGCCTACGGCCTGTCGCACCTGAACCGCGGCCAGTACTTCGCGCTGGATCTGGATACCGGCACGGTGCTGTGGAAGGGCGAGCCGCGCCGCGCCGAGCATGCCGCGATGTCGCGCGCGGGCGCCACCATCTTCTCGCTGGAAGACGATGGAGAGCTGGTGGTGATGCGGGCCAGCCGCACGGGATTCGAGCCGCTGGCGCAGTACGAGGTGGCCACCAGCGCCACGTGGGCGCAGCCGGCCATTTCGGGCGGGCGCATCTTCGTGAAGGACGCGTCGTCGCTGGCGCTGTGGACGATCGAATAGTGTCGGGAGTCGGGAACCGGGAGTCGGGAGTCGGCCGCGCGCTGATCGGGATGTCCACGGATTCGCAGCTTGCGTTCGTGCTCGGCGGCGGCGGCGCGCGCGCCGCCTACCAGGTGGGCGTGCTCCGCCACATCGCGTCGCGCCATCCGGATCTCGCGCCCGGCATCCTCACGGGCGTCTCGGCCGGCGGCATCATCGCCGCCCACCTGGCCGCGCGCCTGGGCAGCTTCGCCGAGTCGGCCGCGAGGCTCTCGGAGCTGTGGTTGGAGCTTCGCATCGACAAGGTCTTCAAGGTGGGCCCGCTCGGCCTCGGCTCGCGCGTTGGGCGGTGGGGCACGAAGCTGCTCTCGGGCGGCGCGCGGACGCCGCGAGTGCGGAGCCTGCTGGACACCTCGCCGCTCCGCGAGCTGCTCGAGCACACGCTTCGCGCGGAGGCGGATGGCACGGTGCCCGGCATCGCCCGCAACCTGCAGGCGGGCCGCCTCGACGCCGTGGCGCTGACGGCCTCCAGCTACACGACGGGCCAGTCGATCACGTGGGTCGAGCGCCGCGAGGGCTGCGGCAGGCTGGCGTGGGAAGGGCCGCGGCGCCAGAGCGTCGGCGGCTGCCTGCGCGTGGATCACGTGATGGCGTCGGCCGCGCTGCCGTTTTTCTTTCCCGCCGTGCAGGTGGAAGGCGCGTGGTACGGCGATGGCGGCATCCGGCTCACGGCGCCGCTCTCACCCGCCATCCACCTGGGCGCCCGTCGCATCCTGGCCGTGTCCACGCGCTATTCGCGAAGCCGCGCAGAGGCCGAGCGGCCCGCCGTGGACGGCTACCCGCCGCCCGCCCAGGTGGCGGGCGTGTTGATGAACGCCATCTTCCTCGACCTGCTCGACGCTGACGCGGAAAGGCTGCAGGAGCTCAACCGCCTGGTCGACCGCCTGCCCGAGGACGCGCGCCGCGGGCTGCAGCACATCGACCTGCTGGTCATCCGGCCCTCCCGCGATCTCGGCCGCATGGCCAACGAGTTCGAGGCCGACCTGCCGCGGCCGTTCCGTTTCATGGTCCGCGGCCTTGGCAGCCGCGAGACGCGGTCGAACGACATGCTCAGCCTGCTGATGTTCCAGCCCGACTACCTCGAGCGGCTGGTCGCGCTGGGTGAGGCCGACGCCCTCGCGCGGAGCGCCGAGATCGATGCGTTCCTGCGGCGCGGCCAATCGGACGCGGCCGCCGGTGGCCGCTCGTCGGATCCGCCGGTGTCGTGATCACCAGATGGACGACAATGGCGTCATGACGTCGGGGACTTTCGCCGTGGCCCTGCTGATCGTTGCGGCCGCCGCATCGCGGGCCGCCGCGCAGGCGCCGCTTCGCCTGGTCGAGCACGTCGACTTCGAGCGGTACGCGGGCACGTGGTTCGAGATCGCGCGCCTGCCGTTCAAGTATCAGGAGAAGTGCGCGAGCGACGTCACCGCGACGTACCAGCCGCGACCCGATGGGCGCATCACCGTCACGAACCGCTGCCTCGAGGCCAACGGCCGGATGCAGGAGGCAGAGGGCGTGGCCCGTCGCGTGAATGGCCGGCCCTCGTCCGTGTTGAAGGTCCGCTTCGCGCCGGCGTTCCTCTCGTTCCTTCCCATGGTGTGGGGCGACTACCAGGTCATCGCGCTCGGGGCCGACTACGATCACGTGATGGTCGGCACGCCGGATCGCAAGTACCTGTGGATACTCGCGCGGACCTCGCGCATCGACGAGGCGCTCTACCGCTCGCTCGTCGAGCAGGCGCGATCGCAGGGCTTCGACGTCGCGAGGCTCATCGAGACACGCCACACCGCGACGCCCTGATCGCCCCTCGCCGGGCAGATCTCAGAGCGCCGCGGATGGGCAGGGGCAGGAAGGACCCTCGCGTCACTCCCGCACCAGGTCGTCCTTGACGGTCCGGTGCAGGAACAGCCGCGCCTTCTGCCAGCTGCGTTCGACGGTTCGTTTGGAGACCCGCTTCATGGCCGCGATCTCGGGTACCGAGAAGCCGCAGAAGAACTTGAGGTCCACGACGTCGGCGAGCATCGGGTCCACCGCCTCGAGCGCGTCGAGGGCCGGTCCCAGCTTGCCGAACTCCACGCCGTCCGACGCCGAGTCGGCGACATCCGTGCTGATCGACGTCAGCTCGAACTGGCCGCCACGCTTCTGCGCCTGGCGGCTCCGGGCATAGTCGATGACCAGGCCGCGCATGACCCGCGCGGCATAGCCCAGGAAGCGCTGCTCATCGGGGAACTTGTCGCCGTTAATCCGTGCGAGATCGAGGTACGCCTCGTGCAGCAGGCTCGTCGCGCCGATTGTGACACCCCACCCGTGGCGCGCCAGCTCGCGGCGCGCCATCCGGTGCAGCTCGGCGTAGAGCGTCGTGAAGAGCGATTCCGCAGCGGCCGGCTCGCCTCGATCCGCCGCGTCCATCAATTCAACCAATGCGTTGGTCATGGCAGTCGTTAATAGACGACGTGCGCCCGCTCCCGCCGGTTCCCGGCGGCGGTGGCGGCCCGGGCGCTTGGTTTGCGATCTCCCTGGTAGAGGCCACCCATTCACGGGAGAGCCGCCAGGGAGAGTCGTCCATGTCGAGAGCGCCCCTCGTCAGGTTGCTGGTCGTGTGTCCTCTCGTCCTCGCCGCTCACGTAGCGGCCCACGCCCAGCCGATGGGGACGTTTCGCTGGCAGCTCCAGCCGTACTGCAACGTGGTCACACTGAATGTCACCCAGACCGGCGGCGTCTACACGCTCGACGGGTATGACGATCAGTGCGGTGCGGGAACGCGAGCCCCACTGACGGGCACGGCAGCACCCAACCCGGACGGCACCACCGAGCTGGGGTTCGGAATCGTGGCATCCCCCAGCGCCATACCGGTGCACGTGGCAGTGGCCATCGACACGACCACGCTGGGAGGGACGTGGACCGACAGCGCGGGTCACACCGGCGCGTTCACGTTCAGGCCGAACGGAGGCAGTGGCGGCGAGCCGCGGCCGGCCGCGGCAGCGATTGGCGCGACGGCGGTCAATCCGGAACAAGTGCAGCTGCGCGTGAGCGGCACCTGTCCCGAGGGACAGTACGTCGAGCGGATCAACCAGGGCGGCAGCGTGACGTGCGGATCGATCTCGACCAACGGGATCACCGCGGTGGTCGCCTACCGGAACGGAGGCCTGGTCGCGTCAACGACGTCGGGCACCGCCACACTCAGGCTTGCGACCACGGGGTCGGGTGCCTTCGACTTCAGCAACGATTCGGGCTTCCTGTCCGACACCCCGATCCACCGCCTCAGCAGCGCACTCTCGGTCGGTGGCCCGGGCAAGCGTGTCGTGTGGTACCCGGGCAAGTCGGCCTTCAGGGCCGGACGGGTGTTCGGAGCGCACTGGGACGACGCCAACATCGGCGTGGACAGTGTCGCCTTCGGCAGCAACACGGTTGCGTCCGGCCCCGCGGCCTTCGCGTCGGGCGCCGACAGCTCGGCGGGTGGCGTGGCCGCAACCGCCATCGGCTCGTCCAACATCGCCAGCGGCGACTACAGCGTCGCACTCGGCTCGAACGCCCGGGCACTGGCGCGCGGCTCGTTCATCTACTCCGATGCCGCGTCGCAGAGCCCGGTGTTCGCCACCACGAACCAGTTCGTCGTTCGGGCATCGGGCGGGGCGCGCTTCTACACCAATGCGGCCATGACGACAGGCGTCATGCTGGCCGAGAACGCCAGCGCCTGGTCGTCGTTGTCCGACGTCGCCACGAAAGAGCACTTCCGCGACCTCGACGGCGACGACGTGCTCGCGAAGATCGCGCGGATGCCCATCCGCGAGTGGAACGACAAGGCGCAGGACACCGCGATCCGGCACGTGGGCCCGACCGCGCAGGACTTCCACGCCGCTTTCGGGCTGGGCGAGGACCCGCTCCGCATCAGTACCATCGACGCCGACGGCATTGCGCTTCGGGCCGTCCAGGCCCTCGAGGCGCGCACGCGCGAAGCGGACGAGACCCTGGCGCGTGAGAACGCCGCCCTCGAGGCCGAGCTGGCGGCCCTCAAGGCCGAGCTCACAATCCTACGCGACACGCTCCGGCACCTGGAGGTCAAGGCGACCCCGGAAGAATGACCGTCACATCCGGCTCCCCTCAGTCGTCTCGATAGTAAAGGGACGACTGAGGGGCGCCCGGCCCGGGCGCAAGGGGGGACGACATGACAGTGTTCGTTGCCGGGGGATCGGGGACCATCGGCGTGCCGCTGGTCCGCGCGCTGGTGGCGGCCGGGTATCGCGTGTTCGCGACCACCCGCGCCGAGGAGAAGCAGGCGGTGATCCGCGGGCTGGGCGCGATGCCCGTGGTGGTGGACGCGCTCGATGCGGCGGCCCTGGAACGGGCCGTGCGCGCGGCCGCGCCCACCCACGTCATTCACCAGTTGACGGCGCTGCCCAAGGCTGGACCGCGGCGCGCCAGCGACCTGGAGCCGACCAGCCGCCTTCGCGACGAGGGCACGCGGAATCTCCTGCGCGCCGCCGTCGCCGCCGGGGCGCGGCGCATCATCGGCGGATCGTTTGCCCCGCTCGGCGCGGCGCCCGCGGGGCAGGACCCGATGATGGCGCCCGCGGTGGAGGCGGTGCGCTCGATGGAATCACAGATCCTCGACGCCGCCCGCCGCGGGCACATCGAGGGCATCGTGCTCCGGTATGGGTTCTTCTACGGGCCGGGCAATCCGCCGACGGAGGAGATGATCGCGCTCGTGCGCAGGCGGCGCGTGCCCGTCGTGCGCGGTGACCGTGGACAGCTGCCGTACATCCATCTCGACGACGCGGTGGCGGCCACCGTGGCGGCGCTCGAACGCGGATCGTCGGGGAGCGCGTACGATATCGTGGACGACCATCCGACGAGCTTCAGCGACGTGGTGGCCGAGATGGCGCAGATTGTCGGCGCGCCCCGACCGTTCACGGTGCCGGCCTGGCTGCCGCGCCTCGTATCGCCGTACATGGCGCGGATGCTCATGACCGAGTTGCGGCTGTCGAACGAGCAGGCGCGGCGTGACCTTGGCTGGGCGCCCAGGTTCCCGAGCTATCGCGAGGGACTGCGCCAGACCGTCGAGCGCGCCGCGTAGACAACCATGACAGACATCGACGATTTCGAGCGCGCGCGGCCCCAGCTGTTCTCGGTCGCGTACCGCATGCTCGGGAGCGCGACCGAGGCGGAAGACGTGGTGCAGGATGCGTGGCTGCGCTTCTCGGCCGCGCAACCCTCCGACCTGCGCTCGCCCAGGGCGTACCTGACCACCATCGCCACGCGGCTCGCGCTCGACCGCCTGAAATCGGCGCGCGCCACGCGCGAGCAGTACGTCGGCCCGTGGCTGCCCGAGCCGGTGCTGACCGGCGGGCCGCCCGGGCCCGAGCAGTCGGCGGTCCTGGCCGAGTCGCTGACCCTGGCCTTCATGGTGCTGCTCGACACGCTCTCGCCGGAGGAGCGCGCCGTGTTCCTGTTACGCGAGGTGTTCGAGCACTCCTACGCGGAGATTGCCTCGATGCTCGAGAGCAGCGAGTCGAACTGCCGCCAGCTGTTTCACCGCGCGAAAGAGCGGCTGGCGGCCGGGCGGCCGCGTTCCGGCCGGTCGCGAGAGGAGAGGCGCAGGCTGGCGGAACGCTTTGCCAGCGCCATGCGTGCCGGCGACGAGGCTGAGCTCACGCGCGTGCTGGCCGACGATGTCGGGTTCTGGGGAGACGGCGGGGGCCGGGTCATCGCCGCGAAGCGGCCGGTCTTCGGCCGCGAGGCGGTGGTCAATTTCATCCTGGGCATCAGGCGGACGGCGCCGTCCGCCGGCATCGACCTGGAGAAGGTCACGGTCGACATCGTCGACGTCAACTACGAGCCGGCGATGGTGGCGCGCGTCGACGGCCGGATCGACTCCGTCTACGTCTTCTCGATGGACGACAACGGCATCACCGGCCTACGCGTGGTTCGCAACCCCGACAAGCTGGTGTTCATCGCGCGGCAGCTCGAGGAAGCTGGGCGAGGCCGCGACTCCCACGGCTCCCGTGATCTGCTGATGTGAGCCTGCATGGCGCAGCCTTGCATGAGACAATCATCTGCGGACGGCTGCAAGACGCGCCTGAAGGCGCCGGCCGTGGAGAGGTGAGCCATGCGACGAGCGATGCAGGCGGTGGCGGCGGGGGTGATGGTGGCGGCCTGGGTGATGCCTGCGGCGGCGCAGGACACACCGGCGGCGAAGGGGCAGCAGTTGTTCGCGGCCCAGAAGTGCTCGATCTGCCATGCCGTGGCCGGCAAGGGCAACGTCAAGCACCCGCTGGACGGTGCCGGCACCCGGCTGGATGCGGCAACCGTGAAGCTGTGGCTCACCGACCCCAAGGCGGCCGAGGCCAAGACGGGCAAGAAGGCCATGCCGCCGATGAAGTCGTTCGCGTCGCTCCCCGCCGCCGACATCGACGCGCTGGTGGCGTACGTGCTCAGCCTGAAGTAGTCACGGGAACACGAAGATCACGAAGGACGGCACGAAGACTCCTTTGGGGGAAGTCAGTGGGACTCCTCAAAAGAAGAACTTCGTGTTCGTCTTTCTTCGTGTCCTTCGTGTCCTTCGTGCGCTTCGTGTTCCCGGTCTCAAGCGTGCGGCTTCAGGGTCCGGATCTTCAGCTGCAGCGCCACCACCACCAGCAGGATGGCGCCTAGGGAGATCGCGAGGCCTGTCCTCCGGAACGACAACTCGTTCTGCGCGGCCGCGGCCGCCTCGTCCACCTTGGCGGTCAGGCCCAGGCCTTCGTCCAGGACGGTCTGCACGACAGCCGGATCGAACGCGTGCAGCTCGGTCCGCGCCAGCGTCAGGTGATTGGCCGCTTCGCGGACGGTGAGCAGCTGGTCGCCCATCTCGATGCCCGCGTTCTCCACCGCGGCCACCCCGGCCTCCGTGTGCGCGATGGCCGCCTTCAGCTTCTCGATCCCCGTTCGCATGGCCATCGCCGCCTTGTGCCCGTTGTCGCCCTCGCTGTGGCAGGTAGCGCAGAGGGCCTTGTCGTCGGTGCCAACCATGGCATCGGTCGGCGCGAGGATGTCGTGGTTGCCGTGGCACTCCACGCAGCCCCGCTCGAAGATCACGGCGTGCGTGCTCAGCGCGAACTTCGTGGCGAACACCGTGTGACAGGTGCCGCACACGTTGGCGATGGCATCGACCCCGGGCGGCGCCGCGCCGTGGTTGCCGTGGCAGTCGTTGCACGTGGGCGCCGAGAGGTCGCTGTTCTGTGTCATCGCGGCGAAATGCACGCTCTTCGCGTAATTCTCCCCTTGATCAGTGGGGAGCGGCGCGCCGTTGAGCGTGTATCCCTTCATGTGCTCGGGATCGCCGTGGCACTTCGTGCAGGTGGCGGCCACGTTCAGCGCGTACACCGGCGACTGCGCGTCGCTCACGAGACGCACGCCGTGCGCGCCGTGGCAGCTGACGCAGGTGGCGACTTTCGTGTCGCCCTTGGCCAGCTGCTGGCCGTGCACGCTGGTGGCGTACTCGGTGGCCTGGTCCACGCGCTGGCGTGGCGCGTACTTCCGCATCAGCGCCGCATCGCTGTGACACCCTGAGCAGACGGCGATGATGGCCTGCCCCGACGGCTTGCCGCGAAACCCGGTCGAGGGCGCCTTGGCGGCGGCCTTGTCGGTGGCGTTCGGGTCGCCGCCGTGGCAGTTCACACAGGTGAAGCCGCGATCGCGGTGGACATCGGCGATCGCGAAGTCGCGCGCAGGCGCCGACAACGCGGCCGCCGACTCGCCGCGATGACAGGTCTCGCACCCGGTGGCCTGTGCCGGCTGGGCGACGGCGGCACGGGCGCCGAGAAGAAGCCACGCGCCGGCGGCCGTGGCCAGGAACATGCGGAAGATGAAGGTTCGCATGGCGGCTCCAGTCCGGTCAGGCGGCGAGATAGCCGTAGATGGTGAACACCACCATGTAGGCGAGCGCCAGGACGCCGCCAATGGTGACGAGCTTGCTAGAGCGGCCCTCGGCCGCGCCCCGGTCCAGGAAGGGCAGGAACAGCAGCACGAGTGCGGCCAGGCCAAAGCCCAGCACGCCCAGCACCTCGCCTTCGATGCCCACGATGTGCGCAGGCAGGAGCTTCAGCACCTGGAACATCGCCAGGAAGTACCACTCGGGCCTGATCCCGGCCGGCACCGGGGCGAACGCATCGGCCTTGGTTCCCAGCTCCCACGGCAGGAAGAGCGCGAGGGCGGCCAGCACGGCCAGCGCCACGTACCACCACATGACGTCGTGCAGCACGTAGTGAGGGAAGAACGGGATCTGCGGCGTGCGGGCGCCGGCCTTTTCCCGCGCCTCCACGCTGGGCGGCACGCTCATGCCCTGGCGCTGGATGAACAGCAGGTGCATGCCCAGCACCACGGTGGTCATGGCCGGCAGGATGGCGACGTGCAGGCCGTAGAACCGCGTGAGCGTCGCGCCCGTCACCTCGTCGCCCCCGCGGAGGAACCGCACCATGAAGTCGCCGACGAAAGGCACGGCGCCCGCGATGCCCGTCCCCACCTTGGTGGCGAAGAAGGCCAGCTCGTTCCACGGCAGCAGGTACCCGCTGAAGCCGAACCCCATCATGATGAAGAGCAGCAGCACGCCCGTCACCCACGTCAGCTCGCGCGGCTTGCGGTACGACCGCAGGAACAGCGTGCTGAACAGGTGCACGAACGCCATGAGGATCAGCAGGTTGGCCGACCAGCTGTGGAGGTTCCGGATGAGCCATCCGAACTCCACCTGCGAGACGATGAACTTCACGCTCTCGTACGCCTCGCCGGCGCTGGGGCGGTAGTAGAGCAGCAGCAGGATGCCCGTGGCCACCTGCACGCCCACCAGGAACAGCGTGATGCCGCCCATGTAGTACCAGACGCTGTGCCGATGGACCGGCACGCTCTTCTCGGAGACGAAGTGCCGGATGGCGCCCAGGTCGAGCCGCTCGTCCAGCCACGCGATCAGTTGCTGTGTCATTCGGCCAGCTCCATTCGCGCGGTCAGGTGCGTGAGATGACGACTTCTTCCTGCCCGGGCTCACCGCGCAGGTTCACCGCGAAGGCATCCAGCGGGCGTGGCGGCGGTCCGGACACGTTGTTGCCCGCCAGGTCGTACAGGCCGTTGTGGCACGCGCACCAGATCTGCGACGTGTCGGCCTTGTACTGCACCGTGCAATCCAGGTGGGTGCAGATGGCCGAGTACGCGCGGAACTGCCCGTCCTGCGTGCGCACCAGGAGGGCGGGCTTCGACCCGAACTTCACGATCGCGCCCGAGTTGGGCTTGAACTCGGTCACCTTGCCCGCGATGACGCTGTCGGTGGCGGGTTCCGCGGCCACGGGCGGGTTCAGATAGCGCCAGAGCGGGTAGACAATCGATGCCGCCGTCGAGAAGAAGCCGAGGCCGAGGATGACGTCGAGGAAGCTCCGACGCTTGATCGCGTCGGGTCTTGCGGGATTGTCCGAAGCGGACATACCGATATCCCCACAGCGGCAGGTGCAGTGCAACGGTTGGGGACCGAGGGCGGGCCGCGAACCGCCACGCGGAGTATACGGCGTGATCGGCCGCGCGCGCGCGGCATTCTGAGGGTAGAATCCGGCTGCGGTCGCACCCGGTCCCCTGCGCCGCGCGGAGGGTAGACGCGTGCAGCCCCCCTCGTCTTCGCTGGCGGACCAGATCCAGGCCCTCACCGAGCGGCTCGCCGCCGTCGAATCCCGTCTCGCGGCCCTCGAGGCCCACGGTCCCGCACCGGTCGCCGCCGCCCCTTCGGCCGGGGCCGAAGCGTTCACGGTCGTCGAGATCCCCCGTGTCGATACCCTCCGCCTGACGACAGCGCTCGGCCGGTCGTTCATCGTGCTCGGCGGAGCGTTTCTCCTGAGGGCCCTGACCGACGCCGGCACCTGGCCTCCCGCGGTCGGCGTCTCGATGGGCATGCTCTACGCGCTCGCGTGGATGGCGCTGGCAGACCGCGCCGCGAGCGGCGGCGACCGCGTGCGCGCCATCTTCGATGGCGCCACCGCCCTCATCATCGGCTTCCCCCTCATCGTCGAGGCGACGTTCCGGTTCGGGCTGTTCACCTCTGCGCCGGCGGCCGTGGTGCTGGCCGCGTTCACGGGCATCGCGCTGGTCGTCGCCAACCGCGCGCGGCTGCAGAGCCTGGCCTGGATGGGCACCGTCGGCGGGATGGTGACGGGGCTCACGCTGATGGTACGGCTGGGCGTGGTGGCGCCGTACTCGATCGACTTCACCGCGCTCGGCGTGGGAACGCTGTGGCTGGGCTATCTGCGCGAGTGGAAGCTCCTGCGCTGGCCGACGGGACTGCTGGCCGCGGCCGGCGTTATGGGGGTCACCTCGCGCGCGCTCGCCACGCCGCCCGTCGACTCCGCCGCCATCGCCTGGGCCACCCAGGGGCTGCTGCTCGTGGGCTACTTCGCATCCATCGTCATCCGCACGCTGGTGCGCGGGCGCCAGGTCATCGTCTTCGAGGTGGTGCAGACGGGGCTGGTGTTGATCGTCGGCGTCGGCGGCGCGCTCATGGTGAGCCGTTCGCTGGGGACGGGTAACCTCACGCTCGGTGCCGTGCTCATCGTGCTCGGGGCGATCGCCTACCTCGTGTCGTTCCGCTTCATGCCGCGGGACTCGCGTGGCGCCCTGAACTTCTACTTCTACAGCTCGCTGGCCATCGTCTTCGTCCTGACTGGCGTCGAGACCGCCCTGGCCGGGGCGCCTCGCGCGCTGGCTCTCACCGGCTTTGCGGCGCTCCTGGCGGCGGCGTGGTCGAGATCCGGTCGCGTGACGCTGGGCGGCCACGCGGCCGCCGCCCTCGTGGCGGCGTCGGTGTCGGGCGGGCTGATGGCGTTCTTCGAGTCGGCGTTCGCGGGCGATCTGCCCGTGGCGGCGATGGTCTGGACGGCCGGACTGACGCTGGCGGTGGCGGTGCTGGTGAGCGGCAGCCACGCGTCCGAATGTCCCGCGCGTCGCCTCGCCGCCGCCGATCTGCCCGCGCTGATCATCGGGTTGATGGCCGTCGTCGGCACGGCGGCGTTTCTCACCCTGGCCGTGGCGCGCCTGGCCGAGGCGTGGTCGTCGATGGCCATGGACCAGGGCCTGCTGGCCACGGTGCGCACCGCCGTGCTGTCGGTGCTTGCCGTGGGCGCGGCACTCCTCGACAGGCCGGGACGCTTTTCGGCCGTCGGCCGGCTGGCCTACCCGCTGCTGGCGGCCACGGGCCTGAAGCTGGCGCTGGTTGACCTGCGCGCCTCGTCGCCCGCGACGCTGTTCGTCGCGCTGGCGTGCTACGGCGCAGCGCTGGTGCTGGTGGCCCGCCTTCGCCGCGTGGCGGCCTCCTAGCGGCTACGGCGTGGCAGGCTCCGCCTTCGCCGCACAGCGGTCGGGTAGCGGCTACGGCGCGCGTCGGACAGTAGCGCTTGATCGCCTGCCGCCGCTGGCGACGCGCAATGCCGGAGAGGTAGCATCCCGTCAGACGGACGGGTCCCAATGCGAATGAAGCATCTACTCGTCACCGCGGTTGCCGTGGCGGCCTTGGAAGGTCAGCCATCTGCGCTCGACGTGCCGTCCGAGGTCGAGGGCTACCTGAGGAAGATGGAGTTCGGCGCCGAAGACCTCGCTCGGCTCGCCAGTGGCCAGGTGATTGCGCGCGCAGAGACCGGGAAGGGTGCCGGCGAGATCCTGACGGTGGCCGCGGTGAGAATCCGGGTGCCGCGCGAGCGGGTGGTCAATTACTACGGCCAGATGATCTCGTACGTCGACGGACAGGTGACCCTTGCCTTCGGACGGTTCAGCACGCCACCCACGGTCGACGACGTGAGGGCGCTGGCCCTCGACCGAAACGAGGTGGACGACCTGAAGGCCTGCCGGGTGGGCGACTGCGACCTGAGGGTCGGCGGGGCCGGCCTCGACCGCCTTCGAGCCGCTATCGACTGGAACCAGTCCGACTACGTTGAACGCGTCAACGCGTTCTTCCGCCAGGCGGCCGTGAACTATGTGGCCGACTACCAGAAACGGGGAGACGCCGCGCTGGTCACCTACGACGATCGGGAGCGGCCGGTCGGCCTTCAGCAGGAGTGGCGGGGCATTCTGGCGAACTCACCGTACTTCCACGAGTACCTACCGGAGCTGAAGGACTATCTCGAGCGCTTCCCTGGCGGACGGCTGCCGGGAGCCCGGGACATCATCTACTGGGTGAAGGAGTTCTACGGATTGAAGCCGGTCGTCAGCCTCATCCACGGCGTGATCTATCAGCCGCCGGCCAGATCGGACCGCACCTTCGTCGTGCAGAAGCAGATCTACGCGAGTCACTACTACGATGGATCGCTGGCGATGGCATCGCTGATTGACGCCACCGAAGACGGGAGGCCGGTCACCTACCTCATCTACGGCAACCGTTCGCGGGGTGACTTGCTGAAAGGCGGCTTCGGCGGACTGCAGCGGACCGTGGCCCGTGACCAGGCCCGGAAGGCCGCGGTCGAGACCCTGGGAGCGATCAAGGACGTGCTCGAGGGTGCCCGGTAAGCCGTCGCCTCACGCAGGCTCCACCGGGGACCTTCGGCCTCGGGTCCACCCAGGTTAGCGCTTGATTGACGCCGACCCGCTGAACGTCTTGAAGCGGAAGCTCGCGCTGCCGCCGCCGTTCAGCTCGCCACGGAAGTTCCGGCGGCTGCTCGACTGCAGTGTCACCGGCAGGTCGCTGTCGAAGCGGCCGCTGAAGCTGTCGAAGTCGATCGACCCGCGCGCGTTGTCGGGCAGCCGCAGCCGCACGTCGCCGCTGAAGGTCTCGAGGTCGAGGCCGTCCCTGTCGTTCCAGGCGCTGGCGGCGAGCTCGATGTCACCGCTGAACGTCTTCAGCCGGTGTGCGCCCTGCACGTTCTCCGTCTCGATGTCGGCACTGAACGAGTTCACGTCCAGCCGCATGCTCGAGGGCACCTGGATGTCGAAGTCGGTTTCGACCACATTGTCGTTGTCGCGTTCGACGACGCGGTGATTGGCGTTCACCTCGACGGAATTGCCGCTCTGGGACACCTCGATCTGGATGTCGCGCAGCCGATCGGCCGACGCGCGGCGGACGGCGTGAATCACCACCTGGTTGCCGCCGGTGCCGCGGATGTTCACGCGGCCGGAAAAAGTGCGCAGGCGGAACGTGCCCCCGGGCTGCACGGTGAGGGTGCGGTCGAAGGTTTCCTCCTGCCGGGACTGGGCGGCGGCAGGGACGGACGCGGCGACGAACACGGCCAGACATGCAGCGGCCAGGCCGGGGAGACGGAGGAAACGGGCGGAAAGGGTCATGGCTCACCTCGTCGGGCGGCGGAACGCGCGCCCGTCAGGAGCGTAGACGGGAGGCAGACGCGAAACGTTGACGAGCCCCGGCGACCCCGCGCCCCGGCGCGCCGGCTCTCCGCCCCGGCCGCGCCTGCGGCTCACCTACTCCACGTGGCCGTAGCGGATGTCGAGAACCGCGAGCCGCTCGGGCCCCTGGGGCGTTCGCAGCGTGACCACGTCGCCCACACGGGCCTTGAGTAACGCCGTGGCGAGTGGCGAGCGCCACGACACGCGCGCGCTGCCGCTGTCGAGCTCGTCGATGCCGACGATGGTGACCTCGCGCTCCTCGCCGCTTGCGCGCTGGTAGGTGACGGTCGCGCCGAAGAACACGCGGTCGCGCGTCTTGCCCGCGGTATCGACGACGACGGCGCTGTCGAGGCTCTTCGACAGGTAGCGGAGGCGCCGGTCGATCTCGCGCAGCCGCTTCTTGCCGTAGATGTAGTCGCCGTTCTCCGAGCGGTCGCCGTTGCTGGCCGCCCAGGCCACGGTGGAGACCATGGCCGGTCGCTCCACCTTCCAGAGGTGTGCGAGCTCGTCCTGCAGCCGCCTGTAGCCGGCTGGCGTGATGTAGTTCTTGAAGCCGTCGGTCATCGCGCGGTCAGCGCTCATGGAGGGGTGTCGCGGTCCGCCGCCAGCCGCTTCACGCGCTTCAGCAGCTCGCGCGGGAGGCTCAGCGTGACGTTCTGCGTCTCTGCCACGAAAAACAGTGTGGCACGTAAACGCGTGAACCTGACAACCCGCGACCCCAGAACCCCCTACCACCCCACCGCCTGCCCATCCTTCCGATGGTCAGAACCGGCACGGTAGACGCCATTCACGGGCAGATCACGATCGACAGCGCTCCTGTCGAATGGCGGCGGCGACAGCTTCGGATCGCGCGTGAAGAGAATCCCCTGGTAGCCACCCACCGCGCCCCCGTCCACGCTGCGCACCTCGTGCCCCTTCGCGCGCAGTGCCGCGCCCATCAGCGCGAAGAGGTTTGCCTCCAGCGACAGCATGTTGCTCGTCTGGTTGTGCGTGAACCGCGCCGCATCCGTCGTCATCTGCACGTTCATGCCGTGGTCGATGAGGTTCACGATGTGCTGCGCGTGCGTCTCGGGCTGCACGCTTCCGCCCATGTTCCCGAAGGCCATCAGCGGCTGCCCGCCCTTCATCACGAAGCCCGCGATGATGGAGTGGAACGGCTGCTTGCCCGGCGCGACGACGTTGGGGCTCTTCGGATCCAGCGAGAACGCCGACCCGCGGTTGTGAAGCACGAAGCCGTAGGGCCCCACCGTGGCGCGGCTGCCGTACACACTGAAGACGCTGTGCACCAGCGACACCATGTTGCCCCACCGATCCGCGGTGGTCAGGTAGATGGTGCCGCCATCGGTGCCGCCGGGCACGGCGGGCTTGCCGGCGGTGTTCGGATCGATGCGTCCGCACAGGCTGGCCGCGTGCGGCTTCGAGAGCAGCTGCTGCACGGGAATCGTCGCGAACTTCGGATCCCCGTTCTTCGCCTGCAGGTCGGCGTAGGCGAGCTTCTTCGCCTCGACCATCAGGTGCCAGTACATCGGGTTCGCGGGGCCGAGCTGCGTGAGGTTGTAGCCCAGCTTCGGCACGCACACCTCGAGGATGTTCAGCATCTCGAGCGCCGCAAAGCCCTGGCCCGGCGGCGGAAGCTGGTAGATGTCGTAGCCGTGATAGTTCGTCGTCACGGGCTCTACCCACTCCGGCTCATATTTCGCGAGATCCTCACGCGTCATCACGCCGCCGCCCGACTGCACCTTCTGGACGATGGCCTCGGCGATGGCGCCCTTGTAGAACGCATCGCGCCCCTCGGCCTGGATGAGGCGCAGTGCCTTCGCGAGGTTTGGATTCCGGATGATGGAGTAGAGCACGGGCGCGTCTTCCCCGTTCAGGAACACCTGCTTCGAATCGGGATCCGCGCGAAGCCCGTTCAGCGCGCTCCGGATGTCGGCATGGCGACGCTCGGCCTGCCCCCACCCCTCGTCTGCAATCCGCGCGGCGCGCTCGAACGTCTCCTTGAACCCCATCGTCCCGAAGCGCTTCAGCAGTGCGTCGTAGCCGGCGATGGCGCCCGGCACCGTGGCTGCGTTCACGCCGCCGCCCGGCACGCGCGTCCCGCCGAGCTTCTGCGTGAAGAACTCCGGCGTCCACCCCCCCGGTGCGCGCCCCGCCCCGTTCAGCGCGTAGAGTTTCTGCTCTCGCGCCACCCAGACGATGGCGAAGAGGTCGCCGCCGATGCCGGTGTCGTTCTGCGAGGTGACGTCGAGGACCGCGCCCGTCGCCACCGCGGCATCGATGGCGTTGCCGCCCTGCCTGAGGATTTCGAGGCCCGCCTGCGCGGCCAGCGGATCGCTGGTGGCCACCATGCCGTGACGCGCCAGCACCTCCGAGCGGCCCTGCGCCAGCCACCCCTGCGCGCGCGACCCGGCCACCGCCGCAATGCCCGCCGTGGGCGCGGCCGTGCCGGGGTTCGGGATGCCGAACGGCGTGGGCGACTGCGCACCGCCGGTGATGGCCCAGCCGGCCAGGGCCAGCGTCACGATCGCGAGTGAGCGGAAGACGCGACGGTCGCGCAGTGCCGGCAGGCGTCGAGCGGGTCGTGAGGCGGGCATGGTGAACCCCTGGGTGATGGTGTGAACGCCGATTCTACGACACAGATGGGGAGGAGGCCGCAGATACGACATTGATGGCGCAGAGAAAACAACGAGGCCACAGATGCACAGAGAGAAAGCCCCGTTTGTCGCCCCCTCCGTGCCTTCTGGCCTCTCCTTCATCTGCGGCCCTGCCCGTGTCTATCTGCAGCCTATCTGCGGCGGTCCTGTCCGCGTCTATCTGCAGCCTATCTGCGGCTCTGTCCGTGTCTTTCTTTGTCTGCGGCCGTATCTTTCGGTGTTTGACCGGCGCGGATGATCCGATAAATTACGGCAAGGAGTTGGTGGATCCCCTCCACATGCTCAGCCGTTCGCTCCGCGCCGTCCTCGTCGCCGTCCTCGTCGTCCTGCTCGGCCCCTCATTGTCGGCCGAGCCGATGGATCACGCAGAGGCGCGCCTGCAGGCCGACCTCGAGGTGGTGAAGGCCTTCAGGCCCGCGTACCCGTTCTGGCAGCACATCTTCACCATTTCCGACGGCCGCATCGCCTTTGGCAGCGCGAAGGACGGGCGCCTGCTCGTCACGTTCCCCACGAAGGGCGACTGGTCGGACGGCGCCCTCTGGACGGATCGTTCGCTGGCGCCTTCGATGTCTGGCGTCGCCTGGCCGACGCGCCTGGACGATCGGCGCGAGCTGGCCGTTCGCCGCCTGGAGCCCGTCGCGGGCCCGCTGCTGCACAATCCGACACGCGGCCTGTTCCTGCTCCCCAACGTTCCCAAGTACGGTCCGTTCCTCGCCGAGTGGGGCCGCATCTACGAACGCTTCGGCGTTCCGGCCGACATCGGCCTGGCGCAGGCCATCCTCGAGTCGGGCCTGAACGGCACCGCGCGATCGCGCGCCAACGCGCTGGGCCTGTGCCAGTTCCTCCGGCGGAACTGGCAGACGTTGAACCGGCTGTCACCCGAGACCATCGAGGCCTACAACCAGACGACGCAGGCACCCTACTGTGCCGCGTACCTCTCCATCCTGGCCACGATGTACGGGAGCTTCATCCCCGCCCTCTCCGAGCATCACTCCGGCGGCGTGAACGTGGGCCGCACACTCATCAACGGCGAGCGCCTGGGCGGCGCCACCACCGCCGAGCAGTACCTGATGGGTTCGCAGTTCGCCCGCGACCTGCGGAGCGTCGCGCTCCGCGAGTACCGGGACCTCTATCGGACTTACGGCATCCGCTCGTTCCGGTATGCCGAGATGGTGTTCGGCAACGCCATCAACGTGCAGCGGATCCGGGCTGACGTGACGCAGGAGCGCATCTACGCCATGCGCACGCGGCGCGCCATCCCGATGGGCGAGATCACGCGGCGCACGAAGCTCACCGCCGCGGAGGTGCAGCGCTTCAACCCGGCGCTGCAGCGGCAGGTGCCGGCGAAAGGCACGCTCTACCTGCCGGTGCGCGTCCCCGAGTTCGGCGCTGACGTCACGTTCTGGCAGCGCCCGGCGGGCGCCGAGTACTCGGCCGTGTTGGAGGAGTTCCTGATGCTCGACGCCGGCGTGCAGCGGTGGCACGAGGCGTCGTTCGAGCCCGAGCTGCAGCGCTTCCGCCGCCGGTTCGAGGCGACCGGCACCGAAGAAGGCCGCGTGATGGCGACCATGCTCGCCTACGTCATCGGGGACCTGCGGACGAGCCGCCGCGCCGCCATCCTCGACGACTTCCGCAGCAACGGGCACATCCTGGAGCTCTTCCAGAAGGGCGTGGCGGAGCTGACGGCGGCGCTCGGCTCCGGCCAGTAGGCGGGCGCCCTCTCTCCCTCTACCAGGTCCCGCCCTCGAAATCGCGCGTCAAGAAGTGGAGGCTCGCCAGGCCCGGCGCCAGCTCGGCCTTACCTTGAGGCCGCTCCCCCGTGCGGTCGGGGAATCTCCGAGCTTTCGGGGGTTCACCCAGTCATCCCTGCCGCGCGTCGAGCACAGAAACCGGCTCCAACTCAATCCGGCTCAGCGCTTTACGGTCTTCGAACCCTCCTCCCACACCGTCGGCACGGGCTGTGCGTTAGAAGAATCGAGGGGAAACCATGAAGAAGATACTCGGACTGACAACGGCGCTGATGCTGCTGGTCGCTGCCGTGGCGTACGGACAGGACGTCAGCTACAACTTCGACCAGCAGGCTGACTTCACCAAGTACAAGACGTACAAGTGGGTCCAGGTGAAGGACGCGGAGCAGATCGATCCGCTGACGGCCCAGCAGATTACCGCCGCCTTCGAGAAGCAGTTCGCTGCCAAGGGGCTCACCAAGGTCGAGGGTGACAACGCAGACCTGTTCGTTGTCTACCAGGTGGCCGTCTCCCAGGAAAAGCAGATGCAGACGATGGACACCGGCATGTACGGCGCCGGCTGGGGCCCCCGCTATTACGGCGGCTACTATGGTGGCGGCATGAGCACGACGACCACCTCGACCATTTACATGGGCTCGGTCGCGCTGGACATGTACGATGCGGGCACCAAGCACCTGGTCTGGCGCAGCATCGCGTCGAAGCAGATCGATACGAAAGCCAATCCCGAGAAGCGGCAGAAGAACCTGGACAAGGGCACGGCGAAGATGTTGAAGAACTACCCGCCGAAGCCGAAGAAGGCCACCTAGGTCTTCCATTCCCGTGACGGCCGGCCGGTACCACGAACGTGCCGCCGGCCGCTGTGTTTCCGAGCCTCACCGCCTGACGGGGTAAGGTAGACGGTCATGCAACTCGGGATGATTGGGCTGGGACGGATGGGGGCGAACATGGTGCGTCGCCTGATCGGCGGCGGCCACGAGTGTGTCGTGTTCGACATGTCACCGACGGCGGTGGCGGACCTGGTCGACGAGAAGGCCATCGGCGCTTCGTCGCCGGCGGACCTCGTCGAGAAGCTCGCGAAGCCGCGCGCCATCTGGTTGATGGTGCCGGCGGCCGTCGTCGACAACGCGATCGCGGATCTCCTGCCGCACCTCGAGAAGGGCGACATCGTGATCGACGGCGGCAACTCGTACTACGTGGACGACATCCGGCGGGGGAAGGAACTGGCCGCGAAGGGCATCCACTACGTGGACGTCGGCACCAGCGGTGGCGTGTGGGGGCTCGAGCGGGGCTACTGCATGATGATCGGCGGCGAGCCGGAGGTCGTGAAGCTCCTCGACCCCATCTTCAAGCGCCTGGCCCCGGGTCGCGGCGACGTCGCCCGGACGCCCGGACGCGAGGGCGCCCACGGCACGGCCGAAGAGGGCTATCTCCACTGCGGCCCGAGCGGCGCCGGCCACTTCGTGAAGATGGTGCACAACGGCATCGAGTACGGCCTGATGGCGGCCTACGCCGAGGGCTTCAACATCCTCAAGCACGCCAACGTGGGCAAAGCGGGACGAGAGGTGGACGCCGAAACGACGCCGCTCCGCAATCCCGAGCACTACCAGTACGACTTCAACCTGCCGGACATCGCCGAGGTCTGGCGCCGCGGCAGCGTGGTCGCCTCGTGGCTGCTCGACCTGACGGCGAGCGCCCTGGCCAAGTCGCCGGAGCTCGAGAACTTCTCGGGACGCGTGTCGGATTCGGGCGAGGGGCGCTGGACCATCCTCGCGGCCATCGACCAGGGGACGCCGGCGGACGTGCTCACCGCCTCGCTCTACCAGCGGTTCTCGTCGCGCGGCGAGGCGGAATTCCAGAACAAGGTGCTCTCCGCGATGCGCTTCGAGTTCGGCGGGCATCACGAGAAGCCGGTCAAGTGAGGCGCGTGCCATGAGCGCACGCCTCGAGTCCGGCGCTGAAGGCACCGTGGCCCGGCCATCGTGCCTTCCTACTGTTTGCCGCCGACCTGCTCGCGGACGACGCGTTCCGCGATCTGCGCCGTCGATTTCTCCATCGCGTCCTCTGGTGTCACGCGCGCGAACAGGTCCATCAGCCGCGCGATGACGCCCGTCCAGCCGGTCTGGTGGCTGGCCCCGAGCCCCGCCCCGTTGTCGCCGTGGAAGTACTCGTAGAACAGGATCAGGTCGCGCCAGTGCGGATCGTCCTGGAACTTCTTCGTTCCGCCGTAGACGGGACGGCGTCCGCTGGCATCGCGCAGGAACGTGCCCGCCAGCCGCCTGGTGATCTCCTGCGCCACCTGGTACAGGTTCATGCGGTTGCCGGAGCCCGTCGGGCATTCCACCGTGAAATCGCTGCCGTAGAACATGTAGAAATGGAGGAGTCCCCGCACGATGAGCGCGTTGACGGGTATCCAGACGGGCCCGCGCCAGTTCGAGTTGCCCCCGAACATCCCCGTGTTCGACTCTGCCGGCAGGTACGCCACGCGATGTTCCTGCCCGCCCGTGTGGAAGACGAACGGGTGCTCTTCGTGGTAGCGGGAGAGGGCGCGGATGCCGTGGGGCCCGAGAAACTCGCGCTCGTCGAGGAGGTAGCCGAGGACGCTGGTGAGCTTCTTCTTGTTGAGCGGCGACAGCATCCGGCGGTTCGCGAAGCCGATGAACCCTTCCCCCGTGGGCGCGACCTTCTCGATCACCTTCGGGTGGCGCTTCCGGAACAGCGCGATGAGCTCCATCAGCCGCGGGTAGCGGACCAGCATGTCCTCTTCCACCACGGTGCAGGCGCACAGCGGCAGGAGGCCCACCATCGACCGGACTTTGAGTCGGAACGCCTGGCCGTCGGGCAGCCGCAGCACGTCGTAGTAGAAGCCGTCCTCCGGGTCCCACATGTCATCGCCGTGCTCGCCGATCTTGTCCATGGCGTAGACGATCCAGACCAGGTTCTCGAGGAACTTGAACGCGATCTCCTCGTAGACCTGGTCCTTCTCGGCCAGGATCAGCGCGATTTCCAGCATGTTCTGGCAGTAGAACGCCATCCACGCCGTGCCGTCGGCCTGTTCGAGCGATCCGCCCGTCGGGAGCTGCGCGCTGCGGTCGAACACCCCGATGTTGTCGAGCCCGAGGAACCCCCCGGCGAACACGTTCCGGCCCTGCGGATCCGTGCGGTTCACCCACCAGTTGAAGTTCAGCATCAGCCCGTGGAACGCGCGCTCCAGGAACGTGAGGTCCTCGCGACCCAGGCTCTTTTCCACGCGGTACAGGTAGAGCGTGGCTCAGGCGTGGACCGGCGGATTGACGTCACTGAAGTTCCATTCGTACGCGGGGATCTGCCCGTTCGGGTGGCTGTAGAGGGTCCGGAGCATCAGCAGGAGCTGCTCCTTGGCGAAGTCGAAGTCCACCAGGGAGAGCGCGACGGTGTGGAATGCCAGATCCCACGCCGCATACCAGGGATACTCCCACTTGTCCGGCATCGAGATGACGTCGCCGTTCAGCATGTGGAACCACTCGGCGTTCCGGGGCGCCTTGTGGCCGGTCCCGAGCAGGGGATGCGCGTCGTGTTCCTTCAGCCATCGGTCCACGTCGAAGTAGTAGTACTGCTTGGTCCACAGCATCCCGGCCAGCGCCTGGCGGTGGACGCGGCGCTCGTCCTCGCTGAACGAGGACGGCGCGATGCGCGTGTAGAACTCGTCGGCATCGGCCAACCGCTCTCCGACGGTCTTGTCGAACGCGGCTCCGAACGGTTGCTTCGCCGGGCTCGCGGCGAGCCGGAGGCGGATCACCTCGCACCCGCCCGCGGGCACCTCCAGGATGTAGCGCGCGGCCGCCTTCGTGCCCGTCTTCCCTGGATTCACCGCAGCGGGATCGCCGCCAACCACGTAGCGGTGGAAGGCGTCCTTGACGTAGGGGGTTGGATTCCGCTGGCCCCAGAGCCGCTCCCTGTTGCTGTCGTTCTCGGTGAACAGCGGCTCGGGCGCGCCGTCGCATGAAAGCGTGTAGTCACCAAGCTCGGCGTGCGAGGCCACGATCGCGCCACCGGCCTCCCGGAGCGCGGGTTTCGGATCGGTGTCACCCCAGGACCACGTGTTCCGAACCACAGCGTGGGCAGCACCTCCAGCCGCGCCGCTTCCGGCCCACGGTTGTGCACCGAGATTCGAATCAGGACATCGTCGGGCCCTGCCTTGGCGTACTCGAGGAACACGTCGAAGTAGCGGTCGTCGTGGAAGATGCCCGTGTCGAGCAGTTCGTACTCGAAGTCCTCCTTCGTCCGCCGACCGTTCGTCTCGACGAGGTCGCGATACGGGAACTCGCGCTGCGGGTACTTGTACAGGTACTTCATGTACGAGTGGGTCGGCGTCGAGTCGAGGTAGAAGTAGTACTCCTTCAGGTCCTCGCCGTGATTCCCCTCGCTGTTGGTCAGGCCGAAGGCGCGTTCCTTGAGGATGGGATCCTTGCCGTTCCACAGCGCCAGCGCGAAACAGAGGCGCTGGTGATCGTCTGAGAACCCGCCGAGGCCGTCTTCGCCCCAGCGGTAGGCCCGCGACCGGGAGTGGTCGTGCGTGAAGTAGTTCCAGGCGTCACCATTCGCGCTGTAATCCTCGCGGACGGTGCCCCATTGGCGCTCGCTCAGGTAGGGGCCCCACTGCTTCCAGGGAATGCCCGCCTCTCGAGCCTCGTTCAGGCGCTGCTGCTCGGTCACGTCGACAAATGGATGACTCGACATGGTGGCCCTTTCCGGTGCGTCGTGGATTCTCCGAAACTCCGGAGGCATCCGCCTCGGTCCGTCCCGGGAAACCGGTCAGAGTCCTGCCCGTAAGTTACGTGGGCAGAACGAGTTAGATGAGTTCAGGATCGTCTCGACCGGTCCTGTCTCTGTCAAGGTCTAGAGGCATGAGACGTGCCAGGAAAATCGCCGTGCAGGCTGGTCGGCGTCCACTGCGTGGGGTGGATGGACGAAGGCGGGCAGGCCCGCGCTCTCATGGAACACAGCACAGCCGAGGCCATCACGACGGGACCCTGGTCGTGGTTCTCGCGCTGGAGCGACACGCGGTGGAAGCGGCGCGGCGCTCAGATGAAGATGATCTGCGCGCCGGCCGCCTTGTCGTAGAAGTCCATCGCCGAGATCACGGCTTCGACCTGCGGCAACAGGTCGTCCTCGCTTCGCTTGAACATGTCCATCGCCATGCGGCACGCGTAGAGGTGGGCGCCGCTGTCGGCGAGCATCTCCACCATCTCGCGCACGTCGGGGATGTCGAGCTTCTCCATCTCCTTGCGCATCATCGACGTCGCGATCGACTCCATCCCGGGCAGCCCGCCGACCATTGTCGGCAGGTGCATCGAGGGATTGCCGACGGTGGCCACGTGCAGGTGGTCCACCGTCTTCTTCGTGATGATGTCGAGGCCCCAGAACGTGAAGAACAGCGTGGCCTCGATGCCGCTCATGCGCGCGGCGTTGGCGAGGATCAGGCCGGGGTAGGCCATGTCGAGCGTGCCCTTCGAGCAGATGATGGCGATGTGCTCGATGGGCGCCTTCGCGGCCGGCGCGGCGGGAGTCGTGGTGTCGAGAACGGCGGTGGACATGGCGGTCTCCTTCGCGTCAGAACTAGTGGGATGTATGCGCGATCTGTAGAGAGGCCGTTCCGCAGGAACGGCCGGTAACTGCCCCCCGAGCGCGATGCCGGGTCCTGAAGAAATCGTTGATACGCTCCATTAGATGCAGCCCTGCGGCTTCGGCAGGCCGGCGATCTTCGACGCCAGCTTGCCAGGGCCCTTCGGGAACAGCCGGTAGAGCGCCTTGGTGTCGACGCCCGACAGCTTCGAGATGCGGCGCAGCCCCGGCGGCTGGCCTTCCTTCACGGCATCTTCGCGGCAGAAGGTGATCACCTTCCAGTGCTCCGGCGTGAGCTGGATGCCCGCTTCCTCGGCAAGGGCCTCGGCGATGTCGGGGCTCCATTCGTTGGCGTTGGTCAGGAACCCCTCGGGGTTCACGTCCACCTGGTGTCCGCGGTATTCGTGCAACATGACCGTCTCCTTCGCGTCTCACGCGGCCGTGGGCCGCACCTTGCCGCGCATCGACATCTGGCTCGAGACGGGCAGATGCCGGGCGGGGAGCAGGGCGTTCCAGTAGATCCAGCGGAACGCCAGCTTGCCCGCGTGGTTGATGCGGCTTTCCCTGAGCAGATTCATCGGCCCGATGCCCGGCAGTGGGAACTTGCCTGGCAGCGGTTCGACGTCGTAGTTGAAGTCGATGAGCAGCGCCTTGCCGAAGCCGGTTTCGATGAAGCAGTTCGCGTGCCCGTCGAATCCGTCATCCAGGCTCCTGCCCGCCGCGGCGCGCTCGAGGTTGTCGGCGAGCACGTCGGCCTGGAAGTGGGCGACCGATCCGGCCTTCGAGCTCTTGAGGTCCGTCGCGTCGCCGAGCGCGAAGATGTGATCGTCGAGCTTCGTGCGCAGGCTTCGCGGGTGTGTCGGCACGAAGCCCGTGTCGTTGCCGAGCCCCGAAGCCGAGATGGCGTTCGCGCCGAAGTGTGTGGGAATCGTCACGAGCAGGTCGTACGGAATCTCGCGGTCGTCGTACGACTTCAGCACGTGTCCCTCGGCGTCCACTTCGCCGGCGTTGAACTCCGGCTCGATGCGGATGCCCTTCTCCTCGATGAGATAGGAGAGCACGCTGTTGCAGACCGGCTTGGTGAACGCGCCGTCGAGCGGGGTGGCCAGGACGAGCTCCACCTGGTCGCGCACGCCCTTCTTCGTGAAGAACTCGTCGGCGAGGAACAGGAACTCGAGCGGCGCGACGGGACACTTGATCGGCATCTCGACGACGTCGAGCACGAGACGCCCGCGATCGAACGTGGCGAGACGCTCGCGCAGCGCCTGCGCGCCCTCGAGCGTGTAGAAGTCGTGGATGCTCTCATGCCACTCCGGTCCCAGCAACCCCGGCGTCTCGGAGGGGCGAATCTCGCTGCCAGTGGCAACGACCAGCAGGTCGTAGGGCACGCGATCGCCCGAGGCGAGCACGACCTGCCGCGCGTCGCGATCGACGAGCTCGAACGCTTCGCGACGCCAGGCCACGCGGCGATCGAGCGTCGCCGCGCGCGGCCGGAGCATCCGGTCTTCGTCGCGGGCGCCGAACGGCAGGAACAGGAGTCCGGGTTGATAGAGGTGCGTGTCGGCGGGATCGACGACGGTGATCGTCCAGTCGGCGTCCGTCTCGCGCGCCATCTTGTTGGCGACGATGGTCCCGGCTGTGCCCGCTCCAAGTATGACCAAATGTTTCATGGCGCCCTCGTCCCCCGGTAGAGCAACAAGGACGCCAAGAGGAAAATCGCCTATTTACAGATACTTAGGATGATGAGTTACGGCCCGGTGAAACAAAACGCCGCAACAATTTGTTTCAGATGTTGAAACGTCAGGCCTAGGCCAGGCCGGCTTCCCGCATACGCCGCCACAGGGTCGTCCGGCTGATGCCAAGCGTCCTCGCGGCGTCGGCGCGATGCCACTTGTGGGCCTCGAGCGCCTCGCGCAGCGCCTGGTCGGACGGGGATATTGCGGCCGCCTGGCCCGGCGCGGGCGCAAGGGTCCCGTGGATGGGCGCCGTGCCACCGAGCGGCGGCAGATCCTCGGGAAGGATGGTCTGGCCGCGGGTGACGGCGACGGCGTACTCGAGCGCGTTCTCGAGCTCGCGGGCGTTGCCGGGCCAGGGGTAGTTGAGAAACACGCGCAGCGCATCCGGTGAGAGCCGCAGCGCGCGGCCGCGGGACGCCGAGACGCGTGCCAGCAGGACGCGGGCGAGGGGCTCGATATCCTCGCGCCGTTCGCGCAGCGGCGGCACGTCGATGGGCACCACGCGCAGGCGGTAGTAGAGATCCGACCGGAAGCGCCCTTCGTGCACCGCGAGCGCCAGGTCGACGTTGGTGGCGGCGATGATGCGTGCGCGGCTGACGCGCGACGTGCTCTCGCCGACGCGCTGGAAGCTGCCGTCCTGCAGTGCGCGCAGCAGCTTCACCTGCAGCGGCAGCGGCAGATCGCCGATCTCGTCGAGGAAGAGGGTGGCGTCGGAGGCCAGCTCGAAGCGGCCCACGCGATCGCGAATCGCGCCGGTGAACGCGCCGCGGGCGTGGCCGAACATCTCGCTCTCGAGCAGCTCGGCGGGCAGGGCCGCGCAGTTGACCGCCACGAACGCTGCGGTCCTGCGCTGCGAGCGCTCGTGCAGCGCGCGGGCGATGACTTCCTTGCCGGTACCGCTCTCGCCCGTGATCAGCACGGTCGCGTCGCTGTCCCTCAGGTTCTCCACGAGCGCCACGATGCGCTGCATCGCGCGCGAGCGGGCGACGATACCGCCCAGCAGGGTCGGGCCTGCGGCCTCCGTTTCGGTCTCGGCGGGGCGCAGCACCGCGACGTGCGCCACCCGAGGATCGCATGACGCGTACAACTCGCGCGGAAAGGGCGCCACCGTGATCGACACGAGGTGGCGCTCGCCATTGCCGAGCGCGAGATACCCGCGCCAGCCTTCACGGCGCTCGCCGGCCGCGAGCGCGACCCGGAGCTGGCCGCCTGGTCCGAACAGCTCGTGGCCGAGCAGCGTCTCCATGCGCTGGCCCTCGACGGCCGCGGCGGCGCCAGGGCCGAGGATGCGATCGAGCGCGGTGGACGCGTGGAGCACGGTGAGGCGATCGTCGAGACAGAGGAAGGCACGGCCGAGCGCGGCAAACGCCGCGCTGACCCCTTGCCAGGCGGCCTCGGAATCGGGAAGACCGGGCGTGGAATCGTCCATGGTCGAGCCGCGCGAGCGGCCCCTCCCATCTTACGCGCCAGGCCTGCGTGGGGCGAATCCCTGCCGAACCGCGGACTGTCCGACAAGGCTCATTGAGACAGCGGGGCACAGATCCACGTGGACCTGCTCGTTGCGGGGGCTCTCGTCGCAGGCGTTCATTGAACACCGGGATTAGGGCACTGCTCCCCGGCCGAATGGATTGGGCCAGGCCGCATGAACGGCGCAGGCCGCCTGTCCCAGGGCCAGCCCTCCATCGTTCGGCGGCACCAGCCGGTGCGTCAGCACGCGGAAGCCGTCCGCGGTAAGCAGGTCCACCGTGCGGCCGAGCAGCCGCACGTTCTGAAACACGCCGCCGGACAGCACGACCGTGCTTTGAACCTTCGTGCTTTGAACCTCCGTGCCTTGAACCCCCGTGCTTTGAACCCTTGTGCTTTGAACCACTGTGCGAACCCCCCGTGCCACCCCCTCGTGGAACCGGGCGGCGATGAGCGCCGCCGGCGTGCCGCGGCCGAGGTCCTCGACGATCGCGCGCAATACTGGTGACGGATCCATCTCGATGAGACCGTCGCGCTCGACGACGTCGAATGCGTAGCCGCCCGCCGGCGAGGTGTCCGCGCCGTGAATTGTCGCCGCCATCGCCTCCAGCTCGATGGCCGCCTGCGCCTCGTAGGCCGACACGTGCCGCACGCCCACCAGCGACGACACGGCATCGAACAGCCGCCCCATGCTGCTGGACGTCACCATCGACACACCACGCGCGAAGCGTTGTGCGAGCAGCGCCCGCTCGCGCGCGGGGCACGCCCGCACCGCCGGTAGCGATTCGTCCCATGGAATCCCGGCGGCCGCCAGGTGCGCCAGCGCCAGGCGATAGCCATGCCGCACGTCCACGTCGCTGGCTGGCAGTTTCACGTTCTTCAACCGTGCCGCGCGCCGCACCTGCGCATAGCCGCCGACGAACACCTCGCCGCCCCACACCGCGCCGTCCAGTCCGTAGCCGGTGCCGTCGAAGACGACGCCGATGACGCGCGCGTCCGGACCAAGGCCGTGCTCGGCCATCACCGCGCCGTGATGCGCGTGATGGTGTTGCACCGGCACCACCGGCACACCCCGCTCGCGCGCCCACGTGGCGGCCCATCGTGACGACAGATATCCTGGATGCGGATCGATGGCCACCATCGCCGGCGTGATGTCGAACAGCGACGACAGGTTCGCCACTGCGCGCTCGAACGCCGCCAGCGTCTCCACCGTCTCCATGTCCCCGATGTGCTGGCTCAGATACGCGTCGCGCCCCTGCGCCAGGCAGAACGTGGCCTTCAGCTCGCCGCCCACGGCCAGCACCGGAGGCGCCTCGAACGGCAGGCGCACCGGGAACGGCGCGAAGCCGCGCGATCGCCGGACGGGCAGCGGCTCGCCGCGGAACACGCGAATCACCGAGTCGTCGCACACCGTGTGGATGTCGCGATCGTGGAAGAGGAACGCGTCCGCGAGGGCCGCCAGCTTGTCGCGCGCCTCGTCGTTGTCCTTCGCGATGGGCTCGTCGGAGCGGTTGCCGGACGTCATCACCAGCGGCCGCTCCGTCAGCAGCAGGTGGTGCAGCGGCGAGTAGGGCAGCATGACGCCAAGGTGATCCTGGCCGGGCGCCACGTCGCGCGAGACCGCACCCATCGCATCGGCCCGGCGGCGCAGCAGCACGATCGGCCGGGCGCGGCCCTGCAGCTGCACGGTCTCGTCGCCATCGACCTCGCACAGCGCGCGCACCGCTTCCATCGTTGGCGCCATCAGCGCGAACGGCTTGTCGCCGCGACCCTTCCGCGCGCGGAGCGCGGCCACGGCCTCGTCGCTCTCCGCCAGGCACGCGAGGTGGAACCCGCCGATGCCCTTCACCGCGACGATGCGGCCCCGGCTGAGCCAATCCTGCGCCGCGCGGATGGCCGCGTCGCGCTCCTCGCGCGCACCGCCCGGCGCCTCGAACCACACGTGCGGCCCACAGACAGGGCAGGCCGTCGGCTCGGCGTGATACCGGCGATTCTCACGGTCCTCGTACTCCTGACGGCACTCGGGACACATCGGGAAGTGCCGCATGGTGGTGGTGGCGCGGTCGTAGGGCAGGCTCTCGATGATGGTGAACCGCGGGCCGCAATGCGTGCAGTTGAGGAACGGGTAACCGAATCGGCGGTCGTGCGGATCCCGAAGCTCGGTCAGGCAGGCGTCGCAAGTGGCGACGTCGGGTGGGATGGACGTGCGGCGGCCCAAGGCCGCGCCGCTGGCCTCGATGCCGAACGTCGCTTCCCCGACGGGCGCGTGTTCTTCTGCTGTCACCTCGTCGATCACGACCAGCGGTGGCGCCTCATCCCTCAGCGCGGCGATGAAACGGGCCACCGCGGCGTCCGTTCCTTCCACGTCGATGAAGACCGACCCGCTGTCGTTGCGCACGCGCCCGCCCAGGCCGAGCCGGCGCGCGAGGCCCGCCACGAACGGGCGAAACCCCACCCCCTGCACCACCCCCCGAACCACCAAGTGCACGCGCCGCATGTCGCGCGCCAAGCATAGGACATCACGCGCGAGTGGTGCGGACCCATGAGGCCGTGGCCGAAGCCACCGGGACCTTTACGACGCCTGCGCCAACTGCCGCCGGGCCTACCGGGGCACCCGGGAAGAGGCCGGGGCACTGATCCCCCCGATCGTCGAACAGGGCGGGTCGGCCAAACAGAAGAATTCCCCTCAGCCTGTGCACGCCCTCAGCGCGGCGCCATCGACGTCGTCAGTGTGAACGCCTGAGTGGTGGTCGAGCTCGAGACCATTTCGAGGTGCGCAATGACCTCGGTTCCGGCCGTGACTTTGATCGACGTGGGGTTTTCCAGCCGTTGTGAGCAGCAACCCGGCTGCCCTAGCCGGTTCGGCAATGGCATCCGACCGCTCGAGCTAGGCCGAGTCGCGGCGATTCCTGTTCGGTTCTCGAGCCGGCGGTGATACTGTCCTCTTGCCGGGCGATCCGTCGCCATTCCGCACGAACGTGGGATGACAAGTCGTCCTCCATTGAGGATGACCGCATTTTCCCCTTCAACGCTCCGTCTCGCCACTGCCGCCCCCGCATTTCCGGGCTCGTCTGGTGATATCTGTGGCTCGCCGCGCTCCTGACCGCTCCACCGTCGGCACAGGCGCCGGCCGTGGTCTAGGTGCTCGGCTGCGGTCCGGGGAGCGCACGCGGCCGCCCGCTCAAGGCCCGCGCTGAGGTCGTCCGCGCCGTTCTCGTCCTCGAGGAGTCCTATGCCACAGAAACCAGACCGCGAGACAGGCGTGACACGCGTGCATCGGCGTCAGTTTCCGTGGTGGTGCGCGCTGGCGCTGATGGCGCTGCTGACCGTGGCTGCGCCGGTTGCGGCGGCGCCGTACGTCTACGTCCTTGGCAAAGTGCCCGGGCAGTGGCAACAGTACCTGACGGTGATCGATGCCGCCACGAACACCCCCGGACCGAGAATCCAACTGGGGCGGAGCAACGGCTTCCTGCTGCCTCACGCCATCGTGATGGCCCCGGACGGCGCTCGCGTCTACGTTCTCAACGACTACGACCAGACCATTTCGGTCGTGTCGACCGCCACCAACACCGTCGAGGACGTGTGGCCGACCTCCGTGGTGGGCACCAGCCCTCGGGCGCTGGCCGTGAGCCCCGACAACCAGCGGCTCTACGTCGTCGGCAATCATCAGTTGTTCATCGTCATCGACATCGCGTCGCGCTCGAGGGTGGCCACCGTCACGCACAACCAGGGCGGCGCGTTCGGGGTTGCCGCGTCGCCCGACGGGTCGCGCGTATACGTGATGGCGACCGGGTCCAATCGCGTCGTGGTGCTGGGCACCGCGCCGTACGCCGTCATCACGCGGGTGCAGCTGGACGGGTTCTATGCCCGGAGCGATTCGCTGTCCCTGTCGCCGAATGGGCGTTTCATCTACGTGCCGCAGCGGGACAACCTTGGTCCCAACGAGATCCCGATCTTCCCCTGGACTCCGCCGCGCGTGGTGGTTCTCGACACCGCCACCGGCGCCGTCGTGACGACCCGGCTCGACACCGTCCCCTGGCACGTCGGGATCTCGGCCGATGGCTCGACCATCTACATTCCGAGCTACGCCCCGAGCGGCGCCATGCACCGGCTCAGCCCCGCCACCCACGTGTCGCTCGGTACCACAACCGTCCCCCGCGGGTTCGCGACGGCGTTCCTGAGCGACAGCACGCGCGCCTATGTGGCCGCGAGCGAGAACGTCTACGCGATTGACGCAACCACGCACAGCATCGTGGCCACCATTCCCTTCGATCCGTCAGTAGAGGGCCGCGCGCTTGGTGTCGTGACGACGCCGCCGCCGTTCGTGCCGCCGCCGGCGCCGGCGAACCTCCGCGCGACGGTCGCCGGCAACCGCGTGTCGCTGACCTGGGATGCGCCCGCGACCGCTCCGGCGGGTTACGTCGTAGAAGGTGGCGTCAACCCCGGCGAGGTGCTGGCCGCGGTCCCCGTGGCCGGCACACCCACGAACTTTGCCTTCGACGCGCCGACGGGCGTCTTCTACGTGCGGTTGCACGCGTGGACGGCGTCGGGCCGCAGCCCGGCGTCGAACGAGCTCCGGATCTTCGTCAACGTCCCGCAGGCGCCCTCGGCGCCCACCGGTCTGCTCGGTCTGGCGGATGGCGCGAACCTCGTGCTCAGCTGGCAGAACGGCTCGACGGGCGGGCCGCCGACGTCGATCATCCTCGACGTCAGCGGCGCGGCGACGCTGTCGATGCCGCTGCCACCCAACGAGACGTTCGCCTTCACCGGCGTGCCGCCGGGCACCTACACGCTCGCCGTCCGTGCCGCCAACGCCGGCGGCACCAGTGCGCCGTCGACGCCGGTCACGCTGTCCTTCCCGGGGACATGTCCAGGCCCACCGCAGCCACCGGTCAATCTCGCGGTGTCGCGGACGGGATCGGTGGTGAGCGCCCGCTGGGATCCGCCAGGCTCGGGCCCGGCCGTGTCCAGCTACGTCTTGAGGGTCACTGGCGCTCTCGACCTGACGCTGCCGATGACCGTGCGCGGCATCAGCGGGACGGTGCCGTCCGGCACCTATAACCTTTCGGTAATGGCCGTGAACCCATGCGGATCGGGGGTCGAGACGCCTCCGCGGTCGGTGACCGTGCCCTCAGAGCCACAACCGTGACCAAGGAAGACACCAATGGCCAACCCCCGCGCCAACTGGCTCGTCGGCACGCTGCTGACACTGTGCACCATTGGCCTGGTGATCGGCGTGAGCGCGCAATCGCCACCTGGTCCTCCCTCCGGCCTCATCGCGAGCTCACCGGCGCCACCGTGACCTTGCAGTGGCAGCCGCCGGCTGGTGGAAGCCCCTCGCAAGGCTATGTGGTCGAAGCGGGTTCCGCATCGGGCGCCTCCGACATCGGGCGCTTCCCGACGAGCCCCGCGCTGAGTTGGGGCCGGGAGGTCAACGCTCCCGGCCTTGTGGTGGAGCCGAGCATGACCAACATCGGCACGATCGTGACGGCGTGGAACAGCGTGGCGTTCGTGGCCAAAGACAGCGGCGGCCGTGTGCTTGGTTGCGGTTACAAGAGGGTCTACGGTCCAACCAATGCCGAGGTGCCTGGCTACGGGGTCACCAACGTGCTGCGGCCTGGCGAACAGGCGTTGACGCTGAACCATCAGCCCTGGATCAACTCGGCGATACCCGCCGCTGCCGTGGCGTCGGTGACTCCCTGGCCGCTGTGGAAAGAGTAAGACTCAGTTCGCGCCGTTGAGGCAGGATGGCGGAGTTGGCGTTGGATCGTCAGGGTGGCTTCGCCCAACCGGCAACGTTCAGCACCCAGATCCCCACGCGCCATCGCGGCGGCTGTGATACGCGACGCGGCGGCCGTCAGGCGCCCAGGAGACTGAGGGGTTAGACCGACAGCTATAATCCGCTCCACCTCATGCCACTGGCCCCTGGCGCCGCGTTGGGACCCTACGACATCGTCGCCCCGATTGGCGAGGGCGGGATGGGCGCGGTGTATCGCGCCCGCGATCGACGGCTCCAGCGTGAGGTGGCCATCAAAGTACTCCGCGCCGATGGTCCGGTCGACCCGGCCGCGCGAGCCCGCTTCGAGCGCGAGGCGCGGGCCATCGCCGCGCTCAACCACCCCCACATCTGCGCGGTGTACGACGTCGGCGTCGAGCAAGGCATCGACTACATCGTCATGGAACTGGTGGAGGGCGAGACGGTGGCGGCGAGACTCGCCCGCGGTCGGCTTCCCCTCGCTGAGACGCTGCGCTGCGCGGGGCAGATCGCCGCGGCGCTGGATGCCGCTCATCGCGCCGGGATCATCCATCGCGACCTGAAGCCCGGCAACGTCATGCTCACCCCGGCCGGCGTCAAGCTGCTCGACTTCGGGCTGGCCACGCGCGTCGCGCCCGTTTACGGCCCGGTTGCAGCGACCACCACGGCCGCCGTCTCGGTGCCGGGAGTCGCGGTGGGGACGTGGCCGTACATGGCGCCCGAGCAGATCCTCGGCCTGGCCGTCGACGCTCGGACCGATGTCTTCGCGTTCGGCGTCGTGCTCTACGAGATGCTGGCCGGGCGCCGGCCGTTCGACGGCGACAGTGCGCCGCAGATCATGGCTGCGATCCTCGAGCGCGACCCGGCGTCGTTGTCGGCAGCGACGCCGGCCATTCCACGCGCACTGAGCCGAGTCGTGGGCAAGTGCCTGGCGAAGTCGGTCGAGGCACGGTGGCAAACGATGCGCGATCTGGCCGACGAGCTCCATTGGATCGGAGAGGACCTCGGCCGGCCGGACGCCGAGGCGCCGGCCGCTCCGTCACACGGGCGATGGCTCGCAGTGTTGATACCTGCAGCGGCGGCGTTCGGCCTGGCTGCCGGTGTGTGGCTCGCGCCTTCACCCGCACCACCAGCAGCACCAGTGGTCCGGTTTGCCATCGCTCCGAACGAGCTCGAGACCGGTAACCAATACCCGCCGGAGATCTCGCCGGACGGGCGGCAGGTACTCTTCGTCGCGCGCGCAAAGGCGGGAGGGCCGGCCGGCTTGTACCTCCACGACCTGGCGTCGGGTTCGACACGTCGGCTGGACGACACCGACGGCGCCGGCAGCCCGTTCTGGTCGGGTAACGGCCGCTCGGTCGGCTACGTCGCCAACGGGCGCTTGCGGCGGACCGACGTCGCCGGTGGAACGCCCCGGTCGATCCTGGAGGTGCCAGACGCATTTCTCGGCGCCGCCTGGAACCGCGACGACGAACTGGTCGTGTCGCTCAGATACGGGATGTATCGGATGCCGGCGGCCGGTGGGGCGCCGACGCAGGTCACCACGCTCGATCGCTCGCGGCAGGAGAACTCGCATCGCTGGCCGCAGTTCCTTCCCGACGGCCAGCGCTTCGTCTTCGTCGCCCGGAGCGGGCGCCCGGACAAGAGCTCCACCTATGTCGGCTTCCTCGACGGCCGACCTCCGGTGCGTCTGATGGACACGAGCGCGCAGGCCCGGTACTCCCGCACGGGGCACCTCCTGTACCCGCAGGACGGCACGCTGCTGGCCCGGACGCTCGACTCAGCGACGCTGATGTTCGTCGGCGAGCCGGTCCGTCTGGCAGATGGTGTTCGGGCTTCCGTCACGGGACTGCGGGCACGGTACTCAGTGTCGGACACAGGTGTGCTGGTCTATCAGCAGATTCACGAACCGCGCTACCGGCTTCACTGGTACGACCGCGCCGGGCGCTCGCTGGGCGCGCTCGGCGCGCCGGATAGCTATAGCAACGTGCGGATCTCGCCGGATGCCACCCGCGTCGTCATCGACCTCAACGACAACCCGCGCGGTGGCCGGAGCGTGTGGATTGTCGATATCGCGACGGGCAGCCGGACCCGGGTCACGTTTGGCGAGGCGGACGACTGGCAGCCGATCTGGTCGCGTGATGGCGCCCGCGTCCTGTTCGGCTCCTATCGGAACGGGCCGCTCGATCTGTACGAGCGGTCGGCCGACGGCGCGACGCCGGCGGCGGCAGTCCTGGAGTCTGATGTCCAGAAGGTTCCGAGCGACGTGTCGAAGGACGGCCGCACGCTGCTGGTCTCGGAGCTCTCAGCGGATCGGCTCAACGACGTCGTGGCGTACACCGTGGGCACCGGGGCAAAGACCACCATCGCCGGCACCGAGGCCGGGGAGCTGCACGCGAGCTTCTCCCCCGATGATCGGTGGGTAGCCTACCAGTCGGACGAATCCGGCCGGTCGCAGATCTACATCCAGTCGTTTCCGCCAACCGGTGCGAAGTGGCAGGTGACCACTGACGGCGGCGTCGAACCGCGCTGGAGCCGCGATGGACGCGAGCTCTACTACCTCGAGCCGGGCCGCGGCATCATGGCGTTGGCGGTCGATGCGGCGCCGGTCTTCCGCCAGGCGCCGATGTTGCTCGTACCAACGCGGATCGCAGCACTCGGCGCGGGTGCGTCCAATTTCGACGTCACGGCGGACGGGCGCCGCTTCCTGGTTCGGGAGCCGGTGGACGAGCCGGACGAGCCGGCGCCGATGCAGATGATCCTGAACTGGCCGGCGCTGGTCGCGAAGGGAACGGCGCCGTGAGATCTGGAAGTGATTCGAGGTTATGAGACCCTCTTAACCGGCACCGTTCACTCAAGCGCCTCAAACGCGGGGGTCTGCAGGGCCGAAGCTGGGCAGTTGTCGGATTGAGGCCGCTACCTCGTCGAATCGACGCTGGGCGAGGGCGGCATGGGCGTCGGCTTCGGCCTGGGCGCCCGACGGCCGGGCGATTGCCTTTCTCCGTCGTCAACCGAACTCCGCCACGCACGAACTGCGATTGATCCCGCCCCTGGGCGGACCCGAACGCAAGATCGCCGAGGTGCGGCCGCGCAACCCCGTGTACTGGCCGCTGACGATTGCGTGGTGTCCCGACTCTTCGTGTGTGGTTGTCCCCGATGGGCAAGGCGAGGGCACGGCCGGACGCCCTGTTCGTGATCGGGCTCGACAACGAGGACAGGCGGCTAGTCACGTTTCCACCGCTCGGGGTGGGTACCGACTCGGATCCGATCTCACCCGACGGCCTGTCGCTGGTGTTTCGACGAGACCTCACACCGTTCACCGGGGAGCTACCGATTACCCCTGGCGGCAGACCTGTCGCCTGCCGGAGAGCCGGTCCGCCTCACGGACATCAAGCTCAGCGCGAACAGGCCGGCGTGGATGCCCGACAGCCGGGAGGTCGTGGACTCGGCGCGTCACGCGATGGGCGGACGATCTTCTTCGCGCGCGTCGACTCGTCGGCGGACGAGCTCATGCTGGTCGAGCGGTTTCGATCAGCGGGGAGCGGAACGAATTCACTGCCGTGTTCGCGCGAGCACCATGCGCTTGTGGAAGACCAGCGGCAGCACGGCGCGGCCCGACGGATCGGTGGAAAGCCCGAGCGATCGGAGGTGGTCGACGAGCGCGTGCACGCCGTCCATGAAGGTCTCGCCGCCGCGGCCTCTCGAGGGCCGCTCCCCTCTACTGTTGCTTCCCCGGAGGGGTCCCGCTGGCGACCGCTGGCCCGGGTCCGGGGAAGGTGCCCACGTCGCCCTTGGCGGCCCCCGACTTCCAGACCTTCTCGTACACGCGCGCCAGCACGTCGCGGGCCACGACGCGCATCGCGATCTCGTTGGCCAGCTGCTCGGTCTGCAGATAGGGGAAGTGGGTGAACACCCAGACATGCCCGAGCTCGTGGGCGAGGGCCGCCTCGAGCTCGCCGCCGTCGAGCAGCTCGAGCATCCGTTCCTCGACGCGCACCACGAACGCGCCTCCCGCGCGCACCGGCGCCTCGACCGAGATGAGGTGAGGATTGCTGGGGACGACCTCGACCATCACCGGATGGTCGAGTCCGAGCTGCTCCTTGACACGGTCGAGGATGCGCTGCAGCTGGCGGGTGCGCTCTTGACCGGTCACCGGCGGCGCGGCCGTGGCGGTAGCCGCCAGCAGCGTCGGCGCGATCACGCAGAGGGCGAAGAAGAGGCGGGGGACGGGAGCACGGAAGGAAGTGCGTGACTGGAACAATTTACACTCACCTTTTTTCAGCTGAACCGAAAAGCTCGACGGGCATTTACCGCGTGTTTCGGCATCTGCCGGCCGCAGGGGGCCTGGCATGGACTTCGCTCATCGAGTACGCAGGAGGAAATTCGCGCATGACCAAACTCCAGCGACTGACGTCCACGACGACCGCCCTGGCCTTCACGGCTTTCCTCGGCACGTCGCTCGCCGCGCAACAGCCGCAGCCCAGCCCGACCCCAGCGCCCGACCCGAGTCCGGCGCCGCAGCTGCGCACCGCGCAGCCCGACCAAGCCAAGACCGACACCTCGCTCAAAGGCGAGCTGGTCAAGGTGGATACGACCGCCAAGATGCTCACCGTCAAGGCCAAAGACGGCAAGACCGAGATGGTGGCCTACAACGAATCCACCAGGGTGACGGGTGCGCAAACCGGTATCGCCGGGCTTGCCAACCAGCCCAACACCAAGGTGACCGTGAAGTTCACCGGTATCGGCGCCGCTCGTGTGGCGTCCGAGATCGTGGTCGAGAAGGACACGCCGTAGTTCAACGGTATTTACCCGGAGCGCCGAAGGCCAAGGCGCTCCGGCTCACCTTATTCACTTCTCCACGTCACAGTTTACGCCCGAAGAACGGGCCACGCCCAGCGTGGCTCGCCGCAATCAGCGCGCGGGCTTCCGCTTCACGTCCTCGGTGATCGTCCAGAGATGCAGATCGTAGGTGCCGCCGCCTTCGGCGCTCAGCACCGTGATGGTCTTGTCGGGCTGCCAGTCTCCCATCGTGAAGCGATGCGACACGACTCGTGCACCCGGCTCGAGCGTTCGCCAGAGGATCGGCCGAATCAGCTGGTTGAAGTGATCACCCATGTAGAGGAACACGACGCTGACCTCCGACAGATCCTTGACGTCCAACGCATCGCCCTGGCGCACGTCAATCCGGTCTGCAAGGCCTGCGCGTTGGACGTTGGCGCGGGATTCCTGCGCGCGCTCGGGGTCGAGGTCCACACAGATGGCACGCCGCGCGCCGGCCCTGATCGCGGCGATGGTGATGCGCGCGTCGCCGCACCCGGGTTCGAAGACGACGTCCGCCGCGGTCACGCTGGCAAGGGTGACCATCTCCTCCGCGACATCGGCCGGTGTCGGCACATAGACGACGCGAACGCGATCGCCCGGGTCCTCACGCGTCAGATCGACGGTCAGGGTGTCGCCCGCTCGAAGTGACACGCTCTTGGTCCGCGTCATCGTCGTGTAGGTGTTCGGATGCCAGCGGGCCGTCAGGGTGAAGCTGCGCCGTTCCCGCGGTCCGAGCGGCGGTGTCTCCACAATTCTCGTGGTTCCCATGCCGACGATGGCACGACCGTCCAGAGAGAGCTCGCTCTCGTCATGCGGCACGCTGACCGTGAGCCGAGCCGGGCGCCTCGCTTCCTGCCGTGCCCTGTCCGGCGACGCCTGCTCGTGAACCGGCGCGGGCGCTCCCTGCGCGCGCAGCGCCGGATGCGCGGGGCTGCCAGCCAGCACGAGCAATTCGGCCACTGCCCACGCTCGAATCGCCGAGCCATATCGAGTCATGGCAGGCATTATCAGATCACACCCCGCCTCTTGTCAGGCACCTCCGCACACCTTACGGTTGTGTTGGAGGCCAGCCTCATCGGCTGGAGCGTCCGTGCCGGTCTCGCCGTTTCCCTCCTTGATGATCACGTGGCCCTGCACCTGCCACTTCCCGCCGGGCGTGCGCACGTCCAGCCATGCCGTCTTGCGTCCTGCGGGGGCCCGGTAGTCGAACTCGTAGGTCTCGCCCACGGCAATCGTCTGGTCATGCGGGCACGGCGACGGATTCGACCTTCGGTACAGGCGCGCCATCCTTGGCGACCGGTGTCCACATCACCGGCCCTTCAGACGTCTGAAGCGACACGCTGAAGATGTCGTCGGGCGTGATGTTGATCAGCCGCACGCGATGACGAACCCCGGCCTTCCAGACCAGGCGCGGGGCACGTTCGCCGTTCATCACCACCGATTCGGGTTCGGTCAGCACGCTCGGATCCTCCGACGCCAGGTCGCTGCGGCCGAGGACGATCACGTGATCGGTGACCGGATCAAAGGTCTCATCCGTATCGGTCACGTTCGGCTCGATCATCGGCGTCACCTGCCGGCCGAGGCCGCTGAAGCCATGTGCCGGAGGCGCTTCCACCTGACTTCGGCCCAGTAGGCAATGGCCACGCGCCCGTCGTCGGTGACGAGGTCCAGGTACCACTTGGTCAGTGAGAAGCCCACGCGCAACTCTCCGGCTCCTTGGAGTATGCGCCCTGTCAACCCGAGTTCGCACGGTCCGGCGCCTGATGCCAGCCGCTTCTGCAAGATAATAGGCCCGCGTTGAGCCTTGTCGCCCTTCGCTCGCACGCGCCGAGTCCGAGAATCATCCTCACGTTGACCCGGGGAGCTCGCTAATATGGCTTGTCGTTTCAAGCGCCCCGGCCGCGTGCGCGTCGGCGCGCGTGTTCGCCCCGAACGGGTGCGCATCGTCGCCGAGACCGTGGACATCGGTCCCCGGATCGACGATGGACGGCTCGAGGCGCCCTCCGGTACGGGCCGATGAGCGCCAATGACATCCGTCGCAGCGTACTGGTCCCGGTGTGCACCAGCGCGCTCGCCGTCTCCGGCTATGTCGCCACGCTCGTCTCACGTCAGGCGATCGACGACGTCGTCGCCCGACGGCTGCTGCCCCGATGGGACTTGGCCGCCCACCTCGCCTTCGGCTGGGTCGACGCGTTCTACCTGAAGACCCTGCAGTGGCACCGGCTGCTCTGGGATCTCTGGCTGCAGGGCTACTGGCCGCCCGGGCCATCGCTCTTCCAGATGCCGTTCTACCTCGTCCTGGGCGGAGACATGGCATCGGGGCTGCGGAGCAGCCTGGTGGCCTTCATCCTCACGGTGCTGGCCGGGACGGCGCTCCTCTGCCTGCAATGGTCCCGGGCCGCCTGGCTTCCCACCGCGCTGTTCCTGCTGTTCGTGATGCGCTCGCCGTTCTACCTGGCGTACTCCTCGGTCGCCATGACCGAGATGCTCGGCGCGCTGGCGCAGCTGTTCGTGCTGGTCTGCCATGCGCGCTACGAGCAGCAGCGCAGCCCCTCGGCGGCACGGCTGTTTGCCGTCTCCCTGACCGTGCTGTTCTTCACGAAGTACAACTACTTCATCATGCTGGCCGTTCCCCTGCTGGTATACGAGTACCTGCGACACACGGCGGCGTGGCGCTTCCGCGACCGTGGAGAGGAGGCGTGGCGATCGGCACGACAGTGGCTGGCCACGCCCACTGGAGCCCTGTTGGCCGCCTATCTCCTGACGGTCCTCGCGGTGACCATCACCGGAGGCTTCTCGTTTTCTCTCTTCGGACGGCGGGTCGGGGTCACGTCGATCGGCAACAGCGGTTACGTGGCGCTGTACCTCTTGCTGGGCCGGGTGTGGTTCCTCCACCGCCGCGGCCGCATCGATTGGCCGGGCCTCTTCGCCTTCGATCCCCGCGTCCGTCCGCTCCTGCTGTGGTTCGTCCTCCCGGTGACGGTGTGGCTGGCGTCTCCGTTTCCCAATCACATGAAGGACATCGCGAACCTGGTAATCAACTCCCCCATGGGAGCGGCCTCGGCGACGGAAGGGCTCCTCTCCTACGGGGCCGCGGTCCGGGCCGACTACTTCTCCGACATCTGGCTGCTGGCCGCCGCAGTGGCGGGCTTCGCGCTCGCGGCTCTCCGGTTCCGGGCGCAGCCGCCGCTCGTCCAGTTGCTGATTCTTGCGGCGCTCGTGCAGACCGCCATGGTGCTCGCGCACCAGACGCGCTTCGCCCGGTTCCTCGCCTTTCCCATCCTGCTGGTCTGGCTGACCAGCGCGAGCGAGATCGGCACCTGGGTATGGCGACGCAGCCGACTGGCCGCCGCGATCGCGACCCCCGTGGTGATGCTTGTCGCGCTGGCCGGGGCGCGCGACGTGGTGGCCGGCGAACCGTTCCGCCGTCTCGCCTTCGAGAACTACCTCGACAGCCCGGCGTTGGCCGATGCCCTTGCCTCGATTCGCGCCGAGACCGGGCCGTCCGATCGGATCGCGATCCTGGGACGCAGCGACGCGCTGTCTCCCGGGCTCTTCACCTGGCAGCTCGGGCCTCCGGCCGGAGAAGCCTCGTTCCCCCTCGAGATCCTGCGGGAACGCGACGTGGACCTGATCGGCGACACGACGCACGTCGTGCTCATCGCGCCGACCTCGACCGAGCTGGCCTCGCCGGAAATCACGGTCGACTTTCCGCGCAACGTCGCGCGACTGCAGCGATGGCTCGACGCCGGCACCTTCGAGCTCGCCCGCGAGCTGCCCGTGGACGATCTCCACGTGACATTGAGGTTGTATCGACGGGCGGAGTGAATGCCATCCGCTCGCTGCACGGCCGTTCGTCACGGCGACTCCGCCGTCGTGTGCCGGGCGCGCTCGCGTTCCACCGTCTCCACCAGATCGAAGATGTCCCGATAGGCGTCCACGGCCGCCCGCCGTAACGCCACCTCGACGACGCCATCCCACCACGCGGTGAAGCCCGGCTCGTGCATCCGGGCCCACCACCGTGCCAGTTCGTCGCGTCGTGCGGCGGCACTCATGCCCACCCGCATGTCGGCCGGCGGCTTGATCGTCGTGGCGTCCGGGCTGGTGGCGAGTCGTACGCCAGGGAGCGAGAAGATCTGCTCCCACATGAAGTGATCGCTCCAGCGGTCCGGCGGTGCCGGCCGCCAGCCGGCCGGCAGCCGGCGGTAGAGGTCCATCGTGTGCGCGGCCCCGGTCAGGCTGATGGTGTTGCGCCGCGGGTGCAGGTGCCACCTGACGCATCGCTCGTCGGATAGATCGGTCGGGCGGGCCATCAGTGCACCGTCGGCGCCCACGAATACGGGAAACGGGTGCGCGAAGTCGTGGTCGGCGAGCAGGCCGAGCATCGTTTCGACGTGTGTCGGCAGGAAGAGATCGTCATCGCCGAGGTAGGTGACGACGGGCGCCGTCGCGGCCGACACCACTTCATGCCGCAGGACCTCGTTTCGCCCCTCGCCCTTTGGCCGGTCGACGAAGCGCACACGCGAGTCGGTCCGGCACAGGTCCGCCATCACC
>Ga0209706_10000064_pt1 | contig 49784 bp, 46 predicted proteins | sample PPLLaktember2015_6_FD_187263 | JGI IMG/M metagenome (GOLD analysis project Ga0209706, IMG submission 187263) | Freshwater sediment microbial communities from Prairie Pothole Lake near Jamestown, North Dakota, USA - PPLs Lake P8 Core (1) Depth... | ecosystem: Environmental > Aquatic > Freshwater...
TGAGGGACGCTTCGGTGACGGCGCGGCCGCGCCAGATCGATGAGAGGATCTCGGATTTGGGGACGGGGCGGTCGCGGTGGCGGATCAGGAGGAGGATGAGGTCGAAGATCTGCGGGGGGACTTCCAGCGGGGTGCCGGCGCGGCAGAGCTGGTAACGCACGGGGTCGAGGTCGAAGTCTAGGAACTGGTAGGACATCGTGGTCGGCGGGTCCCGTATCGCGGCGGCAGCAGGGGGCTGGAAACGCAGCCCGCACCGAGACTACCGGAGACCCGGGCGAAATGGCCGAGGGGTTGACACGTGCCTCCCGATTGTGGGATGCTGCTCATTATTAGCGAATTAGCTAACAATGAGGAGGAACCATCATGCCCGAGTCGGGGCCCGTGACCGTCATCTGCCACTACCGCGTGCGGCCCACCGCAGAGGCCGCGTTCGTCGAGCTGCTGCGGCGACATTGGCCCGCGCTGCACGGACTCGGCGTGGTGACGGACGAGCGGTCGGCCGTCTACCGCGGTGAGGACGAGAAGGGCCGGCCCAGCTTTTTCGAGATCTTCTCCTGGCGGGACGAAGCGGCCGCCGAGCGGGCTCACACGCATCCCGAGGTGCTGGCCATCTGGGAGCCCATGGACACCCTCTGCGAGGGGCGCGACGGGCGACCCAACATGGAGTTTCCCCACGTGCGCCGGCTCGCGCTCTAGGTGCCGGCGCGCCGGAACGCCCTGGTAGAGCTCGAAGGGATCGACCAGGTCTTCGCGGCGCTCTCGCACGCGTCGCGCCGTCACATCCTGCTGGTGCTGCACGCGCGCGGCGACCGCGTGCAGGCGGGCGACATCGCGAGCCGCTTCGCGTGCTCCTGGCCGACGACCAGCCGCCACCTCCGCGTGCTCGAGGACGCCGGGCTGGTGCGCACGGTGCAGAGCGGTCGCGAGCGCTTCTACGAGCTGCAGCGCGAGCGCCTGCTCGGGGTTGCGGGCGGCTGGCTCCGACACTTCGAGGCTCCAACCGGCGCCCGGGCGCCTGCGCGCTAGGCTGCGCCCGTGCAGGTGCTCGTGACCGGAGCCCGCGGCTTCGTCGGGCAGCGTCTCGTGCCGCGGCTCGCCGCCGGCGGCTGCCGCGTCCGCGGCATCGATCGCGAAGTGGACGTCGCCCGGGCCGGCGCCCTCGCGGAGGTCGTCGCGGAGTGCGCGCCGGATGCGGTCGTCCACCTCGCAGCCCTCTCCTTCGTGCCGGACTCGCTCCGCGATCCCGGCGCGAGCTTTCGCGTGAACTTCCTCGGCACGCGCCTGCTGCTCGAAGCCGTGCGCCTCCACGCTCCCCGCGCCCGCGTGCTGGTGGTGAGCACGGGACACGTCTACGGCGCCGCGCCCGGCGACGTCCGCTTCGACGAGTCCGCGCCGCTGCGGCCGGACTCGCCCTACGCCCGCGCGAAGGCCGCCGCCGACCTGCTGGCGCGCGCCTACGCGGAGCGCGGGCTCGACGTGGTGCGCGTCCGCCCCTTCAACCACACCGGCGCCGGTCGGCCCGAGCAGTTCGTCGAGTCGAGCTTCGCGCGCCAGATCGCGGAGATCGCAGCGGGTCGCCGCGCGCCGCGCCTCACGGTCGGCAACCTCGATGCGGTGCGCGACTTCCTCGACGTCGAGGACGTGGTGGACGCCTACCTCCGGCTGCTCGACCGCTCGGCTCCCGCCGGCCTCTACAACGTGGCGAGCGGCGTCGGGCGAAGCGTCGCCGAGGTGCTCGACACGCTGCTCGAGCTGGCCGGCATCGGCCCCCGCGATGCGGCGCTCGAGGTCGTCGTGGACCCTGCGCGCTGGCGGCCGGCCGACCGCGCGGTGGGCGACGCGTCGAAGCTCCGCGCGGCCACCGGCTGGTCGCCGCGCATCGCCTTCCGCGACACGCTGCACGCGATCCTCGACGGCTGGCGCAAGGAGCTCAGCGCCGCGTGACGAGGCCGAGCCAGACGTCACCCGTGGGATCGTCTTCCTCGCGCGCCCGTTCCACGGCGAGCCCCACGCGCCCGAGCGCGGCCTCCAGCTCGGCCCGCTCGGCCGCGAGCAGGCCCGAGAGCACGGCCCGCCCGCCCGGCCGGAGCGCGGCCGCCAGCTCGGGAAGGATCGGCAGCAGCTCCGAGCGCAGCAGGTTGGCCGCCACCACGTCGAAGGGCGGCGCCCGCAGCGCGCCGATCCCGCCCGCGAAGAGCTGCAGCCGGCCCTCCATCCCGTTGCGCAACGCGTTCGCGCGCGCCTCGCGCACCGCGATCGGGTCGAGGTCGAAGCCGACGGCGGCGCGCGCTCCGAGCGCAAGCGCCGCCAGCGCCAGCACGCCGCTGCCGGTGCCGGCGTCGAGCACCCGCGCCCCGCGCAGCACATCCGAGCGAAGCTCGTCGAGCAGCTCCAGCGCGAGGCGCGTGGAGGCGTGGCCGCCGGTCCCGAAGGCCTGGCCCGGGTCGATCACCAGAGCCGCGGGCTCTCCCTCGTCGGGCACGAACGGCGGCCGCACCGCCAGCCGCGGCGAGATGCGCACGACGCCCAGCCCCTCGCGCCAGCGAACGCTCCAATCCTCCTCGGGCGCAGCCTCCGCGCCGGACACGCGCAGCGCGCCCGCGACCCCGGCGGCGAGGGCTGCCAGCGCACCCCCCACGGCCGTCGCCGCTGCGACCGGCGCGTAGACGAGGAGCTCCGTGCCTTCCGGCCGCCCTTCCCCGCCCCGCTCTTCGAGGCCGCTCGCGCCCGCCGCGAACGCCTCGGCCGCCGCGCGCTCCGCGAGCGGCGCGTCCGCCGCCCGCACGCGAATGCAAACGAAGCGCGCCGCCACTGCCGCTCTCTCCTTCCGGCGCCGCCTGGCGCCGTTCCTCGTCGCCGTCTCGCTGCTTCCGCTGGGCTGCTACTACGCGCATCTCGCCAGCGGACAGACGCGCATGCTGATCGCTCGCCAGTCGATCGACGACCTGCTCGCCAAGCCCGCGACCCCGCCCGAGCTCGCCGACCGGCTCCGCCTCGCCGCGGCGGTGCGCGCCTTCGCGAGCGAGCTCGGCCTCGACGTCGGCGAACAGTACACGAGCTACGTCGACTGGCCCGGCGACCGCGTCGTGACGACGGTGGTCGCCACCCGGCCCGGCGAGGTCGAGGCGCGCGGCTTCTGGTTCCCGCTGATCGGCCGCGTACCCTACAAGGGGTTCTTCGAGCTGGCCCGCGCCGAGAGCGAGGCCGCCCGACTCGCGGCAGAGGGGCTCGACACCTGCCTGGTCCCCGTGCTGGCGTACTCCACCCTCGGCTGGATGGCCGATCCGCTCACGGCCCCCCTCGCCCGCAGCCCGCGTCTCGCCGAGACGCTCATCCACGAGCTCGTGCACGCGACCGTCTACCTCGCGAGCGAGCCGGACTTCAACGAGGGCCTGGCGACCTTCGTCGGCCAGGAGGGCGCGGTGCGCTTCGCCGAGCGCGACGGCGCCGAGGCCGCCGCGCGCGAGCGGATCCGCGTGACGGAAGACCGCCGCGTGGCGGCCGAGCTGCAGGCGTTCCGCGACGACGTGCGGGAGCTCTATGCGAGCGCTCCTCCCGGCTCCGAGCGCGAGACCGCCCGCGCCGAGCGCGAACGCTCGGCGCGCGCCGCCCTCGCCGGCCTGCCCCTCACCACGCGCGACCCCGCCTGGCTGGCCGCGAACGTGCGTCTGAACGATGCGTGCCAGGCCCTCGCCGGCACCTACCAGGGCGATCTCGCGCGCTACGCCCGGGCGCTCGAGGCGGACCGCGGCGACCTCTCGCGCTTCCTCGCGCGCGCCCTCGAGGCGGCGGAAGCCCCCGACCCACGCGCGGCGCTGCTTCCGGCCGCCCCCTGAGGCTGCGCCCTTTCGCCTGCCGCAGCGCGCCTCTCGCCCCGGTGCCTGCGTCCGCCAGACGCCCGGGAACCCGCTCAGGCGGAGCGGCGTCCCTGCCGAAGATTGATGAGCCGCCCTGCGCGGCCCGGAGGAGGTGCGGTGGCTGGTTCGGAGCCGAGCGAGGAGCGGGACGCGGGCGCGCAGGGGAACGGGAACGAGGCGATGGACCCCGCGGCGGCCGCGGAGCTGGCGAGTCGCTTCCGCGCCAACGTGGAGCGTGCGCTGCGCGGGAAGAGCGAGGTCGTGCGCCGCGCGGTCGAGGCCTTCGTCTCCGGCGGCCACCTGCTGCTCGAAGACGTCCCGGGCGTCGGCAAGACCACCCTCGCTCGTGCGCTCGCCCGCTCGGTCGACGCCAGCTTCCGGCGCATCCAGTTCACCAGCGACCTGCTGCCGAGCGACGTCCTCGGCGCCTCCGTCCCCGAGTTCGTGGAAGGGCGCCCCACCGGGAAGTTCGGCTTCCAGCCCGGTCCGCTCTTCGCCCACGTGGTGCTGGCGGACGAGATCAACCGCGCCAGCCCGAAGACGCAGTCCGCGCTGCTCGAGGCGATGAGCGAGGGCCGCGTGACCCTCGACGGCCGCACCCACCGGCTGCCGGACCCGTTCTTCGTGGTGGCCACCCAGAATCCCGCGGAGCACCACGGCACCAACCCGCTGCCCGAGTCGCAGCTCGACCGCTTCCGCGCGCGGCTGCGCCTCGGCTACCCCGAGCCCGCCGACGAGGCCGCGTTGCTGCGCGACGACCCGGCGCTCCACGCGCTGCCCGAGCTCGAGCCCGTGCTGAGCATCGCCGACGTGCTCGCGATGCGCGCCGCCGCGGAGCGCGTGAAGCTCGCAGACGCCGTGGTGGGCTACCTGCTCGCGATCGTCGCCGAGACGCGGCAGCACGACGCCGTGCACGTCGGCGTCTCGCCGCGCGGCGCGCTGGCGCTGCGGCGCGCGGCGCAGGCCCGCGCGCTGGTCGACGGGCGCGACTTCTGCATCCCCGAGGACGTGCGGGAGCTGGCCGTCGACGTGCTCGCCCATCGCATCGTGGTCGACCCGCGCGGGCTGGGCCAGCGCGGCGCCGAGGAGGCCGAGTGGCTGGTGCGCGAGATCCTCGAGCAGGTTCCGGTCCCGCTCTGAAGGCGGCGCGCCGCGACCCCGCCCGGCGCCGCCGCGACCCGCGCCGGAAGGGCCTCGTGTGGCGCCGGATCCGGCTCTGGCTGCGCCCGCCGCGCACGCTCCAGCCGACGCGCGCGGGCTGGCTCTTCTTCGTCCTCACGCTGGGCGTGGGCTTCGCCGCGCTGAACACGGGCAACAACCTCCTCTACCTGGTGTTCTCGTTCCTGCTCGGCTTCCTGGTGCTCTCGGGCGTCCTCTCGGAAGCGGCCCTGAGGCGCATCGAGGTGCGCCGCCGCCTGCCGCGCGAGATCTTCGCCGGGAGCCCGGTGCCGGTGGGTCTCGAGATCGAGAACGACCAGCACCGCATCGTCTCGTACGCAATCGTCGTCGAGGACCTCGCCGGCGACGACCTCCACGACGCGCTGCCCCTCGGCCGGGTCTTCGTGCTGCGGCTCGGACCGGGAGCGCGGCAGCAGCGCGCCTACCTGCTGACGGCGGCGGCGCGAGGCCCGCTCCGCCTGGCGGGCTACCGCATCTCGACCCGCTTTCCCTTCGGGCTGTTCCTGAAGTCTCTCCTGCTCGAAGCGCCCGCCGAGACGCTCGTGTACCCGGCCGTGGATCCGCTGCGCGCCGCCGCCTTCGGGAGCGGCGGGCGGAGCCTGGGTGAGGCCCGCAGCCACCAGACCGGGCACGGCACCGAGGCCGCCGGCCTGCGCGACTTCCGGCCGGGCGACTCGGCGCGCTCCGTACACTGGCGTGCGTCGGCGCGCCGCGGCCTGCTGCTGGTGCGCGACCGCGAGCGCGAGGAGCGCCCCGAGATGGAGGTGCGCCTGCGCACCCGCGGCCGGGAGGGGGGCGATGGGTTCGAGGCCTCGGTGCGGCTGGCCGCCTCCGAAGTGGTGGCGCACCTCGACTCCGGCTTCCGCGTGGGCCTCGCGAGCGACGGCGAACGCATCCCGCCCGCCGAGGGCCCGAGCCACCGCGCCCGGCTGCTGACCTTCCTGGCGCGGGTCGCGCCGGAGCCGGCCGCGGGCCCCCGGGAGGCGGCATGAGCCGCCGCGAGTTCCGCGTCTCCCTCGACGCGCCGCGGCCCGCGGCGGCGCTGGTGATGGGCACGGCCGCCACCGCGACCCTCGCCGTCACGGGGCAGGTCGCGCCCGTAGCCCTCGGCGCCGCCCTGCTGTGCCTCGCCGTGGCGGCGATCTGGCGCGAGCGACCCCTCGGCTTCCAGCGCAGCGCCTGGATCCTGAACGCGGCCCTCGGGGCGATCGTCGCACTCTCCGTGGCGCTCTGGGTGCACGGCGCCCTCGCCCTCGTGGCCCTCGCGCACTTCGCGCTGCTCACCCAGGCGCTCCAGCTCCTCGACGCGCGACCGCGCAAGTCCGAGTTCCTGCTGGTGGCGCTGGCGCTCTTCCAGGTGGTGCTCGCGGCGAACCTCACCGACAGCATGCTCTTCCCGCCGCTCCTCGTGGTGTTCGCGGTAACGGCCGTCTGGACGCTGATGGTGCACACGATCCGCGCCGAGGCGATCGAGGCGGGCGAGCCCGCCTCGGCGGGCCGCGTGCTCACGCGCCAGCTCTTCGGCATGACCTGCGTGGCCTCTCTGGCCACCATCGTGATCGCCGTCGCGATCTTCCCGCTGATCCCCCGCGTGCGCTCCGGCGCGTTCCTCTCGAGCGGCATCGGCGGCGGGGCGGGCCTCTCGGGCTTCTCGGATCGCGTCTCGCTGGGCGAGCTGGGCCGCATCCGGCTCGACCCGTCGATGGCGCTGCGCGTGCAGACCCTCGAAGGCGAGGCGCCGGCCACCGAGGACGCCTACTGGCGCGGCCTCGCCTTCGACCACTTCGACGGTCAGGGCTGGTCCGTCACCCCCGACGCCCACGAGTTCGTGCTCGGCACGAGCGAGCTCGGGGTCGCGGTCGGCTCCCACCCGCGCGGCGAGCGGCTCACCCAGCGCATCGTGCGCGAGCCCGTCGCCTCCGGCGTGCTGTTCTCCGCCGGCAAGAGCCTGCGCCTGCGCGGGGCCGTCGGCCGCGTCGAGCGCGACGTCAACGGGGGGCTCTACGCGTTTCCGACCGCCACCGAGCGCGTCTCCTACGTGGTGACGACCGCCGTCGACGAGCACGACGACGACGCCCTGCGCACCGATCGCAGCGAGCCCCCGCACGACCGCGGCGAGCGCTACCTCCAGCTTCCCGCCCTGGCGCCCGAGATCGGGGAGCTGGCGGGGGAGATCGTCGCGGGGCTCCCGAACGACGCCGAGCGCGTGCGCGCCCTCGAGCGCTACCTGCGCCGCACCGGCCGCTACACCGACGACCCGCCCGCCCACGGCAGCGACGGCCGCTCGCCGATCGAGTCCTTCCTGCTCGCGCGCAGCGAGGGCCACTGCGAGTACTTCGCCTCGGCGATGGTCGTGCTGGCGCGCTCCCTCGGCATCCCGGCGCGCCTCGTGAACGGCTTCGCCGGCGGCGAGCCCAACTCCATCCTCGGCTTCACCGAGCTGCGCCAGTCGAGCGCGCATACCTGGGTCGAGGTCCACTACGACCGCGCCGGCTGGGTGCGCTACGACCCGACGCCCCCGGACCTCCGCCTCGCCGGTGCCAGCGCCCTCTCCGCGAGCGATCGCCTGGCCGCGCTGCAGAGCGCTCTCGAGTTCTGGTGGTTCCGCAACGTCATCGACTTCGACCGCGGACGCCAGGCCGCAGCGCTGCGCGGCCTCTGGCAGAGCTGGCACGCGTGGCGCACCTCCCAGAAGAACGCCGGCGGCTCGCACGACGAGCGCCCGCGCGACGGCGCGCCCTCCCTCTCGCTCCCGCCCTTCGCGCTGCTGGGCGGGGCGCTCGCGCTCGCGGCGCTGCTCGCGTACGCCGCGCGCCGGCGCCGCCGCCAGCACGAGGCCGTGCCGGTGTACTACACCCAGGCCCTCCGCCTGCTCGCTCGCCGCGGCGCCCGCCGCGAGCCGGGCGACACCGCACGCGCCTTTGCGGCCCGCAGCGCCGCCGCCCTCGGCCCCGAGCCGGCCCTCGCCTTCGCGCAGCTCACCGAGCTCTACCTGACCGAGCGCTTCGGCGGCCGCGTCGTCGTGGCCGACGGTGCGAAGGCGCTGCGCGTCCTCCGCGACCGACTGCGCGGCTGACGCGATCGCTTCGCGCCCACGCGGCGCTCCGGCAGCCGTGATAGCCTGCCCAGGTGAGCCGCTTTGTGTTCCTGGACCGCGACGGCACCCTGGTGCGCGACTCCGGGTATCCCCACCGCGACGAGGACTACGAGCTACTGCCCGGTGTGGCGGCCGCGCTGCGGCGGCTCCGGGAGGCGGGCTTCCGGCTCGCGATCGTGACGAACCAGAGCGGCATCGGGCGCGGAATCTTCGGGGAGGCGGACTTCGCGCGCTTCCAGGCCCGCCTGATCGCCGACCTCGCGCGCAGCGGAGTCGCCATCGAGCGCACCTACCACTGCCCGCACGGGCCGGATGCCGGGTGTGACTGCCGCAAGCCGGCGCCGGGGATGCTCTGGCGCGCCCGCGACGAGCTGGGGGCGGACCTCGCCGCGAGCTGGGTGATCGGCGATGGCGCGCGCGACGTCGAGCTGGCGGCGCGCGCGGGCTGCGGCGGCGCGGTGCGCATCCGGCCCGCGCCGGGCGGCGACGGCGAGGCCGCGCGCCCGCCGCGCTACGCCGAGGCGCCGGACCTCGCGGGCGCGGTCGACGTCGTCTCGAAGTGGCCGATCGAGAGCTGAGATCAGGAGCCCGCGCGGCGCGCGCAGGCCGCAAAGAACAGCAGGTGCGCGAGGTTCGGGGCTGCGGGCGCCAGGAACGCCTGCAGCCACGGGGATGCCGCGGCGACCGCCGCCAGCACCAGCGTCCCGAGCGCCGGCACGAGCAGCGCGAGCCCCAGCGCGCTGCGGCGCAGCGCCGCGCCGGCGAAGAGCAACGACGCCACGAGCACCGCCGCCCCCGCGGCCGCCCAGAGCGCCACCAGCGCGCCGCCGGCGCTCGCGACCGCAGCCAGCGGATCCAGCGCGGGCGCCCCCGCACGCACGGCCCCGGCGATCTCCAGCGCGGTGAGCCCGTGGATCAGCGTGCCGAGCGCCGCCGACGCCGCGCCGAGGCCGACGATCGCGCGCCCCGCCCGGCGCGAGGTCGCGGCCGACACCGCGCGCGCGGCGTCGTGCCAGCCGAGCGCGTAGAGCGGGATGCCGGCGACGCCGAGCGCGCAGCCGAGCCAGAGCCAGCCGAGCCCGGCGCTCGGGAGCCCGAGCTCCGGCCGGCGCGCGTTCGCGACCCAGAGCATCAGCAGGTCTCCGGCGCTCGCGACCGCCGCGGCCAGCGCCGGCAGCCAGCGCGCGCCCCTCAAGCTAGAGCGCCCCGTAGAGAGGGTGCGTCTGGGGGATCACGCGCACGTCGCGCAGGGCTCCCTCCGCGCGCACCGCGAGGGCCAGCATGCGCGCGGCGCTCGGGCGCTCGCGCACCGGGCCGTGGGGGGTCACCGGCTGGAGCACGAGGATCGCCTGCGGCGCCACGCGGGCGATCGCCGCCACGGCGGCGTCGATCTCCGCGTCCTCCGAGGCCGGCGTCACCACGATCTTCACCACCACCTGCGGCGCCGCGCGCGCGCGCGCGAGGAACGCCTCGTGCTCCGCGTGGAACGGGGCCGCCGCGCTTCCCTTCGCCTCGCTCGCCCGCCGCACGTCGCTCGCCAGCTTCCAGTCCATCGACACCACGTCGACGTGGGGCAGCACGAGTGCCAGCGGCTCGGCGTGCAGGCCGTGGGTCTCGAGGTGGATGCGCGGGCCGAGGGCGCGCAGCGCCCGGGCCAGCTCCGCGCACGCCTCGGGCTGGAGCAGCGGCTCGCCGCCGGTGAGGCTCACGAAGCGGTGGCGCGGCGCTTCGAGGACGCGCGCCGCCTCGAGCACGACCGGCAGCGGCACGGGGTTCGGCACCACGCGGAACTCCGCCGAGCCGCGGCGCAGCTCGATGCGACACTCGCGCGCGGGCTTCCAGGTGTGCGGCGAGTCGCACCAGCGGCAGCGCAGGTCGCAGGCGCCGAGCCGCACGAACAGGGTCGAGGCGCCGACGTCCGGCCCCTCTCCCTGCACGGAGGAGAAGATCTCTACGAGGTTCGCGTCCACGAGCGGCGCTCCCGGGCCGCGCGGCCTCAGCCTTCGAGGAGCGAGCGGCTCATGCCGATCTCGGCGACCGCCTCGTCGAAGCGCTCCGGGTGCCGCGCGAGGTCGCGAATCCGGAAGCGCGCGACGTGGTCGTCGCCCGGCAGCGCCTCCGCCCAGCCGAGCTTCTCGGCGAGGTGGTCGACCATCGACGCGACGTCGAGGGCCTTGCCGCCGGAGTCGTCGGCGCCGAGCACGCAGGTCTCCGAGCCCTCGCTGCGCACCAGCGACAGCGCGGCGCCGAAACGCTCGCGCAGGATGCGCGCCACCAGCGCGGCGTCGAGCTCCGCGGGCACCTCGCTCACCACGAGGCCGTAGCCCGCGAAGTGCACCAGCCGGAAGTCCTGCGAGGCGACGTACTCCGCCTCGACGGGCGGCGGCGGCGGCGGCACGCGCGAGGCCTCGCGCGCGAGGTCCGAGGGCCGGCCGGCCAGCAGCGGCTCCAGGTCCGCGCGGTGGTCGCCGGGCCGCTTGCCGAGCTCGCCGAGCCGGTGCCACCAGAGCCGGCCCCAGCGCTCCCAGTCGTGCTGGGTGAAGGAGCCGTTCAGGAGATCCACCAGCTTGTCGGTGAAGCGGCTGCGCCGGCCGCAGAGGGTCAGCACCGCCGGCAGCACGCTCTCCGTGGCGGGGGTGACGTGGACCATGGAGGCGCCGAGCGCGTGGCGCATCGCGTGGAGGTCCTCGGGGGGCCACACGTGGTGGTCGAACCAGGCGAGCCGCCCGCGGTAGAGCGCCGCAGCCTGCAGGGCGTCGTGGGACGGCTTGGCCTCGAAGCCGACCACGTAGATCGGCGTGTTGCCGCGCAGGTCCGTGGCGACGCCGCGGAAGAACGTCATCAGCTCGCTCTGCGGGTAGATCCAGAGCCCCTCGATGCTGCGGACCTCGCGGGCGAGCAGCAGCGCGCCGAGGATCGAGCGGCGGTCCGCGTGGGCGAGGATCGCCGCCCGCCCGCGCGGCAGCTCCGGCTCGGCCGCCGCGGCGGCGCGCTCGTCGGGATCCGTCTCGCCGGAGAGCACCGGCGGCGACGCGGCGAGCTGCGCGCGCCGGCGTCGCTCGCGCTCCATGCGCAGGCGCTCGGACGCGGTGAGCGGCACCTCCTCGAGGTCGCCTTCCTCGTACTGCGGCTCGGGCTCCTCGAGCTCCGGGACGTCGGGGGAGAGCTCGAGCAGCGCCTCGGCGTCCTCGTCCTCGCCCGGCTCCGCCGCGACGCGGCCCCGCGGTGCGGCTTCTTCGGGCCCTTCCCCCTCGTCGTCGCTGCTCTCGGGCTCTGCGCCGGCACCGCGGCTGCGGCGACGGCCGCCCCGGCGGCGGCGTCCGCGCGCCCGGGGCTCCTCGCTCTCGGTGGCTTCGTCTTCGAGGTCGAAGAGCGACATCTCGAGGAAGGGACGCGGCGCGGGAGCGGCCTCGACGCGCTCCTCGGCCGGGCGCTCGCGCGGCGCCTCGCGCTCGCGCAGCCCCTCGCGCTCGCCGGCAGCTTCGCCTTCGGGCGCGTCGCGCCGCCCGCGGCGCCCGCGGCGGCGGCGCCGGCGGCGGCCGGGCCCGGCCTCTCCGGCCTCCGCACCCTCGGCGAGCTCCTCGCCCTCGGCGCCCTCGTCCTCGGCCTCGGCCTCGGATTCGGCCTCGCCCGCCAGGGGCTCGAAGCGGGTCTCTTCGCGCGGCATCTCGCTGGGCGGCGGCGCTTCGCGCGGCGCCGACGGCGTGACGGACGGCGGCAGGAAGCTGCGGCGCGCGACGGGCGCCGGCTGCGGGAGCGCCGGCGCCGCAGCGCCGCGCAGCGACAGCTCGACACCGCCGCTGCCCTCGCGCAGCAGATAAGTCTTCGAGACGAGGCCGAGATGCTGCAGCGCGAGCTCGACCGCGGCGGTCAGCTCCGCGCCGGCGAGCGCGAGGCCCGGGGTCCCGAGCTTCACCGGCGGCGGCGCGCCGGCCAGCAGCGCTCCGAAGATGGGCTCCAGACGCAGCGCGGCCTCGAGCACGCTCGCGAGCGCGCCGAGGTCGAAGCGCCGGCGCGCGGCGCCGACCAGGGGCGCCCCCTCCGCGTCCGCCGCGGCGAAGTCCACCGCCTCGCACTCCTCGCCGGCCGGCCAGACGCACACGGCTCGGGCGCCCGAGGCGTCGGCGAGGGCTTGCAGGGAGCGCGCCCGCAGGCCGCCTTCGCCGTCGCGAACCTGGCGGTCCGACAGGAACTTGCGGAGCTGCCCCTCGAGTCGATCCAGAGCATCCGCGAGGTCTTCGCCGGCGAGCCGATAGCTGGCCCGCGCGGGCTCGAGGACCTCGAGCACCGGGCCTTCCACGCCGGCGCGCAGCGCCGCCACCGGCCGCGCCATCAGCACCAGCTCCGCGGCGCCGTCGGCGCCTCGCACGACGCCGCCGTGCTTCGCGGCGAGCCCGCGCAGGGCGGCCAGGGCGCGCTCGAAGCGCGCGCGCTCGGAAGCCGTGGGAAGCGCCGCACCGGCGAGCTCCGCGGGCGTGGCGAGCGACGCCGCATGGGCCTCCGCCTCGACCGCGCCTCCCTCCGCGAGCGAGGGCGCCGCGAGGGCGCCGAGCTCGAAGGGAAGCCCCGTCACCAGCCCGAGCAGGCGGCGGTCGACCTCGCGCCAGCTCGGCGAGATCGCCACGACGCGCCCCCGAAAGCCCGGCTCGGCGGCCAGGCGGGCCCCTGCCACGACGGCGCCGAGCAGCGCCGCCACGCCGGAGCCCGGAGCGAAGGACACGATCACCTTCTCGCCCGCGCTGCCTTCGCCCACACCGACCGCGCAGAGCCAGTCGGGCAGGTCCTCGAAGTGGACGGGCTCGAGGCGCGCGACGCCGGCGAGGCCCGCCTCGGCGATCCGCGCGAGCCAGGAGCCGTCGATGGGCGGCCGAGCCGAGCCGCTCTCGCCCCCGTTCCCGCCACGCCAACGGCGGCGGCCGAATCGCCTTCGCATCAACCGATCCCTCCGGAAAACGGAGGGTTAGCGGATACGCCCCTGCCCCGCACCGGGCGCGCCGGGGGGGACGATCAGCGAGGATTTGTCCGCCTCCTCGCGCGATTGCTGCTCCAGCCGCTCGATGAAGGGGAGCAGCGGGCGCTCGAAGAGGGCCAGGGCCAGCGGATTCTCGGCGGGGGGGCGGCGCTCGAAGGCCGCGGAGGCGGCGAGGCAGGCGCGCGCCGGACCCTCCTCTCCCCGGCCCTGGAAGACGAAGGCGGCGTGCCGGAAGAGCGCGGCCACGCGGGCTCCGCCCGGGCCGGCGAAGGCCTCGGCCGCGCCCTCGCGGAGCAGGGTCTCGAGCTGCTCGCGGCGGTGGGCGCCAGCCACGATGAGCGGGCTCTCCCAGGCCTCCTGGAGGCGCTTGGCCGTCGGCTCGAGCAGCTCGCGGACGGGCCAGGGGCCGACCCGCCCCTCGCGGACCAGGGCGAGGGCGGGCTCGAGGTCGAGCGGCTCGCCGGGCTCGCCGAGAGCATCGCGCACGAACTCGCCGGGCGTCGGCGCGTCCGCCGAGACCTCCGCGAGCTGGCCCTGCCACTCCCGCCAGCCGGCGGGCAGCGGGCGTTCCGCCGGCTGCGCCTCGGCGGCGCGCTGCACCAGCGCGCGCACCGCCGCGGGGGGCGCCTCGACGGCGGGGAGGCCGCGGTTCCCCGTCACCTCGCGCAGGAACGCGCGCACCTTGCTGCGCCCGGCGGAGTACACCTCGACGTTCAGGATGCCCTGGCCTTCGGCGAAGGCGATCTCGAACAGGCGCGCACCTCCCGACGGATGGCTCTCCACGAGGTAGGCGATGCAGGCGCCGAGCGGGTCCGGCGCGGTCACCGCCGCCGCCGCCAGCTCGTCGGCCACCTTCGGAAGGTGCGCGACCGTCGGCGCCGGAGCCGGCTCCGCGATCTTCATGCCTTGCGACTTCAGCTGATGGAGCGCGCGGCGCAGCAGCTTGCGCCCGGGCTTCGGGAGCGCGGACTCGTCGACCGCGAGCACCGCCTCGGCCCCGCCTTCGAGCTCGAACCAGGCGTCGAGCAGCTCGTCGGCGGCCTCGGGATCGTCCGCCAGCAGGAACGACAGCACGCGCGCCGCGGCGGCGGTCGAGAGGCCCGCGAGCACGCGTTGCGGGTCGCCGTTCGCCGGCCGGATGACGTCGGCCTCGGCGGCCAGGGCGCCGGCGGCGCGCTCGAGGGCGGCTGCGAGACTCACGGTGCACTCTCCTTCAGGACCCAGGCCAGGTAGGCGGCGCTGCCTCCGGCGGCGCTGAGGTGTAGCACCTCCGGCACGTCGTAAGGATGAAGCGCGCGTACCCGCGCCTCCAGGGCCGCCGCGCGCTCGGCGCGGGCCTTCACCACCATCAGGACCTCGGGCTCGTCGTGCACGCGGCCTTCGAAGCGGTAGATCGAGCGCACGCCGGGCACCAGGTTCACGCACGCGGCGAGGCGCTCCTCGACCAGCACGCGCGCCAGGCGCGCCGCGGTCTCGGCGTCGGGCGCGGTGACGAGGGTGACCTGCACCGCCCCGGGCGACGGCGCGTCAGGCGCGGGCGGCACGGGTCTCCGAGAGCCGCTGGTGCTCGGCGAAGGCGAAGCGGTCGGTCATGCCGGCGACGTAGTCGGCGATCGCCCGCGCCTCCCCATCCTCCGGGAAGCGCGCACGCACGTGCTCGGGGAGCCGCGCCGGCTCGGCCCGGAAGGCGCGGAACAGGTCGCCGAGCACGCTCTCGGCCTGGCGGGTCATGCGCAGCACCTCGGGGTGATGGTAGAGGTTCTGGTAAAGGAAGGCCTTGAGCTCGACGCGCCCGCGCTCGCTCGCCTGCGAGAGGCCCGCGAAGCGGTGCGGCGCGGCGCGCAGGGCGTCGGCGTCGGCGAGGCCCGCGGCGGCGAGGCGCGCGGCCGTCGTCTCGACCCAGTCCGTCACCAGCCCGTCGATGATCGCGCGCACCGTCTGGGCGCGCAGCACGCTCTCGGGCGCATCGGGGAGCCGCTCCGAAACCCGGGCGCGGGTCTCGCGCCACAGCGCGACGTCGTCGAGCGGCTCCGCCGTCAGCAGACCCGAGCGCAGGCCGTCGTCGAGGTCGTGGTTCAGGTAGGCGATCTCGTCGGAGGCGTCGGCGATCTGCGCCTCGAGGCTGGGCTGCGCCGCGAGCTGCGGAAGCGGCACGGGGTGCGGCCAGTCGGCGCCGTGCTTCAGGATGCCCTCGCGCGTCTCGGCGGTGAGGTTCAGCCCGCGGAAGTGCGGGTAGCGGTCCTCGAAGAGGTCGACGATGCGGAGCGTCTGCCGGTTGTGGTCGAAGCCGCCCTCGCCTTCGAGCAGCGCGTCGAGCACGCGCTCGCCCGCGTGGCCGAAGGGCGTGTGCCCGAGGTCGTGGGCCAGCACCACGGACTCGGCCAGGTCCTCGTTCGCGCGCAGCGCCCGCGCGATGGTGCGCGCGATCTGGCTGCCCTCGAGCGTGTGCGTCAGCCGGTTGCGGTAGTGGTCGCCCTCGTGGTGGACGAAGACCTGCGTCTTGTACTCGAGCCGGCGAAAGGCGCGCGAGTGGACGATGCGGTCGCGGTCGCGCTGGAAGGCGGTGCGGTAGGGATGCTCGGCCTCGGCGTGCACCCGCCCCTTCGAGTCCGCTGCGCGCTGGGCGTAGGGCGCGAGGCGCGCGTCCTCCTCGCGCTCGTAGGCCTCGCGCGTCCGCACCAGGGGATTCAGCGCTCGGCCTCCTTGCGCAGCACCTGCTCGAGGCGCTGGCGCGATGCGTCGTCGATGCGGTCGAGCGGCGGCCCGCCGGGCGAGGGCTCGCGCTCGACGAGAGCGAAGAACGCGCCGGCGGCCAGCGCCAGGGCGACGGCCACGACGAGCCAGCGCTTCACCTCGCGAAGGGTAGAATTCCGCCGCCATGCCCACCAGCGCGATTCCGCCGCGTCTGCTGCTCGGACCGGGGCCCTCGAACGTGCCGCCCCGGGTGCTCGCAGCCCTCGCGCAGCCCCTGCTCGGGCACCTCGATCCCGCCTTCCTCGCGATCGTCGACGAGGTGCAGGAGCGCCTGCGGCGGCTCTTCGGCACGCGCAACGAGCTCACCTTGCCGCTCTCGGCGACCGGCAGCGCCGGCATGGAGGCCTGCCTCGTGAACCTCCTCGAGCGCGGCGAGGACGCCGTAGTCGGCGTGGCGGGCGTCTTCGGCGAGCGCATGTGCGAAGTGGCGGCGCGCTGCGGGGCGCGGGTGACCCGCGTCGAGGCCGAGCCCGGCACGGCCCTCGACGCGTCCGCGATGGCCGCAGCGATCGCGCGCGTGCGCCCGCGGGTCGTGGCCTTCGTGCACGCCGAGACGTCGACGGGGGTGCTGCAGCCGGTCGAGGAGATCGCGGCCGCCGCCCGGGACGCCGGCGCCCTCGTCGTGCTCGACTGCGTCACGTCCCTCGGCGGGCTCCCCGTCTCGCTCGACGCGTGGGGCATCGACGCCGCCTACAGCGGCACGCAGAAGTGTCTCTCGTGCCCGCCGGGCCTCTCGCCCGCCAGCTTCTCCGCGCGGGCCCTCGAGCGGGTGCGCCGGCGCGCGACGCCGGTGCAGAGCTGGTACCTCGACGTCACGCTGCTCTCCGGCTACTTCGGCCGCGAGCGCGTCTACCACCATACGGCGCCGATCTCGGCGATCTACGGGCTCGCGGAGGGGCTGCGCATCGTCGAAGAGGAAGGCATGGAGGCGCGCGCCGCCCGCCACCGCGAGGCCGCGCTCGCGCTCGTCGAAGGGCTGCGGCCGCTGGGCTTCGAGCCGCTGGTGGCCGAGCCGATCCGCCTGCCCATGCTGACCGCCGTGCGGCTGCCGGCGCAGGTCGTCGCGTCGGGCGAAGCCGCCCTCCGCCGCCGCCTGCTGGAGCGCCACGGCATCGAGGTGGGCGGCGGCCTCGGCAAGCTCGCCGGCGCCATCTGGCGCATCGGCCTGATGGGCGACAACGCCCGCCCCGCGAACGTCTCCCGCCTCCTCTCCGCCCTCCGCGCCGAGCTTTAGAAAGGGGTCTGGCCTGGAAGTTTAGAAACTCTCCCGGCCGCCCCCGCCCGCCTGTTGACTCTCGACTCCGCGACCTGCTAGACACGATCCAGACAACGGAATACCGCTCGGGTGCCCATGATCATGGGTGAAAAGGGAAGGCCGTGAGAATCGGCCGCGGTCCCGCCACTGTGATCGGGGAGCTTCCGGCAAGGCCACTGGCTCGAGGGCAAGCGCCCGCAAAGAGCTGGGAAGGCGCCGGAGGCGATCGGGGCAGACGCCCCGAAAACCCGTAAGCCAGGAGACCTGCCCGGGCGGCCCACTGCAAGTGCTCTTCGCGGAGAGAGCTTGGTGTTGCTGCGCGCCCGTACAGCGTCCCCCGAAACGTGTTCGGCGACGTCCCGCGGCCGCATGCCCACGCTCCTCGTCCGCGAAGGCGACGAGGAGACGCGATGCCTTGCACTGCCCGCGCCCTGGCCTGCCTGCTCGTGAGCCTCAGCCTCGCGACGCCGTCCTTCTCCGAGGAGCCGCCGCCGGCGCCTCCCGCGGCGGAGCCGGCCCCGCCCGAAACACCCGAAGCCGAAGGGCCCGCCGAAGCCGCCCCCGCCGAGCCCGCGCCCGACGGCGGCGAGATCCAGCCTCAGGAGCCGCGCTCGGATTTCGTGATCCCCGTGGAGGAGATCAACAAGACCGCCGCGCGCTCCGAGCGCGACGTGCTCGACGTTCCCGGCAACGTCACCCGCATCACCCGCGAGCAGATCGAGCGCAGCGGCGCGCGCGACGTGCCCGAGCTGCTGCGGCGCGAGGCGGGGGTGTTCGTCACCAACGACACCACCAACCGCGAGGGCTACCGCGTCGAGTTCCGCGGCTTCAACAACGGCGGCGGCAACGGCTCGTCGACGCTGGTGATGATCGACGGGCGGCGCGTGAACGAGCCGAGCAGCAGCGTGGTCGACTGGGCATTCGTGCCCCTCGACAACGTCGAGTCGATCGAGGTCGCGCGCGGGCCGGCGAGCGCGCTCTACGGAGACAACGCCGTCGCCGGCGTGATCCACATCCACACGCTGCGTCCGGAGCGGGGCGTGCGCGCGATCGTGCGCGGGCGGAGCGGCAGCTTCGACACCGACGGCGGCAGCGCCTGGCTGGGGGGCGGCGCGGGCCCGGTCACGGCGTCGGCCTACTTCGACGGCTACCAGACCGACGGCTTCCGCGAGCACAGCGCGCTGCGCGGCGCGCGCGGCCAGATGGACGTCGCCGTGGACCTGCTCGGCCGCGGCGAGCTCGGGATCCGCGGCGGCTACGACAGCTCGCGCCGCCTGCGGCCGGGCGCGCTCACCCGAGACGAGCTCGACGACGACCGGCGCCAGGCCGCGCCCGGGAGCCTCGCGAACCTGCGGAAGGCGCGCGAGCGCTTCGGTCAGCTCTGGCTCGACCTCGACCTCGGCGAGGAGCTCTCCTTCCACTTCGACGGCCACCACCGCCGGCGGAACGATCGCGACGTGGACGGCGACCCGTTCTTCTCCTTCGCGAGCGAGGGCGAGAGCGACGCCGCCGGTCTGAATGCGCAGTTCGAGCTCGATACCGAAATCCTGGGGCACCGCACCCGCACGATCCTGGGAGGAGATTGGCTCCAGGAAGACGCCGATTTCGAGAGCGTCCTGAGCTTCTTCCCCTTCGACCCCGCGTCGACCTTCCTCTCGGACACCGCCGCGCGCCGCAAGCTCATGGGCCTCTACCTCCAGGAGGAGCTGAGCCTGACGGAGGACCTGATCCTGTCGGCCGGGCTGCGCCGCGACACCGTGCGCTACCGCGGCACGGACGCCGCCCAGCTCGACCGGCGCTTCCGCGACCGCTTCGAGGAATGGTCGCCGAAGGCGGCGCTCACCTGGCGAGTGGCCGAGCCGGTGTCGCTCTACGCGTCCTACTCGCGAGGCTTCCGCTTCCCGAACATCGACGAGGCCTTCGGCTTCTTCGGCTTCTCCCCCGCCCTCGAGCCGCAGACCTCCGACGGCTACGAGGTGGGCGCCAAGATCCGCACGCGACGCGTCGCGGTGAACCTCGCGGTCTACGACATGGACGTCGAGGACGAGATCTTCCTGGTGCCCCTGCCCCCGCCGCTGGTCCCTCTGAACCTCAACGTCGACCGCGTGCGCCACCGCGGCGCCGAGCTCTGGGCCAACGTCCGGCCCTGCGACTGGCTGGAGCTCTACGGGAGCTACACCTGGGACGACGTGAAGTTCCGGCGGCTCCTCGACAGCAGCTCCGTCAAAGGCCTCCAGATGCCGATCACCCCGCGCCACCGCGGGAACTTGGGATTCACGGTGTTCTTGCCCTTTGGGTTCGAGATCGGCGCCAACGCCAACTACGTGGGCTCGCGCTTCGCCACCAACGACGTCGCGAACGTGCTGAAGATCGGGAGCTACGCGAGCTACGACCTGCGCGCGGGCTGGCGCTACGAGCTCCCCCGCGGCGTCACGCTCGGCGTCGAGGGCGTGGCCTACAACGTCACCGATCGCGAGTACGTCGAGACGGGAGGCTTCTCGCTGTTCTCGCCGCGCATCGCCTTCTTCCCGGCGCCGGGCCGCAACTACCTGGCGAGCTTCTTCGTGGAGTACCAGATGTGACGCGCCTGCTGCTCGCCCTGCTGCTGCTCGCGGCTGGCGCCCCGGTCACGGCGGAGCCCCACAACCCCTATCTCGAGGGCGCCACGACCCTCGGCGTCGACGGCGCCCCGGCGCCGCCGAGTGTGGCCGATCGAATCGCGTTGATCCGCGAGCGCCTCCAGGCCGCGCTCGTCTACCCGCGGGCGGCGCAGCGCCGGGGGCTCGAGGGCGTCTCGCGCATCCAGTTCGTGATCGGCCCCGACGGCCGCGCCCGCGAGGTCCACACTTCCGCAAGCTCGGGCCACGCCTCCCTCGACCGCGCCGCGGAGCGCTGCGCCGTCGACGCCGGCGAGCTCCCCCGCGTGCTCGGCCGCCTCGAGGTCCCGATCCGCTTCTCCCTGGAAGACGAACGCCGCCGCCACTAGCCGTTTAGAAAGGGGACGGACTTAAGAATTTAGAATTCCCGCGGGAATTCTAAATTCTTAAGTCCGTCCCTATTCTAAATCGCATGCGGAAGGTGGCGTTGGTGACGGGGGCCTCGGCGGGGCTCGGGGTGGAGTTCGCGGCGCAGCTCGCCGGGCGGGGCTGCGACCTGCTGCTGGTGGCGCGCCGCGAGGAGCGGCTGCGCGCGCTGGCGCAGCAGCTCGCCGCGAAGCACGGCGCCCGGGTCTCGATCTTCGCCGCGGACCTCAGCGACCGCGCCGCGCCGGCGGCGATCGAAGCGTTCGCCCGGGAGCAGGGCCTCACGATCGACCATCTCGTCAACAACGCCGGCAGCGCGGGCCCGCACCTGCTCGACGACCGCGACTGGGACGCCCAGGCCGCCTTCCTCGAGCTGATGATGGTCTCCGTCGCCCAGATGTGTCACCGCTTCGTCCCGCCGATGCGCGAGCGCGGCTTCGGGCGCGTGATCAACGTGGCCTCCTTCGCCGGGCGGCTGCCGCGGCCCGCGGGCGCGAACTACGGCCCCGCGAAGGCCTACCTGATCGCCCTCTCCGAGGAGCTCGCGCTCGACCTCCGCGGCAGCGGCGTCCACGTCTCGGCGCTCTGCCCGGGCTTCGTCCACACCGAGTTCCACGAGACGGCGGGCCTCATGGACATGAAGAACGGCCTGCCCGGCTGGCTCTGGTACGACGCCGAGACGGTCGTGCGCGAGGGCCTCGAGGCCGTGGAACGCGGCCGAGCCGTCCAGGTATCGGGGCGCCTCTACCGCCTGCTCGACCCGCTGGCCCAGTCCGTGTGGACCCGTCCCCTGCTGAAGGCGCTCGCGCCCGGCCGCTGAGCCGGCCGGAGCCGCGAGCTCAGTCGAGCGGGTTGCAAGGCTGCGCGTTGCCGTTCGGGATCTCGTAGGGCTCCGACGCGTTGCACAGGCCGTCGTCGCTGCAGAAGCTCTCGATCTGCCCCGGTCCCAGGAAGAGCAGCAGCTGATCGAGCGCGGCGGGAATGAGCGCCATCCGGCCGTGCGGGTCGCAGGAGCCGTCCGGAGCCTGCAGGTTGGCGAGGGGCGGCAGGAAGGGCTCGTACGCGGGGTTCGCCGGATCGTACGCGCCGGTGTCGTAGACGACGAAGGCCGACGCTTGGGGCCCCGCAGCCGGCTCCATGTAGGCGAGCTCCGTCATCACCGACCCTTCGAGGATGGGCAGGCCGAGCGTCGCGCCGGCGAGCTGCGAGCCCAGGTTGGCGACGGCCTGGTCGTGGAGGCCCACCGTCATCAGGATCTGCTTCGGCTGCGTCCCGGGCAGCGGATCGGCGGTGACGTGGGTCGCGTAGCCGGCGGACTCCCCCTTCACCCAGACCTCGTGGAGCACCTGGATGCCCAGTGCCTGGGTCAGCGCGTCCGGGTTCACGCCGTCGAGGAACGCCTGGAACGGCAGGAAGGGCGTCGCCCGTTGGAGCAGCAGCGAGAAGTTGATCGCGCCGACGTTGATGGCGAGCTGCTCCACGTCGGGCGTCAGCGCCGCGAACATCAGCCCCATGATGCCGCCGAGGCTCGCGCCGAAGTAGCGCGGCGCCTCCAGCGTGGAGATCGCGCCCTCCCCGCCGGCGCTCTGGAAGGCCGGGTGCAGGTTGAACGCCCCGCGCGCGAGCATGCGCGCCAGCACCAGGGTCGCGAGCTGGCCCTGGCGCAGGCGGTCCGGCAGCGCGCCGAACTGGTCGAAGTCGCCGAAGATGCCGAGCACGAAGGTCAGCGGGTTGATCTCGGGCTCCGAGAGCCCGCTCCAGTTCGTCGCGGCGGCGGCGTAGTCGAAGTCGTCGAAGCCCTCGATGTTCGTCAGCTCGTCGACGAAGTCCGGTCCTTTGCCGAACAGACCGTGGCCGAGCACGATGCCCGGCACGGGCGCGAAGCCGTCGTCGGCGTCGAACACGTCGCAGGGAATCGCGAGCGCGTAGGGCGCCGAGTAGACGCCGTTCGCGCTCAGAGGCTTGCGCAGCGTCCCGAGCACTCCGGGGGACGCGATCGGGTCCGACGTCAGGTAGAGCGGCACCTGGAAGGTGCCGTGGGCCTTGCGCCAGAACGCGCCTCCGCCCGCGCAGCCCGGCGCCGGCTCCTCGAGGGTGTCGACGCTGAAGGTGACCTCCTGCGCGTCGATGCGCTGGTCGATCCACGCCAGCGCCTCGTCGCGCATCTGGACCATCTCCGCTGTGAGCGACTCGTCGCTCTGCACCACGAACTCGAAGGCCAGGATCAGCTCGTCGCGGCGCACGCCCGTGAGCTGCCGGAGCCGGCGGAACAGCGCCTCCATGCCGTCGCGCCGCGCCTCGACGCCGGAGATCGTCGTCGGACGGTAGTCGCGCAGCACGGCGAACGTCGGCTCCGCCTCGAGCGGCTCTCCCGCGGCGTCGCGCAGGCTCCGCACCGCGACGATGTAGCGGTGGCCGGGCGTCAGGCTCTTGCCGGGCCGCAGGAAGGTCACGACGCGCGCCGGATCCTGGGCGCGGGCGTCGTTCTCGAGGAAGTGCGCCACGCGCTCGCCGGTATCCCAGTCGACGAGGATCGTCGGATGGTCCGGCTCGAGGGAGCGCTCCGGGTCGTAGCTGCGCGTCGCTTCGAGCAGGCGCGAAACGCCCGACTGCGCGAGGTCGACGCCGCCGGGGAAGTGCATCAGGATCTGCGCGGTCGGGCTGAAGCCGTCGTTCTCGAGGAGCCGCGAAGTGTCGAGGGGCGACGCGTCCCCGTCGAGGCGCGTGAAGGCCGGCAGCGCCTCGCCCGGCAGCGCCAGCCGGAAGCCGGTCACCGTGTCCGCGGGCTCCAGCCAGTGCGACGACGGGAACGGCAGCGCGCACTCGACGTCGTTCAGCACCTCGCAGAGCTCCGGTCGATCGAGGTCGGCGACCTCGAACCAGGACTCGGACACCACCGCCCGCTTCTTCCGCCCGCTCTTCACGCGCGCCTCGATGCGCAGCGTATGGCGCCCCTCGGCGAGGCCGGTGAGCCTCCCGCGCAGCACGCGGTCCTCGACCCGCACCCCCTGCACGGCGACCCCGTCGACGGTCACGCGCACGCCGCGCTTCGCGGTGCCGGGCGGAAGCGAAGCCAGCAGGTCGATCGGGCCGCTCGCGACGAGCACTTCCGGATGGGGCGAGGCGACGAGGATCCGCCCGCTGTGGCACTCGGTGAGCAGCATGGCGCCCGCCAGCGTGGCCAGCAGCATCTCCAGCAGGCCGATTCCGGCGCGCCGCGCCGCCGTCCCACGAGCTCCCATCGACGGACCTCCCCCCCGCAGCCGCGGGGAGGAGCCATCCTATCAGACGCCTGAACGGCCGGTAAACACCCCGGGCGGGCTAGCTCAGCTCGGCCGCGAACAGGGCCTTCACGCGCTCCCAGGCGTCTCGCGCCGACGGCTCGTGATAGGTCGCGCGCTCGTTGCAGAAGAAGCCGTGGTCGGCCTCCGGGTAGACGACCACCTCGTGCCGCGTGCCGGCGGAGGCGAGCGAGGCGCGGATCGCGTCCACCTGGGCCGCCGGAATCATCGCGTCGCGGCCCCCGAAGAGGCAGAGGATGCGCCCGCGGATCCCCGGCGTGCGCGACAGGGTGGGCGGCGCGCCGCCCGGCCCCTGCGGCGCGGCTATGCCGCCGCCGTAGAAGCTCGCTGCCGCCGCGACGTCGGTCTCGCAGGCGGTGAGGTACGTGATGTGGCCGCCCATGCAGAAACCCATGGCGCCGAGCTTCCCGCCGCGTACCTCGGGACGCTCGCGCAGGAACGCGACCGCGTCGCGCGCGTCGGAGATCGCCTCGTCCGCTCGCACCTGCATCAGCAGCTTGATGCCCTGGCCCATGCCCGCCTCGTCGTAGCCGAGCTCGATGCCGGGCGCGCTGCGGTGGAAGACGTCCGGCGCGAGCGCGACGTAGCCCTCGCGCGCCACGCGCTCGGTGACGTCGCGGATGTGCGCGTTGACGCCGAAGATCTCCATGTAGACGATCACGCCGGGAAAGGGACCGGCGCCCTTCGGCCGGGCCAGATAGCCGCCCATCACCCCACCGACGGCGAGCGGGATCTCGACGCGCTCCGTGACGATCTCCATGGCACCTCCTCGCGGAGCGCGAGTGTCCGCTGGCGACCGGCGCGAGTCAACCGCCGCGCAGCGGGCCCGCATGCAGGCGCGCGAGCGAGGCGGGGGCCTCGCCGAGCGCGCGCGCCTCGTGGGCCAGCACCTCGCGCAGCCGGGTGCGCACGGATCCCTCGTCGAAGACCGCGCAGGCGAGCTCGACGTAGAGGCGGTGGTGGCGCGCCTCTGCGGCCAGCAGCTCGCCGTAGAGCGCGCGCAGCCGCGCGTCGGCGAGCGCGTCGCGCAGCAGCCCGAGCCGCTCGCAGCTCCGCGCCTCGATGGCCGCGCAGCAGAGCAGCCAGTCCAGCAGGCGCCCCGGCTCCTCGCGCCGCACGAAGGCGTGCAGGCGGCCGGCGTACGGCGCCGGGCGCTGGCGGCCGAAGGGCACCCCGCGCCGCGCGAGCTCTCCCAGCACCGCCTCGAAGTGCCCGAGCTCCTCCCGGGCCAGCGCCGCCAGGGGCTCCTGGAGCGCCGCGCGCTCGGGGTAGCGGAACAGCAGGGTCACCGCCGCGCCAGCGGCCTTCTTCTCGCAGTGGGCGTGGTCGAGCAGCACCTCGTCCAGCCGGTCCGCCGCGAAGGCGCCCCACGCGGGATCCGTGTCGACGGCAAGGCGCAGCATGGCGGCCGGAGTGTACCTGTCGTAGTGATCCCGCTGGGGGAGGGGCGATGAGCGAGAGGCTCGGCGCGGACGTCGTCGTGATCGGGAGCGGTGCCGGGGGCGCGCCGGCCGCCGCGCGCCTCGCCGAGGCCGGGCTCGACGTCGTGCTGCTCGAGGCGGGCCCGCGCCTCGAGACGCGCGAGCTCACGGGCGAGCCGCGCGAGATGCTGGCGCGGCTGATGACCGCGGCCACCGCCTCGGGCAGCGGCCTGGAACTCTACGCGGGGCGCTGCGTCGGCGGCTCCACGGTCGTGAACGACGCCCTCTGCTGGCGGCCGCCGGCGGAGATCCTCGAGGCCTGGCGCCGGGACTTCGGCCTCGCCGACTGGACCGAGACCGCGCTCGCGCCCTACGTCGACGAGGCCTGGCGCGCGGTGAATGCTACGCCGACCGGCCCCGCCCACCGCAACCGCAACGCCCGCCTGCTGGAGCTGGGCGCCGCGCGTCTCGGCTGGGCGGCGGAGGCGATGCCCCGCTCCGTCCGGGGCTGCGCGAACCTCGGGCTCTGCAACCTCGGCTGCCCGATCGGCGCGAAGCAGTCCGCCCTCGTGAGCTGGGTGCCCCGTGCGGAGCGCGCCGGAGCCCGGGTGCTCGCCTCGCTGCGCGCGGATCGGATCCGCGTGGAGCGCGGCGCGGTCGCGGGCGTCGAGGCCACGCGGCTCGATCCGGCGACGGGCGCGCCCGCGGGCCCGGTGTGGATCGAGGCGCCGCGCGTCTGCGCCGCCGCCGGGGTGCTGGGCACCCCGGCGCTGCTCCTGCGCAGCGGCGTCGAGGCGCCCGGCGTGAAGCCCGGGCGCGGCCTCCAGCTCCACTCGAGCGTCCACGTGACGGCGCGCTTCGGCGAGCCCGTGCACGGCTACTACGGCCCCACCATGGGCTACGCCGTGAGCGAGTTCAGCGACGTGAACGGCCAGCGCGGCCCCGGCTTCATGATCGAGAACGTCACCGTCGACCCGGTGACGACGGCGAGCTCGCTCCCCGGATTCGGTGCGAAGCACGCCGAGCGGATGGCGACCCTGCCTTATCTCGCGCGCTCGCTGGTCGTGCTGCGCGACGCCACGCGCGGCGAGATCGAGCTGGACGCCGGCGGCGGGCCGCAGGTGCGCTACGAGCCGGTCGCCGAGGACCTGGCGCGGCTGCGCGAGGGCATCGCGGCCATCGCGCGCGCCTACCTCGCCGCGGGGGCGGAGGAGGTGTACCTGCCGGTCGAAGGGCTCCTCGCGGTCCGGCGCGAGAGCGATCTCGCGTCCCTCACCGCCACGCCCCTCTCGCCGCGAAGCTTCTCGCTACTCTACGCGGTCCACCTGTTCGGCGGCGCGGGCATGGCGGCGGACCCGGCGCGCGGCGTCTGCGACGGCGCGGGCCGCAGCTTCGCTGCGCGCGGGCTCTTCGTAAGCGACGCCTCGGCCCTGCCCGGCAACACCGGCGTGAATCCCCAGATCACGATCATGGCCCACGCGCTGCGCGTCGCCGAGGCGATCGCCTCCGAGACCGGAAGGCAGGCATGAAGCCCCCCGCGGCCCTCGAGCCGGCCCTCGCGTCCCTCAGCCGGCGCCGCTTTCTCGCGCTCCTCGGCGCCGGCGCGGCCGCGGGCGTGCTTCCCACCGGGTGCAGCGCGGAGCGCCCTGGCTGGCTGCGGCCGCCGCCCGGGGTCGCGCTGCGGCAGCTCTCGCCCCGCAGCTTCGCGGTGCTGACGGCCGCGACCGCCCGCCTCGTCGGCGCGACCGGCGCGGACTGGATCGCCGAAGGCCGCGTGACCCCCGCGGTCACCGCCGACGGCTGGCTGGCGGCCATGCCGCATCTCGCGGCCCCGCTCGCCCAGGGTCTGCTGCTGCTCGAGTTCGCGGTGTTTCCGCTGCTCCCGAAGCTGTGGCCCTTCACCTCCCTGGCGTCGGACGCGCAGGATGCGGTGCTCGGCGAACTCGCCGCGTCCCAGATTGGCCTGAAGCACGACCTCTACAAGGGCGTGCGTTCCCTCGCCTTCCTCACCTTCTACGCCGACCCGGCGACCCGCTCGCTGATCTCTCATCCAGGCCCCTTCGGGCGCGGCGCCGTGACGATCGCCGACGCGATGCGCTGGGAGGCGCGGTGAGCCTCCCCGAGGCGATCGCCCGCTACGTTCGGCGCGTCCGGGCGTGCGAGGCGCGAGTCTGGGAGAACGTGCTCGACTGGGAGCACCTCCCCTGGCTGCACCGACACGCGTTCCTCGCCTGCGAGCGCCTCGGGGCCTCGCGCGAAGGGTGGCGCGCCCGCGTGCGCCTGCCGCCCGCGAGCGCGCCGCGCGAGATCGTGCTCGAGCTCGAGGCCGAGCCCGCCGCGGGCCGCTACGTCGCGCGCACCTGCGAGGGGCCGGGCGCGGGCACCGAGATCTGGACGCGCGTGCGCGCGGCGGCGCCGGACGCGACGGACGTCGAGGTCGCCTTCCACGTTCCCGACGTGCCCGACGCCGAGCGCAGCCGGCTCGGCGCGGCGTACCAGCGGCTCTACGCGCGGCTCTGGGACGAGGACGAGGCCATGATGCGCCGGCGCCAGGAGGTGCTGGACGGGGGCCTGCAGCGCGCGGCGCCCGCACCGGGCACGCTGGCCCTCGGCCCGGCCGAGGTCCTGCGCGCGCGAGCGCCTCTCCTCGTCCAGGCGGGCGGCGTTCCGCTCCGCATCGTCGCCGTGGGCGAGGCCCTGTTCGCGCACTCCGCCGTCTGCCCGCACTGGGGCGGGCCGCTCGAGGAGGCGGACGGCGAGAGCTGCGTCCGCTGCCCCTGGCACGGCTACCGCTTCGACGTGCGGCATGGAGGAAGCGCCGACGGCCGGCCGCTGCGGCTGCCCTTCGCCCGCCGCGTGGCGGTGGACGCTCGCGGCGAGGCGTCGCTCGTCCTGGGCTGAGACGCAGCGGCGTGCCCGCCTCCCGGCCCCTACCTTGATCTCGATGTCCGACCGCGGCCTCACCCACGTCGCCCTCCCGGTGCACAGCCTCGCGGAGAGCCTCTCTTTCTACTCTCGCTACGCCGCGCTCGAGGTGGTCCACGAGCGCAAGGACGAGGCGACCGGCGGACGCATCGCGTGGCTCAGCGATCGCACGCGCCCGTTCGTGGTGGTGCTCATCGAGGTGCCCGAGGTCAAGCATCCGCTGCTGCCGATCGCGCACCTCGGCGTCGGCTGCGCGACGCGCGGCGACGTGGACCGCCTCGCGGGGCAGGCGCGGGAAGAGGGGCGCGCCGTCTACGGGCCGATCGATGCCGGCGATCCGGTCGGCTACTTCGCCCTGATCTCCGACCCCGACGACCACACCCTCGAGATCTCCTTCGGACAAGAGGTTGGGTTGGCCGTGGAAGGAACCTCGGGGGGTTGAGCCGGCCGGGGCTCTCGCCCCCCGCAAGCCGACCTGCCTATAGCCGGGGCGCCGAGGTGCCGATGAGCCAGGTGCGGGATCCTGACCGCGGGGGTTTCTCTGCATGGAAGGCGTCGGCTCGATTCTCGTCGTCGACGGCTCCCCCACGGCACGCGAGACCCTGCGCACGCTGCTGGTGCCTCACTGCCGCCGCGTGGTCACTGCCACCTCCGCCCCCGAAGCGCGCGAGATCATCGACCGGGACGACACGGTCGGGCTCGTGCTCTGCGACGCCGTGCTCCCCGAGCAGGCCGCCTTCGACCTGCTCCGCCATGCGCGCGCCCTGCCCGCGCGGAAGCCGGAGCTCGTGCTGATCTCGCCCTGGTGGATCCCGGCCGACGCCCAGCGTGCCGAGGACGAGGGGGCCCTCGGCTACCTGGTGCGGCCGCTGTCGCTCCGCGACATCACGCGCCTCTGGAAGATGCGAGGGATGAAGTCCCAGGGGCTGCCGCCGCGCATGGAGCGCCGGCCCCTCGCGAAGGTGTGGCTGCTCGACCCCTCGGAGCGGGGCCGCCCGGTGCTCTGCTGGGATCTCTACGACGTGAGCACGTCGGGCGCGTTCATCGAGACGCGGGGCCCGCTGCTGATCGGGACCGAGCTCCAGCTGGAGATCATCTTCGGCAAGGAGTCGGTGCGCACCGGTGCGCGCGTCGTCCGCGTGCAGGAGCCTTCCTGGATGCACGTGGGCGGCGTCGGCGTCGTCTTCACCGAGATGGACGCCGCCTCGCGCCGGGTGCTCGAGGACTTCGTGCACCAGTCGATCGTGTTCGCGGACTGAGCGGCGGGTCGGCCTCCGGTCGAGGCGCTACGCTTCTCGGACGCGCGCGGATCGTCCCCATCCGCGGCGCGGCGACCGGAGCGAGAGGAGCGCGAAGAGATGGGAGCCTGCGCGGAAGGCGTGCGTGCGGCGCTGCTCGCGGGCGCGATCGCCTTCGCGGGCGCCGCGCCCGGTCCGGCCCGGGCCGAGCCGCTGAAGGTGATGGCGATCGGCGACTCGCTCACCATCGGCACGGGCTCGAGCCACGGCGGCGGCTATCGCGCGCCCTTCTGGGAGCGCATGCGCGACGCCGGCATCGAAGTCGACATGGTGGGCGGCAAGGTCGGCGGGCCCGAAACCTTCGACAATCGACACCAGGGCTACCCCCAGATGCCGTTGCACGAGCTCAGCGCCGGCATCTTCGACAAGCTGCGCAGTTACGAGCCCGACGTCGTCCTGCTCCTGCAAGGAGCGGACGAGACGCGCGAGGACAGCTTCAGCCCGCACGCCTTCCAGGCCAACCTCGAGGTCATGATCGACCGCATCTTCACCGCGCGGCCGCGCGCGCGCCTGCTGATCGGGACGCTTCCGCCGACGAAGTTCGGTCGCGGTCAGGGTGGGCGGCGCGCCGTCAACGAGATATTCCGGCGCGCGGTGCGCGAGCGTGCGGGCCGCGGTCAGGCCATCACCCTGGTCGACCTGTTCCCGATGATCGACCCGCAGCGCGAGATGGCCGACTCCAGCCACCCGAACGACGCGGGCTACGAGCGCATCGGCGAGGCCTTCGCCGATGCGCTGCTGACCCTTCTCGGCGCCGAGAAGATCGAGTGACGCCGCCGCCGAGCGCCGGCCGGTGAGCCCCTGGGTCTACGTGGCGGCCTGCGCCGGGGCCCTGGGCGTCGGGCTCGGAGCCTTCGGGGCCCATGCGCTGAGGGACCGCCTGCCCCCGGAGCTGCTGGCCACCTGGCAGACGGGCGTCCTCTACCACCTGCTGCACAGCGTCGCGCTGCTCGCCCTCGCCCTGTTCGCCTCGGCCACGGGAAGGTCCGTCTCGCTCCCGGCGCTGCTCTGGAGCGCCGGCATCGTGCTCTTCTCCGGCTCGCTCTACCTGCTGGCGGGGGCCGGCCAGCGCTGGGCCGGTCCGGTGACGCCGATCGGGGGGCTCTGTCTGATCGCTGGGTGGATCGCGCTCGTGGCCCTGCGGAAGTGACCCGCCCCAGGTACAGGTCGATGCGCCGGGTTCGGGTCTTCGGTTCAGCCCACGGCGAAGAGCCGCTGCGCGTGGGCGTAGTCCTCGGGCGTGCCGACGTCCACGAAGCGCCCAGCCATGCGAAGCCCGCGCACCACGCGCCGGCGGTGCAGCCACTCGACGAAGTAGCCGAGATTGTCCGCCGCGCCGCCTTCCGCCGCATAGCGCTCGACCTCGCCGAGGGCGGAGTTCGGCAGCCCGTAGAGCGCCACGCACGCCAGCGTGTCGCGCGGCGCGGGATCCTTCTCGACGAAGCCCACGATCCGCTGCTCCGCGTCGAGCTCGACGCTGGCGAGGCGGCTCACCCGCTCGCGGCTGCCGACGTCGCAGAGGGCGACCACCGCTTCCCGCCGCGCCCATTCGGCCAGCGGCGCGAGGGAGAAGTCGAAGACGTTGTCGGCGCCGAGCAGCAGCAGCCCTTCGCGCGGTCGCTCGCAGGCCAGCCAGTAGCGCAGGTCGCCGATCGCGCCCAGGCGCTCGTCGACGTTCCGCGCGCCGTCGTTCCAGACCCGGAGCGGCTTGCTGGATCCACGCCCCGCCGCCCACGCGGCGAAGGCGCCGTGGAAGCGGTCGTTCGTCACCACGTCGATCGCACGGACGCTGCCGAGGGCCTCGGCGGCCCTCATCGCGAACTCGATCGCGGGGCGGCCGGCGACCTCGAGGAGACCCTTGGGCCGCTGCTCCCCGAACGCGCCGAGCCGGGTGCCGAAGCCCGCCGCGAGGATCAGCGCCCTCACGCCGGCCGCCTCTTCGCCCCGACGCGCGCCGGCGCGGCCGCCGCCAGCCGCGCTTCGAGCGCCCGCAGCAGCCGGGCGACGTCGACCGCCCCGGCGAGCACCTCGCGGCACGGGTCGCCGTGCTTCTCGAGCAGCGCCCGCGCCGTGCGGATGGTGAAGCGCGCGGGGTCGAGCCGGCGCGTCACCCTGGACCACGCGAGGGGCATCGAAACCGGCGCACCCGCGCGAGGGCGCACCGAGAGCGGGGCGGCGATCAGCTTGCCGCGCCCGTTCTGGAGCCAGTCGACGTAGACCTTGCCGCCGCGCGCCGCGACGGGGCGGGCGATCGTGGCGAGCTCCGGGAGCTCCGCGCAGACGACCCGCGCCAGCACCTCCGCGAGGGCGCGAGCGTGCTCGTGGTCGAGCCGCGCGCCGAGCGGCACCAGCACGTGCAGGCCGTCCTGGCCCGACGTCTTGGCGAAGTGCGGCGCGCCGAGCTCCTCGAGCAGCGCGTGGATGTGGCGCGCGATGGCGACCACGTCCGCGAAGGGCGCGCCCTTCGGGTCGAGGTCGAGCACCAGCCAGTCGGGCCGGTCGGGCTGCTGCCGGCGCGCGCTCCACACGTGGAGGGGGATGGCGCCGGAGTTCACCACGTAGAGCAGCGACCGGAGGTCGTTGCAGACGAAGAAGTCGGTGCCGTCGAGGGACTCCCGGCCGACCCACGCCGGCGTGAACTCGGGCGCGTTCTGCTGATAGAAGCTCTTGCCTTCGATGCCGTCGGGATAGCGCGTCAGCACGAGCGGCCGGTCGCGCAGGTAGGGGGCGAGCCAGGGCCAGACCGCTTCGTAGTAGGCGAGCAGATCCCCCTTGGTGTAGCCCTCGACGGGCCAGAAGATCTTGTCGAGCCTCGTGAGCGCCGGCCCCGCAGCGGCGGGCGCTGCGGCCGGCGCAGGGTCCGCGGCGGCGGGCTCCGGCTCCGGCCGCTCGTCCACGGCGCGACACGCGTCCGGCGCGACGTCGCTGCGCAGCCCGGCGAAGACCGGCTGGCGCAGCAGCCCCGCGCTCGTCACCTCGGTGAAGCGCACCTCGCAGACCAGCTCGGGCCGCACCCAGCGCGCTCCCCGCGGCGGCGGATCCGGCACGCCGCTGCAGGGGGGCTTCGCCACCTCCAGCGCTTCGAGGCGCGCGAGCAGAGCGTCGATCGTCGCCTCGTCGAGGCCGGAGCCCACGCTGCCGGCGTAGCGCAGCTTCGCGCCGCGGAACCAGCCCACCATGAGAGCGCCGAGGCGCGCGCGCGATCCCTGCCCCTTCGTCCAGCCGACGACGACGAGCGGCTTCGCGCGCGGCACCTTGATCTTCAGCCAGCTCTTCGAGCGACGGCCCGACTCGTAGCGGGAATCGGCGCGCTTCGCGATCACGCCCTCGAGACCGTGCTCGCCGGCGGCCTCGAAGAGCCGGCGGCCGTCGCCCTCGACGTGGTCCGTGAAGCGCACCACGCCGATCGCCGGGACGAAGCTCGCGAGCACCTCCTTGCGTCGCGCGAGGGGCAGCCCGCGCGCGTCGAAGCCGAGAGCGCCGAGCAGGTCGAAGGCCTGGTAGGCGACCGGCACCTCGCGCTCAGCGAGGGCGATGGCCGCGGATTCGGTCTGGGTGAAGCGGCGCTGCACGCGCTCGAAGGAGCTGCGTCCGCGCTCGTCGAGGGCGACGATCTCGCCGTCGATCGCGAACTGGGCGAGCGGAATGCGCGCCAGCGCGCGCGCGATCTCGGGGTAGAGGCGCGCGCGGTCGCCTCCCGTCCGCGCGATCAGACGGACCGCGCCCCCCTCCTCCTTCAGGGCCAGCGTCCGCACGCCGTCGTACTTGAGCTCGAACAGCCAGCCCGGCCGGGAGAACGGCGCGTCCGCGCTGGCGGCGAGCATCGGGCGCAGCGCGTCGCGGCCCAGCGCGCCGCGCGGCGCCTGGAAGCGGCGCAGCAGCGCGGCGACCTCGGCGTCGCGGGTGACGCCGTCGCGCAGCTCCTCCACGCGCAGCCCCGAGAGCGCCGAGGCCGGCGCCTCGCGCAGCAGATCGCGCCCGTCCGGCGGCGCGGCGCCCTTGCGCAGCAGCAGCCAGTCGCGGCCCGCCGCGCCGCGCGTGCGCACCAGGGCGAAGCGGCCGCGGAGCTTCTGGCCCTCGAGCACGAGGTCGAGCTTGCCCGCCTGGAGGCCGGCCTCGGCGTCGCTGCCGTCCGCGGTGCGGTACACCCCGGTGTCCCACACGATCATCGCGCCCGCGCCGTAGTTCCCGGCCGGGATGATGCCCTCGAAGTCGGCGTACTCGAGCGGGTGATCCTCGGTGCGTACCGCCAGCCGGCGCTCGGCGGGGTCGAGCGTGGGGCCCTTCGGCACCGCCCAGCTCACCAGCACCCCGGCGATCTCCAGCCGGAGGTCGTAGTGGAGGCGCCGTGCCGCATGTTGCTGCACCACGAAGCGCCCGGCGGCCCCCCGGCGCGCGGGGGAAGCCTCCCGCTCGCCGCCGAAGGGCTCCGGCGTGCGGCTGGGATCGCGCTTGCGGCGGTAGTCCTCGAGATCTCGCATCCCCGTACCGATCCATGGTAGGCTTTCAGTCCCCGTCCCCCCAAGGAAGGGGCCTCCATGGCTGCGCGTGCCACCGCCTCCGGCACGATCTCCTTCGGCCTGGTTTCGATCCCGGTGAAGCTCTACACCGCGACCAGCTCGAAGGACGTCCACTTCAACATGCTCCATCAGACGGACAAGGGCCGCCTGAAGCAGCAGTACGTCTGCTCGGTGTGCGGCGAGAAGGTGGAGCGCGACGACACGGTGAAGGGCTACGAGTTCGCCCGCGGCCAGTACGTGGTGATCTCGGACGAAGAGCTCGGCGCCCTGGAGCGCAAGTCCGACCGCAGCATCGAGATCGAGGAGTTCGTGCCGATCGAGCAGGTCGACCCGGTCTACTTCGAGAAGTCGAACCTGCTCGGTCCCGATAAAGGCGGGCAGAAGGCCTACCGGCTGCTCAACCGAGCGATGCTCGCCGCGGGCAAGGTGGCAATCGGCCGCTTCTCGACGCGCGGCCGGCAGCAGCTCGTGCTGATCCGCCCGGTCGAGAACGGCTTGATGATGCACGGGCTCTACTACGCCGACGAGGTGCGCAGCTTCGACGACGTCGAGTTCGGCGACGCGGTGGAGCTGAAGCAGGGCGAGCTCGACCTCGCGGGCCAGCTCATCTCGCAGCTCTCGAGCCCGCGCTTCGAGCCCGCGAAGTACGAGGACGATTACCGGCGCGAGCTGGTGGCGGCGCTGGAGCGCAAGTCCGCCGGCGAGGCGATCGCGGCGCCGGCGCCCGCCGAGGAGCGCGAGCAGATCATCGACCTCGTGGCCGCGCTGAAGCGGAGCCTCGGCGAGCGACCCGAGCGCGCGCCGCTGAAGGTGGTGCGCGAGCGCAAGCCGGCCAAGGCCAAGGGCAAGAAGGAGCCCGGCCGCCCGGCCCGCTCGGGCTCGCGCTGAGCGCGCGTGCCGCGCCGGCTCTCCACCCAGGAGGTCTCGCGGATCCTCGGCCTGCGCGAGGCGCGCGTGCGGGAGCTGGTGCGGGCGGGCCTGTGCCGGCCGCTGCGCAGGGGGCGCGGCTACGCGTTCTCCTTCCAGGACCTTGTGGTGCTGCGCGCGGGCAAGGAGCTGCTGGAGCGCCACGTGCCCGCGGCGCGTGTGCGGCGCGCCCTGGCCGCGCTGGCCGCGCAGCTGCCCGAGGACCGCCCGCTCTCGGGCCTGCGCATCTTCGCGGACGGCCGCGAGCTGGCGGTGCGCGACGGGAGCGCCGCGTGGCAGCCTGCGACCGGCCAGATCGTGCTGGACTTCGCGGTGGACGAGCTCGCGCGCCGCGTCGACGACCTGGCGAAGGCGCAGGCCGCGCCGTCCGCCTCCCGGGACGACGCACCGGCGCGCGCGCGCGCGGAGCTCGAGCGCGCCCTCGGGCTCGAGGACAGCGACCCCGAGGCCGCCCGGGATGCCTACCGCCGCGCGCTGGCGCTCGACGCGGAGCTGGTGGACGCCTACGTGAACCTCGGCCGCCTGGCCCACGAGGCCGGCGACGCCCGCGAGGCCGCGCGACTCTCGCACCTCGCGCTGGAGAAGAGCCCCGACGATCCGACGGTCCACTTCAATCTCGCCCTCGCGCTGGAAGACCTCGGCTCGCGCGACGCGGCGGTGGCCCATTACCAACGCGCCCTCGCCCTCGACCCCGACTTCGCCGACGCCCACTACAACCTCGCCGGTCTCTGCGAGCAGCTCGGCCGCGAGGCCGAGGCGCTGCGTCACTACCACGCGTACAAGAAGCTCACGGAGGGCTGAGGCGATGCTGCGCGCGGGCACGAGCGGCTGGAGCTACGACGCGTGGAAGGGCCCCTTCTACCCGGCGGAGCTGCCGTCGCGCGACATGCTGGCCTTCTACGCCGCTCGGCTGCCGGCCGTCGAGGTCAACAACACCTTCTATCGCATGCCGAAGCCCGCGGTTCTCGAGACCTGGGCCTCGCAGGTTCCCGAGGGCTTCCGCTTCGCGCTGAAGGCCTCGCGGCGCATCACCCACCTGAAGCGCCTGCGCGAGGTCGCCGAGGAGACGGCCTACTTCCTGGACACGGCCTCGGCCCTGGGCTCGCGCCTCGGCGCCCTGCTCTTCCAACTTCCCCCGAACCTGAAGCTCGACCTCGAGCGGCTGGACGCCTTCCTCGCCCTGCTACCCGCCGGCACCCGCGCGGCCCTCGAGTTCCGCCACGAGTCCTGGAACGACGCGGCCGTGCACGAGCGCCTGCGCGCCCGTGAAGTGGCCTGGGTGGTGGCCGACGTGGACGACGAGCTCGCCCCGCCCTGGGTCGTCACGGCGCCCTGGGCGTACCTGCGCCTGCGCCGCTCCGCATACGCCGCCGAGGCGCTGCGGAGCTGGCTGGGCGCCCTGCGCAGCGCCGGCCTCGGCGAGTCCTGGGTGTTCTTCAAGCACGAGGACGAAGGCGCCGCGCCGCGCCTGGCCGCCGAGCTGCTCGCCCTCGCGGGCGAGACGGCGCGTCCCGCTCCGCTCCGGAGCCGCGCCCGCGCGGCCGAGGAGAAGGCCGGCTAGATTCTCCGCCCGATGGGCTCCCGACGCATCGCCATTCTCGGCGCCGGCATCTCCGGCCTCTGCACCGGCATCGCGCTGAAGCGCGCGGGCATCCACTCGTTCACGATCTACGAGAAGTCCGACAAGCTGGGCGGCACCTGGTACGACAACAGCTACCCGGGCGCCGCCTGCGACGTCCCGTCGCCCCTCTACTCGTTCTCGTTCGAGCCGAACCCCGGCTGGAGCCGGATGTTCTCCCCCCAGGCGGAGATCCAGCGCTACCTGTCGGGCTGCGCCGAGAAGTACGGCCTGCTGCCCCACATCCGTTTCGGCAGCGAGATCGCCAGCGCCTCCTTCGACGAGGCCGCCGGCACCTGGCGGCTGCGCAGCGCGGCGGGCGAGACGATCGAGGCCGACGTGGTGGTCTCGGGCACCGGACAGCTGAACCGCCCCCACGTGCCCGACCTTCCCGGGCTCGGCGACTTCGAGGGAACGCAGTTCCACTCGGCGCGCTGGAGCCACGGCCACGACCTCTCCGGCGAGAACGTGGTGGTGATCGGGAACGGAGCGAGCGCGATCCAGTTCATCCCGCAGATCGCCCCCAAGGTGAAGAAGCTCACCATCCTCCAGCGCAGCGCCAACTGGGTGATCCCGCGCAAGGACTTCGCCTTCCCGGAGCGCTGGAAGCAGCGCTTCGCACGCTACCCGGTGCTGCTCACGATGCTGCGCTGGTTCGTCTACTGGCAGCTCGAGCTGCGCTTCTTCGGCTTCTTCCGGGACAGCTGGCTGTCGCGCCGGCTGGAGCGCGCCTGCCGCGAGTACCTCGCGGAGACGATCCCCGACGAGAAGCTGCGCGCGGTGCTCACCCCCGACTACCCGGTGGGCTGCAAGCGCATCCTGATCTCCGACGACTACTACCAGGCGCTGCGCCTGCCGAACGTCGAGATCGTGACCAGCCCGATCGAGCGCATCGAGCGCGGCGCGGTGCGCACCGCCGACGGGCGCTCCCACCCCGCCGACACGCTGATCTTCGCCACCGGCTTCGAGACGACGTCCTTCCTGGCGCCGATCCAGATCGAGGGCCGGGGAGGCCGCAAGCTGGAGGAGATCTGGCGCGAGGGCGCGGAGGCGTACCTCGGCGTCGCCGTCTCGGGCTTCCCGAACCTGTTCCTGCTCTACGGCCCCAACACCAACCTGGGCCACAACTCGATCATCTTCATGATCGAGTGCCAGGTGGGCTACGTCGTGCGCTGCATCCACGAGCTCTTCGCCCGCGACCTCTCCTGGCTCGACGTGCGGCCCGACGCCCAGACCCGCTACAACGCCGACCTGCAGCGCGACCTCGCCAAGACCGCCTGGGCCGCCGGCTGCAGCTCCTGGTACAAGACCGCCTCGGGCAAGGTCACCAACAACTGGTCGGGCTTCACCGTCGACTACTGGTGGCGAACCCGGCGCCCGGACTTCGCCGCGTTCGAGCGCCACTAGGCGCCCGGCGGCGGCAGCTCGAGGATCTTCGCCAGCAGGCGGGTGGCCATGTTGTCGACCTCGAAGGTGCGGCCCTGCTCGGGGGTCATCACCTCGTAGTGCACCATCTGCTGCGCCAGGCGCGACATGATGACGCCGAAGCGGAAGCCGGCGAAGACCTGCCAGAAGTGCAGGTTCCGGACCTCGAAGCCGCTCCACTCCTGGTAGCGCTCGACGGTCTCCTCGAAGCTCGGAAAGCCTTCGAGGCGGGGCACCGCGAGGCCCTCGCTGTGGTGGCGATCGAGGAACACCGCCCAGGCGAGGTCCTCCTCGGGGCTGCCGAGGGTGACCATCTCCCAGTCGATCACGGCGGCGGGGCGGGTGCCGGCGAAGATGATGTTGCCGATGCGCGCGTCGCCCCAGAGCAGCACGCGACGCGGGTCGTCGGGCTCGTTGGCGCGCAGCCACTCGAGCGCCGCCTCGACGGTAGGCTGGGGGAGGCCGCGCGCCGCCCACTCCAGGTAGCGCTCGTAGTAGGCGAGCTGCTGGCGGAAGGGCGTGGCGCCGAGCTCCGGCTTGTCGAGGAAGCCGAAGCCCGCCGCGATCGGATCGAGGCGGTGGATCTTCGCCATGCACTCGATGCCGCCCCACCAGATGGCCGCCCGCTCTTCGGGGGCGATCTCGGTCATCCAGCCGCCGGCGTGGTAGGGCGGCCGATCCGTCGGCACGCGGCCCTCGACGTGCTCCATCACGTAGAAGGGCGCACCGAGCACGCTCGCGTCGCGCTCTTCGAGCCAGCGCACGCGCGGCACGGGCACGTCCGTCGCGGCGAGGAGCTGCATCGTACGGAACTGGAGCCCGAGATCGTACTCCGGGAACACCTGGAAGCCGGTAGGCTGGATGCGCACCACCAGCCGCTCGCGGCGCGTCGCGCCGCCCTCGGTCACCTCGAGCTCACCCAGCAGGGTGTCGTTCGAGAAGCCCGAGGCCTCGGGAGCGCGCAGCCCGTGGATCTCGATGCGGCTCGCGCCGGGCAGTCGCTCGGTCAGCCACGCCGTCAGGCGCGTGCGGTCGCGCTCGAGGTCGCGCTGCCAGGGCGTGGGCACGCGCGCACTGTAGCGTCGGCCGCACGGGCCGCACGGGCTACGGGGCGTCGCACACGATGTTGCCGTCCGCGTCGAAGGGAGGCTGCGGAAGCGGGTTGGGCTTCGGGTCGCCGGGCAGCGTCACGCCGCAGTCCTGGCACTCCACGTTCGTCCACTCCGGCGTCCCTCCCAGCATCGCCTCGATCCAGTCGACGAGGGGCGGCACGCCGCCGGTGACGTCGCTGTAGACCTTGTCGTTGCCGTACATGGTGTGCCGCGAGCCCGTGCCGACGTAGGAGCGGAAGTTCGCGGGCACCCGGGCGAAGATCTCGAAGTTCTGCTCGCGCATCGCCTGGTTCCAGGCGCAGCTCGCCTCCCACCACGTCAGGCCCGCCAGCGGGTTCCCGCCGTTCAGCATGATCGAGTAGAAGCCGGTCTGCCCGCCCTGGCCGCCGTCGAACGCCGTGGTGTAGGTGCCGAAGCGGCTCCAGGGGTACTGGCGCGCCACCTCGACGTAGACGTCCTGCAGCGAGAGCTCGGTGAGCGGCACGTCCAGCGCCTCGATCCAGCGCGGCACGTTCTTCTCGATGCCCCACTTGGAGATGTCGTTCACCAGGAAGTCCTGGGTGATGACCCCGTTCCCGGCGTCGCCGAGCACGGCGAAGGTCGAAGACGGGTAGGCGAACTCCATCAGGAACGGCGAGCTCGCGATGGCGCCGTAGGCACCTGCGCTGGAGCCCGTGACGAACACCTGATCCGGCATCACGAAGTGCTCGCGCGCCCATTTCTCGACCACCCGCGCGTTGACCGCGCCCTTGTGCTCGACGGTGATCCCCTGGCCCGGGGTGCTCCCCTCGTGGGTGAAGGTGGCGTCGCCCCAGTGCACGTCGCCCGTGCAGTAGGGGATCATCACCTGGTTCCAGTCGCGGAATGGATTTTCCGGGTTGGAGAGGTCGGCGAACCCGCTGGTCGCGTTGTCCGGGTCGTCGAAGGCGCCCGTCTCCTTCTTGCAGGTGCCGACCACCGTGGTCGTGAGGTTCCAGCAGGCGCCGCCGCCCTGGTAGTAGACGACGAGGTTGTTGACGCTGCCGCGCTTGGCGAAGAAGACGTAGGGCGTTCCGTTGTAGCAGATCGGGCTGAGCGTTCGGCCCATGTACTCGACGGGCTCGGGCGTGATCATCGTGAAGCCCTGGTCGTCGACCGCGGGCGAGACCGTCGCGAGCGCCGCGACGTCGTCGATCGTCTCGTCGAGCAGATCCGCGAGGGCCGGACCCGTCGCCGTGGTGGCGCAGCCGTTGCGCACCTCCAGCACCCGCTCCTGGAAGTCCGCCAGCGCCGCCGACTCGTCGGCGGCGAGGCGCAGCCGCAGCCGGTCGCGGATGCGCTGGCGGAGGTGGAGGCTGCGGGCGCGGAACAGGTCGACGCAGGCGTCCTGCGCGGCCTTCAGCAGGCCCGCGCCGCAGCGCGCGTCTTGCTTCTGGCCGAGGTCGAGCCCGTCGTTCACCGCCGCGGCCAGCGCGGCGGCGCCGTCCTCCAGCCGCGCGGCGATCTCCGCGCTCGTCGCCGTCGTCTCCGCGCAGTCGACGTCCTTGGCGACGCGCCGCTCGGCGCGCCCCCACCCCTTCGCGAGCTTCACGCGCGCCTTGCCGAGGGAGGCGTCGAGCCGCGCCTGGTCGCCGTGGCCCTCGTGGGCGACGTGGGCGCCGAGCACGGCCCCGCACACCTCCGCCGCGGCCCGCAGCTTGTCGCTGACGCAGCGGTCCGTGCCGTAGAGCTTCACCGCGCCGGCGGGCGCGGCGGCGAGCAGCAGGGGAAGGAGCAGGCCGAGGAGCGGAATCCGGGGGGCGGTCGGCACGGGCGAGTACCTCGTCGAACGGGTTACGGGGGTCCTACGAAGGGGTTACGAAGAACCCACAGTATAGGTTTCTTAACGGCCGGTCAGGGAGCGGGACCCCTCTCGGGCGGGCGCTATCGTCCCGCCGCGGAGGGAACGCCGGATGTCCGATGGGGGGGAGGCGCCCGGTCGCCCGACCGGTGCCCCGCGCCCACCGCGCGGCGCGGCGGACATCCCCCGGCTCGGCCCCCTGCTCTGCTGGGCGATCGTCTACGCCAACATCGGGACGAGCGTCTACTACGTCCCGGGCATCCTCTACGGGGAGGTCGGAGCCGCCGCGCCCGGCTTCGTGCTCGCGGCCGGCCTGGCCTTCGTGCTGCTGGCCGAGAAGTACGCCGAGATCAGCGCGCGCTACCCGAACGGCGGGGGCGTCGTCGCAGCCGCAGGGGAGGCCTTCGGGACCCGCGCCGGCGCGCTCGGCGGCATGCTGATCCTCGTCGACTACTTCATCACCGCCGCGATCTCGGCGGCGTCGGGCTTCGCCTACCTCGCCTCGCTGATCCCGGCCGTCGCTTCCTGGCAGGCCCACCTCGCGGTCGGCGGGCTGCTCCTGCTGGGGTTGCTGAACTGGGTGGGGATCCGCGAGTCGGCCTCGGCCAGCGCGGTCTTCGGCGTGGCGGCCCTGGCGGTGCTGGTGGCGCTGCTCGGCATCACGGCCTTCCAGGCGAGCGAGCCGCAGTGGCAGCAGGTGGGGAACGCGCTGCTCTCCGCCGGCGAAGTGCCTCTAGCGGACGCCGCGATCGGCTTCGCCGCCGCGTGGCTCGCCTTCAGCGGCCTCGAGTCCCTCGCCCAGATCTCGCCCGCGATGGCCCTGCCGCGAAAACGCACCGCGCGCATCGCGATGGCCCTCGTCGTCGTGGCGCTGCTCGCTACCTCGCCGCTGCTCACCGCTTTTGCCACCAACGCCATCGACCCCGCGCGCGTGGACCCGGACGCGCTCCAGGCCGAGCTGGCGCTCGCCTTCGGGGGCCCTTGGTTGCGAGGGCTCGTCGTGATCACCGCGTCCGGTCTGCTGCTCTTCGCGGCCAACACCGCCGTGGTGGGCAGCTACCACGTCTTCGGCGCCCTGGCCGATGGCCGCTTCCTGCCCGTCGCGCTGCTCTCGCGCTCGCGCCGTTTCGGCACGCCGACCATCGCGATCGCGGCGGCGGTGCTGCTTCCGGCGGCGGTCGTCGCGGCGACGCGCGGCCACATCGAGACGCTCGGGCACCTCTACGCCTTCGGCCTGCTGGGCGCGTTCACGCTGTCGTCCCTCGCCCTCGACCGGGTTCGCATCGCGGAAGGCCGCACCGACGGGATCTTCGCGCTCGGCGTGGTGGCGACCGTCGGCGTCGCCGTCGCGTGGCTGACCAGCCTGGTGCTGCGGCCGACGGCGACCGCGTTCGGCGTCTCGCTCACGCTCGCGATGCTGGTGCTGAGCCTCGTCTACCGCCGGAGCTTCGCGGGGCGCGCGGCGGGGGCCGCGGTGCCCGCCGAGGAAGCCGAGCAGATCGCCGCGGAGCAGCCCAGCGCCGCGCAGATCCTCACCCTGGCGGAGGCCGCGGAGCTCGAAGCGGCGTTCGGGCCGAAGACCCTCGTCTGCCTGCGCGGGCCCAACGAGCGGCTGCTCGAGGAGACGGCGACGCACCTCGCGGGGCGCGAGGAATGGAGCGTGGTGGTGCTCTTCATCGACGAGGTGCCGGGCCTGTTCGTGCCGCGCGACACCGAGCCGAGCAGAGAGGCGCGCCAGGTGCTGGAGGAGGCCACCGCCTGGTTCTCCGGTCGCGGCTGCACCGCCCTCCCGATCTGGCGCCTCGCCCACGACGCCGGCGACGCGATCGCCACCGCTGCCGACCGGCTGGGGGTGGAAGCCGTGTTCGTCGGCACCTCCCAGCGCGGCATGCTCTGGCACATGCTGCGCGGCAACGTGATCGGCCGGCTGGTCGCTCGCCTGCCGGCAAAGACCCGCATCGTAATCGTCGGCTAGCACAACCGGGGACGGTCTTAAGTAGTTAAGTAACTACCCCCGCAGGGGACTCTGCTTAACTACTTAAGACCGTCCCCGCTCGGGCAGTAGGGAGCGCCCTCGGTCCAGAAGGCGCGCGATTGCGTGATGCTGCGGACCAGTGCGGCGTCGCCCTGGCGGCGGGCGAGGTCCACCGCGTGGCGCGCGGCGCGCCGCGCGTCGTTGGCGTCGCCCGCGGCGGCGTGGGCGCGGGCCAGCGTGGCCCAGAAGCGCGGCATCGCCTCGGCTCCCGGCGTGCTCCGCGCGCGCTCTGCGAGAGCCAGCGCCTCGGCCGCCGCGGCGCCGTCGCGCGGGCAGGTGGCGAGCAGCTCCGCCAGCCCGAGCAGCGCCGGCGCATGCTGCGCCTCGGCGGCCAGGGCGGCGCGGAAGCTCGCCTCCGCCTCCAGGCCCCGCCGCTGGGCCGCGAGCGAGCGCGCGAGCAGGACGTGCCCCTCTGCGCGGCCCGGCGCGAGGGCGACGAGGCGCGCCGCCGACGCCTGCGCCGCCGCCGGCTCGCCCACCGCGAGCAGCAGGCCCGCGAGGGCCGCGTGTCCGTTGTAGAAGTCGGGCCGCCGGCGCACGGCCTCCTCCATGTGCGCGCGCGCCTCGGCGGTGCGCCCCTGGCGCCAGAGCGCGACGCCGAGGTTCCGGTGCGTCTTCTCGAGGTCGGGTCGGATCGCGAGGGCGCGCTCGAAAGCCGGAATCGCCTCGGCCACCCGCCCCTGGTTCAGCAGGTCCTCGCCGAGGTTGTGGTGCCCCATCCAGGATTCCGGATGCTTCGCGATGGTGTCGCGCCAGAGGGTCTCGCGGCTCTCGTAGATGCGCGCCTGGCGGAAGGTCTGCGCGCCGAGTGCCAGCAGCAGCGCCGCTCCGAGCGCGATCCCCGCCGGCCGCCCTCCCGCCCAGCGCGCCCCCGCTCCCGCGGCCAGTGCGATCGGCGCGAGGCTCGCGATGTACTGGTAGTGGTCGGCGACGTAGCTGTAGAGGAACGTGAACAGCGGAATGAAGCCGAGGATGGGCGACAGCGCCGCGACGAAGAAGAGCGCGGCGGCGAGCGGCGCGCGCCCGATGCGCGCGCGCAGCAGGAACAGCGCCGCGACGAGCAGGATGCCGGCGGCGAGCGGCAGCCAGTGCAGCGGGTTCGCGGCGTCGATCGCGAACTTCGGGTAGCTGAACGTGAGGCTCACCGGGAGCAGCAGCTTGCCGAGGTAGAACCAGACGGCCCGGCTCGCCACCAGCAGCACGTCGGGCCAGGGGATCGCGAAGCGCTCGCCGACGGTGCCCTGGTGGTGTCGCTCCCAGAGCAGCGTCACCAGGCCCATGCCGACCCCGATCAGCAGGTACGGCACGATCGCCAGCCAGCGCCGCACGCCGAGCGGCTTGCCCCGCACCCAGAGCGACAGCACGAGGGCGGCCGGCAGCACGCAGGCGGTGGTCTTGGCGAAGAGCGCGAGCTGGAACCAGAGCAGGGAGGCCAGGTAGCGCCGCGTCCCGCCGAAGTCCGTGAAGCGGATCCAGTACAGCAGCGAGGCCAGGAAGCAGAGCAGCGAGAGCGTGTTCTTGCGCTCGGTGATCCAGGCGACGGACTCGACGTGCACCGGGTGCAGCGCGAACAGTGCGGCCGCGAAGGCCGCGCCGGGCAGCGAGAGCGCCGCCAGCACGCGCCAGAACAGCAGCGCGTTGGCGGCGTGCAGCAGCACGTTCACCAGGTGGTAGCCGAAGGGATGCAGGCCCCAGAGCGCGTATTCGAGGCGGTAGCTGGTGTAGACCAGCGGGAAGTACTGGGAGGGGGCGTCCGCGGTCAGCCAGATGCGACGCAGCCCGTCGGGCTCCCAGAGCAGGTGGTTCTCGGTGACGTAGTCGTCGTCGTCCCACACGTAGCCCGCCTGGAGGGCGGGCAGGTAGGCCGCCAGGGTGGCCAGCACGAGCAGGGCCGCAGCCAGGTACCTGCGGGCCGGGCGCGCGCTCTGCGGCTCGTGGTGCATGGGGCCCCGCAGGCTACCCTCCCCGGCTCCCATGTACCACGGCCAGAAGATCGTCGTCGTGATGCCCGCCTACAACGCGGCGCAGACCCTCGAGAAGACCTTCCGCGAGATCCCCCGCGACCTCGTCGACGAGGTCGTGCTGACGGACGACGCCAGCGGGGACGAGACGGCGGAGATCTCCCGACAGCTCGGAATCCACACGCTCGTCCACGACCAGAACCGCGGCTACGGAGGCAACCAGAAGACCTGCTACGCCGAGGCGCTCCGGCTGGGGGCGGACATCACGGTGATGCTGCACCCGGACTACCAGTACACGCCGCGCCTGATCGCGGCGATGGCGACGATGATCGCGGACGGGCCCTTCGACATCGTGCTCGGCTCGCGCATCCTCGGGGGTCGCGCCCGGCTGGGCGGGATGCCGCTCTGGAAGTACGTGGCGAACCGCGCGCTCACCGCCAGCCAGAACCTGCTGTGCGCCAGCAAGCTCTCCGAGTTCCACACCGGCTACCGCGCCTTCGCGCGCCCCGTGCTCGAGCGGCTCCCGCTGCTCGAGAACTCCGACGACTTCGTGTTCGACAACCAGATGCTCGCCCAGGCGATCTACGCGGGCTTCGAGATCGGCGAGATCTCCTGCCCGGCGGCGTACTTCCCGGAGGCGTCGTCGATCAACTTCCGGCGCTCGGTCACCTACGGGATCGGCGTGCTCGAGACCTCGGCGCGCTGCTTCCTGGAGCGGCGCGGCTGGCTGCGCTCGCGGATCTTCGCCCCCGACGGCCGCACGCTGCTCTCGCCCGCCGGGGACGGAGTCAACTAATCAACTAACTCAGCCCCGCGGCGGGTGATCTGCACCCACGGGGGGAGTTAGTTGATTAGTTGACTCCGTCCCCTCGTCCGTCGTCAGCAGGCCGAGCAGCCGCTCGGCCACGTAGGCGTGGCCGGCGGGGGTCCAGTGGCCGCCGAAGTGCGGGTAGCGTTCGCGGGTGACGAGATCCACGGCGGGGATCCCCTGGCTCCGCGCGAAGGCGAGGAGCGCGGGGTCGCGGCCCTGGACGCCGAGCAGGAAGCGGGCGCCCTGCGCGCGCACGGCGTCCCGCAGCGCGAGCACGAGGGCCTCGCTCGGGTCGGGCACCGTCACGGCCGGATGGCGCACGTCGAGCCCGCTCTGGTACGCGGCCCGCGCGAGCGCGCTCCAGCCCAGCCACGGGTGACCCTCGACCAGGTACGGAACCGAGCGGGGCACCGGAACGCCGCGCAGCGCGAGCCCCCCGGACACGCCGTGCTCGAAGTAAGGCTTGTAGTACGGGCCGTAGCGCCGGTTCGTGACGTTGTCCTCGCGGTCGTTCTCGGCGGCGAAGACCAGCACGACGGCGTCCGCCGCGTAGAAGGACGCCTCGCGCTGGAACAGGAGCAGCGTCTGGTCGGTGCCGAACCCGCTCACGCCGAGGTTCGCGACGTCGACCCCGGGGAGACGCTCGCGCAGGCGCTCGGTGAAGCGCTCCTCGGCCTCGACGTCGAACCCCCAGACGAACGAGTCGCCGAGCACCACCAGACGCGGCCGCGTCTTCGGGCCGTGCTCCGGATCGCGGAAGCCGCGCGCGTTGTGGCGCGCGTGGAAGAGGCGCGTGCCCTGGATCTCGCGCTCGCTCGACGCCAGCGGGAACCAACCCAGCTCGGGATCGTGACGGTAGGCGAGGCTGCGCTCGTCGTCCGCGAGGGCGAAGCGCGAGCCGAAGAACGTCCGCAGCACGCCCTCCGCGAAGGTCAGCGAGAGCAGCACGGACATCAGCAGCGTCCCGATGCCGAAGGGGGTCTCGCGGCGCATCGCGCTCCAGCGGGCGGGCCGCGGCGGCCCGGGTCGCGGGAGTCTACGGAGGGGTGCTGCGCGGGGCCAGCGGGTTGACAGCCGCGGGACGCCCATCGAGCATCGCGCCGCGCGCCCGTCCCGGGCGCGGACGGAGTCGCGGGGTGCAGGAAGTGCAGCCGGGGGCGCAGCGGGCCAGCCTCGCCGGACGCCGCGAGCTCGGGCTCGCGGCCGCCGTTCTCGCGCTCGCGGCGGCGCTCCGCATCCCCGGCCTCGGCACGCAGCTCTGGCTCGACGAGGTCTGGACCCTCCTCGTGCTGCGCGACCTGCCTTCGGCGGCGGCCGTGTTCCGCGACTTCCACCACTCGAACAACCACCATCTGGTCACGCTCTGGCTCCAGGCGGTTGGCGACGGCGACCATCCGGTCCTCTACCGGCTGCCGTCCTTCGTCGCGGGAGTCGCCGCCGTGCTCTTCGCCGGATGGGCGGGGCTGCGCGGCGGGCGGCTCGAGGGGCTGCTCGCGGCGACCCTGGCTGGGGGCTCCTCGCTCCTCGTCCATTACGCGTCGGAGGCGCGCGGGTACTCGCTCGCGGTCTGCTTCGGGCTGGCCAGCTTCCTCGCGGCGCGGCGCATCCTGGACGGCCGCCTCGCCTCCGGCTCGGCCGCCCTCGCCGGCTGTGCGGTGCTCGGCTTCCTCTCGCAGCTCCTCTACGTCGAGCCGCTGCTGGCCGCCGGGGTGTGGCTCGCCGCGGGCCTCGCGCGCCGCGGCCCGGACGCGGGTACGGCCGCCCGGCGGATCGCCCTCGCCTTCGGCCCGTCCGCCGCGATAGCGGCCGCGGCGGCGTTCTTCCTGGTGCGCGGCATGGAGCTCGGCGCCGGCGAGACCTACGTGCTGTCGGAGCAGCTCGTGCGCGCGCTCTCCCACGCGGCGGGGGGCCCCGCGCGCGGCCTCCCCGCGCTGGCGTGCGCCACCGCCTTCGCCGCGGCCTTCGCCCTCGGCCTGCGCGCGCTGCGCCGCGCGGGCCGGGACGAGTGGATCTTCCACCTCGTCGCCGTCGTCCTCGCGCCCGCTGCGATCCTGCTGCTGACCCGGCCTCCCACCCTGCCGATCCGCTGGTTCGTGCTGCCGGCCGCCTTCGCCTACCTGCCGATCGCGCGCGCCCTGGCCGATGCGTTGACGCGAGGCGGCGCCGCGCGCAGCGTCGCCGTGCTCGCGCTCGGCGCCTTCGCGCTGGGGAACGGCGCCCGCACGGCGACGCTCTGGCGCGACGGCCGCGGCGACTACCGCGCCGCCATCCGCTACCTCGCCGAGCACGACGCCGACGGCGCCATCGAGATCGCGAGCGACCAGGACTTCCGCAACCGCAGCATGCTGCAGCGCTACGCCCCCGTGCTGCCGCCCGGACACCGCATCGCGTACCGGCCGAAGCTCGCCGCCCAGCGCGTCTGGCCCGAGTGGGTGATCGTCCACCGCTACGGCCCGGAGATCCCCCAGCCCGCCGAGCTGCGCGACCCCAGCGGCCGGCGCTACGCGCTCGTCGCCGAGTGGCCCGCCTCCGATCTCTCTGGATTCCGCTGGTACCTCTATCGCGCGGCGCCGTGATCCCCGCCGAGGTCAGCGCGGTGCGGAGTGCGCCTGGAGGAAGACCGCGATCTCGGCCTTCGAACGCGATCCCGCCGCCGCGCCCATCACCATTTCGAAGAGCGCTTCCGGCGCCGCCCTGACGGTGAGTCCGTTGAGACCCAGGAACGCCAACGCCGCGATCAGACCGGTGCGTTTGCTCCCATCGACGAAGGGATGATTGCGGACGATGTGGAACAGCTCTCTCACTCGGCGAGGCGCTTGAACACGCCGCCGTAGCGCTCGTGCGCCTCCGCGACGACCTCCGCGAGCTTCCTCGCCCGTTTTCGGTCGCGCACCGGCGTCACGACCAGGACATCGCCATCCGTCGACAGCTCGAGCTCGGTCTCCGCGTCGATCTCCAGCGCCTCGAGCAGCGGCTTGTCGATGACGAGGGCGAGGCTGTTTCCGGAACGGGTCAGCTTCTTTCTCATGGTCCGTACGATGGCGCAGATCGGTACGCACCGCAGGCCGCTGCCGGGTGCGACAACACACCGCACCCCGCCGCCCGATCCATCGCCTACGGTCCGCGCGCATGAAATCGACCCTGCGAACCGGCTCGCGCGGACTCGCGCTCCCGATCCTGCTGCTCCTCGGCCTGGCGCAGCCCCGCGCGGCCGGAGCGTGCTCGGTCTGCCTCGCGGGCGATCCGGTGTTCTCGACCCACGGCGCCAGCGCCCAGGAGGCTGGCTCCTTCTCGCTCTACCTCGAGGCGCGCGGCTTCCGCAAGACCAGCGGAGCCCACGCGCACGAGGAGGCAGGCCACGAGATGGAGGGCGAGCACGGCGAGGAAGCCGAGCACGGCGGGGAGCATCCGGAGGAGGAGATGCACGACGAGGGCAAGGAGAGCTCCCGCGGCCAGCGCCTCGACCTCTATGCGAGCTGGACGCCCCTCGACCGCTGGACGCTCAACCTCGACGTGCCCTTCGCGTGGAACCGCATCGTCGAGGAAGTAGGAGACGAGCGCACGCGCTCGACCCTCTCCGGGCTCGGGGACATCTCCCTCGGCTCGAGCTTCGTGCTGTGGCGCGATCGCGAGGTGCTGCCGAGCACCTGGCTCGAAGGGCGCGTCTGGCTGAAGGCGCCGACGGGCCGCGACGAGACGAAGGTGGACGGCGTGCGCAATCCGCACCTCCAGCCGGGCACCGGCTCCTGGGACTTCGGCGCGGGCCTGGCGGCGATCCACCGCACCGCCTGGGGCTCGCTCTACGGAAGCGTCTTCTACCGCGAGAACACCCCGGGCTCCCTCGACTACACCTACGGCGACGTATGGCTGGCGAACGCGGCCATCGAGGTCCCGATCGGCCACGCGTTCGGCCGGCCCGCCCTCGAGTGGCTCACGACCGGCCTCGAGCTCAACTTCCGCTACGCCGGCTACGACCACGACGACGGCGAGCGCTTCGAGCACAGCGGCGGCGCGATCCTCTACGCGACCCCGTCGGTCCGCATCCGGCTTCCCTTCGGCATCCGCGAGCGCCGCGCCTCGCTGCGCGCGGCCGTGCAGATCCCGCTCTCGCAGACCTGGCTGCACAACACGCAGCGGGAGAAGGAAGTCTGGTCCCTCGGCCTGCTGCTGCCGTTCTAGGGAGCCGTGGGGGCCGCCCGGCAGCCGAGCGCGGCGAGCTTCCGTTGCCACGCCGACTCGTCGTGGGGCCCGACCTCGCTGCGTTGCCCGGACGCGGTCCACACCACGTTCGCAGGCAAGCCGCGCGCGAAGCGGCGCCAGGCGGCGCCGTCGGGATCGCGCAGGACCGGCAGCGTGATCGTCTGCTCCGCCTCGAAACGGGCGACCGTTTCGGCGCTCTCTCCGGCGTTCACCGTCACTACGCGGACGGGCGCCCCTTCGCAAGCCCGGGCCGCCCGCTCGAGCGCGGGCAGC
>Ga0209706_10000066_pt1 | contig 48914 bp, 38 predicted proteins | sample PPLLaktember2015_6_FD_187263 | JGI IMG/M metagenome (GOLD analysis project Ga0209706, IMG submission 187263) | Freshwater sediment microbial communities from Prairie Pothole Lake near Jamestown, North Dakota, USA - PPLs Lake P8 Core (1) Depth... | ecosystem: Environmental > Aquatic > Freshwater...
GGCGGCGCGCCACGCCTGAGGCAGGAGCACGGGGCCGTAGCCGAAGACGACGGCGTCCTTGCCCTCGCGCAGCACGGTGCCTCGACCGAGCGCCACACGGTGGCCGGCCGGAAGCGAGTAGGGGACGTGACACGGGATCGAGACGAGGCGCAGGTAGCTGCTCGTCTCGGCGTCGAGGCACCACTGCAGCGCCGGCGCGACCTCGGCCTCGCAGCTCGGCTCGAGCAGCACGAGGCTCGGCATGCCGCCCAGGGACGCGATGTCGCGCACGCACTGGTGCGAGTGCCCGGGGCCGCTCGGCAGCAGGCCCGCGAGCGACCCGACGTAGACGACCTTCCGGCCTTCGGTCGCGTTGTTGTAGATCTGCTCGTTGGGGCGCGTCGAGAGGAAGCAGGCGAAGGAGTGCACCACGGGCACGAGGCCCTGGAGCGCCATGCCGCCGGCCTGGGAGACCATGTCCTGCTCGGCGATGCCGCACTCGACGAAGCGCTCGGGGAAGCGCTCCGAGAACGGGATCAGCCCGGTGTCGAGCACCAGGTCGGCGTCGAGGACGACGATGCGCGCGTCCTTCTCGGCGGCGGCCACGAGCGCGGCGCCGTACGCCGGGACGAGGCGCTGCGCGCCCGCGACGTCCGGGCGCGGCGGGCGCTCGGCGCGCTCGACGCGGAGCGGCCCGGCCTTCGCGCCGGCGAGGATCCCGTCCGCGACGCCGACGAGCTCCGCGACCGCCTTGTCGTAGCTCGCGTCGTCCGGCGCGCCGCTGTGGAAGCGGTAGAGCTTCTCGCCGGGCGCCATCGCCGTGTGCTGCATGAACGAGACGCCGGCGCCCTTCACGGTGTCGGCGATCACGACCTTGGGCTGGTCCGCGATCCCGCGGAAGCGATCGAGCACCGTCGCGAAGGCGGCGAGGTCGTGGCCGTCGCAGCGCGCGACCTCCCAGCCGAAGGCGCGGAACTTCGCCTCGAGGTCGCCGAGGTCGGAGACGTCGGCGACGTAGGTGTCGCTCTGGACCTTGTTGTGGTCCACCACGACCGTGATCTCGCCCATCCTGCGGCGCACGGCCGAGGCGAGGGACTCCCAGATCTGTCCCTCCTGCAGCTCGCCGTCGCCGGTCATCACGAAGATGCGTCGCCGGCGGCCGGCGAGGCGATCGGCCGTGACCATGCCCTTCGCCTTCGAGATGCCCATCCCGAGCGGACCGGTGTTGGTGACCATGCCGGGTGTACAGACGTCGGGGTGCCCCGGCAGGCCGCCGAGCCGGCGCAGCCCGTGGATCGTGTCGAAGGGCAGCTCGCCCACGGCCTGGAGCACGGCGTAGAGGCCCGGCGCGTCGTGGCCCTTCGACGAGAAGTAGAGATCGTCCGCGTCCGGGCCCTGCTCCCCGCCCGGCTTCGTGCCGCGCCGCAGCTCCTCGAGGTAGAGCCAGGTCACCACGTCGAGGCTCGAGAAGCTGCTGCCGATGTGGCCGGAGCCTGCACGCGCGATCATGTAGAGCGCGTTGATCCTGCAGCAGGTCGCGACGAGCCGGGCGCGCGCGAAGCGGTCGACGCCGAGGCCGCGAAGGCGCCGCAGCTCCTCCTGCGGGACGTACGTGAGCTCGATCATCGGGATCCTCTTTGGTTCCAGGGCGCGACGTCGACCGGCGGCAGCGCGGCCTCGCCCGTCGCGAGCAGGTGCTCCGCATACCACCAGTCGTGCGGCTCGTTCACGTCGAGGCCTTCGTGGCCCTCCGTGAAGAACGGCACGATGGCCTCGCCCGCGATCGTACGCGTCTTCTCGACCACGCGGCACCAGGCGAGCTCGAGGCTCGCGTTCTGCACGAAGACCGGCGGCAGGTCCTGGTAGGGCGTGCTGTGCCAGGGCGCGCCGCGGCTCGAGCGGCCCGCGAGCAGCGGCACGATGCGCGCGCCCGGGTCGGCCGCGTCGCCCTCGAGCCGCCACATCTTCCCGGGATGCTGCTTGCAGCGCTCGACGGCGCGCAGCGAGTCGGCGCCGCTGGCCGCGACGAAGCGCGCGAACGCGCGGCGGATCGTGTCGGCGGTGCGGAAGGGGCTCGTCGGGCGGAGCAGGGCGAAGGCCTCGAAGCGCTCGCCGGCCGCCGCGAGGGCGGCGAGCGCGTGCTCGACCCAGTCGATGTCGGGGGAGAGGTCGCCCGCGAGCGCCGGCGGCCGCAGGAAGGGCGTGCGCGCGCCGTAGTGGCGCGCGATCGCGGCGGTCTCCTCCGCGTCGGTCGAGAGCACGACGTCCGCGAACACGCCGCTCGCGCGCGCGGCCGCGACGGTGTAGGCGAGGAGCGGATGCGCGCCCAGCGGACGGACGTTCTTCCCGCTGACGCGCTTCGAGCCCGCTCGCGCCGGCACGAGCGCCACCGTGCGCGGAGCTGCGCTCACGCCGCCTCCGTCACACCGCCCGTCACACCGAGCCCGGGTCGAAGTTCACGTAGAGCGTCTTCCAGTCCGAGTACACGTCGAGGGCCTCGCTGCCCGCCTCGCGGAAGCCGTTGCCCGAGGCGCGGAGCCCGCCGAAGGGCAGATGCGGCTCGCTGCCGTAGGTGCCGCCGTTCACCGTCACCACGCCCGCCTTCGCCTTCGCCTGGAACGCCATCGCACGGTGCAGGCTCCGGGTGTGGATCGCGGCCGTGAGCCCGAAGGGCGAGTCGTTCGCGAGGGCCACGGCCTCCTCGAAGCCCGACACGCGATAGAGGCAGGTGATCGGGCCGAAGAGCTCGCGCCGCGAGATCGCGTCGTCCGGCGCGGCCCCCTCGAGGAGGGTCGGCGCCATGAAGTACCCGCCGTCGTAGCCGGCCCCGCGCAGGCGCTCGCCGCCCGTGAGCACGGTCGCCCCCGCCTTCCGCGCAGCGTCGACCGCCTCGAGCATGCCCGCGAGCTGCTCCTCGTTGATCACGGGCCCGAGGTCGTCGCCGTCGGCGGCGCCCACGCGCAGCGCCTTCGTGCGCGCGACCAGGAGCTCGCGGAAGCGCTCGTAGACCGCGTCCATCACGATGATCCGGCTGCCGGCGGCGCAGCGCTGGCCGGCGTTGCTGTAGGCCGAGAGCGCGGCCCACTGCGCCGCGAGCGCGAGGTCGGCGTCGTCGCAGACCACGAACGCGTTCTTGCCGCCGAGCTCGAGGCAGACCTTCGCGAGACGCTCGCCGGCCTTCGCCGCGATCCAGCGCCCGACCTCGCAGGAGCCGGTGAAGCTCACGACGTCCACCTGCGGCGACTCGACGAGCGGAGCGCCGGCCTCGTCGCCGAGGCCGTGCACGATCTGCAGCACGCTCGGCGGGATCCCGACGTCGCGCGCGAGCACGCCGAAGGCCCAGGCCGAGAGCGGCGTGTCCTCCGCCGGCTTCAGCACCGCCGCGTTGCCGCAGAGCAGGGCCGGGAAGACCTTCCAGGCGACGTTCGCGATCGGCGTGTTGGCGGCGATGATCAGCCCTGCGACGCCCAGGGGCTGTCGCACGGTGGCGGCGGTCTTGTTCGGCACGGCGCTGGTCGTCGTGCGGCCGTAGTAGCGCCGGCCCTCGCCGGCCACGAAGAAGCCCATCTCGATCGCGCCATCCGTCTCGCCGAGCGCGTCCTTGCGCGATTTCCCGGTCTCGAGGGCGACCAGGTCGGCGATGGTCTCGCGCTGCGCGCGCAGGGCGAGGGCCAGCTCGCGCAGCAGCTCGGCGCGGCGCACGACGGTGGTGTCGGCCCAGGCGGGCTGGGCGGCGGCCGCGAGCGACACCGCGTCGTGCACGTCCGCCGCGGCCGAGCGCGCGACGCGGCAGAGCAGGCGCCCGTCGGCGGGCGTGCGCTTCTCGAAGGCGCGGCCGTCGCGGGCGGGGCGGTTCTCGTTCGCGACGAGGTTCGGGACCAGGTCGGGGGGGCGCAGGGCGTTCACGATGGGCTCGGCTCTACCACGCCGTGAAGCCGCCGTCGACCCGCAGCTCGGCGCCCGTCACGTACGCCGACGCGTCGGAGGCGAGGAACACGAGAGGCCCGCCCAGATCGCCCGTCTCGGCCATGCGGCCGAGCGGCACGCGCGCCGTGAACTTGCGCCGGAACTCGGCGTCCTGGCCGCCGAGCACGCCGCCCGGCGAGAGCGCGTTCACGCGCACGCCGCGCGGGCCCCAATGCGTCGCGAGGTAGCGGGTCAGGTTCACGAGCGCGGCCTTCGAGGCGCCGTAGGCGGGCGGCTTCAGGAACGGCGGCGAGAGGTGATCGTAGAAGCGCGCGTCCGGCGAGACGCTCGCGTAGAGCGAGCCCACGTTGATCACCGAGCCGCGGCCCGCCGCGACCATCGCGGGCCCGAAGACCTGCGTCACCTGGAACGCGCCGACCACGTTCACCTCGAGGATGCCGAGGAAGACGTCGGCGGGGACGTCCTCGATGCGCGCGCTGCCGCCCGAGCCCGGTGGCGCGTCGACGCCCGCGTTGTTCACGAGGATCGCGGGCGCGCCCACCTCGGCGACGACGCGCTCGCGCGCGCGCTCCAGGGACGCGCGGTCGCGCACGTCGGCCGGGAGCCACAGCACGCGCTTCTCGAAGGCCTGGGCGAGCGCATCGAAGGCGGGGGAGGGCGGCGCGCCCTCGCGGTCGAGGCCGACCAGCGTCGCGCCGGCGCGCAGCAGCGCTTCGCTCCAGACCGGGCCGAGCTTCCCGAGCGCGCCGGTCACGACGGCGACGCGCCCGGTGAGGTCGAAGGGATTCACGCCTTGCGCTCGAGAACCTCGAAGGTGATCGCGGCTTCCTCGGCGAGGGGCGCCTTCAGCTTCGCGCCGATCACCTCGTCCCAGTGATGCGGCGCGAGGCCCGTGCCGCCCGGCGACTTCATCGCGACGTCTGCGGCCGTCAGCACGGTGCCCGCCGCGAGCGGCCGCGCTGCGACCAGCGTCTTCCCCATCTTCTGCAGCGGCGCCTTCTCGGTCTGGTGGACCTTCTTCACGCCGTCGCCGAGCGCGACCCGCGTGCGCTGCAGGTCGCGCACCATCTTGCGCAGGCCCGTCGGCTCGAGCGAGAAGGCGTGGTCCGTGCCCTTCCAGGCCCGGTTCATGGTGAAGTGCTTCTCGATCACGCGCGCGCCCAGGATGTAGGCCGCGACCGCCATGGCGATGCCGTTGTCGTGGCTCGAGAGGCCGATCACGACCTCCGGGAACTCGCGCCGGAAGGTCTCGATCACGCGCAGGTCGAGCTCCTCGAACTTCGCCGGGTAGCCCGCGGTGCACTGCAGGATGCAGAGCTGCGTGTTGATCGGCAGGATCGCGTCCGCGGCGCGCTTCACGTCTTCCATCGTGGCGCCGCCGGTGGAGAGGATCATCGGCTTGCCGATGCGCGCGACGTGCTTCAAGAGCGGCGTGGTCTTCAGGTCGCCCGACGCGATCTTGTAGGCGGGCACGTCGAGCTCGGCCAGGAAGTCGGCGCTGGGGATGTCGAAGGCCGTCGAGTAGAACGAGATGCCGAGCTCCTTGCAGTACTGCTGGAGCGCGCGGTACTCGCGCAGGCCGAACTCGAGGGCCTCGCGATGCTCGCCGTAGGTGGCGCCGAAGCTGTTCTCGTTGTCGTAGGACTTGGCGTAGGCCTCGCGCGTGTAGAGCGAGCGGTTGTCGCGCTTCTGGAGCTTGACCGCGTGGGCGCCCGCCTCCTTTGCCGCCTTGAAGAGCTGCTTGCAGGTCTCGAGGTCGCCGCCGTGGTTGTGGCCGACCTCGGCGATCACGTACGCGTCGGTCGAGTCGTCGATCCGCACGCCGTCGATCGTGAGCTGTCGCATGTCGTCGCCCCCCTGCGCGCGGCCGGGCCGCGCGCTGCCGGAAATGTCGCGGCGCTCCCCCGGGGCTGCCAGCCCGCCGCGGAGCGCGAGGAAACCCTATCTCCCGCTCTTCCCGATCTCGAAGATCCCGTCCGCGAGCGCCCGCGCGCGGATGCCCGCGAAGCGCCCGAGCGCCCCCTGGAGCTTCTCGATGCGCTCGTTCAGCGCCGCCGTCGTGACGCCGGGGAAGCGGTGGCGCTGGAAGGCGGGGTTGTTGCGATGCCCCGGCTGCCGCGCCTTGATCCAGCGCTTCTTCCAGGCGCGCCGCGTCGCGAGCCACCTGCCGTGGAGACGCTCGCCGAGGCCGGGGTGTTCCCGCGCCGGCGCCGCCGCGAGCCAGGCCTCGATCACGTCCACGATCCGGTCGGAGACGAGGCGTCCCTCGAGGCCCGTCACGTACTCCTCGAACGGGCGCGGGAGGTCGTGGGGCTTCGCCGGCCCGAGCTCGCCCGCGAGCACCCGGCGCAGCAGCGCGATCACGCCGGCGTCGTCGTCCGCCTCGTGGGAGAGCCCGTTCGGCAGGTCGAAGTCGTAGGGCTCGTTGCGCACGGGCCGGAACGCGATCGACGGCACGCCCAGGGCGAAGGCCTCGACCGCCGTGGTGCAGCCGTTGTGGATCAGCGCCTTCGACGACATCAGCCACGGGATCACGACGCCCTCGTGGATCACCGTCACGTTGGGGTGTCCCTTCGCGGCCTCGAGCCAGGCCTCGCGGCTCTCGGTCGGATGGGGACGCAGCACGATCGGCTGATCGGGGAACGCCTCGGAGAGCCGCGGCAGCAGGCGCTGGAAGCGTTCGAAGAGGGTGCCCTTGTGGACGGCGTAGCCCGCGACGAACTCGCGCGAGAGCCCGCGGCCGCTGGCGCCGACGCCGAACTCGCCGCCCGGCTCCTTCGGCGGCTGGATCAGGTTCAAGGTCGAGAGGAAGCCGTTCACCATGTGGAAGTTCGTGTTCACCAGCACGAAGGCGCCGTAGCGCGCCCGCAACGCCGCGGCGTCGTCGGCGTAGACCGCGCGCAGCTCGGGCCGCAGCAGGTCGGCGCGCGGATTGCCCGTCACGTGGATGGGTCGGTCCGGGAAGCCCGGGAACTTGCGGAAGAGCTCGGCGTTGTCCTCGCCCCAGGCGAAGAAGAGCGAGACGAGGTCGAGGGCGGTGACGTCGAGCTTGCGGCGGTGGAAGTGCTCGTCGGACAGGATCACGAGCGCCTCTTCGTCCCAGCCCATGATCTCGTGGCCGAGCATCCGCATGATCCGGAACATCTTCACGGCGCGGCGGGTCATGCTCTTCGCGAGGTAGAGGCTCGGCGGGAAGCTCGCGATCCGGAAGTCGAGCTCCGTGCGGTAGCCGAGGATCGGCCGCAGGCCGCGCTCGGCCGCGACGCACGAGAGCAGGAGCTTCGCGTCGAGCTCGCGGACCTGGTTCTCCGCCGGGATCAGGAGCGTGCGCATCGGGCGTGCCGAGCCTGCCATCGTGCCGGGACCTCTCGGGGGCGTTCGCGCGACGAGCCGAGCCGGGGGGCCGGCGGGGCCCGGGGGAGGGGCGCCGCGCGTGGGCCTGTATAGTCCGGCCATCCGGGGGGATCAACGACCCCGCCGGCCCCCCGCTGTGAGGATCGAAGGCGTGAAGCAGCCCGGCCACGGAGGGGCGTCATGAGCCCGTGGCGCCCGACCCTGATCGTCCCCGTCGAGGCCCAGGTGCGGGAGCTCGACGCGAAGCTCCTGCTCGCCTGCGCCGCCGCGGAGCGGGGGTTCTCGGTCGTCCTCGGCTCGCGCGCCTTCGTGCACTTCGGCGTCGCGGACCTCCCGCGCGGCGTCTACCTCGCGAAGAGCATGCGCAAGCTCAGCGACAAGATGTTCTCGATCCTGCGCGAGCTCGGCCACGAGATCGCGGCCTTCGACGAAGAGGCCCTGGTGCGCTTCGCGAACCCCGTCTACCACGCGCGCCGTCTCTCGGCGAAGGCGATGGCCGACGTCTCGGTTCTGATGGCGTGGGGCGACGACGATGCCGACGCGCTGCGCGCGTTCCCCGGCTACACGGGCGTGCCGATCCACGTCACGGGCAACCCGCGCATGGATCTCCTGCGCGAGGAGCTGCTGCCCGTCTTCAAGCCCGAGGCCGACGAGCTGCGGCGGCGCTTCGGCGACTTCGTCTTGGTCAACACCAACTTCGGCGCCGTGAACGCGTTCGTGCCGAGCCTGAACGTGATGCAGCCCGTCGGCGACGAGCTCAAGCCCGGCGCGAACGCGCTCGGCTTCTCGGCGGAGTTCGCGGCCGGCCTGTACGCCCACAAGCGCACGATCTTCGAGGCCTTCGAGCGCCTCGTTCCCGCGCTCTGCGACGCCCTGCCCGCCCACACGATCGTGGTGCGGCCGCATCCCTCGGAGGATCACGCGCCCTGGCAGCGCGCCGTCGCGGGCCGCGCGAACGGCGCCGTCGTGCACGAGAACACGGTGATCCCCTGGCTGATGGCCGCGCAGGCGCTGGTCCACAACGGCTGCACGACGGCCGTCGAGGCGGCGGTGGTCGGGACGCCGGCCGTCGCCTACCAGCCCGTCCGCTCCGAGCGCTTCGACTTCCACCTGCCGAACGCGCTCTCCGTGTGCGCGCAGGACGACGCCGGCGTCGTGGGGCTCGTGCGCCAGGCGGTGAATGGAGCGCTCCCGGTGCAGGGCGCCGAGGAGCGCCAACGCGTGCTCGCCCATCACGTCGCCGCCCTCGAGGGCGCCCTCGCGGCAGACCGCATGGTGGACGTCCTCGTCGGCGCCGGCTTCGCCGCGGCGCCGCCGCCGCGCCCGCCCCTCGCGCGGCTCGCCCGCGGCTGGCTCCGCACGAAGCGGCGGACCGCGAAGAAGCGCCGCAACATGCGCCTCGCCGATCACCGCAACGCCGCCGAGTACCACCGCCACCGCTTCCCGGGCGTCGACGTGCCGTCGCTCGAGGCCCGGATCGCGCGCTTCGGCAGCCAGCTCGGACGTTTCCAGCAGATCCGCGTGACCCCGCTCTCCGAGCACCTCTTCCGCATCGAGGGCTAGCGCGGGAGCGACGCCGCGAGGCTCTCGAAGCGCGCCGCGAAGCACGCGAAGAGCTTCGCGTCCCCGGTCAGGACCACGAGCTCGCGATTGTGTCGGATCGAGTTCTCGGTCCAGTTGAAGCTGCCGAAGGCGACGGTGGGCGCGCCCGCCGCGCCTTCGGCCAGCAGGAACTTGAGGTGCATCGGCACACCGGGCTCGCGCAGGCGCCGGATGCGCACGCCCGCCGTCACCAGCGCGTGCTCGACCGCGGAAGGCACCCGGCGTTCGGTCGCCTCCGCGATCACGTCGATCTCCGCGCCACGTGCGGCGGCGGCCGCGAGCGCCGCCGGCGCCGCGCTGCCCGAGAGGTGCGATGCCGTCAGGCGGAGCCGCGCGCCGCGCCCGGCCGCCGCGACGAGGCCCAGCACCGGATCCCGCCAGGCGCGCGGTCGCAGCCAGACGGTGCAGCCATCCCCCACGAGGGGCGCGTTGTGGCTCGGGAGCAAGCGCTCGAGCTTCAGGTGGGGTGCCGCGTGGACGCTTCGCGCGTGCGCCGCGAGGGCGAGCGCGAGGGCGGGCTCGCACAGCTCGACCAGCACGTTGTGCCCGCGATCCTGGTCGCCGATCTCGGCGACGACGTCGGGCTCCTCCTCGGGCTCGTCGCCCGAGGGATTGAACGAGCCCACGAGCGCGACGGGCGCGGGATGCGAGAAGCAGAAGAGCTTCTCGTGCAGGCGCGGCCGCCAGCGCTTGCCCCAGCCGAAGCGATCGAGGGGGCTCGATGAGACGCGGAGATCGCGCCCGAGCGCCGGCGCGAGGATCGCGCGCACGGCGTCGTTCGCGTGGGGCGTGCGGGGCCGGCCCTCGAGCGTCACTCGCACCCGGACGCCGCGCGCGCGCGCCGCGACGAGCGCGCGCGCGAGGGCGCGATCGCGGAAGTAGTAGGTGATCCAGTCGATGGCCCCCCCGGCGGGGACGGCGGCGACGCGGGAGGCGAGGAGGTCGCGGAGCGCCCGCGGCGGCGAATCGGGGCCGCCGAAGTGGGGGACGAAGAGGGGGGCGCGCGAGCTCACGGGCGGCTAGCGCGACGTTCCTCGCGCCGCTTGCGCGGCGCTGCGGTACGTCGCGACCTCAGCGCGCCGCCGCGCCCGCCACGCGCCGGGATACTGCGACGTCGCGCCGAGCGCCGAGCTCCGCGCGTACGGCCGCGAGATCTGAGGGCGAATCGATCTCGGCCCACCAGGCGCCTTCGATCGAGCAGGTCTCGACGCGGGACTTCTGCGCGATCTCGTTCACCACCGAGAGGTACCAGGCGCGATGGGTCGACGGATTGCGCACTGCCGCCTCGAGGGCGTCTCGGAAGACGCGGCCGCCGAGGCCGAGGAAGCGGATCAGGCCGATCGCCTCGCCGTCGATCCGCAGCGAGGGATCGAGCTTCTTGCCGATCGCGGCCAGCCGACGGCCGCGGGAGAGGCTGACCTTCATGTCGTCGGCGTCGTACTCGTCCTTGCGATCGATCGTGACGGTGATCGGCGCGGCGGGCGCCGCGAGCACGCGGCCGAGCAGGTCGGCCTCGAACAGCGTGTCACCGTTCAGGAGCAGGAACTCGCCGTCCATGTCGCGGGAGGCGAGCCAGCAGGTCACGAGGTTGTCGCTGGTCTCGAAGAACGGGTTGTAGCGGGTCTCGACGTCGATCCCGGCGACCGGGTGCGCGGCGAGATGGGCTTCCACCTGCTCCGCGCCGAAGCCCACCATCACGATCGCCTTGCGCACACCGCAGGCCGCGAGCGCGGAGAGCTGGACATCGAGGCCCGTGCGCCCGCCGTCGACGGGCAGCAGGCATTTCGGCGTCGATGCGGTGAGCGGCAGCAGGCGCCGGCCCTGGCCGGCGCTCAGGATGATTGCTTTCATGAAGTCCCTCTCGGTTCGCGTTCCGTCGCGCCCCCCGGCGCTTCCGCTCCGCGCGTTCCGTCGACCGCTGCCGCGCCGTGCTGCCGGCGCATGACCGCTCGTGTCGGAGGTGTCCGCGGAGACGTTGCCCCCCTGCAACGCGGCCGTAGCATAACGTCGGCTCGGGCCCGGCGGGATGAAGAAGATTTCATCGGGCGCCTGGGGTAATCCCTTAGTGTCTTCCGCTTTCCCGCATACGCCCGCCGCCGCGGCTCCGCAGGCGCCCATCCAGCCCCACTTCCGGGGCCCTGGCCCGCTCCTGTATCGGTACGTCTCGCGGGAGCTGTTGCTCCCCAGCCTCCTGGCCCTGCTCGGGCTCGGCTTCGTCGTGCTCGCGAAGAACGTCCTTGGCTGGGCGGATCTGGTTGCGAACCGGGGGGTTGCGCTCGGCGTGGTAGCCCGGATCGCGGCGCTCCAGGTGGTGCCCGTTGCGGCCCAGCTCCTGCCCTTCGCCCTGCTGCTCGGTGCCCTGATCGGTCTCGGCCGCCTGCGAGAGGACCGCGAGATCGTGGCCCTCGAGGCGGGCGGCCTCCCGCCACACCGGCTTGCGGGCCCGCTGCTCGCGGTGGCGGCGGCGGTCGCGCTGCTGGCCGCCGCGTTCGCCCTCGATCTCGCGCCCCGCGCCCAACGCCGGCTCCAGGCGAAGCTCGCCGAGGTCGTGCTCGCGAGCCCGGGCGCGCCGCTCCGGGGCGGCGTCGGCCAGGACTTCGGCGGGCGTCGGCTCGAGGCCCGCGAGGTCTCGCCCAAGGGCGACGAGCTCGAGGGCGTGCTGCTCTGGATGCCGGAGGTCGGCGAGACCGTCTACGCCGACTCCGCGAAGATCGCGTCCCGCGATGCGACGACGATCGTCCTCACGCTCTTCGACGGCGAAGTGCTGCTGCGCCCGTCCGGCGGGCCCCGCGAGCTCCGGTTCAAGAAGCTCGAGACCGAGCTCGCCCAGGATCTCGGCGCAGTGCTCGGTGACGCGGCCGATCCCCTGGCCGCCGCCGGCGACGCCGAGCTGCGTCGGATGGCGGAGCAGGACCCGGATCCGGCGCTGCGCGGCCGGGCGGCCGCGGAGCACGCGCGCCGTCGCGCGCTACCGGCGGCGACGCTCGGGTTCGCGCTGCTCGCACTGCCGCTCGCCCTCGGCGGGATGCGCTTCTCGCGCGCCCAGGGCGCCGTGGTCGGCCTGCTCGCGACGATCGCCTACTACGGGCTCGTGCAGCTCGGCAGCGGGCTCGTGCGAAGCGGCAGCCTCGGCGCCACCGCAGCGGCGTGGCTCCCGAACGCGGTGCTGCTCGCGGTCGCGACGCTGCTGCTCGCCGGCCTGGTGCGCGCAGGGGGGCGCGAGCCGGTCCGCCGCGCGCGCGCCGGCGTGCTATCCGCCGGCGAGAAGGGTCCGCGTCGCCTCGCGCTGCCCCGCATGGTCGGGGCCTCGTTCCTCGAGCTCTTCGCGCTCTGCCTCGGCGCGCTCGCGATCGGCTACCTGCAGGTCGACGTGCTCGAGCGCCTGGGGTGGTTCGCGCGCAACGCCGCCGACTTCCTCGACGCGCTGCGCTGGTACGGCGCGCGCGTGCCGCTGCTCGCGACGCGAGTATTCCCGATGGCGCTCCTCGCCGCAGCGGCGCTCACGGTGGCGCGCCTCGCCGCAAGCGGCGAGCTGATGGCAATGTTCGCCTGCGGGCTTTCGCCGCGGCGCGCGCTGGCGCCGATCGCGCTCTGGGTGGCGCTGCTCGCGCCGCTCCACGCCGTCCTCGCCGAGGTCGTGCTGCCGCGCACGAACCGGCTCGCGGACGCGATCAAGGAGGAGCGCATCAAGCGCACGGCCGAGGTCGCGAGCCAGTCGGTCTTCGTGCGCGAGGGCGACCGCGTGGTGCGCGCCGACACGCTCGATCCCGCAGCCGGGGGCGCCGAGAACCTGACCGTCTACCGGCTCGACGCCGCAGGCCGTCCGATCGCGCGCATCGACGCCCCGCACGCGCGCCATCTCGGCGAGGGCCGCTGGGCGCTCGAGGGCGCGGTCGAGATCCGGATCACGCCCCATGGCCTCGAGCGCGCCCCGGGACCGAGCGTGATCGAGCTCGGCGACGTGCGCGCGGGCGGCCTCGACACCACGCACCTGACGCTCGGCGAGCTCGGCGACGAGATCGCCCGCGCCGATCGCAGCCAGCTCGATGCCACCACGCTGCGGGTGGACCGTGCGGCGCGGATCGCGGCGCCCGTGGCCTCGCTGCTGCTGCCGCTGATCGGCGTGCTGCTGGCGTCGGCGGGGCCGCCCTTCCCGCGCCCGGCGCTTGCGCTCCTCGTCTGCGCGGCGGTGGGCGTCGGCTACCAGGTGCTGGGCGCAGTCGGCATTTCGCTCGGCTACGGGAAGACGTTGCCGCCCTGGCTCTCGGGCGCGTTGCCCGCCCTCGGCGGTCTCGCGCTGGCAGTCGCGCTCGCGCTGCGCCGGCGCGACTAGGGCGCCGCCGGGGGACAGGACCCCGCGAGCTCGTTCGTCCGCCAACGCCGGGCGGTGACGCCCCAGGCCTCCGGCAGCTCGATCGGCTCGGTGCGCGCGAGGATCTGCGCCCGGGTCTCGTCGGGCATCACCCAGTCGGCGACGAAGAAGCCGGTCTGCGCCACGATCACGCCGCGGTGGTAGCAGCCGAGGATGCGCTCCACCGACGCCGCGCTCGATACGATCGGGATGCCGAGCTTCGCGCCCACGGTGAACTCCGGCCGCGGCGGCCCGTCGAGCGGGATGTCCTCGTAGAGGTGCGAGAGGTAGATCTCGTAGTCGAGCCGGCCGAGGTGGTAGAGCGTCTTCATGGCGTCGGTGGTCACCACCACGTCTGCGGCCGCGACCTCCGGCGCGAGCCGCTCCGCGGCTCGGGCCCAGGAGAGCGTCGGCCCGCGCGTCGAGCTGATCGAGTCGCGGAAGCTCGGGTCGGCGAGCGCCATGCGCGCGCTCTCGACGAAGGCGCCGTTCGTGGCAAGGGCGAAGAGCACGAGGCCGACGCCGGCCGCGAGGCCGAAGGCGCGCACGCTCCCGGATCGGGTGGCGATGCCAGGCGTCGCAGCGCCGACGCGCTCAGCGAGACGGATGAAGGCCGGGAGCAGCAGCCCGAGCGCGAGCCCCCAGAGCACGAAGAACGGCGGCAGCAGGTAGGCGAAGTAGCGCGGCGACTTCATCGCCAGGAACGAGTGCAGGCCCAGGCCGACGCCGAAGACGCAGGCGCAGAGCAGGCCGATGCGCGGGCGCAGCGCGACGGCGGCGACGGCTCCGAGCGGGAAGAGCGTCCAGAGCGTCGGATGCTGCTCGACCAGCCAGTAGTGGTAGTAGCGGGGCGACCGCGCGGCTTCCTGCGCCCAGAGATCGACGTAGCGCATCATCTCGAGCTGGCGCGCGGCGAAGCCGCTCTCGAGCGCCCAGTACGCGACGACCGCCAGCGCGACGAGCCCGCCTGCGCCGAGGGCGGCGAGGCGGCGCGCCGGCAGCCGGCGGCGTGCGATCTCCCCTGCGGCGACGAGCGCGACGAAGACGCCGACGCCGACGAGGCCGACGCGCGTCGCCTCCTGGAGCGCGTCCGCGCCGTAGACGCACACGCTGGCGAGCGCGGCGAAGAGCAGCCGCGCGAGCGGCCGCTGCGCCGGCGCGACGGCGCCCGCGACGCCGATCAGGCCCGCGAGGAACAGGAGGTGCTGCGGCGTGTAGAAGCGGCACATCTGCGAGAGGCGGATCAGCTCGGGATCGAAGGCCACGAGCAGGCCCGCCGCCCAGGCCGCGCCGCGGGCGCCGGCGGCGCGCAGCCAGGCGAAGGCGAGGGCGGCGGTGAGAGCGCCGGCGAGCAGCGCCGGCAGGCGCGCGGTGGTGGGGCTCTCGCCAAAGGCGGCGAAGGTCCACGCCACGACGTGCGTGAAGCCCTCCGCACGGTCGTAGGGCAAGCCGCGGGCGAGCGTGAACGTGCCGTCGATCGCGTGCTGGCGCGCGGCGAGCACGTGGTAGAGCTCGTCGTTCGAGAGCTCCTGGCCTACGAGGGGTGCGCGCATGGCGAGCGCGATCGCAAGCACCAGCGCGATCTCGATCAGCGCCGGGAGCAGCGCTCGCGCGCGCGTCACCGTGCGGCGTCGGCCGGACCCGGGCGGCCCGGGCGCTCGAGCGACCGCGACGGATCCGCCGGGCCGGGCCGGGCGGCCGCGGCCGGAGGCGACGGCGGGCGATCCGCTTCGCGCAGGCGGTAGCTCCGGCGTCGCGGGGCCTGCAGGTGGACGATCATCTCGCCCACGAGGCCGAGCGCGATCGACTGCACGCCGAGCGTGGTGAGGAGCACGCCGAGCAGCAGCAGGGGCCGCTCCGCGATGCCCTGGCCCGCGAGCCGTTGCACGAACACCACGGCGAGGATCAGCAGGCCCGGGACGAAGGCGAGGCTCCCGAGCAGGCCGAAGAAGCGCAGCGGCTTCTCCGTGAAGCGGAGCAGGAAGAGCAGCCCCAGCACGTCGATCAGCCGCCGCAGATAGACGCCCGGGCCGTAGACGCGCGCGGCCATGGCATCGGGGTGCACGGCTGCCGGCAGCTCGCTCACCTTCCAGCCCTCGCGCATGGCGAGCAGCGGGAGGAAGCGCGCGAAGTCGCCGTAGAGCGTGAGCTCGCGCAGCAGCGCGGGGCGGAGCGCGCGCACGCCGCAGGCGACGTCGTGGATGCTGTCGCCGGAGAGCGGGCTCACGATCCGGTGCAGCACCCAGCTCTGCCAGCGGTTCACCAGCGAGTCGACGCGCGGATGGCGGCGGGCCACGACGAGGTCGTCGCCCTGCTCGACCTGCTTCACGAGCGCGGGCAGCACGGCGGCCTCGACCTGGAGATAGGTCGGCAGGGTCACGAGCACGCGCCCGCGGCAGCGCTCGGCCGCGAGCTTCAGGAGCATGGTCTCGCCGATGCCGTGGCCGACCTCGAAGAGCCGGATCGGCTCGCCGGCCGCCGCCAGGGCCTCGACCGGTCGCGTGTGCTCGCGGTGCCAGGCGTACGCCGCGAACACGAACTCGAAGCGCAGCCCCGCCGCGCGCAGCGGCGCCGCGTACTCGCGATAGAGAGCCTCGAGCGAGAAGGGCGGCTGCTCCACCGGCACGATCACCGAGACGTCGAGGGGCTCGTCGTCGCTCACGGCGCCCTCTCCACCACGATCGGGAGCGGCTCGTCGTCGGCGTCGCGGGAGCGGCGCAGCGCGACCTCGGCCACGAGCCCGAGCAGCATCAGGTACCCGGCGAGCAGGAGGAAGACCAGGGCCGCCGTCGGGAACACGTAGGGATAGGTCGCGCCGTGGACGGGCGCATCCCAGGTGAGGGCCGCGCCGAGCGCGAAGGGCAGGGCCAGCGCGAACGCCGCCGCCGCCGCGAAGCCGAACAGGCGCAGCGGCCGCTCCCGGAACCACGCGATCAGGGCGAGCGTCAGCAGATCCGCGAGCAGCTTCACGATGCGCGAGGCGCCGTACTTGCTGCTGCCGTGGGCGCGCGCGTGATGGCGCACGGGAATCTCGCAGATGCGCGCACCCGCGGTTGCGGCCGCGAGCGCGGGCAGGAAGCGATGCATGTCGGCGTAGAGGTGCATGCGCGCGACCGTCTCCCGGCGGTAGGCCTTGAGCGAGCAGCCGTTGTCCCGGATCGGCACGCGGGTGATCCACTGGATCAGGTGGTTCGCGGCCCACGACGGCACGCGGCGCGAGAGGAAGGCGTCCTGTCGACGCACGCGGTAGCCCGCGACGAGGTCGTAGCCCTCGTCGAGCTTCGCCACGAGCAGCGGGATGTCGCGCGGGTCGTTCTGGAGGTCGCCGTCCATGCCGACGAGCACGCGGCCGCGGGCGGCGTCGAAGCCCGCCTGCATCGCCTGGGTCTGTCCGAAGTTCCGCTTCATGCGCAGCAGCCGCACGCGCGGGTCGGCCGCGGCGGCGGCGGCGACGATCTCGGCGGTGCGGTCGCGGCTGCCGTCGTCGACGAGGATCAGCTCCCACGAGAGCGGCTGCGCGACCAGCGCGCTCCGCACCGCGTCCACCAGCAGGCCGGCACACTCTTCTTCGTTGTAGAGCGGCGCGACGACCGAGAGCTCCGGTCCGGTCGCCTCGCCAAGCTCTCCGCTGCCGGTCATACTCCGCCCCCGCTCCGAGTCGCGAACCCGATCGGGGCCCTGCGACCGCCCCCATTCCCAGCGCACGCGCCTTCCGCACGGTCGCCCGGGGGTGAGTGCCGGCAGCACGACGAAGGGTATCGGAGGTTGCGAGATCCGCGGCGTACGGGCAAGCGACAGCCAGGCCGACGAGACGCCCGCTCCGACGCCGGAAGCGGAGGCGATCCGCGGCGGTGACGCCCGATCCCGCGTGCGCGCGCTGCTGCAGGTCGCGGTCGCGGCGGGCCTCCTGGCCTGGCTCGTGGGGCGCGTCGGGCTCGCGGAGATCCGCGACGGCCTGCGGGAGCTCCGCCCGGCCGCGCTCGTCCTGCCCATCGCCCTGATCCTGCTCGATACGGTCGTGCGCAGCGAGAACTGGCGGCGGCTCCTGCGCCTGCACGGTGCGGAGGTGCGCTTCGCCACGGTGCTCGAGGCCCATCTCGTCGGGACCTTCCTGGGCGCCTTCGTGCCCTCGAGCGTCGGCACGGACGTGGGACGGATGCTCGTGCTCTCGCGCCGCGGCGGCGTCGGCGGCGTGCCGGCGGTCTCGTCCCTGCTCGGTCTCAACCTCGTGAACCTGCTCGCGGTCTGCCTGCTCTCGAGCAGCGCCGCGTGCCTGCTCTCGGGCGACGCCTGGCTCGAGCGCCTGCGACTGCTCGTGCTCGGCTTCAGCGCCGCCTACGTCGCGGGGCTCGCCCTCGCGCTCTCGCCGATCTCGCCGCTGCCCCGGCTGCGCGCGCTGCTCCCCCAGCGCGGGCTCGCGGGCCGGCTCTCGAGCAAGCTGGCGGAGGTCGCGGAGGAGCTACACGCGCTGCGCTCCCGCCCCGCCCCGCTGGTCGGGATCCTCGCGCTCGCCTTGTGCAATCAGCTCGTGATGGTGGGGGTCTCCTGGTCGAGCGGCCGGGCGGTCGGCGCCGAGGTCGGCCCGGCCTCCTACCTGCTCGCCGTTCCCCTGCTCACGTTGGCGCGCCTGGTGCCGATGTCGGTGGCTGGCCTCGGGGGCGATCAGGCCGTCTTCGTGGCGCTCTTCAAGGCGGCGGGCGTGCCCGCGGCGCGATCGCTCGTGATCGCCCTGGTGATGGCCGCCGTGAACGGTCTCCACATCGTGCTGTCGGGGATCGTGACCTTGGCGACGATGGCGGGCACCCTGCGCGGGAGCCGGTCCTGATGCGACGGGGAGGCGCCCGATGAGCGGGCCGCTCGTGATCGTGAACGCGGACGACTTCGGCGAGACACCGGGGATCACGCGCGGCATCGTCGAGTGCATCGACGTCGGCGTGCTCACGAGCACGACGATCCTCGCGAACATGCCGGCGACCGACGAAGCGCTTCGCCTCGCCGCCGCGCGCGGGCGCAGCGCGAGCTTCGGCGTGCATCTGAATCTGTGCGAGGGACCGGCGCTGACCCCCGCGCGGTCGCTCGTGGACGCCACCGGCCGCTTCCGTCGCAAGCGGATCCAGGCGTTCCGCGCCTTCGCGAAACGGCTCGATCCGGCGGAGGTCGAGGCCGAGCTGCGCGCCCAGATCGCGCGCGTGGCCGAGGCGGGCGTCGCCATCTCGCATCTCGACGGCCACAAGCACCTGCATCAGCTCCCGGGCGTGGGGCCGATCGTGGCGCGGCTCGCCCGTGAGCTCGGGATCGAGCGCGTGCGCTGCACCCTCGAGCAGGGGAGCGGCATCCCGGGCGCGTCGCTCGCGGTCGCGGTCTCGCGTCAGGTGCGGATCGGCCTCGCGCGCGGCTTCGGGCCGCTCGCGCGCGATCGCGGGCTGCGCTTCCCGGAGCGCACGATCGACCTCACCCAGATCCTGCTCGCGGGCGACGCCCGCGCGCAGCGCACGCTGCTCCAGCGCCCCGGGCGCTCGCTCGAGGTCTTCTGCCATCCCGGTCACGCGCCGGCCGGCGCGGCGCCCGACGCGAAGGCGGAGCGCCGCGAGGCCGAGCTCCGCTACCTGCTGAGCGGCGCCTTCAACGAGCGCGTCGCCGAGGCCGGCGGCCGCCTCGGCACGTTCTGGGATCTCTGAGAGGGCGCGATGCGGATCCTGATGCTCGTGCCGCAGCTCTTCTACTCCGCGCGCGGCACGCCGCTCAGCGCCTACCACCGCTCCCGCGACCTGATCGCCCTGGGCCACCAGGTCGAGATCCTGACCTACGGCCTCGGCGATCCGCCGCCCGACGACGACCTCGTCGTCCACCGCGCACGCGGCCCGCACTTCGGGCGCTCGCTCCAGCAGGGACCGTCCCATCTGAAGATCTGGTTCGACGTGCTGTTCTTCGTCGAGCTGCTGCGGCTCCTGCGCCGCGAGCGCTTCGACCTGCTCTGGGGCCACGAGGAGGGCGGCTTCCTGGGCGCCCTCGCGGGCCGCGCCTTCGGCGTGCCCCTCGTCTACGACATGCACTCGAGCCTGCCGCTCCAGATCCGCGACTGGAACTTCAGCCGCAGCGAGCGCGTGGTGGGGCTCTTCCGCGCGGTCGAGCGCGTGATCCTGCGCAGCGCCGTGGCGTCCGTCTCGATCGCACCGAAGCTCACGCGCAACGCGCTCGAGGTCTGGCCGGCGGCGCGCGTCGTCACCGTGCTGAACCGCTTCGAGGTCGAGGACACCGCCGACCCGGGCGCGGGCGCGCGGCTCCGGGCCGAGCTCGGGATCGCGCCGACCGAGCGGGTCGTGCTCTACGCCGGCTCCTTCGTGAAGCTGCAGGCGCTCGACCTGCTGCTCGCCGCCGTGCCACAGGTGCTGCGCGAGGTGCCCGAGGCGCGCTTCGTGCTGGTCGGCGGGCGGCCCGAGGAGGTCGCCGAGCTCACGCGCCAGGCCGCGGCCCTCGGCGTCGCGGAGGCAATGCGCATCCTGCCGCACCGGCCGCAGTCGGAGATGCCCATGTTCCTGGCGGCCGGCGACGTGCTGGTGTCGCCCCGCGTGCAGGGCATCAATCCGCCCGGGAAGCTCTTCACGTACCTGCACTCAGGTCGGCCGATCGTCGCGACCGCGCGTCCGATCCACGACCAGATCCTCGACGAGCGCTGCGCGATCTTGACGCCGCCCGACGCCGCAGGGCTCGCGCGGGGCCTGGTGCAGGCGCTCCGCGACGAGGCGCGCGTGAGGGCGGTGGTGGCCGGCGCGCAGGAGCTGCTGCGCACCGAGTACCACCCCGACCGGCGGCGCGAGGCCTACGCGCAGGTGTTCCGCTGGATCGACGAGGCGCGCGGCGAGGCTGTGCCCACGGCGGCGCTTCCGCGCTAGCTCCTGGCGCCGAGCTGCGCCCAGAGCTCGCGCAGCCGCGCGAGCGTCGCCTGCGCCTCGTCGGTGCGGCCCTGACTCTCGAGCGCGTAACCGAGCAGGAGCAGCGCCTGCACCTCCGTCGCATCGAGCGCGAGCGCCTCGCGCGCGGACGCCTCGGCTTCCGAATCGCGGCCGCGCTGGAAAGCGCGCCAGCCGTGGGCGATCACGACGTCCGCGTTCGGCGCGCGGGTCGGCTCGGGCGGCGGTGGAACCTGCTGCGGACCCGGCTGCAGCCATTCCCGTGCCTCGACGGCTCGCGCCAGGGCGAGGCCGACCGCGCGGTTCGCGCGCGGCGTGAGATGCACGTTGTCGAAGAAGGCGTCGTCGTAGCCCGGGATGCCGTCGGCCGAATCGGCAGCGAGCACCGCCTCGACGTCCACGCTCGCGAGGCCGCCCTCGGCCACCGCCTCGCGCACGCGCGCCGCGAGGCGGCGGTGCGCGTGCGGCACGCGCGCGGCGAAGGTCGCGCGCGCGTCGTCGCGCCGGCCGAGGCGGAGCTGACACTCGCCGCGGTAGGAGCCGAGCAGGAGATCCTCTGCGGCATGACCCGGCGCGTAGAGCGACGCCGCCGCGTCGAAGGCCCCGAGCGCCTCCGCGCAGCGATCCGCTTGCGCCGCCTCGACACCGTCGGCGAAGTGCGCCCGGAATCGCTCCGCAGCGTCGGCGCCGACGAGGGTGCCTTCCAGCACGGGCCGCGTCGTGAAGCGGGTGGTCTCGCGCGCGTTCCAGGCCTGGACGGGGAGGAGCACCGGTGCGCCCGCTTCGCGCGCCAGCTCGAGCATGGTCTCGAGGCTGCGGTCGAACGCGGGGTAGATCTCGTCGTCGTAGGCGGGGCGTCCCGCGAGACGCCGCGCGAGCGTGCGGAGGGCTCCGGGCGGAGCCGTCGCGACGTCGGCGCCGGGCGGCTCGGGCGCGAGGCCCGGCACGACCTCGGGCACCCGCCAGATCGGCGCGGCGCGGAAGCGACCTTCTTCGAGCACGCGCACGATCTGCTCGGCGCCGTAGCTCGTGACGCGTGCGCCGCGCAGCCGCGCGATCAAGGCGCCGCCGCGCGCGTCGAGCCAGGCGATGGCGCGGCTCGCAAACAGCGCTCGGCGGAGCGCGGTCTCGAGCCGGCCCCGGCGCAGCGCATCCGGGAAGAAGTGCGCGTCGCGGAGCTCGTTCTGTCCGAGGTAGAGCACGAAGAGGTCGGGCTCGTAGGCGGCGGCCTCGCGCACCAGCTCGAGGACGCGCAGCGAGCCGAAGCCCGAGACGCCGAGATTCAGGGTCTCGATGCGGAGCGCCGGATGGGCCGCCTGCAGCGCGTCGCCGAGCGTGCGGCAGAACGAGCCCGGCGGGCCAACCGGGCTCCCGCGCATCACCGAGCCGCCGAAGCAGAAGATGCGGAACGTCTCCGCCGGCTTCGGCAGGTCGAAGGCGAGATCGCCCAGCAGCTCGCGCTTCGCCGGGCGCACGATCAGCCGCCGCGTCCCGTCCCGCTCGCTCTCCAGCACGAAGGCGGACGGCGTGCCGGCGAAGCCTTCGAACGGATCGCGCCGCGTGAGCGGATCGGCGATGCCGAGGACGCGCAGCGCGAGCTCGAGCACCAGCAGCACCGCCGCGACCGAGAGGGCGGCCACCAGGGGCCCGAGGTAGCGCGGCGGGCGCGGCGCGCCCGCGGGCGGCGCGCTCACAGCCAGCCGTGCTCGCGATACCAGGCCGCCGTTCGCGTGATGCCTTCGCGCAGCCCGACGCGCGGCGCGTAGCCGAGCACGCGCCGCGCCTTCGCGATCTCGAACGCGCGGTGCTTCGAGAAGAACTCGACGCGCCGCGGATAGAGCGGCGGCTCGATCCCGAGCGGGCGGCAGACGGCCTCGCAGAGCCAGGCGGCCGCGAGCACCGGCGCGAGCGGCACGCGCAGGCGCGGCGGCTTCCCGCCCGTCGCGCGCACGACCTCTTCGATGATCCCGTTCAGCGTCGTGTGCTGCTCGCCGCCGAGGATGAAGACCTGGCCCGGCGCGGCCGGATGCTCGCCGCAGAGCACGATTCCGTCGCAGAGGTCGTCGACGTAGGTCAGGTGGTAGAGCACGTCGCCGTTGCCGATCAGCACGAAGCGTCCACGCGCGATGCCGCGGAAGAGCTTCAGGAAGCGGGTGTCCCCGGGGCCATAGATCCCGAGCGGCCGGAACACGACGCCCGGGAGCCCGCGTCGCGCGAAGGTGTCGCGGGCGAGCTCCTCGCCCCGGAGCTTGCTCTCGCAGTAGAAGTCGGGGGGCGCGAACGGGGTGTCCTCGTTCGCGGGCGTGCGGCCGGTGTCGCCGTGGACGCCGACCGTGCTGCAGTGCACGAAGCGGCCGACGCCCGCGTCGGCGGCGGCCTCCACCAGGTTGCGCACGCCGTCCACGTTCACGGCCGTGTACTCGGCGTCGCTGAGCTTGGCCTCGCGGAAGGCGGCAGCGACGTGGAAGACGACGTCGACCCCGGGCAGCGCGCGCTCGAAGGAGGCGCGTTCGCGGACGTCGCCCGGGACCAGGGTGGCGCCCAGCGCCTCGAGCCGGGCCCGGGCCTCGGGCCGGCTCGTCGGCCGGACCAGGGCCGAGACCCGCCAGCCCCGCTCCGCCAGCACCTCGCACAGTCGGCCGCCCGTGAATCCCGTCCCGCCGGTCACGAAAGCGTGCTTCGGACCCATCCTGCCCCTGCGCCTCCCCCTCGTCGCCGGCGGGGAGCCGCCGCGAGCCGGCCGATCTTACTCGCTTGCTCGGACGCGCAGAACCCCGCGCAGCCCGGTCTGGGACGGGCCCTTCGCCCCGCACCCGCACAGGTCGATGGCGCCGCACGGAACGAATTTTCGTGACCCCGTGACACAAACCGTCCCCCCGAGCCACACACCCGTGCGCGCCAGCCGCCTGGAGCGAGCCGCTGACCGTCCGCTGACGTGAAGGACAAGATGCCATGCGATCCACTTTCCTTGCCGCGATCCTTGCCACCCTGTTGCCCTTGAGCGCCCAGGCGCTTTCGATCAACGCCAACATCGACGTGACCACGGGCGGCACTGCCGACGCGCCGGTCGCGATCGTCACCGGCGACCCGGTTACCGCGGGTCCCGGCGACACCGTTACGCTCACGTTCCGGGTCGCGCCGGAGCTGTTCGGCGCCACGGCCTACATCTTCGCGTTCCAGGGGCACGGCGGTGTCACGTTGTCGGGCAACATCACGTTCCCCGGCACCGTGGAAGTCGGTGGCTCGACCCAGCCCATCGGCGGCCTCGCGTCCTCGAACGCGACCGGCGACATCTTCTCGTTCAACAACGCGCTCGCCTTCGACCTTCCGCCGGGCCTCGCGGTGGCGGGCGTTCTCACGGTCGCGATCGCGGCAGACGCGGGTACCGACGCCGGGCTCACGCTGACCGGCGCCTCGTCGATCTCGACGCTCGACTTCCTCGACGCCGTGATGGGTCCGCGCGAGCTGCTCACGGTCGTGCCCGAGCCGGGCACGGCGCTGCTCGTCGGCTTCGGCGCCCTCGGCCTCGGCCTGGCCCGCCGCCGCACGGCGTAGGGCTCGCTTCGGCCGCGCTCAGCGCGGCGGATCGTTCCGGCCCTCCGCGGCTTCGGCCGCGGGGGGCCGTGTCGTTCCGGCGGCCGGATCCATCCGCCAGGCCTTGTGGAACATGTCGACCGCCGTCGCCACCAGGAAGGCGGCGAAGAGCATGCGCAGGGTGCGCTCGGGGACGCGCGTCGTGAGCGTCGCGCCGAGGTAGGCCCCGCCCATCGACAGCAGCGCCACCGGCACGACCACGCGCGGGTCGAGGTTGCCGAGCTGGTAGTGGCGCAGGGACGCCGAGATCGCGGTGAAGAAGATCACGCCCATCGAGGTGCCGATGGCCTGCTTCGCCGGCATCCCGAGGAAGTTCATGAACGCCGGCACCATCACGATGCCGCCGCCCACGCCGAGCAGGCCCCCGAGCGTTCCCGCCACGATCCCGATCGCTGCGCACACGATCCAGAACACGGTCTCCTCCTTCTCTCCTCGCGGCGCCGGGCCCGCGCGGGCGGAGGCTAGCCTCGGCTAGCTTCGGTCCCCATGAACGTCCACGCCGTGCCCTGGGCCGCGATCGAGGCCGTCTTCCTGGACGCCGGCCACACCATCCTGTGCTGGGACTACGCGTTCGCGAGCGAGCTCCTCGGGGCCCGAGGGATCCCGTGCGATCCGGTCCGGCTCGAGCGGGCGGAGGCGGCGGCGCGGCCGATCTGGTCGCGCTCCCTCGCCGGGGGAGCATCGAGCGAGGGCGACGATGGGCGCGGCGCCTACGTCCGCAGCGTGCTCGCGGCGGCGAGCGACGACTTCGCGCAGCGCGGCGACGCGGAGCGCGCCCGGCTCGTGCGGGAGGTCCTGCTCGCGATGCGCACGCCCGAGGCCCAGGATCGACTGTGGTCGCGCGTGCCCGAAGGGCTCCCGGCCATGCTCGCGCGGCTGCGCGCGGCGGGCCTGCGCCTCGTCGTGGTCTCGAACTCGGACGGCACCGTCGCCGCGAAGCTCGCGCGCGCCGGCCTCGCGGAGCATTTCGACGCGGTCGTCGACTCGCATCTCGTCGGCTCCGAGAAGCCCGACGCGCGGATCTTCGAGCATGCGCTCGACCGCTCGGGCGTTCCGCGCGAGCGCACGCTCCACGTCGGCGATCTCTACCACGTCGACGTGACCGGGGCGCGCGGCGCGGGCCTGCACGCCGCGCTGCTCGACCCGTTCGACGACTGGGGCGACGCGGACTGCGCGCGCGCGACCGACGCGGTGTCGCTGGCGTCGCGCCTGCTCGCCGCGCGCGAAGGAGGCGCATGAGCGATCGGCCGCAGCCGCTGGCGCCGCTCCGTCCCGAGGCCTTCGCCGTCTGGAGCGAGGCGAAGATGGGGAAGGCGACGCTGTTCTCGTCGGAGCGCCTGCTCGTGGGGCTGAACGCCTTCCTGCCCGGCCAGGAGCACGCGCTCCATGCCCACGAGGCGATGGACAAGCTCTACCAGGTGATCTCCGGCGAGGGCGTGCTGCTGCTCGACGGCGCCGAGCGCCCGCTGCGGCCGGGCGAGCTCGTGATCGCGCCAGCCGGCGCGCCCCACGGCATCCGCAACACCGGGCGGGAGCGCCTCCTCGTGCTCGCGGTGCTCGCGCCCGGGCCTGGCGCGGCGTAGCCGCCGCTACGCGCCGGGCGTCGCGGCGGGGCTCGCGGGGCAGCAGGCCGCCCCGACGTCGCGCAGGAGCGACACCGCGTCCGGATCGAGCGCGTAGTACGACCAGATCCCCCGCTTCTCCGCGCGCAGGAGGCCGGCCTCGCGCAGCACCTTCAGGTGGTGCGAGATCGTCGGCTGCCCCATCTCGAAGCGATCCACCACGTCGCAGGCGCAGACCGGCCCGGGCTGGGCCGCGACGAGGCGCAGGATCTCGAGCCGCGTCGGATCGCCGAGCGCGCGGAACACGGCAACCAGGCGCCGCCGATCCCGCGCCGTGAGCGCAGGCGCGGGACGGATCGGACAGCAGAGCTCCTGGGGGCGGCTGCGAGCGGCCATGGCCCGAGCCTACGCGCGGCCGCGGGCTCGGGCAACCCATTGACATCCATCGATACGTTTCGTAAAAACGAATCGACGAGAATCGATTCGTTGGCGGACCGGGGCGGGCCCGGGCCGTCCGAACCTTCGAAGGAGAGCCCCATGCGCGTGCATCTCGCCCTGAACGTCCGCGATCTCGAACGGGCCGTGGCCTACTACACCAAGGCCCTCGGCGCGCCGCCGGCGAAGCGGAAGCCCGGCTACGCGAACTTCGCCCTGGACCACCCGCCGCTGAAGCTCACCCTGCTCGAGGCGCCCGGCGCGAGCGAGCGCCTGAACCACGTCGGCGTGGAGACCTTCGACGACGCGGACGTCGCCGCCGCGACGGAGCGTCTCGAGGCCGCGGGCCTCGCGGACAAGGTCGAGCGCGATGCGACGTGCTGCTACGCGCGCCAGGACAAGGTCTGGACGAGCGACCCCGACGGCGTGCGCTGGGAGTGGTATCGGGTGCTCGCCGACGCGGAGACCTTCGGCGAGGCGCCGAAGGTCCCGGCCCCCGCGCCGGGCGCGAGCGTCGGCGGCTGCTGCGGCGCCGCCGCGCGCTGACCGCCCGCGCGCGGCCGGGGCCGTCCCGGCCGCGCGCTCCGCCCGCGTGATAGGCTGCCCGCGTTCCCGCCCGCCGTGCGCGGCGCGGCGAAGCGAGGGGGCCGCGATGGGAGCAGCGCTCGAAGGCATGCGCGTGATCGAGGCCGCGAGCTTCGTCGCCGTGCCCTCTGCCGGAGCGGTGCTCGCGGACCTCGGCGCCGAGGTGATCAAGGTCGAGGTGCCGCGCGGCGAGATCTTCCGCCGCTCGCGCCTCAAGTACGCGGGCTACGCGAGCGACTTCTCCGAGTGGCCCTCGTTCCTGATGGACAACCGCGGCAAGCGCTCGCTCGCGCTCGACCTGACCGACGCCGGCGCGCGCGACGCACTGCTGCGTCTGGTCGGCACCGCCGACGTCTTCCTGACGAACCTGCTGCCCGGCCGACGTCGCAAGTACGGCCTCGACCACGAGACCCTGCTCGCCCGCTTTCCCCGACTCGTGATGGGAGCGATCAACGGCTACGGCATGGCCGGCGACGAGGCCGACCGGCCCGCCTTCGACTACGCGGCCTACTGGGCGCGCAGCGGGATGATGGACATGATGCGCGACGTCGGCGCGCCGCCGAGCCTGCTGCGTCCGGGCGTGGGCGACCACGCCGCCGCCATGAACCTCGTCTGCGGCATCCTCGCGGCGCTGCGCCTGCGCGACGCCGACGGCCGCGGCCGCTTCGTCGACGTCTCGCTGCTCGAGACCGGCTTCCACGTGATGGGCAACGACGTCGCCACCGCCCTCGTCATCGGGCGCCCGCCGGATCGCCACGATCGCCGCGCGCCCACGAACCCCCTCTGGAACAGCTACCCGGTGGCCGAGGATCGCTGGATCCTGCTGGTGATGATCGAGCCCGACCGGTACTGGCCGAAGCTCTGTCGGGCGATCGGGCGCGACGACCTGCTCGCAGATCCGCGCTACGCCGACGCGATCGCGCGGTCGAAGAACACCGTCGCGCTGACGCGCGCGCTCGAGGAGACCTTCGCCGTGCGCACGCTCGAGGCCTGGCGGCCCGTCCTCGACGCCGCGGGCCTGATCTGGTCCCCGGTGCAGCGCCTCGACGAAGCGCTGGCCGATCCGCAGGCGCGCGCGCTCGGCTGCTTCCAGCGCGTCGCGCATCCGAGCGCGGGGCCCTACGAGACGACGGGCGCGCCGTTCCGGATCGACGGCCAGCCGGTGCGCACGGAGCGCCCGCCGTCGGCGCTCGGCGCCGACGCGGCGGCGCTGCTGCGCGAGGTCGGCGTCGCCGACGACGAGATCGAGCGGCTGACCCGCGATCCGCGTGGCGCGAAGGCGCGCGCGTGATCCGGCTCCACACCTGGAAGACGCCGAACGGCCGCAAGGCGTCGATCGCCCTCGAGGAGCTCGGCCTGCGCTACGAGGTGCGCGCCGTCGATCTCGGCCGGAACGAGCAGATGGAGCCCGCGTTCCTGGCGCTGAACCCGGACCACGAGATCCCGGTGCTCGAGGACGACGGCCTCGTGATCGTCGAGTCCGGCGCGATCCTCCTGCGCCTCGGCGAGAGGTACGGCGTCGGGAAGATCCTCCCAGCGGACCCGGCCGCGCGGATCGCGGCTGCACGGCGCGCTCGAGCGCATCCTCGGCGACGGCCGGCCGCACCTCGCGGGCGAGTTCTCGATCGGCGACGTCATGCATTACCCCTGGCTCGCGTCGATGCGCGCCCTCGATTCGCCGCTCATCGCCGAGCGGCCGCGGGTCCGGGCCTGGCTCGACCGGATCGCAGCAAGGCCCGCGGTGCAGCGCGGCATGGCGGTCCCCGCGGCCTGATTCCGGCGCTCGCGGCCTGTGCAGCTTTCGAGTCATGTCGGGCGTCCGGCTGCCGATCCACCTATCCTGAAAACCGGATGCAGCGGGAGGGCAGGTCGAGGTATGGACCGCGAAGGACGTCCAGAGCGGGGAGACGACGGTCGGGTGAGCGACGAGGAGCGGCTATCCGAGCTCCTGACCGGATTCGGGGTGAACGCCGCGCTCGTGGAGGAGATCCGCCAGCGGTACGAGGTCGACCCCACGTCGGTCGACCCGAGCTGGGAGCGCGTCTTCGAAACGGAGGAGCCCGCGCCGCAAGCGGCGGAGGCACCCGAGGTTGCGCCGCCGCCGGCGCCCCTGGCCAGCCTGGCGCGGGAGGACGCCGAGAAGCTCGCGCGCGTCCTGCGCCTGATCCACTCCTTTCGCGCCCGCGGCCACCGCGTCGCCACGACCGACCCCCTCGGCGCATCCCCCTCCTACTTCCCCGAGCTCGACCCCGCGCACTACGGCTTCGGCCACGACGATCTCGAGCGCCCCTTCATCGCAGGCGACCTGCCCGGCGGGCCGGTCCAGCCGCTGCGCCAGATCCTCGACCGCCTGCGCGCAACCTACTGCCGCAACGTCGGCGTCGAGTTCACCCACATCCAGGATCCGGGCCGGAAGGGCTGGCTGCAGCGCCGGCTCGAGGAGACCGGCAACGCCACGCCGCTCACCGCGAAGGAGCGGCTCCGCATCCTGCAGAAGCTCTCGGCGGCGGAGCTCTTCGAACGCTTCCTCCACACCAAGTTCGTGGGCCAGAAGCGTTTCTCGCTCGAGGGCGCGGAGAGCCTGATCCCGCTCCTCGACTGCTTCGTCGAGGACGCGCCCGGCCACGGCATCCGCGAGCTCGTGCTCGGCATGGCGCATCGCGGCCGCCTGAACGTGCTCTCGAACACGATCGGCCGCTCGCTCGAGGCGCTGTTCGGCGAGTTCGAGGACATCAAGGTGCTCGAGAGCCCCTTCGGCTCGGGGGACGTGAAGTACCACAAGGGCTTCTCGTCGGACGTGACGACCACGAGCGGCGCCACGGTGCATCTCTCGCTGACGTCGAACCCGTCGCACCTCGAGGTCGTCGATCCCGTGGTCGAGGGGCGCGCGCGCGCGAAGCAGATGCGCGCGGGCGACCCGCAGGGCCGGACCATCGCGCCGGTCCTGATGCACGGCGACGCCGCGTTCGCGGGCCAGGGCATCGTCGCCGAGACGCTGAATCTCTGTCATCTCGCCGGCTACTCGACGGGCGGCACGATCCACATCGTGGTGAACAACCAGATCGGCTTCACCACCACGCCGGCCGAGGCGCGCTCGACGCTCTACTGCACCGACGTCGCGAAGATGATCCAGGTGCCGGTCTTCCACGTGAACGGCGACGACCCGGAGGCCGTCGTGCACTGCGCGAAGGTCGCCATGGCCTACCGGCAGCGCTTCGGCGACGACGTGGTGATCGACCTCGTCTGCTACCGGCGCCACGGCCACAACGAGGGCGACGAGCCGAGCTTCACGCAGCCGCTGCTCTACGAGAAGATCCGCAAGCTCCCGGGCGTGCGGCGGCTCTACACCGAGCATCTGCTCCAGACCGGCCTGCTGAACGCGGAGGACGTGGCGCGCATCGAGGCCGACCTGAACGCCCAGCTCGCGAAGGCGCTCGAGGGCATCAAGACGAAGCCGCCGGCGGCGGACGAGCCGCTCGAGCCCCACGGCCCGTGGACCGGGTACTCGCGAACGCTGCCGCCCGGCGACGTCGAGACCGGCGTGCCGGTGGAGCGCCTGACCCAGATCGCGGAAGGCCTCGGCTCGCTGCCCGCGGGCTTCACCGTCCACCCGAAGCTCGCCACGATGCTCGAGCGGCGGCGCAAGGTCGTGGCCGAGAACGGGCCGATCGACTGGGCCCTGGGCGAGGCGCTGGCGTTCGCGTCGCTCGTGGTCGAGGGCACGCCCGTGCGGCTCTCGGGCCAGGACAGCTCGCGCGGCACCTTCAGCCACCGCCACGCGGCGCTGGTCGACCAGAAGACCGGCGAGGAGTACGTCCCCCTCGACCATCTCTCGGCGACGCAGGCGCGTTTCGAGGTCTACGACAGCCTGCTCTCCGAGGCCGCCGTGCTGGGCTTCGAGTACGGCTACAGCGTCGCCGATCCGCAGACGCTGACCTTGTGGGAGGCCCAGTTCGGCGACTTCGCGAACGGCGCCCAGGTCGTGATCGACCAGTTCATCGCGAGCGCCCACCAGAAGTGGGGCCGCATGAGCGGTCTCGTGATGCTGCTGCCCCACGGCTATGAAGGGCAGGGGCCCGAGCACTCGAGCGCGCGCATCGAGCGCTACCTGCAGCTCTGCGCGGAGAACAACCTCCAGATCGTGAACTGCACCACGCCCGCGCAGTACTTCCACGTGCTGCGCCGCCAGATGCGCCGCAACTACCGCGCGCCCCTCGTGATCTTCACGCCGAAGAGCCTGCTTCGCGCGCACCAGGCGGTGTCGCTGCCGGGCGAGCTCGCGAGCGGTCACTTCCTGCGCGTGATCGACGATGCGACGGCCTCGCCCTTCGCCGAGAAGGTGCGCCGCGTGGTCTTCAGCGCGGGGAAGGTCTACTACGACCTGCTCGAGGCCGCGGAGAAGCGCGCGAGCGCAGGCGGCGGCCGGGACGTGGCGCTGATCCGCGTCGAGCAGCTCTACCCGTGGCCCGACGACCTGATCGCCGCGACCGTCGCGCGCTACGCGCAGGCGGAGCGGATCGTCTGGGCCCAGGAGGAGCCGGCGAACATGGGCGCCTGGACCTTCGTGCGCGAGCGCCTGCAGGACGCCCTGCGCCCGCACCAGAAGCTCGCCTACGCCGGGCGCTCGGAGAGCGCGAGCACCGCGGTGGGGTCGATGCGCGTGCATCGCGAGCAGCAGGCCGCCCTGGTCGCGACGGCCTTCGCGGGGCTCTAGCCCGCGCCGGCGTGTCGCCGGTCACACGGGCGAGGCCGGCCCCCGGTCGATGCGAGGGGCATGGACTGGGACCTCGTCGCCACGCCGCCTCGGCAGCGCTCCGTCGATCTCGCCCGCTCGCTCCAGGCTCTCGGAGCCCGCGCGCGCCGTGCTTCGCCACGAGCCCTCGCGGCCGCCGTGGTCTGCGCGCTCCTCGTCGTCGGCGGGGCCGTGGCCGGCCTGCGGGCCGCCGTCACGACCGGGGCGGCTCGCACGCCAGGCATCCTGGCCGATGGGCTCGCGGGCCCGCCGACCCGTCTCGAGGCGCTGCGCAGCGCCGGCCCCCCGCGTCCCACCACGGTCGAGGACTACGAGATGGTGCGCGCGGCGCGCTTCTAGCGAGCCGCCGCCCTCGCCCTTCGCTCCCGCTACGCGCGCGGCTCGAAGAGCCCGATCTGCCGCGCGCGGCCGGGCACCCGGAACGCGGCCGTCGAGAGCGCCGGAACGCCGCGTGCGAGGCCGTTGCGCCGGCACTCGAGCCGGAACAGCGCCCCGAGCTGCTCCGCGTAGATCCCTTCGCCGCGCATGCGCGAGCCGAAGCGCGGGTCGTTCAGCTTCCCGCCGCGCATCTCGGCGACCCGGTGCAGCACCTTGTCGCGACGCTCGGGGTAGTGGCGCGCGAGCCAGTCGGCGAAGAGATCCTTCACGCCATGGGGCAGCCGCAGCATCACGAAGCTCGCGCTCGTCGCGCCGTGGGAGGCGGCGGCGCGCAGCAGCTTCGGGATCTCGGAGTCGTTCAGGCCAGGGACGATCGGGGCGGTCATCACCGTGACCGGTATGCCTGCGTCGGCGAGGCTGCGCATCGCTGCGAGACGGCGATCCGGGCGCGAGGCGCGGGGCTCCATCCGGCGCTGGAGCTCCGGGTCGAGGCTCGTGAGCGAGATCGCGACCGACACGGCGCCGTGGCGGGCGAGCTCGGCCAGCAGGTCACGGTCGCGCGCCACGAGCGCGCTCTTCGTCACGATCGCGACCGGATTGCGGAACGCGGTCAGGACCTCGAGGCAGCGCCGTGTGAGCCCGAGGCGCCGCTCGACGGGCTGGTAGGCATCGGTCACGCCGGAGAGCGCGATCACGCGCGGCGTGAAGCCCGGCTTCTCGAGCTCGCGTCGCAAGAGCTCCGGCGCGTCCTGCTTCACGAAGATCCGGGTCTCGAAGTCGAGGCCGGCGGAGAGGCCCAGGTACTCGTGGGTCGGCCGCGCGTAGCAGTAGCTGCAGCCGTGCTCGCAGCCGCGGTAGGGGTTCAGGCTGGTGTCGAAGCCGACGTCGGGGCTGTCGTTCGTGGCGAGCACGCGGCGGGTGGGGTCGCGGTAGAGCTCGGTCGCGAGGGGAGGCGGCGCCTCGCCCCCGGCCTCGGCGTCCCGGAAGTCGCCGTCCGGCTCGTAGGCGAGGCGTTCGAAGCGGCCGGTCGGGTTGGCGGCCGCCCCGCGGCCGCGCGGATTCCCGGGAAGGGGCTCGCCGTGGCGCATGGGACGACTCTAACCCCGCGACGTGACGGATCGGGTCATCCCCGTCCGGCACCGGTCAGGAAACGGTAGGGGCGCGGTAAAGCCGCGCCGGCGCTCGATTCGTAGCCTGGGCCCGTCCTTCGAGAACGAAGGCAAGGAGGCAAACCCCATGGCACGGATCCTGGCGCTCATCTACGGCGCCGCGAGCTACGCGATCTTCTTCGGCACCTTCCTCTACCTGATCGGCTTCCTCGGGAACTTCGGCGTCCCGAAGTCGATCGACTCCGGCGAGACCGGCTCCCTCGCCCTGGCGCTCCTGGTGGACGGCGCGCTGATCGCGCTCTTCGGCCTCCAGCACAGCGTCATGGCGCGGCCCGGCTTCAAGGCCTGGTGGACGCGCGTCGTTCCGAAGCCGATCGAGCGCAGCACCTACGTGCTGGCCTCGAGCCTGGTGCTGATCGCGCTCTACTGGGCGTGGCAGCCGATCCCCGAGGCGGTGCACCGCTTCGAGGGCGCGACGGCGCGCGGCGTGATGACGGGCCTGTACCTCGCCGGCTACGGCGTGGTGCTGCTCTCGACCTTCCAGATCGATCACTTCGACCTGTTCGGTCTGCGCCAGGTGGCGCTCTACTTCCGGCGGCGCGCCTACGCGGAGAAGCGCTTCGCGATTCCGCTCCTCTACCGCTTCGTGCGTCACCCGATCTACGTGGGCTGGATCGCCGCGTTCTGGTTCACGCCGGACCTGACGGTCGGGCGCGTGTTCTTCGCGGCCGGCATGACGGCGTACATCCTGGCGGCGATCCCGCTCGAGGAGCGCGACCTCGCCGCCACCCTCGGCGGGCCGTACCTGCGCTGGCGCGCGCGCACGCCGCGCTTCCTCCCGCGGCTCGGCCGCGCGAAGGATGAGGCGTCGCCGGCGATCGGCGATCACACGCCGCAGGCGGGCTAGGGATCCCTCACGGGCTGGAGGCGGCCATGCAGTGCGAATCGAGATCGTGGGCCTTCGAGGATCGGGAGCGGCGGCTGCGTGAGGCGGTCGCGGCGGCGCAGTCCTTCGACCCGGAACGGGTCGCGGACGCGGTGCTCTGGCGGCTCGGGCTCGAGCCGGACGACGCCGTGCTCGAGTTCGGCTGCGGGAGCGGTCGGACGCTCCTGCGTGTCGCTGCGTGCGTGCCCCGCGGCTTCGTCGCCGCGATCGATTCGTCGGCGCTGATGCTCCGCCACGCGCGGATGCGTGCGCGCCAGCTCGAGGGGAGCGGCCGCCTCCGCCTGATGCAGGCTTCCACGGGCGACCTCTCGGCCTTGCCGGAGGCCTGCTTCGACAAGGCCTTCGGGATCCACGTGGTGCCGCTGTGGAGCGACCCGGCTCGCGACCTGCGGGAGCTCCGCCGCAGGTTGCGCCCGGGCGGCCGGCTGCTCCTCGGCTATCGGCCGGCGGGCGAGTCCGTGAGCCGGGGGGCCGAGTTCGCGGCGCCGCGGCTCGAGCGCCTGCTCGACGAGAGCGGTTTCGGCGAGGTGCGCACGGAGCGCACGCTCGAGGCGGGCCGGCTGCTGGCCTTCACCACGGCCACGCGCTGAGAAGCGCGGGGACCGTGTCGGACCAGGGGAAGCATCGATGGAGAAGGCAGCTCTCGACGAGCGCAAGGCGGCGGCGTTCACGCAGCGGATGGTCGACGTGCTGAACGGCGGCGCGCTCTCGCTCATGCTCTCGATCGGCCATCGCACGGGGCTCTTCGACGTGATGGCCGGTCTCGCGCCCTCGACGAGCGCGGCGATCGCCGCCCGCGCCGGGCTCTCGGAGCGCTACGTGCGCGAGTGGCTGGGGGCGCTGGTGACGGGCGGCATCGTCGAGTACGAGGTCGCGGGCGCGCGCTTCCGGCTGCCGCCGGAGAACGCCGCAGCGCTCACCCGCGACGCGAAGTGCAGGAACCTCGCCGCCACGGCGCAGTGGATCCCGCTGCTCGGCGCCGTCGAGGACGAGATGGTCCGCTGCTTCGAGCGCGGCGGTGGCGTGCCCTACGCGTCGTTCGAGCGCTTCCATGCGGTGCTGGCCGAGGCGAGCGAGCAGACCGCGTCCGCGGACCTGCTCGACCACGTGCTCCCCCTGGTGCCGGGCCTGCGCGGCGCCCTGGAGAGCGGGATCGACGTGCTCGACGTGGGCTGCGGCGGCGGCCGCGCGCTGAACCTGCTCGCGCGCAGCTTTCCGAAGAGCCGTTTCACGGGCTTCGACCTCTCGTCCGACGCGATCGCCCGGGCGCGCCAGGACGCCGCGGCCCGACGCCTCTCGAACCTGCGCTTCGAGCTGCGCGACGCGGCCGAGGTGACGCACGCCGAAGCCTTCGACCTGATCCTCGCCTTCGATGCGATCCCCGCCCTGCCGCGTCCCGCCGTGGTGCTCGCGGCGATCGCCCGGGCGCTGCGGCCCGACGGCGTCTTCGTGATGCAGGCCCTCCCGGGCACGAGCCACCTCGCCGAGGACGCGAAGCTCCCGCTGGCGCCGCTTCTCTACACGCTCTCCTGTCTGCACTGCGTGACCGTCTCGCTCGCGGCCGACGGCGAGGGGATCGGCGCGATGTGGGGAGAGGAGGTCGCGCGCCGCATGCTCGCCGAAGCCGGCTTCGGCGCCGTCGACGTGCACGCGCTCCCCCACGACGCGATGAACCGCTACTACGTCGCCCAGCCGAGGCGCTGACGAGTTGGCGTCCGCGGTCCTCTTTCGTACGCTCGCCTCCTCCGGTGGAGGCAACGTGGTATTCCGCTTCGGTCGCTTCGAGCTCGACGAGGAAGCCGGCGAGCTGCGCCGCGACGGCGAGAGCGTGGCGATCCAGCCGAAGCCCTTCGCGTTGCTCGCGCTGCTGCTGCGCGAGCGCGAGCGCGTGGTCTCGGCGGACGAGCTCTTCGACGCGCTCTGGCCCGGCGTGGTGGTGACGCCGAGCTCGCTCACGCGCGCCGTCTCCCACGCGCGCCGCGCGATCGGCGACACCCACCAGGGCGACCTGATCCGGAGCCTGCCGCGCCGCGGCTACCGCTTCGCGGGCGAGGCGCAGACGATCGCGCGCCGCGGCGAGGCGGCCGAAGGCGACGCGCGCGCGGGGCGCGTGCGCGCGGAGGCGCCGGCGCTCGCACTGGTGCCGCCGCCGGCCGAGCCCGCAGACGACGAGCTCTTCATCGGCCGCGCCGACGTGCTGGCGCAGCTCCGCGACGTCTTCGCGCGCGCCCGGACCGGCAGCGGCGCCCTCGCGCTCGTCACGGGCCCGCCTGGCATCGGCAAGACCCGCGTGGTGGAGACCTTCGCGCGCGAGGCCGAGCGCGACGGGGCCTTCGTCGCCGTCGCGCACTGCCGCGAAGGCGAGGGCGTGCCGGCCTACTGGCCCTTCCTCCAGCTCCTGCGCCGTCTCCTCGCGGAGCCCGGGCTGCGCGACTGCGTCGCGGACCTCGCCACCCGCTCGCAGGAGGCCGCGGGCCTCCTGCCCGAGCTCGAGCACGGCGCCGAGCCGCGCGCCGCGGGCCGCGAGCCGGCTGCGATCGCTCCGGAGCAGAGCCGCTTCATGCTCTTCGACGCGGCCGCCCGGGCGCTCGGCGCCGCGAGCCGCCGGCGCCCGCTCGTGCTCCTGGTCGAAGACCTGCAGTGGGCCGGCGCTCCGTCGCTGCGCCTGCTCGAGCACCTGCTCTTCGAGCTCGGCAGCTCGCGCCTGCTCATGCTCACGACGGTGCGAGACGCCGTGCGACCCCGCGGCCATCCCGTGGACCGCACCCTGGCGCTGCTGCGGCCCCATGCGCGCTGCCTCCATCTCCCGCTCGAGGGCTTCACGCGCGCGGACGTGGGGCTCCTGCTCGAGCGCACGCTCGGCAGGCCGGCGCCGGCCGACCTGACCTCCGAGCTCTACGCGCGCACCGAGGGCGTGCCCCTCTTCGTGCGCGAGACGATCCGGCAGCTCGAGCGGCGCGGCGACCTGCGCCACCCCGAGCGCGCGGCGCGCCGCGGGATCCTGATCCCGGACGTCGCCCTCGACCTGATCCGGCGCGCGCTCGACGCGCTCGGGCCCGAGGCGGCACGGATCGTCGGGGCGGCGGCGGTGCTCGGCCGCCAGTTCGGCGTCGCGCGCCTGGCCGAGCTCGCCGGCGTCTCGCGCGCCGACGCGCTCGACCGGCTCGACGAGGCGACGCAGAGCGGCGTCGTCGAGGCCGCGCCGGGCGGTCCCGCCGTCTGGCGCTTCCGTCACGCGCTGTTCCAGGAGGCTGCGTACCAGGGCCTCACGCCGGGCGAGCGCGCGCGCCTCCACCATCGCGCAGCGGAGCTCCTCGAGCGGCGCCACGCGGCGGATCCCGATGCGGTGATCGCCGAGCTTGCGCACCACCATCATCGCGGGCTCGCGGTCGGCGATCCCGAGCGCGCCCACGCCGTGGCGGTTCGGGCCGCGGAGCGGGCGGCGGCGGTGCTGGCCTTCGAGCAGGCCGCCGACCATCACGAGCAGGCGATGGCGGCGCTCGAGCAGGCGGAGACCGTCGATCCCGTGCGGCGCCTGGAGGCGCTGCTCGCGCTCGGCGAGGCGCTGCGGCTCTCGGGCGACCGCACGCGGCGGCGCGAGGTCTTCGCCGAGGCGATCGCGCGGGCGCGCACCCTGGGCCGGCCGGAGCTCCTGGCACGCGCCGCGATCGGGCGCTGCGACATGTCGGAGTGGGCGGCGCGCGACGACGAAGCGCGCGCCGCGGTCGAAGAGGCGCTCGACGGGCTCCCGGCATCGGCGGTGCGCGAGCGCGTGCGCCTCGAGACGCGCCTCGCCTACCTCGACATCCGCACCTCGCCGGCCGAGGGCGCGCGAATCGTGCGCGGCGCCATCGCCCTCGCGCGCAAGGAGCGCGACTTCGACGCGCTGCAGGAGGCGCTCTACACGCTCCACTTTGCCCTCGCAGGGCCCGACGCCCTCGACGAGCGCAGCGCGATCACCGCCGAGCTGGTCGAGCACGCCGCGCGCGGCGCCGCGCGCGAGCCGGCCCTGATCGCCGCCGTCGACGTCGCCTGCGACCGCATCACCATGGGCGATGCGGCCGGGGCCCGGGAATGGAGCGCCCGGGCCCGGAGCGTCGCCGGGAGCGATCCGCACCCCGGCATGGCGTGGCATCTGCGCGTCTACGAGACCGGCCTCGCGCTGCTCGAGGGCCGCTTCGCCGAGGCGCGGGAGGCCGCCGCGCAGGCGCTCGAGCTCGGCCGGCGCGTCGAGCATCCCTACGCCGCCGGCTGTCATCGGATGCACGCCGCCGAGTGCGCCTTCGAGAGCGAGCCCGCGATGACGGAGCGCTGGATCCAGCCGATCGTGGGCCGCGACGTGGGCCCGATGCACTACTTCCGCGCCTGGCTCGCACGCACGCGGCTCGCCCTCGGGCGCGAGGCGGAGGCCCGTGCGGCCTTCGACGCCCTCGCGGCCGACGGCTTCGCGGACGTGCCGCGGAACATCCGCTGGACGCGCTCGATGATCGAGATCGCGCAGCTCTGCGCCGACCTCCGCGACGCCGAGCGGGCGCGACTGCTGCTCCCGCCGCTCACGGCGATCGAGCACCACCACGCCGTTCTGCCGGTCCCGATCTGCTACGGCGGGCCGGTCCGCTACACCCTTGCGCGTCTGCTCGAGGTCGACGGCCGCAGCGACGACGCGCTCGCGCGCTACGACGAGGCCTTCGCCGACGCCGCCGCCGTCGGCGCTCGGCCGGTGCAGGCGCGCATCCTGCTCGGCTGGGGCGGCCTGCTCCAGCGCCGGGGCGCGAAGCGCGACGGCGCGAAGCGCCTGGGCGAGGCCCGGGCCCTCGGCGAGGAGCTCGGGATGGCGGGCCTCGTGGCGGCGGCGGAGGCGCGGCTCGCCGCGTCGTGAGCACGACCCACCGCCTCGACGTCTCCTTCGCCCAGGCCCGCGCCCTGCAGGAGCGCCTCGCGGCGCGCGTCGTCGCCCGGGACGCCTTCGGCCCGTTGCGCCGCATCGCCGGCGCCGACGTCTCCTACGACCGCGGAAGCCCGATCCTGTACGCCGCGGTGGTCGTGCTCGACGCGGCGAGCGGCGCGGTGCTCGAGCGCGCCGGCGTCGCGCGCACGGTGCGCTTTCCGTACGTGCCGGGCTACCTCTCGTTCCGTGAGCTCCCGCCGCTGCTCGACGCCTTCGCGAAGCTCTCGGCGCCGCCGGACCTCGTGATCTGCGACGGCCAGGGCCTCGCCCATCCGCGCCGCTTCGGCCTCGCGTGTCACCTCGGCGTGTTGCTCGACCTGCCTTCGATCGGCTGCGCGAAGTCGCGTCTCGTGGGGACGCATCGCGAGCCGGGCACGCGCCGGGGCGCCACGACCCGGCTCCGGGACGCCGGCGAGACGGTCGGCTGCGTGCTGCGCACGCGCGAGGGCGTGAAGCCCGTCTACGTCTCCGTCGGCCATCGGGTCTCGCTCGAGAGCGCGCGCAAGATCGCGCTCGCGCTCGCCCCGCAGCACCGCCTGCCCGAGCCCGTGCGCGCGGCCCACGGCGAGGTGAACCGGCTGCGCCGCGACGCCTAGGGCCGTCGCGCCTCGAGCCAGCGCCGGAGACCCGGCGCCGCGCGGCGCCGGAGCGCGGCGTTCAGGTCGAAGCGCTCGAGCGCCTGCTTGAGCGCTCGCTCGGCCGTCGGGACCCGCGCGGCGCGGAAGAACGCGGCCACGTCCTGCTTCCAGGCCGGCGACTGGAGCGCGGGCGTCGCCTCCACGAGCCGCGTCACGAGCATCGGCGGCATGCGGCGGCGCAGCACGCTCCAGCGCTTCTTCACGAAGCGCCAGGCGCTCTCCCGTGCAGCGCGGTTCGCTAGCGCCCGCGCGAGCAGCATCGCCACGTCCTGGGTCGGCACGGCGTCGCCGAGCGAGAGCTCGAGGGTGCGCGTCACCAGGGCGGGCTCACGGAAGTCGGCGAGGGCGAGCAGGAAACGGCGGCGCTCCTGGGGCGTCGCCGCGTCGCGCTCGGCCGCGCGGAAGGCGTCGAAGCGGTCGGCGCCGCCGTGCTGCGCGGCGAGCGCGACGACCGCCTCCGCGAGGTTCGGCTCGAGGCTGCGCCGGTCTCCGAGGTACGCCTCGAAGCGTTTCTCGGCCTCGCGCACCAGGGGATCCCACTCCGCGACCGGACCGAGCAGCCCGAGCAGCGCGGCGCGGCGCAGCCGCTGCTCGTCGGGCTCGCCGGCGGCGGGGTCGAAGCCCAGGGCCTCGAAGGCGGGGCCGAAGGTCTGCGCCAGGAAGGCGCGCAGGCGCGCGACGACGTCGCCGCCCGCCGCGGGCGCGACCTGATCGTCGAGGAAGGCGAGGGGCGCGCGCAGGGCCAGCAGCACGTCGGGCTCGCGCTCGTTGCCGAGGGCGGCGGCGAGCTCGAGCAGGCTCTCCACCGATGCGTGTCCGTTGCGCACGAACGCCCATTGGTGTCCGACGAGCCCCATGCGCTCCACGGCCGTGAGCGAGCCGAGCGAGGCGACGAGCGCGCGCAGGCCTTCGGCATCGTGGAGCGGACGGAAGAAGCCGCCCTCGTCCGCGTTGCCGTAGACGAAGCGGGGCGTCCCGGCGCCGAGCGGGATGCGCTCCGACGCCTTCGCCACGAGCCGGCGCTCGAGGCGCGTGGCGCCGCCGCCCTCGCCGATCCGCGCCACGAAGGGAATCGGCCAACGCGCGCCGGCGGCCGCGGCTCCCGGCTTCGCGCGGAAGCGCTGCTGGCGCAGGGCGAGCTCCGCCTGGCCCGCGCGCTGCTCCACCCGGACCTCGAGCTGCGGGAAGCCCGGCTGCTCGATCCAGGCGCGCACGACCGGCTCGATCTTCTCGCCCGAGGCCTCGCCGAGGGCGCGCCAGAGATCCGCTGCGACGGTGTTGCCCTCGCGGTGGCGGCGCATGTAGAGCCGCACGCCGGCGCGGAACTTCTCGGGGCCGAGGTAGCGCTCGACCATGCGCACGACCGAGGCGCCCTTCTCGTAGGTGATCAGATCGAAGTTCTGGGTCGCGTCGGCGGGGGTCCGCACGGTGGTGTAGATCGGGTGGGTGTTGCCGAGGGCGTCGAGGCCGAGGGCGGCCGCGCGGTGGTGCTCGAAGTCGAGCCACATCTTCCAGCCCGGCATCCAGTCGTCGACGATCTGGAACGCCATCCAGGTGGCGAAGGCCTCGTTCAGCCAGAGATCGTCCCACCAGGCCATGGTGACGAGATCGCCGTACCACATGTGCGCGAGCTCGTGGCAGACCACCTCCGCCACGCGCTTCTTCTCCGCGAGCGTCACCGTGTCCGGGTCGACCAGCAGCAGCGTCTCGCGGAACAGGACGCAGCCCGCGTTCTCCATGGCGCCGGCCTCGAAGTCGGGCGCCGCCACCAGGTCGAGCTTCGCGTAGGGGTACGGCAGGTCGAAGTAGCGCTCGAGGCGCGCGAGCGTCTCGCGCGCGGTCTCGAGGGCGAACGCCGTGAGCTGGCCCTTCCCCGGCACGTGCCAGATGCGGATCTCCGTCGGCCCGCAGCGCTCGGGGCGCGAGGCCTCGAGCTCGCCGACGCAGAGCGCGTAGAGGTAGGTCGAGAGCGGCGGCGTCTCGGCGAAGCGCATGCGCTTCCTGCCCGGGCCCGCGGCCTCGCTCGCCTCGACGGGCCCGTTCGAGACCACCGCGTTCGCCACGGCGGTCGTCACCTCGAGCTGCAGCCGCGCCTTGAACGCGGGCTCGTCGAAGCAGGGGAAGAAGCGCCGCGCGTCCGCGGCCTCGAGCTGCGAGAAGGCGTAGCGGCGCTCGCCCGACGCGGCGGCGTAGAGGCCGCGCAGGTCGTGGCGCAGGCGGCCGGCGAACCCGATGCGGAGCCGCGCCGGCCCCGCCGCCACGGGCTTCGCGAAGGCGAGGCGCGCGAGCTCGCGGCTGGGATCCAGCGTCACGCGCCCGGGCTGACGGACGCCCGCGGCCTCGACCTCGACGTTCGCGAGCGAGAGGTCGGCGGCGTGGAGCGCGATCGTCCGCGCGGGCTTCGCGAGCTCGAGCTCGATCGTGACCTCGCCCCGGTACTCGGGGCCGCTCGTCGGGTCGACCTCGACGTGGAGCGCGTAGCGACGCGGAAGGACGTCGCGGGTCAGGCGGAAGGGACGCACCGGGGACGGTGTCGCCCCGCTCGCCGCCGACTTCCGGGCGGGCTTCCGCGCCGCCTTCGCGGTTGCCTTGCGGGCCCTCTTCGCGGTCGTCTTCCCCCGCGGCGCAGGCCGCGCCGTCGCACCCCGCTTGCCCGCCCGCTTCGTCGTTCCGCCGCCCGTCTTCCGTGCCGCCATGAGACCCCCCGGCTCGAGTTCGCGCGGATCTTACCGACGCCCCCTCGCCCTGCGACCGGCGGAAGAAATCTGGACGATCCGGTCCAGCGATGTGTTCAAATCCGCACGGGGAAAGCGCCGGCGCGAGCGCGCTCCGAGACGGCTCGGGGCGCGCTCCGTCGCATCTGAATCCGGAGGTGCCATGCATCGCTCTCTCGTCCGCTCGCTCCGGGCCGCCGCAGTCGCGGCCGTCGTCGGAGCAGGTCTCGCCGTTGCGCCCGCGGCCCAGGCCTTTTGCCTCTTCAACTGCAGCTACACCAAGACCAGGTACCCGATCGTGCTCGCCCACGGCATGGCGGGCTTCGATTCGCTGTTCGGGCTCGTCGACTACTGGTACGGCGTCGAGAACGCCCTCGAGGACGGCGGCGCCAACGTCTTCGTGACCGAGGTGAGCCAGTTCAACTCGACGGCCGTGCGCGGCGAGCAGCTCCTCGACCAGGTCGAGGACATCGTGGCGATCACCGGCAAGGCGAAGGTGAACCTGATCGGTCACAGCCACGGCGGCCTCGACGTCCGCTACGTCGCCGCCGTGCGGCCCGCGCTCGTGGCGTCGGTCACGAGCGTCGGGAGCCCGCACAAGGGCGCCGCCCTCGCCGACTTCCTGCGCGCGAACATCAGTGGCGGGACCTTCACCGAGAGCGCCCTCAACCTGCTCGCGAACTCCCTGGGCACGCTCCTCGGGCTGCTCTCGGGAACGTCGAACCCGCAGGACGCGATCGCCGGTCTCGACAACCTGACGACGGCAGGGCTCGCGACCTTCAACGCGCAGTACCCGGCGGGCGTTCCCGCGACGGCATGCGGCGAAGGCGCCGCGGTCGTGAACGGCATCCGGTACTACTCGTGGAGCGGGACGGGGCTGCTGACGAACGCCCTCGACATCGGCGATCCGGCCCTCGCCGTCGCGTCGCTGGTCTACCCCGAGGCCAACGACGGCCTGGTGGGCAAGTGCAGCTCGCACCTCGGCGACGTGATCCGCGACAACTACTTCATGAACCACCTGGACGAGGTGAACCAGGTGCTCGGGCTCGTCTCGATCTTCGAGTCGAATCCGAAGACCGTGTTCCGGAGCCACGCCAACCGGCTGAAGGGCGCCGGGCTCTAGCCGACGGCCGCCGTGGGGCGCCGCCGCCGTTTCGCGGCGGCGCCCCGCGGCGCGCTACGGCGCCGGGCAGGGCGCTCCGCCGCAGACGTCGACGACCGCCCCGCCGGGCTTCAGGAACTCCGACTTCTGGAGCCGCGCGCTCGGCTGCCGCCGCGGGCGCTCGTGGGGATCGTTGCCCAGTCGCGGCGGCGTGTTGGTGAGCGGCGCCGCCGGCGTCGCGCCGCTGTCCCAGTAGACCATCGCCGAGCCATTCCACGGGAACGACGGGATCGCCGGCAGCGCGAAGTACGCGTTCGCGCCGCTCGAGTGTCGGCCCGGCGCGAGGGCGGGCTGGTAGAGCCTCGCGCCGATCGTTCGCGCCTCGATCTCGGCCGTCACGTCCGCGACCTGGTGGTCGCCGAAGGCGACGTGCAGCAGCACCTCGTGGGCGGGCGTGCCGGGGTACGGATCGCTCGTCATGTGCTGCGCGTAGCCGTTCGCCTCGGCGCGGTCCCAGAGCATCTGGACCACCGAGAGCAGGACCGTCTGATCGAGCGCGTCGGGGTAGTTGAACTTGAGAATGGTCTGGAAGATGTCGAAGTCCACGCTGCGCCGGAGCAGGGTCGAGTAGTTCATGCCCGGGACGCCCAGCACCGCCCGCGTCCACTCCGTGGAGACGGCGGTCGCCGCGCCGCCGATGATCCCGCCCTGGCTGTTGCCGTCGTAGTAGACGGCACCCGGCTCGATCACCGGCGTCCCGGAGGCGCCCATGCGGAACGCGGGGTCGCTCGCGAAGCCGCGCGGGTCCTTCTGCAGCCGGGCCAGGAACAGGAAGTCGAGGATGCCCTGCTGCACGCGGTCCGCGAGCGTCGCGAAGCTCGAGAAGTCGTTCAGGATCGTGACCGCGTTGCCCGTGTCCTCCTCGGCCATCCCGATCCAGGGCGTGGCGCAGAACACGAACCGATGCTCGTTCGAGAAGTCCTTCACGTTGCCGGCGTTCACCTCGTCGGCGTCGCCGAGCAGGCCGTGGCCGTAGACGCCGGCGCGCCCCGGTGTCACGGGGTCGTTGCCGTCCGCCGAGACCGCGCGCGGCACGTTGCAGACGAAGCTCGCTTGGAGCGTCCCGCCTCGGACGGGCAGCGCGTTCGGCGCCGTCTGCGGCAGGCCGTCGGCGCCGCGGAAGCGCGAGCCGGGTGCGCCGGTCCCCGTGAGATAGAGCGGCACGTCGAAGGTGCCGCGAATGCGGCGGGCGATGCGCGCGTCGGCGGCAGGCGTGAGGTTCTCGACGCTCGTCACGGCGAATGCGGGCACCCCGCCCGCGAGGGACGCGAAGGCGTCGTCACGGATGTGGAGCATGCGCTCCGCGAGGTTGCGCCCGCTCGCGACCGTGAAGTCCCAGGCGAGGTAGAGATCGCGGCGCGCGACGCCGGCCGCCGCGAGCGTCGCGAGCACCGACTCGAGCTGCGGCCGCCGCGCCTCGAGGGCGGGCACGTCCGTCGGCACGCCGTCGCGGTAGGCGGCGAAGACCGCGCCGGGCTCGATCCGCGCCCCGCGCGCGTCGCGCAGGTTGCGGAGCGCCACGATGTAGCGGTGGCCCTCGAGCAGGTTCTTCGCGGGCCGCACGATCAGCGCCCGCTTCGCCGGGTCGGCAGTGTTGGCGTCGAGCTCGACGAAGGCGAGCTGGCGCTCGCCGGTCGCCGCGTCCAGCAGGAAGATCGGCGCGTCGGCGTCGAGGGAGCGTGCGAGCTCGTTGATCGGCGCCGCGCCGGTGCGGGCGAGGTCGATGCCCGGAACCAGGGCGAGGATCTTCGAGCCGGGGCTGAAGCCGTCGTTGCGGTTCCACTCCGTCGGGTCGACGTGCACGCCGCCGTAGCTCGCCGGCATCGACGCGCGCGCGAGCGCAACGCGCCGGCCCGTGTCGAGGCTCGCGTCGAGCGTGGTGTAGAAGTCGTTCGGGAACGGCAGCAGGCAGTGGCCGGGATCGATCGGATCGCAGCGGTCGGCGGCGGACACGTCCTGGGGCGTGAAGCTCGCAGAGGTCGTGACGTCGCTCGTGCCGTCGCCGTCGCGATCGAGCGAAACCACGAGCACGTGTCGGCCTGCGCCGAGCAGCGCCGCGGGCAGCGCGCCGTCGACACCGCTCCGGTCGGCACGCAGCGCGAGGGCGCCGGCCAGATCGACGATCTCGGGCGCTCCCGCGTCGACGCCGCGCAGCAGGCGCGCGCGCACGCTGCCGCCCGCGTCGAGGGCGGCGCCGAAGTCCACGTCGACCGCGACCGGTTGGCTTCGATCGACCACGGTTCGGTCCGCAGGCGCCGCGATGCGCGGCACCGCGTTGCAGGCGGGCAGGGTGGGCGCGAGAAGGAGCAGCGCGAGCAGCGTCGGGCGGAGCGTCACGGGGTCGAAGCCTCCTTGGGGTCCAGGGGGGGCGCGGCGTCGCCGCGCGCGAGGGCGGCCTGCGCCTCGCGCCGCAGCGTCGGGTCGGCGTCGGTCGCGCAGGCCTCGACGTAGGCGCGCAGCGCAGGGTCGCGTCGGCCCGCGGCCACGCGCAAGAGCGTGGTGCGGTCGGCGGGTGAGAGCGGCTCCTTGGCGAGCGCACGCAGCGCGCGGTCGGCGTCGAAGCCCGGTGCGCCCTCGAGCAGCAGCGCCAGGGCGATCCGCTGCGGCGCTTCGAGCCGGCCCGGTCCCACGAGCCGCACGAAGGGCGCCGCCCGCTCCGGCGTCGCCAGCAGGCCGGGCGTCGTCCGCGCGCGCACCAGCTCGGCCAGGGCGTCGTCGCGCAGCCGCGGATCGTTCGCGCGCAGGCCCCGGAGCAAAAGCGCCCGCAGCGTGCGCAGCGCTTCCGCGTCTGGTTGGCGCGGCAGCGCCGCGTAGGCGGCGGCGAGCTCCACCACCTCGGATCGTCCCTGCGGCGCGAGCTTCCACTCCTGGCCGGGCTGCTGAGTCGAGAAGTACGGGAAGCGCGCCGCGAGGCTCACGAACTCGGCGCGGCTCGCGGTCGGCTCCAGGAACACGATGGCGCGATCGCCCTGCCCGAAGCCGGGCTCTCCCTCGGCGTGGGGGAAGAAGTCGAAGCGCGCGGGCGGCGCAGCGCCCTTCAGCGTCTCGAGCAGCCGCACGGAGAAGTACTCCTGGTGGTCCGAGCCGTCCGGCGCAGACCAGACCGAGAGCGGCGACTCGAACGCGACGATGGCGACCACCGTCGCCTCGCCCGCCTGCCGGCGCAAGGTCGGTCGATCGAACACGACGTGCGCGCCGGCGAGGCCGGGCGCGAGCGTCGCGGCGAGCGCCCATCCCGCGATCACGAGCCGGGCGAGCGCGCGGCGCGCGAGCGCCGGCCACGCGGAACCCATACCCACCTCAGTCGTTCAGGCTCGAGACCAGGCCCGACATCGTGGCCTGGAGCAGCGGATCCGCCCCCGGGCCGATGTTGTTCTGGAAGACCGTGCCGCAGTCGTTGGTCGCGATGGGACAGCCCTGTGCGATCGGGTCGCCGCCGAAGAGGTTGTAGGTGAAGCACAGGAAGCACGACGGATTGAACTTCGCCTGCTGCATCTGGTAGCCGATCTCGTCGTTCCCGAGCCCGACCAGGAAGCGGTGGCGCGCGTTCGTCATCTGGGCGCGGTAGACGTTCCCGATCTGCGGGTCGAGCTCGTTCGGCGAGATCGCGAGCTGCGCGTCGCCGATCCGGACCGCCTGCACCTCCGTCGTCACGAACTCGTCGTCCGGACGCGCAGGATCCGTCGTGAAGCCACGGCGGCCGAAGATGCCGATCGCGCCGGCGATGCTGAAGTAGGGGTTCTCGACCTCGATCAGGATCGGCCCGCTCTTCGCGACCTCGATCTCCGGCGACGACGTCCAGTCGGGCTCGGCGTCGAGGGCGTCGCCCGCGCGATCCGCCAGGATCTCGCCCATCACCTCCGCGAACGCGAAGCTGCGGCGCGGCACCTGCTGCGCCGGGTTCTGGGGGTCGGCGAGGAAGACGTCGAGGGGGCCCTGGAGCACGCCGACGTCGCCGGCCACGTAGATCGCCGTGCCGCCGTAGCGCTGCTCGAGGGCTTCGCGCATGAAGTGCGGGAAGTCGGCCGTGATCTCCCGGTTCTGGGAGCCCAGGGCCTCGGGGTGGCTCGCGTAGTTCACGAGCGTCGCGAGCACCTGCTGACTCGTGCGGTCGCGGAGCTGGATCATCGGCACGCTCGGGTTGCGCACCGGCCCCGCGTCGCCCTGCACCTCGGTCCCGCCGACGCAGACGCCGTTCGCGTCGAAGAACGCGCCGTTGCCGACGCAGAGGTGCTGGAGGATCTCGCCGTCGGCCACGAGGTCGGGCTCCGGCGGGAGCGACGTCCCGACGGTGTCGCCCGTCGCGATCCGCATCTCGGCGTCGACGAGCGCGGCCTGCGCGTCGGCGATGCAGCCCGCCACCTGCCCGTTCACGAAGTCGAGGTACTGGAGGCTCACCCCCGACTCGAAGTCCGACGGGCCCCAGAGGCCCATGGTGTCGGGCCCCTCGTGCTGATGGGTGCTCGAGACGACGATGGTGTCGAAGGACGGGTCGTTCACGAGACCGCGGATGGTCTGGATCTCGTTGTTGAAGTAGCCGACCAGGTCGACCGTCACGAGCGCGATCTTCCGGCCGCGCGACTCGATCACCACGCCGCGCGCCCAGAGATGGTCGTGCACCGAGCTGGCCGTGCGCGTGCCGAAGCCGGCCATGTAGATCGGGTCGGTGTGGTTCACGGGCGGGTAGGGCACGCCGCCGAGGCTGCCGTCCTTCCAGGGCGAGCTCGGCGCGACGGGCGTGATCACGCGCTTGCACGCGGCCGCGCGCATCACCGGGCTCCACGTGAAGCTCGACGAGGTCGTGACGTCGGTCTTCCCGTCGCCGTCCCGGTCCACGCTCACGACCAGCGTGTTGCGACCGGCGGCGAGGTCGTCCATGCCGAGGGTCGCGCTCGCGACGCCGCCCGCGATGGTGAAGCGCGCGGAGACGTCGACGATCTGCGGCGGCGGCTCGTCGACGCCCGACAGGAGCTTGAAGGTCGTCGTCGCCGCCGGGTCGGCGAGCTGGACCGTGACCGTGACGTCGCCCGCGGCCCCGATGGTGGAGCCGTCCGCCGGTGAGGTGACGACGGGCTTCCCGCCGATGCAGCTCGCGCCGCCGAGGGCGAGGAGGCCGACGAGGAGCGAGCCGGAGCCGACGCCGCGCAGCGCTCGCGCGCGCACGTCAGCGGCCCCGCCGCAGCGCCGCGAGCGCGCCGAGGCCGGCGAACACGAGGGCCGCGGCTCCCGGCTCGGGCACGGGAGTGAAAGTCAGCGTGTCCGCGAAGAACGTGGTCGGGCCGCCGGCCAGGAGCTCGACGCGCGTGATGCTCGGGGCGGCGTAGCCGAAGCTCGTGGCGCCGCTCGCGCTCGCGAGCGCCAGAGGCGCCGAGTCGCCCGTGAGCTCCGCCAGCAGCGTGTCGCCGTCGAAGACCGACGCCGTCACGGCCTCGAAGCCGCCGAGGCCGTCGGGAAGGCGCAGGACGTCGATCGCAAACTCGGTCACGGCGACCGTGAACTCGATCGTGATCGAGCCGCCGCCGTAGAGGTTCAGGAGCCCCTGGCTGCCGGAGGTGGCCCAGCCGCTGGTGTCGAAGCCGGTCAGGTTCGCGGCGCCGGTCTCGCTCGCGACCAGGGCGCTCGTGATCGTCGCGCCCGGCAGGCTCGCGGCCGCGACGTCCGAGAGATCGGGCAGGCTGTCGAAGTCGATCGTCGCCGCGGCCGCCGGCTGCCCGGCAAGCCCGATCATCGCGACCCCTGCGAGCCCGCAGACCCGCATGAAGACGCACGCCGCCCTTGCGGCGGCTCCCCGAAGCCGACCCGGACCCGAAGCCGTTCCCGCCACCATCTGAAGCTCCCCCTGAACGCACGGTATCTGGAGCTTGGTGGTGGCCGCGTCGGGTTTGTGTCATGGCCCGCCCGCCGGTGCCGGCGACGAAAAAAATCGGCCCCGGGCTGCCACGGAGAGCCCCTTCGCACCACCTACC